>Ga0209121_10005389_pt1 | contig 11597 bp, 13 predicted proteins | sample Cruoilmetagenom3_FD_187292 | JGI IMG/M metagenome (GOLD analysis project Ga0209121, IMG submission 187292) | Oil polluted marine microbial communities from Coal Oil Point, Santa Barbara, California, USA - Sample 3 (SPAdes) (version 2) | ecosystem: Environmental > Aquatic > Marine > Oil seeps ...
AATGGAGTTCCGGTACAACCACCGGAACGCCGACGTATTTAAGAAGCTCGTCTCGATAATATTTCAGTGATTTGGTCCGGATTTGACCTAATCACCAAAAAAAGTATAGGAAGCGCCTCGAGCAGGACTCGAACCTGCGACCTACTGGTTAACAGCCAGTTGCTCTACCAACTGAGCTATCGAGGCAAATACAGAGACGCACCTAATAAAGCGACTATTTTGCTAAGAGAGGAATAAAAAGGTCAAGTCTTCGAGCAGTATTTTCCGACTTGACCTGACCCGTTAAATAACTCAGTCACCATATACCTTATTTAACGGTAAAAAAGCTTACTGCAGCGACGGAGCTTCCTCCGGCGGCATCTCGGGGGCGGCGCCCACCGGTATCTCGATCATGCGGCTGTCGCCGTCCGTTTCGTAGTAAATCCTGAAGACACCGAACGCCTGTTGGGTCTGAGCCATCTTGTTTATGACAGCTACCACGCGGTTGTCCATGGCCTCTACGGCCCCCTCAAACTGCACGTCCAGCACCTTGAAGCCAGCGGCCTTGAGCATCTTCGAAACCTTGTCAATCTCGGATTTTGGGTCCATTTTTGTAGTGTAAATAAGGGCAGCCTGAATAAAAAGACAAAATCGATTGACCGATTTTGCCTGACCCGTAAGAAAATCCCCCTCACATATACTTTTTCTTACGGTAAAAACCTACTTTCCCATCTGGAAGCAATGAGGCTCGAGCTCCTCCAATTTGAACTTATCCTGGAACTCGTGGATGTCTGTGGGGTTGGTGTCCCCGTCTAGGGCCCTCATGACCCACCTGCTGGCCCCTGCGGGCAGGAGCTCCTCCCCGCTCGAGTCGCTACCCTCCCAGATTATGGCGTAGCCCTCTGGCTTCAGGACCCTCTTTATCTCGGAGAGCGCCTTCTCATAGGCCTCATCATCTGGGAGATGGTGTAAAACATCAAACATTATCACGCGGTCGAAGCAGCTGTCCTTATAGTTCAAATCAGTTACACTACAGAGGTCGAAGGCCTCGGTGCTGTGTTCTCTGAGCCGGTCTATGAACTTTCTGTTAACATCTATGGCCTTCAGGTCTGCGCCCGCGCGCAGCAGGCGCTTGCTGAACTTCCCAGCCCCGCAGCCCACCTCGAGGACCCTTGTCTCGTCCCGAATATCCAGATAACCCAGCGTCTTCCTGAGGCGCTGCTCGTACCAGTCGCCGTGGCGCAGCATTATCAGAAAGCGGTAGAGCTTGTTGCTCTTGTACATCAAACACTGCCCGGAGAGCGTGTAGAATAGGGCGGCGAACGGGAAATAGAAGGCCCCGAATACTAGGGAGGCATAAAAGATGTTGTTTGTCTTCGCCATGAGCGTTAAGGGAGAAAATCCTCGCGCGATATCTTGTCAGGGAGGTACTTCTTGGCGACGAACTCCAAGGACTTGTTGGCCAGGGCCTGCTGCTCTATCCTGACGCCGCCCTTGAGCATCTTCTTCAATTCCAACTGCCATCGCTTGTCCTTGAACCAGGCATAGTTCATCTCCTCCTTTATCCGCTTCACGTCCAGGTCCTTGAGTTTCTCGGTCACCTTTTCAAGGCCGTAGCGCTCGATGTCCGTCATGGTCATGCCGATGAACTTGCACTTGGGAGTCCCCAGGCTGCTGCTGAGATAGGCCAGGTTTATCGAGCCCATCTTGATGACCGAATAGATGTAGTAGCCGTAGGGGTCGCCGTCACTGAAGACTATGACGGGCAGCTTGGCCTCGTTGCTAATCCTGTGTATGAGCCTCCTCACGCCGCGCGCGGCCTGGCCCTGGGTAGCGACTAAAATGGCATTGTTCTTCTTCGCGAACTTCTCCTCCACCAGGCGCTCGTACATGGCCGCAGTCTCTATCACCAGCGCGAAGTCCGCCTTGACCTCGGCGAACTCCAGCTCCTCGACGGTCGAGGGGATTCCGTAGCCGCCCCTGCCCAACCTCGAGCAGTTGATAGTGTCGCCAGCATCGAGGATCTTGATATTCCCGTACAGATATCCCTTCCTGTCCGCGGTCAGGTTCATCTGCTCCCTCAATATGTCCAGGGTCCTCTCCAAATCCTCGATTACAGGGTCGGAGTCCTCCTGGCCCTCGAAGGTGTTCTCCTTTGTGCGATGTATGGTGTGCTTGAGCTGGTAATAGACCTCCCTGATGGACGCGTGCTTGTCCGACTCGACCAGCTTGCGGCAGAGATTGGCTATCATGAGCGTCTGCATGAACTTGCGGGCATGGGCTATGTTCAAAAAGTTGCGCTTCATCTTCTTGTCGCCCAGCGTGAGGAGCATCTTCTTCTCGTCGAAGTTGACGTTGCTTAACCCCTTGGCTGGCATGACTATGTCCGGGCTCCTGTTCGCGTCCACCTCTGCCTGTATCTCCTCGCCCAGCTTCCTTATCCTCGCGATTATCTGCTCTGTTTTCATCCTACATGTAGTCTGAGAGCGTCCCGCTCTTCTCGTCTTCTATGCTGTTCTCCTCGGCCTCGTCCTTTGCGCTCGGCTCCTCGCCATTCTCCGGCTCCAACCCCTCGTCGCCGAGCGTCTCGCCCACGTGGTCCTCGACCAGCTTGGTCCACTTCTCTTCCACCTCTTTCTTGTCCCTGTTGATTATCTCCGCCAGCGGGGGCGCAATCTCTGTGACATACTTGAGGAGTTTGTCCCTACGGGCTGTGTGCTCCTGCAACTTTCGCTTATGCGAGTGGAACCTCTTGAACTTCCTGCCCACCTCCATAAGTGCGAACCTTATCTCCTGGACTATTTCCTCTATATCCGCGACTGATTGCTTCCCCGCGCCGGTATAGGGGATGTGCGTTGAAACCAAATTTATGAATATTGTAGCGGGCGACTGTTCGATGTCCCTGAGGCCGTAGCGCTTCCACTCGACCCCTTGGACAGCCTTCGTTATCCCGCAGCCGCCCGTGTCAAACAGCAGGGGGGCGCGGTTCGCAAACCTCATTATCTCGTAGCGCTGCTCGCCGCTGGATATCTTCCTCCCGGCGTGTCCGCCGTATGCCAGGCCAACCTCCACCTGGAAGGCGTAGCCGCCGCCGTAGACTGTGGGCCGCCTCTCTAAGACCGAGAGGAACTCCGGGGCAAGTATGCTCTGCATAGCTGTCTCCACGTTCTTCTCGCCTATGGAGCGCAGGCAGTCTGTGGCCGGGGCGAGGAAGTCCATCTTCTTGAATGCTTTGACTATCTGCTCTGAGTTCTCCCAAGTCAAGTTCCTGGGCAACTTACCAAGGTCGAAGTCCACATAATCTTGGACCTGAGCAGCCTTGGCTGCGCTGATCCTCGAGAATTCTGTCTGGAGCATCCCCTTGACAGTCCTGCTGTGGCTGACCTTAGACATCAGTATGACATCGTCGACTATGACCCCCTTCGGGTGCGGCTGAACCTCCTGTGGAGCCCTCGGCAGCGTCTCAACAGTCCTGGGGAAGTGCACCTTGGCTCCGGATGGGTCGATATAGGTTATCTCGGCGTGCGGGTTGGCGAGAGCGGTCCTCCTCAGGTATTCATAGGGTCCCTGCTCACCCGTGGAGAACTGCACGCCCTTGAACTTGGCTATGTACTCAACGCCCGTCTCGGGCGGGACTGGGTCGATTTGGTGATGCGACAGGATGTGGGCCTTGTTCTGCCGTATATCAATGTTGAGCTCCATGTCATGCGCCTCATTCTTGGTGACTGTTATGACGTTGATGGGCTTGCCGGTCGTCATCTGCGAGAACATGGTCACGCCCGCCACACCAATCCCCTGCTGCCCCCTCAGTTGTATGTTGCGGTGGAACTTCGTTCCCGCCAACATCTTGCCGAAGACATCGGATATGTGCTTCTTGGGTATCCCCGGGCCGTTGTCTTTGGAGCGCACCAGTATGGTGCCGCCCTCCATCTGGGTTATCTGGACGGTTATCACTGGCAGGACGTGCGCCTCCTCGCATGCATCCAGCGAGTTTGTGACAAGCTCGTGGACTACTGTGGTCAGCGACTTTATCTTCCCGCTGTAGCCGAGCATCTGCGAGTTCTTGCGAAAGAACTCTGCAATGCTGTGCTCGCGCAGCTCCTTGAATAGTTCGTCAGCCTTGGGCATAGAGCGTAAGTTAAAGTGATAAAGAATAAAAAGGGTAAGGTCATTTTCTTACAGCATAAGACCTTGCCTGTATCGCACGATTAGCATGGGCCTAAGTGGAATCATCGTGCGGTCAAAAAACTAGGACTTCTTCTTGTTCCAAAACATCATCGGGACAAGAAAGCTGTTGTGCACCAGCGTGGACATGACGCCTATGAGAGCAGCGGTCGGGCCGAAGACTTCCAGGGCCACCACCATCGCCAGGGTTCCGTTCCTGAAGCCATTGCCGAAGCCCAGGACCATCCCATGCCTCCGCGTAGATATATAACCCAAGGAGAAGCAGATGGCGAGATAAATGGCCATCACTATGGCAAGCCACCCTAGCTCCCACACCTCGCCCGCAGCGCTGGATATGACACCCAAAACGACAAAAAAGATGCAGACGTTGGTTATAGGTGCAGAGTGCTTGAGGAGTTTCTCCGCTGTGGGCTTGGCGTACCTTCGCACAATCTCGGCCACCCCGAACGGAAGTATGATGAGCTTCACTAGCGAGAAGAAGAGGTCTAGTGGGTTCATGTCCACGAAGGCGCCCGTCAGTATCTTCACGATAATAGGGGTGACGAACGGCGCCATCAGCGTCGTGAGAGTGGTTATCACCAGGGCCAGGGCTGCATCCCCCCCAAACCTCCGGATGTAGAAGGCGTTGGCCATTGCTGAGGGTATGGCCGAGTAGAGTATCAGGCCAACAGCTAGCTCCTTCTCAAGGGTGAATGAGAGAAAGAAGGCTATCACCGGGCTGACCACGAAAACCAAAAGAAGTGAGACCAGGAGAAGCCTCTTGTATGCGAGGGCTTTTTTTATGTCCTCCAGATGGATGCCCAGGCTGGTCAGGAACATCACCACAAGCAGGAGGTATATAGAGTAGGGCGTGACATACAGACCCGCCTCGGGCACGACCAGGCCAAGAAAGATTGCAAGAAGCAGAAAGAGCCAGAGCTCCTCGGAGAGGAAGCTCTGCATGTCCATCCTATTCTTTCTTGACGACGGTCAGGGTGCCGAACTTGCCGGCGGTGAGCTGCATGTTGCCTTGCCACTCGGAGACATAGCCGTTGCTTATCTTGACCTTGTCCCCGGTCTTGACCTCATCCACTTGTTCGTTCCAGAGCGAGAGGTCTATCTCACCGGTGTCGTCTTTGACCTTGGCCGTTGCCACCTTGCCGGCCTTGCCATACTTCTCGAACTCGCGCGGCTCGCCGACCGAAGCAACCTCGAGCTCGATTTCCACGTTCCCCATCCGGGGCTTCAATTCGTTTATTTTCATTTTGAGATTTTTTTTGCGGCTTATTTTGTTGTCCAACTATAAAAACTTTTTCTGACCGATTCGTTTATACCTTTTGAGCCGTTAACTTACCGTCAGGTCTGCAAGATGTCGAGACATAGGCCGAGAAAGGCAGAGATTGAGGCGAGAAATAGGGCCAAAAGGGATAAAAGACTGAGGAAAGGGGCTGCCTTCCGCTAAGCGAGAGCCAGCTTAAGGCTCAGAGTAAACGGACAAACACTACGCATCTAATGACTGTGGGGACATCCAACTGGTGGCCCGGCTGGGCCAGCAGCATATAATCGACCTAAAGAGCGGCAAGATGGTGAATCTTACGCCAAGCCATCTCTGTCAGACCGACCACATCCGGAGCAGGCCGGAGGAGGGAGTCATAGTTTCGCGGTCATACCTAAGACAGTGGGAGCTGCCAAGCACCTGGGCACGTTCAAGGTGGACCTAAACGCCAATACCATCCAGAAGGTGTCTGACTGAGAGGCTACCTCTGGGGGGCTGACTTTTCTTTTGTTTACTATAGATTACCCCTTGTCTGGGGCGTCGCTGAAGTTTTTCTTTCTTTAGCGATAAGGGTATCAATCGCAAAAATGATGCGCGAAGTCAAACCCGACCGAGAGTCACTAAGGGAATTGGAGACTGAGCTAGAGCGTCTGCGCCCTATGGTAATAGACCACCCAAAGGATAAATATTTGGGGGCAATCACAGCGCAAGTTCCCCTAGCAAGGGTACTACAGGACCTTAGGCACGGTCAGGGGGTGCCTAGCCAAAGAGCGTATGAGGATAATGTGTGCGCGCTAGCAGCAGGCAAGAAGCTGCTGGTCGTGGGGCCCCACGACATAGACGAACTGGTCGCTCTTGGGAGGATGGGGTTCAACGTCACAGGAGTCATAGGCGAACCCATTAGGAGGGAAAACAGGAGATACCTAAAAACCCTCTGGGGGGAAGGGGGGAAGGTATTAAGAGGCTATGTCGAGGAGGCAAAGCTCCCGTCAGGCCTAGACTATGCCATGATGCAGAACCTCCTGACCCGTGGGGCTGAAAGGACAGTAAAGCGACCCGGGTTGTCTCGGCTTTTTAGGGGGCGGAGGCCCGTAAGCAGCTATTATGATAGGGCGCATGACATAGTTTCGGTATTGCATCCAAATCTCAAGCCGGGGGGCGGGTTGGTCAGTGTGGACAACATATCGGTGGATGGCTCAGTAGGCGCCAGTATGGACTATCTAGACCCTAGAAGGTTGGGGAGCTGTTGGAGGGTTGTGGAGGCTCACAGATATAAGCCCGGGCACACTTTTGAAGAGGGAACCCACAGCATACTTTTCATGAGGAAAAAACACCCAAAGAGAAGGGGACGTAGATGAGCGAACCCAGGCACATAAGGTGGCGATCCATCCAGAAGAAGGCGAGAGATGCGGATGTGAACTGCTCAGGGGGGCATGAGAGGCGTGAGGCGATGCAGTGGTGGTAGAGGCGGACGCAACCGAAGACCCAAGAAATAGGCCCATTTTTATTCCCCTAACTCAAAATATCAGTCCTTATTCTGAACAACCCCGACAATGACCAAGCAGTTATGGGTATCTGCCGATGGCGAACAGCCATGGGAGAAGCGGAAGGGAAGGGTCACCTCTGCCCTCGAAGCGGGCGCTGATGCCGTCGTAGTCAATCCCGGCGAGGCTGGGAAGGTCAAGGAACTCGGAAACATCTCCATCGTGGGCGAAGACATCAAAGCCAGATTCATAGAGATTAAGAACAAGGAGGACGAGCTCAATGCCGCCAAGGAGGCCAAGTCCGGCGTCGTGGTCGTTTCAACTACGGACTGGACCATCATTCCCCTGGAGAACCTCATAGCCGCTAAGCAGAAGGGGAAGGGCACCCTCATCGCGCGCGCGGAGAGCGTCTCTGATGCGAAAGTGGCCTTGGAGACTCTCGAGACTGGCGTGGACGGCATACTCTTCGCGGGCAAGGCCTCAGACATCAAGAAGGTCAAAGACCTGATAGAGGAGATGAGCACGGCCAAAGCCGAACTCGTCACAGCCACGATCACGAACATCAAGCCTGTGGGCATGGGCGACCGCGTCTGCGTGGACGCATGCTCGCTCTTCAAGAAGGGTGAGGGGATGCTCGTTGGGTCGGCCAGCTCGGGGCTGTTTTTAGTCCACTCCGAGACCATCAAGTCGCCGTACGTCGCCGCTAGGCCGTTCAGGGTGAATGCTGGGCCTGTGCACGCCTACACACTGCTGCCGAGCGGGAAGACCACCTATCTCAGCGAGCTGGACAGCGGGGACGAGATCCTGGCAGTGGACCACAAGGGGAACACGAGGACGATGATAGTCGGCCGGCTAAAAATCGAGAAGCGGCCGCTGATGCTGGTGGAAGCCAAAGCCGGAAACAAAACGATTAAAACCATACTGCAGAACGCCGAGACCATACGCCTGACCGGCAAGGACGGGAAGGCCATCTCTGTTGCCCAGCTCAAGAAGGGTGATGAGGTGCTCGCCTACGTCGAGGAGGGTGGGCGCCACTTTGGCATGGCTATAAAGGAGAGTATAAACGAAAAATGACGCTTATTTGCGTGTCCATAACCGAGGCCAACGTCCAGGACGCGCTCGCTGCCATGAAGAAGGCCAAGGAGAAGGGCGCTGATTTGGTTGAATTGCGCCTTGACTATATTGGTCAATTGGACGACGCCAAGATAGGTGACCTGGTGGACGGTGTGGAGATACCCAAGATAGTCACGATAAGGCCCGAGAAAGCGGGCGGCTTCTGGAAGGGGGAGGAGAAAGATAGGATTAACCACCTGCAGACCTGCCTGAGCTTCGGGGCGGAGTACGTGGACGTCGAGGAGTCGACGGACATCGGCTGGAGATACGAGGTCTCAAAGGCCTGCAAACAGAACGGCGCGCAGATGATAATATCCCACCATGACTTCGAGAAAACGCCGTCAAGGCAAGAGATGGTGGACATCTGCAAGAATGAATATGCAGCCGGGGCCAATATAGCCAAGATAGCCGTCATGCCCAGGGGCATAGAGGATGTGGCTAACGTCCTGGGCGTCATCGAGGAGTTCAAGTCCAAGGGCAAGCAGATAATAGGTGTGGCTATGGGGCGCAGGGGAACCATGACACGCGTTTTCGGGCCGGAGGTTGGCTCTTATTTGACCTACGCGTCTCTTGAGAAGGGCAAGGAGTCTGCGGAGGGGCAGCTGACGCTGGAAGAGATGAGGACCATTACAAATATACTGAGCCCTAAGGAGAAGGACTAGAGCCCAAGCGTTTTCTTTATCTCGCCTATCGACTCCTTGAGGTTCTTATTGTTATCAAACCCAGTTACACTACAGCCCTCTTCTGCGAACTCAATCATCTTGGGCAGCGCGCGCACCACGTTGTCCACTATGGTTATGTCAGCCGTCTGAGCAGTTCGTGAGAAGGGGTTCAGGTCTATGGCGACGACGAACTTGCCCATCGCCTTGAGGGCTTCCGTGCGGTCTCCGTCTTCTAGCATGACCAGGACTGCGTCCGCTTTGTATATGCCCTCAAGGTCCACCTTCCCGCGCGCGGAATCTAGATTGGGGACCTGGACCTTCTCGCCTGTCCCGTAGACCTTTTCGGCGCCCGCTTTCTTGAGTATTTTGGCTATTCTAGCTTCACGTTCCTTGGTCCAGTAGAAGAGGTTTATCTCAATCTTGGCATCGAGGGCTTTTGCCAACTCGACAACGTCTTCCGGGCACAGCGCGGCTATGTTGCCGTTCACCGATATTACAACGTCTCGCATGACCGAGAGTTTGGCAACCGCAGCCTTCTCCGCCAGATCGGCCGGCTTGGTTGTCCTCTCGCCGATGAGGTAGTCAAAGGCCTCGCCCCTGCCTTGGGCTATCATGCCAGTTGGAGTGACGTAGCCTTGTTTCACACCCTCTTCTATCTTGTGCCTTTGCATCAGGGACGCATAGCGCGGATGCGATTTAGGAATCACGCGCGTTTTTGATGTTTTTAATTAAAAAACACATAATTACGCGATGACGACAGGTTTGCTCATAGGCCGCTACCAACCTTTCCACAGAGGCCACTTGGAAGTGGTCAAAAAGATACTCGAAGAGCGTGACATGCTGATATTAGGCATAGGCAGCTCACAATGCAGCCACACCAAGGAGAACCCCTTCACAGGAGGTGAGAGGCTGAGCATGATAGAGGGGGCTCTGGCCGACGAGAAGATACCGCTGCACAGGTATATGCTCATACCGATACCCGACATCAACAACAACGCCCTGTGGGTGGCCCATGTAAAGGCGTTCTGCCCGTCCTTCGACGTCGTTTACACCAGGAATCCGCTTTCCAAGCGACTGTTCGAGGAAGCCGGAGTCCATGTGAAGGAGCAGCCGCTGTTCGACCGCCACAAGTACAGCGGGACGCTCATAAGGGAGGAGATGATAAACGGCGGGGGCTGGGAGGCCCTGGTCCCAAAGGGCGTCACGCGCGTTATAAAGAAAATCGGCGGGGTCGAACGACTGAAGAGCGTGATTGGGAGCGATTAGAGATTAGGTATATAATACTCAATTAACTCAACTTCTCAAACCCGGCCATGACATCCAGCACCCCCTGCTCTTCCAACGGCTTCCCGATGACCTGAAGCCCTGTTGGTATGCCGTTGACATCCCCTGCGGGCACAGAGCCCGCTGGTACTCCTGCCAGGTTTCCGGGGACCGTGAACATGTCATAGGCGTACAGGATTCTGGGATCGGTAATCTTCTCCTTGAGCTTGTGGGGCAGGCTGGGGACCACTGGACCAGCCAGGACATCCACATCCTTCAGCGCGCGCATAAGCTCGCTGCGTATGACTGAGCGCGCCTGGAGGGCCTTGCGGTAGTACTTGCCCTGCCACTCCTTCTGGCTGATGTAGCTGCCAAGGACTATCCTCCTCAGGACCTCTTCGCCGCATACGTCTTCTATCTTGTGGCCGTATCTGCGCCCGTCGTACTTCCTCGTGGCTGAGAAGAATTCGACGTATACGTTGAGATAATAAGTGGGAATGCCTTTATCGAGGGATGGGAGCTCCACATCAACGACCTTGGCGCCCGCATCCCTGAGCTTGTCCAGGGCTGCGCGCACTACTGTCCTTATCCCCTCATCAGCGATGAGCTCGTCGAACTGCTTGGGATATCCAACCTTCTTGCCCTTGAGGTTCGTGTCGAGCTTGTCAGCATACCCACCCTCCGACTTGAGAGAGGTAGCATCCTTGGGGTCATAGCCGGCCATCACGTCCAGTAAGAGCGCGGCATCCTTCACATTGCGCGCAATAGGCCCTATCTGCTCCAGGCTCATGGACATGTCGCACAGACCGTATCTGGAGACTACACCATATGTGGGCTTGAGGCCGACGACACCGCAGTGACAGGCAGGATTCCTTATGGAACCACCCGTGTCCGAGCCCAAGGCCATGTCGACGTAGCCCGCCGCGACAGCGGCCGCTGAGCCGGAAGACGAGCCCCCGGGCACCCTCCCGCGCGCAGCAGGGTTATCTGTAGGCCCATAATAAGACGACTCGCCGCTTACGCCACATGCGAACTCATCCATGTTTGCCATGCCCAGGATTACACCGCCCTCGCCCTTTATCCTCTCGATGACGGTGGCGTCGTATGGGGCGACATAGTTCTCCAGCGTCTTTGAGCCGCATGATGTGAGATAGCCGTCCACGCATATGCACGATTTGATTGCCAGGGTCTTGCCAGCCAGGCGCCCCTTGCTTGCCTTGGCCTGCTTGCGAGCTTCCTCAGGATATTTCTTTATGAACGCGTTGAGCTCATCCTTTTTTTCCAGCAGTTGCTCAAGATGCTCGCTCATCTCCTCTTCTCCACCTTTACGTAGCCGTAGTCCCATTTGGGCGCAAGCTTTTCGAACTTCCCCGGGAACTGGGGGTCGCAGGAGCCCTTGCCGTCCGGGCGGGTGACGTTCTTCAGGTCCGCCACATAATGCGTCTCCTCCGTATCGGGGACGTCCTTAAGCGCTTGTGAGAACTCCTCTATCAGCTTCTTGCCCTCTTCCAGGAGCCTTTTCTCGTGGGGCATGGGTTAATTAGATGCGAAGGGAATTAAAGAGAACTTTGCAAAATTAGCAGGTTTAGACATATAAACCTGCCCGCCTTCTGAGCACGACAAAACGCATTTTTATACCCTTATGCGCTAATTATG
>Ga0209121_10005391_pt1 | contig 11595 bp, 13 predicted proteins | sample Cruoilmetagenom3_FD_187292 | JGI IMG/M metagenome (GOLD analysis project Ga0209121, IMG submission 187292) | Oil polluted marine microbial communities from Coal Oil Point, Santa Barbara, California, USA - Sample 3 (SPAdes) (version 2) | ecosystem: Environmental > Aquatic > Marine > Oil seeps ...
CGGCAGGGTCAATAGGTAATATCGGTTCATGTGGATCAGTAATATATCCATGTTGATCTTTATCTTTTTTCAAAGTTTTATCAACCCCACCACGTGCAATCCACTTCTCATATCAATCATGGAATATTGTTCCTATTATTTTAAAAAACATGTAAATAGGATTGCTGGGAGAAACTTCTGGTTGGTGTAACATTCTTTCTGTAAAATTGTTGACCTGACCCCCGAAAACTTATCCAGAACCTGTGATAGTATTTGGACAAATCGGGGGATATAAATGGCAAGAAGACGAGGTTATACACCAGAACAAATCATCACAAAACTCAGAGAAGCTGAGAGCTATCTCAGTCAAGGCAAAACGGTGAAAGAAGCCAGCAAACTGCCGGAGATCAGTGAACAACCTACTATCGGTGGCGGCGGGAATATGGGGGGTTGCACACTCTTCTATAAACACAAAGGTGCACATTCCATTTTATTGGCTGCATCCAAATCATTTTTACTCGTTATAAGCAGATTGGGTTATTTATGAGTATAATTAATTTGATGGATAAGTGATTTAATAAAGGATGGATCCATGAAATTAATCCTACGATGGCTGATTGTTGCTGTTTCATTATATGTGGCTGTTCTGATTATTCCTGGTATTAGCGTCGAAGGCGATGCCTGGATCGCGTTTTCAGTGATGGCCCTTGTCCTGGGATTGGTCAACGCAATAATCAGACCTATCCTAAAATTTTTATCCTGCGGTTTTATCATCATTACTCTGGGCTTGTTTGTTTTTGTGATCAATGCGGCCTCGTTTCTGATTGCTTCTGAAATTGCTCAAAACTGGTTTGGTGTCGGTTTTTATGTTGACAATTTCTGGTCAGCGCTCTTAGGATCAATCATCGTGAGCATTGTGTCCATTGTGCTTTCAAAGATCCTGATTGATGAGGATGAAAAAACTCGCAAGTAATTCCGCACAGTCCATGCTGGTTGGGTTGCGCTTGCCATTTAGAAAAAACTTGAGTATACTTTTTCTTCGTGTTGGAAAATAATTATCAACACTTGTAAAGAAGCCAAAATACAATCCGGTTTCTTTCCGCTGTCCATCTATCAACGATAGTCAAAGGCAGTAAACCCATGGAAAGGAGTTTCGTAATGCGACAGTATGAATTGATATTAATTGTCCAGCCTGATCTGGACGAAGAAACCACCGCTGCTGTGATCGACCGTGTCACAAACATGATCACTGAAAACGGTGGTGAAATTCTCAAAACAGATGTTTGGGGTTCAAAGCAGCTTGCCTATGAAATCAAAGATTTCAGAGAAGGCTACTATGTCTATCTCGAAGTTCAATTCCCGCCTGAATTCGGAACGGAATTGAAACAAAATTTACGCTATATTGAACCCGTTGTTCGCTATTTGCTAACAAAAAAGGAAGCCTAACCAATCTGAAAGGTTTTCACTGATTGTGAGTAATGACATGACCCGTGGTTTAAATAAAGTGATGGTCATTGGCTGTACAGGGCGCAATCCAGAAATGCGGTATACGCCAAGCGGCAAGTCCGTGGCAAATTTCTCTCTGGCATATCGTCATACCTGGAAAGATTCGACGGATGAAACCCATCATGATACAGAATGGTTCAACGTGATCGCCTGGGGTAAACTTGCTGAGTTTGTAAAAAATAAATTACAAAAGGGCAGTTTGGTTTACGTTGAAGGCCGTTTGCAAACTCGGTCTTGGCAGGATACTGAAGGAAACCAAAAGAAAACAGTTGAAATTGTTGCTCGGGACATCTTAATCCTTGACGAACAACAATATCATGAAAATAGATTGGAATCAAATGGAAATTAGGGATTTCTCTTTTGAATCCAGATTGAAGTATAGGAGTATTTGATATGAGTAATTACCGAAGAAATCGTTATTATTCTAGAGTCAAAGTTTGTCAATTTTGCACAGACAAGAAAATCAAAATTGACTATAAGGACGTGAATCTGCTTGAACGCTATATCGATGTCACCGGAAAAATCAGACCTCGCCGTCAAACAGGTACTTGTGCAAAACACCAACGAGCAGTTGCAAAAGCTATCAAGAATGCCCGACACATTGCTTTGCTGCCTTTCTCTGGCGATTAACATTAATATTAACTAAATTATTTATCAGGGCACTCAATATGGCAAAAAATGATCAACCCGCAAAAATAAAAAGTAAAAAACATCTGGCAAGAAAACAACGTGAAGCACGCCAAACAAAAGCCATCTTAATCGCAACGATTTCAATCGGTGTCATTATCGTTGGCCTGGTTGCATATGGATTGATTGACCAATTGATCAGTAGACCGCGCACCCCCATAACAAGCGTTGGCGATACAGTTATCAGGGTAAGTGAATTTGAATCTCAAGTTCAATATACCCGGGTTTCAATGTTGAATGAAGCTTATCAATACTATCTTTATTATCAGCAGTTTGGGGAATTCGGTCAAAGTTTCCTCGAAACCGCGCAATCTATTGCTTCCCAATTATCCCAACCGGTAACACTCGGGACGGAAGTACTGGATAATATGATCGATAATATCCTGATCAGGGAAGCAGCAGACGAAATGGGGATCACCACCAGTGACGAGGAAATCAATGAACTAATGCAATCCGCATTTGGTTTCTATCCCAATGGCACAGCCACCCCTACGCAAACTGCCACGATCATCTCTACGCCCACCTTGTCAGAAACCCAATATGCGTTAGTGACACCAACATTTACGCCAACAGCCACTGACCAGCCGACAGAGACTCCCGAGGTTTCACCCACGCCGATCGAAGACGTTGATGAAGATAGTATTAATGAGAACAGTGAAGATGAAACAACGATTGAAGAACCGACTTCTTCCGGGGAAACTGCTGAGGACGAAGCGGGGGTTAACCCAACCATCACAACCACACCAACCATTACTCTCACCCCAACCCCCTACACAACCCAAGTCTTCGGTCAGAATCTTAAAGACTTCAACGACTTATATTCAACATATAATTTCTCTGTTGAAGATCTGCGTAAAATGATTGAAGTTCAAGTATTACGTGATAAATTGATCGAAGAAATAACCGCAGACCTTGAACCGGTTAAAGAGGAGGTTTGGGCACGGCACATACTGGTAGAAACAGAAGAAGAAGCTCAGGATATCCTCGCCCAGCTTGAAGATGGCGGAGACTTTCATGAATTGGCGGCTGAATATTCCATAGACGAATCGAACGCTTCAGAGGGCGGTGATTTGGGCTGGTTTGATAATGAAACGATGGTATCAGAATTTTCAGAAGCAGCATTTAGCCTTGACATTGGGGAAATCAGTGAGCCAGTCGAGACCAGCTTTGGATTTCATATCATTCAGGTTCTTGGAAAACGCGAGAGTCAAGTTCTCACGGATGAATTACAGGAAAAGAAGTTGGAGCTTTTCAGCACATGGTTGAGTGAAAGACGAAATTCCCGTGATGACATCATATATTATGATGGTTGGGAGAGTTTTATCCCCACAACACCAGAAATCAATCAAGATTTCTTGATAGAACTATATTCACAGGATCTTGGAGGAACAATCACTGAATGATTTGTGGAGAATATCTAGGAAGAATTCGAAAGGGCACCTTACCGGTGCCCTTTTTTGCACGCCGTTTTGTGAATTTTAATGAGGTTTTCAAAAATTATTTTGTTTGCAGTAAATATCAAGGGACCTATTCAAGATATTTTTCATCCACATCTTCCAGTTTCAGGCTGATCATCTGGCTGGTTGAATCCCTCCCCATCGTCACGCCATAGATCACATCCGCAGCCTGGACCGTGTTTCGGTTATGCGTAATTATCACAAATTGCGTATGACCAGATAGTTCCCGCAAAAGTTCAATAAATCGACCTACATTTGATTCATCCAGCATCGCATCCACTTCATCTAGGATGCAAAATGGCGTGGGTGATACCTTAAGAAGAGCAAAGATCAAAGCCACAGCCGTCAAACTTCGCTCACCTCCAGATAATAAGGCAAGGCCCTGATTTCGTCGGCCTGGCAGGCGTGCTTCGATATCTATTCCCCCTTCCACGGGATCGTCTTTATCGGACACCAATAGCTTCGCCTCTCCACCATTAAACAACCGTGCGAAATACATAGAAAAAGCTTGATTGACAGATTTGAAGGTCTTTAAAAAATCCAGTGCCATCAGATCGTCTAGCTCTTTGATCAATTCATTAAGATCTCTACTGGCTTTTTCTAAATCTTTGACCTGTTCAGTGAGAAAGTCATGCCTTTCTTTGACCTCAAAATATTCCTTTTGAGAATCCGGGTTGATCGCCCCCATTCGCCTGATTTGATTTTTGATTTTCTTGATTTTACCACCAATTGATTCTGAAACCTCCAATACTTCTGGGAGGGCTTCAACTTCATTATCTTGCAGGGGAAATTCAACAGAGCCTTCATCCTTCTGTTCATAGTGAGTAGAGGTTAAACTAAAGTCATCTTTAATTCTTTCTCTCAAAAGACTGATCTGGTCCTCTTCGCGATTCAATTCAAGCTGCAACTGAGTGTATTGACGCTCAGCAGTAATAATTTCTTGATGACTTTGTTCTGCTAGCGATTCAAGCGCAGAAATCGAATTCTCGAGATCTTTTCCTGAGGTGGACAAAGGGATTATTTTTTCGGAATTTAAACGATCGATTTGTTCGGAGAGTTTATCCCCCTCTGCTTTCAACACTGATTCCTGGCTTGCAAGGTCGATCAGACGAGACTCAAGGTCTGACAGGCGAGTGTTAAATATGGACATCCGCTCCTGTGTATTGTTGATGCGCAAATTGAGATCTTGATTTCTTTGCTGAGAAGTCTCCAACGCATTTTGAGTGAGAAGGCAATGTGTTTGCAGTTGGTTAAGCGTCTTCTGCAAGTCAAATACAGGTAATTCTTCGAGTTTTGCTGAAAAGAGCTTTTCCTCCGCCTGCAAGGATTGAATTTTTTGATCCAGTACTTTCAGTTGTTGCTTTGCAGTGTCAATTTCTTCCTGTGTCCGTTGTGACTCCAATTGAACATCGTTCGCCTGATCAATTAACCACTTTTGATGCTGCTTGAACCTGAAAAGTTCATCCTCAGCCTGCTTCAACTTTTCAAGTGCCTGCGATTTTTCTTGTTCCTTGATCGTCAATTTCTCACGGATATCATTTTGTTCAATGTCAACTTCCTTCAGGCTGTTTAGCAACGCAACTTGCTCGTTCTCGACCTTGACTTTCTGCGTAGATATTTCATTCAGATCTTCAACCAGCTCACCCTTGCGACGGGTCCTTCCAATTCTTTTTCCGGCTGGTGTAACCCCTGAGATAATGACTCCATTCGCCTGAAAAACAATACCATCCAGAGTGACCACCTTTTCATTCGGATGGAGCTGTGGTTGGATGCTGTGCACAGTTTTATGATCTTTCACAACGACGATGTCTGAAAATAATTTGTCTACCAGTTCCTGATAAGCGGAATCCGCTTGAATCAGATCATTTGCAAAACCAAAAACGCCTCCATCTGTAAATTTTCTAATTCCTGATCGAAAAGGTTGAACGCTATCCAGGGAAACCAAAGCAACACGATCATTTTCTTTCCCTGTTAGATATTCAATCACAACCTCTGTTCCCTGGGAAGGTACAATGACAAGGTCCGTCAACTCTCCCAGGGCTGCACTGATGGCTTTTTCAAATTTCTCATCAACCTTTATGTGCTGCGACAGGGGCTCAATACCTGTAGGTAAGCGGCCTCTGCGAGAACCTTCGACGAGTTTCTTCATACCCTCAGAGTACCCTGTCAAGGCTTCTTCAGCCTGTTTGAGAACATCAATTTGTGCTTGTAATTTTGCTTCCTGAGCATCCAGGTTTGAATAATTCCTATCAATAACCCTTATTTTGGATTGAATTTCTTCATGGAGTTTAATATTTTCATCCAGTTGATCCTGAATATCAGCTTGAGCTGTCTTTAGTTGCTTTGCAGAGATCTCCGTGCGATCGATCTGCTCTTTTTTAAAATGGATATTTTGTTGAACTTCTTCAATTGTGCTGTTGATTTTTCCAGAATCCTGGGTGATGAATCCTATCCGTTTTTCGAGCTCATCTATGCGAGCTAGAATTTGGACCTTATTTGTTTCAGTAGCGACTCTGTCTTGACGTGAGATAAGTAAATTCTTCTCGATTTCTTCCCGTTGTGTGGATATTTCAGCTAATTGGCTTTCAACCTGATCGACTTCAAGTTCTGCAGCTTGGAATTCTTCCATCCGTTGTTGGATATCTTCGTGAAACCTTTCCTTCTGGGTGTTGAGTTCTTTAAATTCCTCTTGAAGGTTGGCAATATCAATCTCCAAATTTCCCTTTTGGTGAATATTGGACCTTTTTCTTTCCTCGATAATTGCCAATTGCCTTGTGATTTGCTGTAATCGTTGATGCATATCAGACGTTTCGCCATGTAATGCTTCCAGGGTCTTTCGATTGATTTGTAATTTTTGCCTTGCTTCATCGATTTGATTTTCTGTTTCTGTTTGCTTTTGGGTCAATTCATTTAAGCAATTTTCCTGCTCATGAACCGCAGAGCGTAAGTTCAGCAACTGACGTTGTTGACGATGCCATTGGTAGCCATACCACTCATTCAACAATTCACGCAAATCAGCTTTCTTTTGTTCATAATCAGAAAAACGCTCAACTTGCTTTTCAAGACTTCGCAATCGAGGTTTTATCTCAGTCATAATATCTAGAATGCGCTCAAGGTTTTTTCCAGTCGTCTCCAAACGTCTCAGGGATTCCTCTTTGCGAGAACGGTAAAGCCCAATTCCTGCTGCTTCTTCAAATAATTTCCTGCGCTCATCAGGTCTGAGGGCAAGGGCTACGTCAACCAGACCCTGACCGATAATTGTGTAGGTGCGTTCAGATAGACCCGTTTGGGAAAGAAGTTCAAAAATATCCTTCAACCTGACTTTCTGTCCATTTAACAGATACTCATTCTGACTATCCCGATACGCTCTTCTAGAAATTGAAACAGTTGAAAAATCAATCGGCAACCATCCATCTGCGTTGTCAAATGTTATGGTTGCCACTGCCATGCCTGAACGAGAGCGCTGCTGGGAACCCGAAAATATCATATCTTCAGTGCGTTTTGCTCGTAAGAGCGAATAGGATTGTTCTCCCAATACCCATCGCACACTATCAGCAATATTTGATTTACCTGACCCGTTGGGGCCAACGATAGCGGTGATTTGACCTGGAAACTCCAAACGGGTTAATGTGGCAAAGGTCTTAATTCCCTGTAATTCGATGGATTTCAGCCGATTAATCATAAGCTAGTGCTGCTCCAATAGACCAATTTTAATCAAGGCCTTCCTTGCAGCCAACTTTTCAGCCGTTTGTTTGCTTGATCCAGTTCCATGCCCATAGGATTGCCCACCGATCTTAACATCCATCGTGAAGGTCTTGGCATGATCAGGCCCTTCTTCGGAGAGAAGAGCATACTTAGGTGAAGGGAAACCATGTCCCTGAGCCCATTCCTGTAAGCGGCTCTTGGTGTCTTCATCCATATGGTTATGAAAGATCATATCCACCACGCTGGTGAACAAAGGTTCCATAAAGTCACTCACCGCTTCGATACCCCCATCCAGAAATAGGGCTCCGATTAATGCTTCAAATGCATCACAGAGTAAGGTCAGTCTTTCGCGTCCTCCAGCTTGAATTTCCCCTCGACCCAATCTTAATGCTCGACCAAGGTTCAATTGTTTAGCAAATGCTGCTAACTGATCCGTATGCACGAGTGCAGCCCTGAGCCGGGTTAAATCCCCTTCAGATTTCTCGGGATATTGATTATATAACCAATCCGCAACAATAAAATCCAAAACAGCATCGCCGAGGAATTCCAGACGTTCATTATCCTCTATCGCATCTTTATTTTCATTAAGATAGGAACGATGCGTGAGTGCTCTTGACAGCAAAAAATAGTCTTGCATGGGCAACGATAATCGCTTTGATAGATTCTCAGGAGTTTCAGTAAAATTGTTTTCAACCATGATTCTGGACCTATTTTTCCAGAACTGGTGATGCGCCAGCTATCCAGAAATGAAATAGCTTGCGCATCAACAGTTCAACAATAAACCAATACAAATGCCCATAAATTTTAACCGATTATGACTAAAATTCAAAGTGTGATTAATTTATGGCGATTTTTATATCACAGGCGGTATAATTTTTACCAGGTTTTAAAACGATGACATTATTTCACACGACTGGTACTGATTATACAATTCACACAGAAGTCTATAATGGTCCGCTTGACTTGCTTCTTGACTTGATCAATAAAGCTGAGTTAGAGATTACTAAAGTTTCTCTGGCAAAGGTCACCGATCAGTATTTGGACTACCTGGAGAAGATGCAAGATCACACAGCATTAGAAGTATCAAGTTTTCTAGTGATCGCCGCCAAACTTATCCAAATCAAATCCGAAGCGCTTTTACCACGTCCGCCACTCCGCGAAATCGGTGAGGAAGATCCTGCAGAAAGCCTGGCTAGGCAACTCAGGATATATCAACGTATTAAGAAATCAGCACAATGGTTAAGGAATTTAGAAGCACGAGGATGGCATACCTATATACGTTTGGCCCCTCCTCCGGTTATCGACGATCAACTCGACCTGGGTGAGGTAAGCATTAAGGATCTCGTTAAATTATTGAAAGCACTTTATCGATATGAAGAAGATGCTGTTCCTCTTACTTCTGTCGTTGCAATACCAAAAGTTACCATAAAAAATAAAATCCGAGATCTGATTAACACTCTTCGAAGAGATAATACTCTTTCTTATACAAGAATTCTGCCGGAAAATCATACCAGGGTCGAAGCGATAATTCTGTTCCTGGCTATTCTTGAATTAATTAAACAAAACTATGCAATCGCAGATCAATCAAGCTTGTTTTCAGATATAAATATATCAGCAACGGATAAAACCTATACTGAAGAAGAAATCAAATTGGCATTAGAAGATTAATCCGTTATAATTAATGCCGATCCGAAAATTAAATAAACAGAATCAATTGAGAAAATATATATGACCAATGAAACCAAAAACCCCCAATTGCTAAGTAGTGATCAACAGCAGAAAACCTCTCCATCTCAAGTCTCGGGTAAGAATCAAAAAAAATTCACCATTATTTCAATCATTGTCATCATCATCGTATTGGCACTTGTGGGAGTAGCTACATATTTTCTATTAACAGCGGAATCTGGAACAACAGAGAAAATTCGTGACGTATTTATCATTTTCATGGCGCTGGAGTCCCTGGTGATTGGGCTTGCTCTTGTCGTTCTCATTGTTCAACTAGCGACATTAATTAACCTGCTTCAAAATGAAATTCGCCCAATCATCAACTCAACAAGCGAAACAGTTAATACCATGAAAGGAACTGCAACATTTGTGAGTAATCACCTTGCTGAACCAATCATAAAACTCAATCAATTTATGGCGATGGTCAGGAAGCTGATTAATCCTAAAAATATGTAGGTTTCATAAACTATTAATAGCACAAGCATAAACTAGTTATAAAGGAGCATTACAAATGTCTGAACAAAATGATTTTGGTGCCTTTCTTATAGGGTTCCTCATTGGTGGGCTGACAGGTGCGGCAGTATCGTTACTATTTGCACCTCAATCTGGTGAAGAAACTAGGAAAATTATCCAGGAAAAAGCCATTGAATTAAGGGATCGCGCTTCGGAAACTGTGGAAGAAGCACGCCTTAAAGCAGAGGAGGCTTGGCAAGAAGCTAAAAATAAAACCGATGAGTGGTCAAAACTCGCTAAAGAAAAAGCTGATGAACTCCGCGTAAAAGGTGAACAGACCATCGAACAAGGCCGTGAGAAGCTGGCAGAAACGCTCAAACCCAAGGAAAAACAACCGGGTGAAAGCTCATAAAAGTTAAAGGTTGGGAAATCCCAACCTTTTTTCTTTTAAAATAATCTCTAATGGGAACCGCTTAGATATCTTTTCTTGTGATTCGGATGGTATTAGGCAGGGAATCAAGGATATCCATTGCAGTAACCGCTGCATCAGATCCAAGGCGTTGTTTGGCAAACAATCCTGCCTGACCATGTATCCAGGTACCAATCGCACTTGCATTCAACACAGGTGAACCTTGAGCCATTAAGCCCCCGATAACACCCGCTAAAACGTCTCCGCTGCCAGCCGTCGCCAATGCAGGATCACACACCGGGTTAATCAAGAGATCTCCACTTGGAGCAGCAATCACAGTAACAGCACCTTTTAATACGAGGACAACATCCCATTGTCTGGCAAATTCTCTTGCGACCTGCCAGCGGTTTGATTGAATCTCCGGGATATCCAAACCCGTCAAAATTGACATCTCACCAGGATGCGGTGTAAGCACCGTATGGGCTGGCAGGCGCTCCCACCAGCTGTCCAAATGAGTGAGAAGTTTCAATCCATCAGCATCAACCAATAGCGATAAGCCTATGGGTAGAATGTCCAATAACTGATCCAAAAATTCAATATTTTTTTTCATCATCCCCCAGCCAGGTCCAATAATTAAAGAGTCAGCATCAGCAGAGGAAAATTTCGCATTGAGCAATTCTATACCATCAATGCCATATGTACCAGCAACCTCGGGTAAAACAGTCCAAACAGTTTCCACCAACTGACCTGAAAGAGCAGACTGCACCTTATCCAGCGTGGCAATGTTGACTAACCCGCAACCTGATCTATAAGCCGCCTTTCCGCTCAAATAAGCAGCCCCGGTGAAGGGCTGTGTACCTGCAACGATCAAACAGGTCCCAAACGTCCCCTTGTGACCTGTTGGGGGGCGCAAAGGCAAATGATCCGCAACATACGCCTGGTCAATCAATATCGGTATACCTTGTTCCAACTTACGGTTAAGATTCTCTATACCTATGTCGATACGATGTAAGTTTCCAACAAAAGTACACCCTGGCGGCTTCAAGAGACCTTGTTTGATTGCCGCTATACACAATGTGTGTTGGGCATGCAATATTTCCTCGGAAACCTCTCCGCTATCGCAATCCATTCCTGAGGGGCAATCTACGGCTATTACAAGCGCCCCAGGGCTGTTTTTAACCATATGATGTAGTGTTGCCATCACATCGCATAATAATCCCCTTAGAGGCAGTCTTAAACCTGTGCCCAGCACGCCGTCAAGAATGATGGCACCCGGGCTTAAGGAAGCTTTGAAATACGATAGGTTTTGATTTTGTGAAAGATCGATAACACTACCGCCATGATCAAGATAATCAGCGATTAACTGATCCTCCCCACGATCCCTTATTATAAACCCTATGGTGCGAATACCTTTTTGAGCTAATGTATCCAGAGCAATCAAGGTATCCCCCCCGTTGTTTCCTGAACCAATCAGTCCAATCACGCCGTTCTGGAAACTGAGGTGCTCCAACATCCATAGCGCTATCCCCCGGCCAGCATTTTTCATCATCTGATTGTAGGATAAGCCTCCAGCATCAGCAGTCTTTTCGACCATCTGCATCTGAGCCACACTAAGAATTTTCATGGGTGTCCTTTTATGTCAGGTTCACAAGAATAATTATACAAGATACTCAA
>Ga0209121_10005392_pt1 | contig 11595 bp, 8 predicted proteins | sample Cruoilmetagenom3_FD_187292 | JGI IMG/M metagenome (GOLD analysis project Ga0209121, IMG submission 187292) | Oil polluted marine microbial communities from Coal Oil Point, Santa Barbara, California, USA - Sample 3 (SPAdes) (version 2) | ecosystem: Environmental > Aquatic > Marine > Oil seeps ...
CTTATGGGTGCCATGGGAGAAGTTAAGGCGAGCTATGTTCATACCAGCCAATGCCAGCTTTTCTATCATCTGGGCAGACTCACTTGCTGGGCCGATGGTGCAAATTATCTTGGTTTTCCTGAACGTATTCAGAGTTGAATTCGACTGCATATCCACTTTACCTATTTTATGCTCTCCTAATTTGCTGAGTAGCCTAGTCTAATCTGCCAGGCTATGAAGGTCAACTTGCGGCATGGGTTGTAGCAATTCTTGCTGGTTGTTACAAGAACAATGACATTGACGGGGAGGGGGTAATCGAAGTAAAATCTGCAGATAATGTATAACAAAGCCGTGCTTGATAATGGCTTGAGGGTTATAACAAGCACCATGCCGCACAGCCGCTCGGTAAGCGTTGCTTTCCTGGTAGGTGCAGGCTCCTGCTTTGAAAGCCAGGATGAGGCAGGCATCTCCCATTTTATTGAGCATTTGTGTTTCAAGGGTACGCAGCGGCGGCCAACGGCTAAGGATATAAGCCAGGATATAGAAGGCGTTGGCGGCATAATAAATGGCGGTACAGATAAGGAAGCGACCATTTATTGGTGCAAAGTAGCTAGCTCTCAGTTTTCCATTGCATTGGATGTGTTATCTGATTTACTGCTTAATTCTCGCTTTGATACTGCTGATATGGAGAAGGAGCGCCTGGTTGTGATTGAAGAAATCAATATGAACATGGACCTCCCACAGCAAAGAGTAAACATGCTCGTAGATGAGTTATTGTGGCCGGAACAGCCTCTGGGGCGGGAAATTATCGGCAGTAAAGAGACTGTGTCCTCTGTAAACCGTGAACAGATATTAAACTACATTGCTCGCCGTTACGTGCCTAATAATGTTGTGGTTAGTATCGCTGGTGATATAGGGCATAAGCAAGCGGTGGCTCAAATTGAATCGCTGCTGGGCAAATGGTCTGCTGGAAAGCTGCCGACAGATTATGTAACGAGTGATAAACAAAAAGAGCCCAGGCTGCGTACTGAGTCCAGGGATATTGAGCAGACGCATCTTTGTCTTGCCGTTCATGGATTCTCGCGCTTCCATCCGCAGCGTTTTGTTCTTGACTTGCTTAACACAGTGCTTGGTGGGGGGATGAGCAGCCGTCTGTTTACAGAGATTAGGGAGCACAAGGGGTTAGCCTATGATATTCATAGCTATGTGGAGCATTTTCTTAATTCAGGGTCGTTTATTACTTATGCTGGCGTAGACCCTGCTAAAGTAGAAGCAACGGTTGAAGCTATACTGGGAGAGCTGTCCAAACTGAGGCAAGACATTATGCCGGATGAGCTTACTAGAGCTAGGGAGATGTCGAAGGGGAGGCTACAACTGCAGATGGAGAATAGTCAGAATGTGGCTTTGTGGTTGGGAGGCCAGGAGCTGTTGATGCATCGCATAATTGATATTGATGAGGTTATTTCTATTATCGATGCTATTACTATCGATGATATGGAGCAGGTCGCCGGAGAGCTTTTATCCAGCGATAAGCTTAGCCTGGCTATAGTGGGCCCTATTAAAAAGGAACCTTCGATAGGATTACTCAAGATTTAGGGACAACGTATAAGGAAGAGCCGCCCTTCAGGGCGGCTCTTCCTTATTTCAACATTCACCTCTTAATATAATTTGAGGGAATTCTGAATTCCACCTACGGGATTTACATCATGCCTTCGTACCCGCCACCTCCTGGCATCGGGGGAGTTTTCTCCTTCTCGGGGATGTCGGTTACCAGGGATTCAGTGGTCAGGACCATATTGGCAATGCTGGCAGCATTTTGTAGGGCGGCCCTGGTGACCTTAAGAGGGTCGACGATGCCTCTTTTTATCATGTCGACGTCTAATTCATCCTTAGCTGCGTCATAGCCTATACCAGGCGGGTTTTCCTTTACCCTGTTCACTATTACTGAGCCTTCCCTGCCGCTATTAGCAGCGATGCAGCGTATAGGTTCTTCTAGTGCCCTCTTTAATATAGCCATGCCAGTGGCTTCATCACCCTCGGCATCAAGCTTATCTAAGACGGACAGGGAGTTGAGCAATGCAATGCCGCCGCCAGGCAGTATACCTTCTTCTACGGCAGCTCTTGTAGCTGATAGGGCATCTTCCACCCGGTGCTTTTTCTCTTTTAGCTCGACTTCAGTGCCAGCACCTACTTTGATTACTGCTACACCACCAGCCAATTTGGCTAACCTCTCCTGCAGTTTTTCTTTATCGTAATCAGATGTAGTTGTATCGATCTGGGCCCTAATTTGTTTAATTCGAGCCTCAATGGCTTCCTTTGAGCCCTTTCCCTCAACGACGGTGGTATTATCTTTGTCAGACACTATTTTCCGAGCTCGTCCTAAGTCATCCACAGTAACCGAATCTAGCTTTCTGCCAATCTCCTCAGATATGACGGTACCTCCAGTGAGTACTGCTATATCCTGGAGCATTTGCTTGCGTCTATCACCAAAGCCAGGCGCTTTTATTGCTAGAGGGCTTAAGGTGCCCCTCAGTTTGTTAACTACCAGGGTGGCTAGAGGTTCACCCTCTATATCTTCAGCGATAATAACAATGTTCTTGGACGTTTGGACGATTTTTTCCAGGGTGGGCAAAATATCGTTTAAGGCAGAGATCTTCTTATCTGTAATGAGTATGTAGGGGTCTTCCAGTTCTGCCTTCATTTGTTCAGCGTTGGTGACGAAGTAAGGACTGATGTAGCCCCGGTCGAATTTCATCCCCTCAACGAATTCAGTTTCAAACTGCAGCCCCTTGCCTTCTTCAACGGTGATAACCCCATCCTTGCCTACCTTCTCCATAACATCAGCAATTAAATCGCCAATTTCCTGGTCAACTGCTGATATAGCAGCTACTTGAGCTACCTGTTCCTTGCCCTTAACAGGGATGGACATCTTCTTAAGCTCTTCAATTATAGCTTCCTCCCCTTTCTCAATGCCGCGTTTCAAGGCCTGGGAATCGGCACCAGCAGCGATGTTCTTGAAACCCTCATTTATGATACCTTGAGCCAAGATGACAGATGTACTTGTTCCGTCACCGCATTGGTCATTAGTTTTGGATGCCGCCTCTTTGACTAGCTGGACTCCCATGTTTTCAAAGGGATCGGGCAGCTCTATCTCCTTAGCGATGGAAACACCATCGTTTATGACAGAGGGAGCACCCCATTTCTTGTCCAATGCTACCGGACGCCCACGGGGCCCCAGGGTTACCCTGATAGTGTTGGACAGTGTGTCTATACCTTTCTTTAATGATTTCCTTGCGTCTTCGCCAAAAAGAATTTGTTTTGCCATTCGTTTTCCTCCTTTTATAAAACTTTCTTAGCTAAAATGTCGCTCTCACGCATAATGACTACATCTTCCTCATCCAGCTTAAACTCGGTACCGGCGTATTTGGAATAAACCACCTTGTCCCCTACCTTTACCTCCATAGCTATGCGTTTGCCATCTTCGGATAGCTTACCTGGCCCCACAGCAATGATTTCGCCTTCCTGGGGCTTCTCTTTAACTGTGTCGGGTAAAACAATCCCCCCCTTGCTTACCTCTTCTTTAGGGATAGGTTTAATTACTACCCTTTCACCCAAAGGCTTAATTTTGGCTGCCATAAAAATACCTCCTTTTTAAAATTTATTTTAGCACTCTCGGGCTGAGACTGCTAATTATTATAGCATAATAAATATTATTTGCAACAATTGCTGGTCAGTAATTTGTAGGATTATCCCTTGAGTTTTACACGGCACAGTGTATAATTAACTTAATGAAGAAGCGTCAAAGGAAACAGTGGAATAGTGAAAACATCAGAGCGCTGAGGCAGCATTTGGGTTTAACTCAAATGGAGATGGCTGAGGAAATAGGTTCACGGCAGCAAACAATTAGCGAGTGGGAAACAGGTATGTATCAACCTCGGGGAGCTTCAGTTACTTTGCTTTCTATTATTGCTGAGCGTAGTGAGTTTAATTATCAGGTGAAAAAGCATGAGGAAGGGCACGATGAGCATTAAAATGAGATGTTGCGGCTTTCCAAAAGGTTTATGGGATTGGTGAGAGGGAGATATAAAGGATAAAAATTTTTAAGCATGAATACACGGAAACGGATAAATATTTCAGAAAATCACCTTTCGCTGATATGGCAACGGCTATTGGGGAAGGAACTGACGACTGAAGAAGGTTGGCGTCTGAAGTTGATGTATCCTGGCAGGATTAATGGTGATAGCGGGCCTGATTTTCGCGATGCCGTTATTGCTGTGAGTAACTCTAGTATAGTAAAAGGAGATGTGGAAATACATGTTAATGCCAGCGATTGGTATGGACATAGCCATCACTGTGATCCGGCTTATAACAATGTGGTTCTTCATGTCGTGGTGCGGCATAATATTAAGTCAGCTACTTTGAGGCAAAATGGCAAACTGGTTCCTGAGGTATGCTTATCACCAAAGCTGTGGCATCAAGCCTATTTGATACCTTATCATCAGCTTCCTTGTCTGCCGGTAGCAAAGAACAGAGATAAACGGGCTTTGCTGGGTCTGTTAAATTTTGCTGGAGAAGAAAGATTCAGGCATAAAGCAGCTCTTTTCCAGGCTGGCCTACTGAGGGAGGAAGCTGGGCAGGTGCTTTTTCAGGGTATGATGAGAGCTTTAGGTTACTCTAAAAACAGTGAATCTTTTGAGCAGCTGGCTCGTAGGGTGCCTCTCAATTTCGTGGAGGGAATGAAACCGAGAGGAGACTTATTCTTGAAGCAAGCTTGGCTGTTAGGCATGGCTGGTTTATTACCCAGCCAGCGGGAAAGGGGGGCATTCTCTAAGGGAAATGGGGTGAGAAAATTGGAGCAGATATGGCGTTTGGTGGGTAAAGAAGCAGACACTATGGGTGAAAATGATTGGCACATGTCGCATGTATATCCCAACAATTCTCCCGTGCGCCGTATTGTGGCTCAGAGTTACCTTCTTCAGCGCTATTGTAAGGAGGGCTTGCTGAAAGGGGTGTTACGGATAGTAATGGAAGCACCCTTGAAAGCCTGTTGTCGTCTGTTGGGGGAGGGCTTAGTTGTGTTCGGCGATGGCTATTGGCAAGACCACTTTGATTTTGATGTCGGGTCGCGAACGCGAAAATCAGCTCTTTTGGGACATGGCAAAGCAGCCGAAATGGTAGTTAATGTTATATTGCCTTTTGCCTTTGCCTGGGGGGGAATAGCTGATAAGCCGGAGCTGAAGGAAAAGGCTGTCACGCTTTACCTTAATTATCCTAAGTTGGCTGAGAATGAGATAACACGTCATATGGAGAGGCAGCTTTGTCTGGAACATAACTGTGATTTAACTGCTTGCTGCCAGCAAGGCTTAATTCACATTTTTAGGAATTACTGTCGAGAAGGTAACTGTGCCAGGTGCCCCTTAGGCAATTAAATGGCATGAGCACATAGCGCACCCTTCCTATATTTTATTACTTGACATAAAGATGGGCAGGCGGCATCCAGGAAGAAGTAGGGTACCTTGAGGTGTGATAGATAAGGATTGACAAAAACAGCTCAGCTACTTAAAGTGTGCCTTAGTGACTTTTGCCGATAATGCTGACGTCGTCCAGATGAAAGCTGGCAAGAGTGGGGAAAGGTAATCTGGCATCAGTATCACAAGTGTACAGGGGGCTAACACAGGCAGCAGAGAGCGATATGCCGTGAACTCAACAAATAATGCTCAAGAGGAGGTAAAGACATGGGGCAGCTTAAACAAACAGTGAAAAAGGGTCGAGGAAGCAGTAAAGAAGGCGGCAGTGTACTGCGGCTGGCAAGCTCCTTGAAGCCGTACTTCATTGTGTTCATAGCGAGTACCTGTGGATTAGTTATAGAGATTGTGGCTGCCAGGATTCTTGCCCCCAGCATCGGCGTCTCTCTCTATACCTGGACCAGCGTTATTGGTGTGGTACTGGCTGGAATAAGCATCGGGAATTACGCCGGCGGTCGGCTGGCCGACCGCTTTCCTTCAACCACGACCCTGGGCTTCATTCTACTGGCCAGTAGCATTTTCAGCTTGATTGTGCTTCCGTTGGTGAACATCGTTTCGCAAGCTGTTGGCTCGCTACCCCTAATACCACGGATCGTCTTGCTGACAGCCGCACTATTCTTTCTACCCAGCTTGATTCTGGGGATGGTGAGCCCGGTGGTGATCAAGCTCAGACTCCAGGACTTGACTCACACTGGCAACGTGGTGGGGAAAATCTATGCCATCTCCACCGCGGGTAGTATCTTCGGGACATTCATCACAGGCTTCGTGTTGATTCAATGGGTTGGGTGCAGGACCATCATACTCGTGGTTGCCATAGTTTTGCTCGTAATGGCACTGGCCTTCGGAAAGCTGTGGCGAGCTAAGCTGCCGGCGTTCTCTTGCCTTGCTATCTTTTTTATCGTCGGTGGCTTCGGCATTGCCAATGGAGCCGTGGACTCCGACTGTCTGCGGGAGAGCAACTACTATTGCATCTGCGTGGAAGACACCGTAGCAGAAGGGCGGGAGGTGAAGGCTCTGTGCCTGGATGCTCTGGTGCATAGTTATGTTGATCTGGAAGATCCTACCTTCCTTGGTCATTATGACAAGATCTTCGCAGATATAGTGACCTACATTGCCAAAGGGAATCCCGGCCCTCGTGTGTTGTTCATTGGAGGGGGTGGCTACACAATGTCCCGGTATCTTGAGGAGGTGTATCCTCAAAGCACACTGGAGGTCATTGAGATTGACCCGGAGGTTACCCGCGTGGCTTTTGACTACCTGGGCTTATTGCCAGACACCCGCATCGTGACCTACAACCAGGATGCGCGCATGGTAGTGCCGGAGCTGCCTGAAGGCCAATATGACTTTATCATTGGCGATGCCTTCAACGAATTCTCTGTTCCGTATCAGCTTACGACCAGGGAGTTCAACGAGCAGATCCAACGGCTACTGAAGGACGACGGCATCTACGCAACGAATGTGGTAGATAAACTTCACAGTGGGGGGTTTCTCAGGGCCTACGTGAACACCCTCCAGCAGACATTCCCTTACGTTTACGTTATTCACGATAGGTCTGGGTGGGAGGATGATACTAGAGCACTCTATGTGGTGGCAGGCTCGTTCCAGCCGCTGTCCTCCGCAGCTCTTGCGGGAGCAAACACCCAGGCGGGACGCGGCGTTCTCATAAGCCACATTATGCCTGAGGACACGTTTACATCCTGGCTCAACGAGCGGGATAGCATCCTGCTGACTGATGACTACGCTCCTGTGGATAATATGATAGCTCCCCTCTACCTGGAAAGCCAGCATTAAGTGAGTCTGAGAAATACTGCGTGGTCTTTGAGCAATTAAATGGTATTGTTGGTTTTTAACCAAGGCTGAGGCTGGGCATCACATCCAGGTCATATCCGCTTCTTTTGCCAGTTTGGAAGTGATAATAGCCACAGGAGGCAACCATAGCAGCATTATCAGTACATAAATGGGGGGAGGGAACAAGGATAGGCACTGGCGAGGAATTAAGGAAGCGTTCAGTTAGTGACTGGTTGGCCGCTACACCACCGCTGAGCAGGATCTGCCTCACTTTCAAATCTTTTGCTGCCTTGATTGTCTTGGTGGCCAGGACATCCACTACAGCGCATTGAAAGCTGGCTGCGGCATTAGCTACCTGAGAAGAGTTAGCCAGGATTTCTTCCTTTTGAGCCAGATGCCATAAAGCTGTTTTCAGGCCGCTGAAGCTGAAATCATAGGTGTTATTGAGCCAGGCTCGGGGGAGGGATAAACAGGGTATTCCAGACTTGGCTGCCTGTTCAATGGCTGGGCCTCCAGGATAGCCTAATCCTAATATTCTGGCTGCTTTGTCAAAGGCTTCTCCGGCAGCATCGTCTCGCGTTTGCCCTAGCTTCTCAAATTGCCCGTGCCCTTTCATCAATATCAAATCGCTGTGTCCTCCAGAAACAACGAGACAGAGGCAGGGGAAGAAAGGTGGGTTTTCCTTTTCCAGCCAGTTGGCATAGATATGTGCCTCAAGATGATTAACTCCTGTAATGGGAAGTTTCCTGGCTAGAGCAATTGCCTTGGCTGAATTAACTCCTACCAGCAATGAACCGGCTAACCCTGGACCGTATGTTACGGCAATGCCATCAATATCTTGCCAGTTGACCTTAGCCTCCGTCATTGCCTTATCTAACACAGGGATGATAGTAAGGATATGCTGTCTTGATGCAACCTCAGGGACAATCCCTCCGTAGCGAGCATGAATGTCTATCTGTGAAGCCACAATGTTGGATATAATTCTGCTGCCATCTTCGATTACTGCGGCTGCGGTCTCATCACACGAGGTTTCAATGCCCAGGATTTTCATATTCCTTTTATTATAAATCTTCGATAATAGCTTTGCATAACTCTTAATGATAATGATGTCCGGGCGTTTTCCCGACACTGGTTTCGGAAGGTAGATGTTTAACGTTTTTCTTGCTTGCCATCGACGATTATTGGCTCGCAACTTGTGACAGTAGCATCCTGATAATTGTAAGAGTGTCTGTGGGTTGGTTGAGGGAATGGTGTATTATGAACTACCTGTATTATTAATCTCTGTTGGCCGCAATGAAAATCATTGCTGGCAGCCGATAGAATGATTAGTTCAGTTTCTGCCCCTGCAAAACTAAACATACGTACGGCTGCGCAACTATGATGATCTAAGTTACTTCACTCAATCGATTGGCAGATTAAAGAACTTTTTGGGATTATCCCAGGTAATCTTCTCTATTATTTCTCTTTTTAACCCTAACATTCTCATAGCCACAATCACTCTTGGCACCGAGAAATAGCCCTCGCCACCATATCCAAGTTCGGAGTTTACCAAAATTTTATCTGCTTTATCTAGATTCTTCTGTATAATTCCAGCAGCGGTTTCAGGGGGCATCTTATCAAGGCATACACTCATTCCTACCATTGCTCCTGTACTCAGGCAATAATCAACCGTGTCTTCTGCAGCGTGGTCTAATACTACCCTATCTATGGGGAATTTTTCCCCCTTTATAACATCGACTATTTTCTTTGTTACATCAAGGCGGCCAGGCGTAAACCGAACGGGGTTATGCACTATTACGGGGAGATTGTGTTCCTTTGCAATCCTTAGTTGAGCTTTAAAAAGTTTCAATTCGTCTTCAATGCCTGCATCGAGGCCTATCTCACCCATGCCCACTACTCTCTCATTTTCAAGGTATTTGGGAAGCTCTGCGAGGCATTGCTCAACGCCCTCGAGGGTTAATCCGTAGAAGGGGACACTCAGAGTAACATAAGCTTCCGCGCCATAAGACTTGGTTTGGTTTACCTCGAACTCCAGTAATCTTCTCCACAACCGCAAGACCGTTTCTCCTGGCTGCATACCCTCTAGCATGTGTGGTGTAGGAATAACACATCCTTCAAGTCCAGCTTCTATAAGGTGCCAAAGATCAAAAGGGTTCATCATATGTGTGTGTAGATGGGGGTCAATACATCTCATAACTAAAACTCCTTTAAATATTTATTCTAGCAGAGATTATAACGTTATTATGTCTCGGCATGCAATAGATGGAGCTCAAGATATGTTGCGACGTTGTGATTACTGTGCTAACATAAGCGCTTGGTAATTTGTTACTTATTTCACTGGTCATATAAAGAAAAGAAATATTAAGACGGAGGTATTTATTACAATGGCAGCCGAAAAAGGCATGATTTCGATGATGGAGGAGAACCGTGTATTTCCCCCTCCAAAGGATGTAAGTGAAAACGCTTATATCAAAAGCATAGAGGAATACAAGAAGATTTATAAGGAGTCCATTGAGAATCCTGAAAAGTTCTGGGGTAAGCTTGCTGAGCAGCTTGACTGGTATAAGAAATGGAATAAGGTATTGGTGGAGGATTTTGCCAATGCCAAGCATGAATGGTTTACAGGAGGCAAACTTAATGTTTGTTATAACTGCATCGATCGCCATTTGAAGACTTCGCGCAGGAACAAGGCTGCGCTCATTTGGGAAGGGGAACCTGAAGGGGAGAGCAAGACTTACACTTATCAAGAGCTTTATTATGAGGTCTGTAAGTTTGCCAATGTGTTGAAGAAGTTTGGCGTTAAGAAAGGCGATCGAGTCTCTATCTATCTTCCTATGATTCCTGAGTTGGCTATCGCCATGCTTGCTTGCGCCAGAATAGGAGCTGTCCACAGTGTGGTTTTTGGTGGCTTCAGTGCCGATTCGCTTAAGGATAGGATCATCGATTGTGGGGCTAAGCTTCTCATTTGTTGTGATGGTTACTATCGCAATGGCAAGGTGATAAACAGTAAAAAGAATGCCGATGCTGCCTTAGCTGGTTGCCCTGATGCCAAGCATGCCATTGTGGTGAAAAGGATGAAAGGTGAATTCAACATGGAAGCGGGGCGTGATACGTGGTGGCATGATGAAATGTTGGCAGAGGATATTAAACCAGTATGTGAGCCTGAGGTTATGGATGCTGAGGATCCGCTATTTATTCTCTACACCAGTGGCAGCACAGGCAAACCTAAAGGGGTGTTACATACACAGGCTGGTTATCTCCTGTACTGTTTGCAGACCTTCAAATGGGTCTTTGATTACAAAGAGGAGGAGGTCTTCTGGTGCACAGCAGATATTGGCTGGGTGACAGGACATAGCTATATAGTTTACGGCCCCTTAGCCTTTGGCGCTACGAGCTTATTCTATGAAGGAGTGCCTAGTTTCCCTCATCCAGACAGGTTTTGGGAAATTGTCGAAAAGTACAGGGTGAATATTTTCTATACTGCTCCTACTGCTCTACGGGCGCTAATGAGGGAAGGGGATGAATGGCCTGGAAAGCGAGACTTATCTTCTTTGCGCATATTGGGCACTGTAGGTGAGCCCATAAACCCGGAAGCATGGATGTGGTATTACAACGTGATAGGCAAAGAGAAATGCCCCATTGTGGATACCTGGTGGCAGACGGAAACGGGTGGCATTCTTATTACACCGTTACCCGGTGCTGTAGCAACCAAGCCTGGCTCAGCTACATTACCTTTCCCTGGCGTTGATGTAGATATTCTTAGAGAAGATGGTACTCCTGTTGATGTTAATGAAGGGGGTTACCTGGTTATCAAGAAGCCCTGGCCGGGGCTTATGCGTCAGGTCTATGGTGAACCTGAGAGATTCAAAGAAACATATTTTATCCAGTTCACTGGAATGTATACCACCGGAGATGGTGCCCGAAGAGATGAGGATGGCTATTATTGGTTAATGGGGCGAATAGATGATGTTATCAATGTCTCAGGGCATCGCGTTGGCACTGCTGAGGTAGAGAGTGCATTGGTATCTCATGAGAAGGTTGCTGAGGCAGCGGTAGTTGGTTTTCCTCATGAACTCAAAGGGCAGGGCATATATGCCTATGTGACTCTTAAGGTGGGTGTGGAGAAAACCGAGGAGCTTAAGAAGGAGTTGGCAAAGCATGTCAGGAAGGAGATTGGGCCTACTTGCACGCCGGATAAAATCCAGTTCGCTGATGGTTTGCCCAAAACCAGGAGTGGCAAGATTATGAGGAGAGTGCTGGTTAAGATCGCTGCCGGGGAAGTAGGAAAGCTGGGAGATACTAC
>Ga0209121_10005394_pt1 | contig 11593 bp, 14 predicted proteins | sample Cruoilmetagenom3_FD_187292 | JGI IMG/M metagenome (GOLD analysis project Ga0209121, IMG submission 187292) | Oil polluted marine microbial communities from Coal Oil Point, Santa Barbara, California, USA - Sample 3 (SPAdes) (version 2) | ecosystem: Environmental > Aquatic > Marine > Oil seeps ...
CCATGAAGTTCTTTGTAGATACCGCCGAAGTCGATCAGATTGCCGAATTGAATGATTTGGGCATGGTGGACGGTGTGACCACGAACCCGTCGCTGATCATGAAATCAGGCCGCGACATTCTGGAAGTCACCAAAGAGATCGCTGAGATGGTCGATGGTCCGGTTTCAGCCGAAGTTGTGGCACTTGAGGCCGATGCGATGATCGCCGAAGGGCGCAAGCTGGCCAAGATTGCCGACAATATCGCCGTGAAAGTACCGCTGACATGGGCCGGGCTAAAGGCCTGCAAGGTGCTGTCGGGCGAGGGCAATATGGTGAATGTCACGCTGTGCTTTTCCGCCAATCAGGCCCTGTTGGCCGCCAAGGCAGGGGCGACGTTTATCAGCCCCTTCGTTGGACGGTTGGATGACATCAACCTGGAAGGGATGGACCTGATCGCCGACATCCGCCAGATTTATGACAATTATGGATTTGAAACCCAAATCCTTGTCGCCTCAATCCGCACCGTGAACCACGCCCACCAATCGGCCATGATCGGTGCTGATGTGATGACCGCACCTCCAAAAGTAATCAAACAAATGGCCCAACATGTGCTGACAGACAATGGCCTTGCGGCATTTATGGCAGACTGGGAAAAAACCGGGCAGAAGATCCTGTAATTCCTTAATGATTTTTGCAGGCGCCATGCTATAAGAGCGCCAATAAAAGACCGAGGCACAAATGAGCAGTAAGCCCCAGATGGATGATGGGTTGCGTGAGCGTATCATCTCGCAACCCGATGTTATCCTTGAAGATCAAGACCTTATGCGCGCCCTTATCTCTGCAAATGAGCGCGCGATGGGGGGCAATATCGTGGATTTACGCGGCATTGCGATGGACCGGCTGGAAACCCGACTGGATCGTCTGGAAGACACGCACCGCAGCGTCATTGCCGCCGCTTATGAAAATCTGGCCGGCACCAACCAGGTGCATCGTGCGATTTTGCGGATGCTGGACCCGGTGGAATTCGAAAAATTCCTGAAGGATCTGGGCACCGATGTGGCGTCTATCCTGCGGGTGGATACGGTTAAGCTGGTGCTGGAAACGGTGCAGGATGGTGGCGACCCGGCGGTCAAGCGGCTGGGCGATGTCTTATCATTGGCCGAGCCGGGATTTATCCAAAACTACCTAAGCGATGGACGGGGAAATTCAGCGCGACAAGTGACATTGCGCCAGATTCACGAAGGTGACATGCGTATTTATGGCCGTGAAGCCGAGTTCGTCCGCTCGGAGGCGTGTTTGCAACTGGATTTCGGGGAGGGGCGCCTGCCCGGTATGCTGGTGATGGGGGCCGAAGATCCGCATCAGTTCACCCCGCAACAAGGCACTGATTTGCTGGCGTTTTTTGCGGGCGTGTTTGAACGGGCCATGCGGCGCTGGTTGTCATGATTTCCCCCGCCGCCCGCGATGCATTGCAGGGCTGGCTGGACGCTCAAAAGGCCCTGAAGGGGGCATCTGACAATACAATTAGCGCCTATTCGCGTGATGTGGCCGGATTTCTGGCCTTTATGAGCGAGCATAAGGGGGAAACCCAGGGGTTGGCACCTTTGGCGCAAATATCTGTGGGCGATATGCGGTCGTGGATGGCATTTACCCGTGGGCATGATGTGGGATCACGCTCACTGGCGCGCAAATTGTCGGCCGTCAAAAGTTTTTATCGCTGGCTGTCTGAGCGTGAAGGGTTTGAGCCCACGGCCGTTCTATCCACACGCTCCCCCAAGTTTCAACGCAAGCTGCCCCGCCCATTGGCCGAAGACGCCGCGCGCGAGATGATTGATACAGTTGAAATGCAATCCTCCACGCCTTGGGTGGCTGCGCGTGATCAGGCCGTGGTGACGTTGTTATACGGCTGTGGGCTGCGGATTTCAGAAGCCCTCGGATTGACAGGGCGTGACCTGCCGATTGGCGATGCGTTACGCATTTTGGGCAAGGGCAATAAGGAACGTATGGTTCCTGTTATCCCCGCTGCGCGTGATGCTGTTGACGCCTATTTGCGCATCTGCCCCTACGATATGATAGCTGACTCCCCGGTGTTCCTTGGCGTGCGCGGCGGCAGGCTGAACCCGCGCATTGTACAAAAAGTGGTTGAAAAAACCCGCATGCAGCTGGGGTTGCCCTCGTCTGCCACGCCCCATGCAATGCGCCACAGCTTTGCTACGCATTTGCTGAATGCGGGTGGTGATCTGCGTGCGATACAAGAATTGCTGGGTCATGCGTCGCTGTCCACCACTCAGGCCTATACGGCGGTTGATTCCGCGCGCCTCTGGGAGGTCTACCAACGTGCACATCCCAAAGCCTGATTGCACCCTCGCCCGATTTGCGGCAATACCCCGCTCATGAGCAATTCTCTTAAAGCGTTGAGCGTTCATCTTTTCACCGCCACTGGTGCTGTCTTTGCAATGCTGGCCATGCTGGCAGCTGTAGATAGCAAGTGGAGCCTCATGTTTTTGTGGCTTGTGGTCGCCTTCGTGGTAGACGGAATTGACGGGCCATTGGCGCGCAAATACGACGTTCAAAAACACGCGGCGCAGTTTGATGGCATTATCCTGGATATGATCATCGACTATCTGACCTACATTTTCATTCCTGCCTTTGCCCTGTTCAAATCAGGGCTTTTGCCGGGGTGGACAGGCTGGGTAGCGATCATTGTCATCACCTTTGCCAGCGTGTTGTATATGGTGAACACTGGCATGAAAACAAAGGATAAATGCTTTATGGGTTTTCCTGGATGTTGGAACATGGTGGTAATATTCTTATTCGCCATTGAGCCAAATTTTTGGATCAGTTTTGCGCTGGTGACCCTGTTGGCGGTCGCAATGTTTCTGCCGTTGAAATTCATCCATCCTGTGCGCACCGTGCGCTGGCGGGTGGTGTCATTGCCGATCGCGCTGGCCTGGACATTCTTTGCGGGCTGGGCGGCCTGGGTGGATTTTCATCCTGAAAGCTGGGCAGGTTGGGGATTGATTGTCACCACCGGATATCTGTTGGTGGCCGGGATTGCGCAGCAAGTGGTCCCTGAACGGCGCACGGGCGACCTTTGATTAGATCAATAAACCGCCGGCGTCCTCATGTTTCAATAGCCATACTTTTGTTTCCACTCCTCCATCACCGGAATAGCCACCTAAGCTGTGCGCACCCAGCACCCTGTGGCACGGGATAATCACCGGGATAGGATTGCCGCCACACGCCCCACCGATGGCCTGGGCTGGCACATCCAGATCATGCGCGAGATCGCCATAGGTGCGGGTTTCTCCAAATGGGATGGCCAACATGGCGGTGCAGACAGCCTGCTGGAAGGGCGAGGCCTCAACATGCAGGGGCAAGTCAAATTCGCGCAGATCACCTGCGAAATAGGCCGCCAGCTGATCCAGAGCTGCTGCAATCTCAGGCGCGCGCGGACCGGCAGAAAAATCACCCCAGCGCAGGCGTTCAATCCGGCCTGCTGTACTGATCACACTCAGGGGGCCGAGGGGGGTATCAAGGCATCCGCTGGCCATTGTCATTCACTGTTCAAAAGCACGGCTTCAACGCGGCGATTGGCCTCACGGCCCGGTTGATTGAGATTGGGAGCGATGGGCGAAAGATATCCCATCCCTTCGGCATCCAGTTGCGCGCGCGGCACGCCGTGGGTGCTGACCAGCCGCTCTAACACGGATTGTGCCCGTCGTTTGGACAGCGCGATATTTGGATCAAGCCCCCCCACTGTATCGGTGTGCCCCACCAAGGCCACGCGCAAGCCGCCGTCGGATTTCAGGAATGCCGCCAAGGCGGTCAGCGATGCAAACGGGCCTTCACCAAGATCGGATGACCCGCTGCCAAAGCTCAGATCCGACAAGATCACATGGCCTTGAGACATCAACGCCTGCGCCACGGGTTGATCTGCCCCCGGGCGCGGTAGCTGCGTTTTGGCATCGGTGGCAACGCTGAGACCATTGCCGCCGTTGGGCGCCACATGGATCACCTGAATGTAGGCCGTGACACCTGAGCGGCTGACCAGCAGGCTCACATAGCCTGAGGCATCCGCCGTGGTGCCCTGACGCAGTGATATGAAGCGGTAATCGAACAGGTCCACAAACATATCCGGCGAAGGCATGACCCTTGTGTTGAACCGAAAATCAAACCCGCCACATTCGCGCCCGCTGCAATCCAGCAGCACCTCATACCCCGAGGCGATCAATTGATCGCGCAGGGGCGACAGAATTTGCAGGGTGGTGATAGATTGCGCCTCAAGCCGCCAGGCCTGTTGCACGACACGGCCTTCGACCTCAAGTGCGGGCAAAGACCCGTCTGAAAAAGGCCCGACCGGCAACAGGTAACTGCCGGACCCTTCTGAGATTTCGCGGCTGAGGGTGGCATTGCTGGGCAAAGACAGATCCAGCGCCTGGCCCATGTGAGGCCAGAGGCATATCGCCAGGATTGCCAGCCGGTGCCACATGGCTCAGCGTGCCTGTGCGTGGTATTCGGGGTTGGGTTGCATGCCTGTGGCCGAGGCAATGCGGTTGGTCATGCTAAAGAACCCCGCGACGCTGGCGATGTCCCATATATCGGCCTCGCTGAAGCCCACGACACGAAGAGCCGCACGGTCGGCTTCTTGCACAGCAGAGCTTTCCTTGGTGACTTTCTCGGCGAATTCCAACATGGCGCGTTGGCGGGCGTCCAGATCAGCCATGCGGTAGTTCATCACCATCGCCTCACCCAGTTCCGGCTTGCCTGACAGTTGACGTACCGCAGCGCCATGGGCCACCTGGCAATACCAGCAGCGGTTGATTGAGCTGACAACCACCGCGATCATCTCACGCTCCAGCTTGCTGAGGCCACTATCAGCCAACATCAGGTCATTGTAGATGCCCGTAAAAGCGTTCAGTTTTTCAACATTGAAAGCATAGGCCTGTAACACATTGGGAATAAAGCCCAGCTTTTCGGTGCAAATATCAAAGTATTTTTGCGTGGCCTCGGGCAAGGGATCGACCATCGGCAGGTCGAGGGCGGTGGTGGGGTTTGTTTGGCTCATGATATTGCGTCCTTCTTGATGCGGTAATGATATGTTCCCACAAGCGCCATGCCGAGGGAAGAGTAGAGAGCGTTCGCATTTGCATTGGCTTGCGTGCAAACGGCTGAAATTTGGGTGGCGCCGTTGTCTGCCGCCCAATGGGCCGCTTGGCGCATCATATGGCGACCCAGACCAGCGCGGCGATGGTTTGGGTGGATTTCCAGCGCGTGAACCATGGCAATGCCACGGTGGATACCCACATAGGCCGCACCCGCGGGGCGATTATTGTCACGGCCAAAGAGTGCCGTTTTGGGACAAGTGGCACGCTCCATCACGGCGACCCGTTCAGGGCCGATACCACCCATTTTCCAGAGATCCCGCATCACGGCGAGCGGCTCCCAAATGCAAAAAGCGGTCACCTTGGCCACTGGCTCAGCGGTAAGGGTGGCAACGTCACCGACATAGAGATTGACGGCATCTATGACATCATAGCCCTGCGCCTCAAGCAAGGTATCAAGGGCCGTATCGCCGTTACGGATCATGAACAGAGGAGGCTGCCCCATGTCCGCCATGGCGCGTTCGGCGGCGGGCAGCTCTTCAGCCGTGACCGGCTGTCTCGCGGTGGTGGTCGTGGCGGCGCTGACACGTTTGCCACCCCCCGCCCCATCGCGCAGGGTGAAGGGGCCTTGTACATGGGTGCTGGCTGGGGGCCAGGTGGTCTCGATGACATCATAGAGGGTCTGGACTGATGGCATCATGCTGGGAACTCCGTGTTCAATTCGGCCATGGCGGCCGTCACCTGTGCCGCGTCACTGCCCCGAATTACGATGTGGGCGCCAAACACGCCATCTTGTTGAAACGGGTAAGAGCCGATGGAGAGGTTTGAATAGCGCTTGGCCAACGCCCCCAGAGGCCCGGCAATATCGCCCTCGCCCCGGTAAATACGTTGCGATTGCGATATGATCGGCGCACCGCCTGTGAGGGTGGGCAAAACGCTGGCCACCATCGCCTGAAAGATCGTTGGCACCCCTGCCATCACATGCACATTTTCCAGGGTAAATCCGGGGGCGGCACTGATTGGGTTATCAATCAACGTGGCGCCATCGGGGATACGGGCCATGCGCAGGCGCGCCTCATTCAGTTGCTGGCCTGAGGTTTCATAATGAGCGGCCAGAATGGCACGGGCATCATCCCGCACGCCAATGGGGCGATCAAACGCCTTTGCCACATTGTCAGCGGTGATGTCATCATGGGTCGGGCCGATACCGCCCGAGGTGAACACCGTGTCATATGCCGCGCTTAACGCCTGCACAGCGGCAACAATGGCACCGGGGTCATCCGAGATCACGCGCACCTCGCACAGATCAATGCCAACAGCGGTCAATTCCCCTGCGAGGTGGTACATGTTGGCATCTCGCGTGCGGCCTGAAAGGATCTCATCGCCGATGACCAGCATGGCGGCTGTTGGGTTGGACATGGGGTGCCATCCTTGAATGCGGTTGGTCTCCGGTATAGGCAAGCTGGCATGCGCTTTCAAACCCCTCTTGAACCTGCCCGCCTCATCCGGCGCTATAAACGCTTTTTGGCCGATGTCCGGCTGGAGGCTGACGGCCGCGACGTGGTTGCGCATTGCGCCAATCCCGGATCAATGATGGGGCTGGCAGACCCCGGTATGCGGATTTGGGTGGAGCCAAATGATGACCCGAAGAAAAAGCTCAGATATGGCTGGCGTCTGGTCGATCATGAGAATGGCCATTTCACCGGCGTTGATACATCCGTGCCCAACCGGGCGCTGAAGAGGGTGATCACAGCGCCCGGCATCCCTGAACTGGCGGCCTATGAAACTGTGCGGCCCGAGCAGAAATACGGCGAAAACAGCCGGATTGATTTCTTGTTGCAACACCCCGGCCTGCCGGATGCCTATGTCGAGGTGAAATCCGTCACCCTGTCGCGTCAGGCAGAATTGGCCGAGTTCCCTGACAGTGTGACGGCACGCGGGGCAAAGCACCTTGGCGCGCTGGCGCAAATGGCCCAAGAGGGCCACCGTGCTGTGCTGTTTTATCTGGTGCAGCGCACCGATTGCACCCGTGTCAGCGTGGCCGCCGACATTGATCCAAACTACGCCCAAGCCTACGCAAAAGCCCGCGCCGCCGGGGTTGAGGTGCTGGCCTATGGCACCACCATCACCCCCGACGGAATAGAAATCGCAACCCGCCTGGACGTGGTTTAACTTTCGCCAAAACCTTTGGGGATCGGCAATGGTGGCAAGGTTTTGGCGCGCTTTTGCAGGCTACGGCCGATCACCACGCGGCTGACCTCGGTGGTGCCATCCACAATCCGCAACATCTGCGCCAACCGTGACAAGCGGTCCATTCCGTAGGGCTGCAACAACCCCATGCCACCCAGCACCTGAGTGCAGGTGTTGGCCGCTTTCACGGCTGCATCGGGCACAAAGCGTTTGGCATGTGCCGCCATCACTGGCCCCTCTGGCGTGCCCAGCGCATTGGCCGCCGCACGATAGAGCAGCTTGGACGCCTCAAGATCCGTTGCCACATCGCCAAGCATCCACTGAATGCCCTCCAGATCAAGGTTCTTGCCGCCAAACATTTTGCGGTTGGCAGAATAGGCCAGGGCTGTATCCAGCGCGGACTGCATCAAACCACAACAGCCCGACGCGATGGACACCCGTGCGATGTCGATCGCCATAAGCGATCCTTGCAAGCCTTGACCTACCGGCAAAATGATATTGTCTGCGCTGACAACCACATCCTTCATATACATCTCAGAGAGAGGCAGGAATTTGTAGGATGGCGTGTCATACAGCGCACCGAAGCTCAGCCCCGCGGCATCGGCGGGAATGGCAATCATCGCCATATCCTGGTGACCCGGCTGATCTGTCGTTTTGACCACGGTAAAATATACATCCGCCTCGCCGGCCAAGCTGACCCAGGCCTTGGCCCCATTGATGGTCCAGGTGCCGTCATCATTGATCACGGCGCGCGAATACATATTGGTTGCATCCGAACCTGATTGTGGCTCGCTCAGGGCAAAGTTCGCCAGCTTGCGGCCCGATGTCAGCTCTGCGCCCCAGGCCTTTTTGAACGGGTCCGTGCCAAAACCACAGCATGCGAATGTGCAAATGTTGTGCATCGACAACGCAAAGGCATATGCCCCATCTCCTTTGCCCAACTCTTCGTACACTCGGATACCCTCACCCAGAGGCAAGCCCTGCCCGCCAAATTCTTCGGGTGCATAAAGGCCGGTCAAACCCATGGCCGCGGCTTTGTCCGACGCCGCACGCGGCCAGACGCCAGCGGCGTTCCAGGCATCCACATTTGGTGTGATGTCCTCGGCGCAATGGCGACGGGCGGCATCAAGGATGGTGTCAATTTTCTGGGTCATGGTTGTTTTGTCCATATGCTGAGTCTATTGTCTGACAATTAAACGTCTGACAATTAAACCCCTCCATTGGCAAGCCCTATTTTTTGCTGTGGTCAACCTGTCGCAGTTTTATGTGAAGCCTCTGGCGCTTTTGGCCAAGGACGCCTAAATATGCCCCTGTGAAACCAGCCGCATAGCGAGGAGCCGCACTTGAACGATCAACATCGCGGGCGCATGACACGAGACGGAATTCGCATCCATGAGGACGCGGATTTTGCAGGCATGCACAAGGCAGGCCGATTGGCAGCCGAAATTCTGGACAGTCTGAGCGAGCATGTGTTTGTCGGCCAAACCACCGCTGCGCTGGACAAAATGATCGAAGATCAGGTCAATGCGGCAGGCGCAAAATCAGCCACGATTGGCTATAAGGGGTATCGGCATGCCAGCTGTATCAGCGTCAATCATGTGGTTTGCCATGGCATTCCGGGTGACAAAAAGCTGAAGGATGGCGATATCCTGAATATTGACGTCACTGTGATTGTTGATGGCTGGTATGGTGATACGTCGCGGATGTATGTGGCCGGCAAGCTGAGCCGCAAGGCCGAGCGGCTGATCCAGATCACGCATGACAGCCTTATGATCGGGATTGAAGCGGTGAAGCCGGGCAATACCTTTGGTGATATTGGCCACGCGATCCAGAGCTTTGTGGAACGTCAACGCATGTCCGTGGTGCGTGATTTCTGCGGGCATGGGCTGGGCCGGGTGTTTCATTCGCCCCCCAATGTGCTGCATTACGGGCGCGCGGGCACCGGGCCTGTGCTGGAGGAAGGCATGTTCTTTACGATTGAACCGATGGTCAATCTGGGGCGGCCTGAAACCAAAATTCTGGCGGATGACTGGACAGCCGTGACACGGGATAAATCGCTATCGGCGCAGTTTGAGCACTCAATTGGCGTGACCGCCACGGGGGCCGAGATTTTCACGTTGTCACCGGCGGATAGATTTCACCCAACGTTTGGGTGAAACCCGTCCACAGTCAGCTCCAAAGCAACTAGCGATTTGCGCCCGGCACCCACAAAACATCATCTTTGCCGTCATTGTTGGCCATGCGGCCTGCCACGAAAAACCAATCGCTGAGCCGGTTGAGGTATTTCACCGCTGCCGGGTTCACGCTTTCTATTGTGGCCAGTTCCACCGCCAGGCGCTCGGCCCGACGTGACACTGTGCGACACAGGTGCATTTGTGCTGCCAACGCTGATCCACCGGGCAGGATGAAGCTGCGCAGAGGTTCCAATACGGCGGTCATTGCATCAATCTCAGACTCAAGGCGTGCCACCTGCGCATCAGAAACCCGCAGGGGTGCATATTCGGCGTCGGCGTCTTTTTCCATGTCCGGGCGGCAAAAATCAGCACCCAGATCAAACAGATCATTCTGAATGCGCGCCAAGGCATCGTCCACGTCGCCCGACGCATGCTGGCGGGCCAATCCGACTGTGGCGTTCACCTCGTCGACGGTGCCATAGGCGCTCACCCGCGCCGAATGCTTGGCCACGCGCGTGCCATTGCCCAAAGCCGTTTCGCCAGAATCACCAGTTTTGGTGTAAATTTTATTCAAAACAACCATTCGTCAGCCTCCTGATCGCATCCAGAGAAAGAGCAGGATCAAAACCACGGCCAAGGCCTGTGCGCCGATCCTGTATTGCATCATCTTGTTTGATTTTTTGGCCGATTCCAGATCGCCCTTGCCGAAATGACTAATGCCAAGGACCAGAATCACGACAACGGCCAGCATCGCGGCGGCGACCATCAAAAACAGTGGGTCTTGCAGCATGGGTGTCCCCCTTCAGCAGTGAAGTAACAGGTTTGATGTAGTGGCTGGCGCGCCAAAAGCGAAGCCACAAAATTGTCACGCCTTGCTGAGACACCAATCCAACAGCCGGGTGGGCAACAATCGGCGCGCCAATCCCATGGCATAGGTCGGCGTGGTCACATAATACCGCGGCCGTGGGCGGCGCGATTCCAAGGCGCGCACCAGTTTTTTGGTGACGGCTGAGGCGGGCAATTCAAACGTGTCGGGGCCGGTGCTTTCGTACAGGCGTGTTTTCAACCCCTGGCGATAGGCATCAACACGCGGTGAGGCTTGCCAATCAATCCAACGCTCAAAATGTGGAATGGCATTTTCACGGATCCTGGACGTGACGGGGCCGGGTTCAATCAGAACAACATGAATGCCGGTGCCTTTCATTTCGATGCGCATCGTATCTGTCAGCCCCTCAAGCGCAAACTTGGTGCTGACATAGGCCGCGCGCCACGGCAATGTTACGATGCCCAGAACGGATGAATTTTGCACGATGCGGCCATGGCCCTGGGCGCGCATCACCGGGATGATCTGACGGGTCAATTCGTGCCAGCCAAAGAAATTGGCCTCAAAGATTGCGCGCAAGGCGCCGGTGGGCAGATCCTCGACCAGACCGGGGCAGGCAAACGCCCCGTTGTTAAACAATGCATCCAGCGTGCCGTCAGTGGCTTGCAACACCTCGGCCAGGCCCGAGGTGATTGTGGCCTCATCCTGATAGTCGATCAAAGGGCTTTCAAAGCCTTCTTCAATCAAACGCTGGCAATCGTCAGCCTTGCGGCAGGATGCAAAAACGCGCCACCCGAGCGCACGAAGGCCATGGGCAGCATCGTAACCGATACCGCTGGAACAGCCTGTGATAAGTATGGATTTTCCTGTCATGGCCCAGCTATGCCCTGTGGCCAGTCACAATGCAATTAGACCATTGCGTAAAATCCTGGTCATGCTGTAGGTGACAGGCGTTAGTTAGAGGCAGTCACAAGCCAATCAGCCATCCAACCGGTCTGGCCGGTCTCAAGCACTTCGAACATAAGCCAACCATTGCCCGGGTCATCCAGAACCGCGACTTGGGTGCCCTTGGACAGTTTGCCAACTGTTTCAAAATCCGTACCGGGGCCTGCGCGCATGTTTACTGAGCTTCCGGTGACTTCGCGGACATCACCGCCCACAACCGATACGTACCCGGCCTGATCACTGGGCTCCAGCAGAACTCCGGTCTGGCGCTGCACATAGGTTTCAAGGCTGAACACCTCTTGCCCAACAAAACCGGTAAGAACACTTTCCGGCACGTTGTTTTCGTCTTCAACGGCGGTGGTCTCAGCCGTGACAGC
>Ga0209121_10005395_pt1 | contig 11591 bp, 7 predicted proteins | sample Cruoilmetagenom3_FD_187292 | JGI IMG/M metagenome (GOLD analysis project Ga0209121, IMG submission 187292) | Oil polluted marine microbial communities from Coal Oil Point, Santa Barbara, California, USA - Sample 3 (SPAdes) (version 2) | ecosystem: Environmental > Aquatic > Marine > Oil seeps ...
GGTACTTCTCCTTTCTCGTTGAGAGCCCAGTGTTCAATGAAAAGATCATACTGAGGCAAGTAGAAGTCAGGTCTAAAACCGTCCACGTCAGGTTCATACATCACGCCAATAGGTTTTCCATTGAGTTTATAGGCTAAGAAGAAATCCAGAATCTCCTTTTCAGCTCTACTATTGACACGAACATTGTTTATGGAATAATAGGCACGTTCACGTGCGTATGTCAGAGCCTCAGCTTTTGTCTCACGCTTTTCTTTTGTTTCCTTGTCATGGAGAGTCTTCACGAATTGCAGAAACAATTTGTAGAAATCCGGTTCATTCCTTATCTTATTGTCAAAAATCTTTTGTATGACTTCGTGTTTCTTGTTTCCATCAACAATGCTTGTCCGTGTAAACTCTCTGCTAGTCTGTTCTAGGATGTCCTTGCCAAGCTTGTGGAAGGTTCTTACATTGACATTTTTGATGTTGAATCGGTCGCGCAGCCGCTGTTCGATTTCTTCTTTTGCCTTTCTTTGGTAGGCAATCGCTAGAATTCTTTTTGGTTTGACATGATCGGGGTTTCTGGCAATTAGATATGCTATTCTTGTAGTCAGGATCTCTGTTTTGCCTGAACCTGCTGCTGCCACTACCAGGTTGTGTTTGTCATCCGTGATTATTGCCGTTTGCTGTTCGTCGTCGAGAGAAAGAAGTCCTTTGTTCCAAAGATACGTGTAGTCCTTTTTCCTTTGCTCTATGAATTTCTTGTTGTAGTTTGAAATTGTTTGAAATTGTTGTTTCAGTTTTTTTCTCTTCGCTTCATTTATCCCGTGTTCTGAAACGTCATTTTTATTACAATAGCTTAGGTCTTCTTCAAAAGAGATTATTGTTTTGAGGCTCCGCTCCTTTTTATTGTAAGTTAAGTATGTTCCACTGTGTATTATCTCTTCAACCTGTTCTTCTATGGTGTGTTCCCTTTGTTTAATTCGTTCGCCAATACTCTTCGTAAGAGAATTATTTCTTGCTGTGAGCTTTGCCATTGTCTTGTCTGAATCTCTACGTATCAGAAAACCAATCAAGAAGAACTTCAGAAATCTCCGCAAACGTTGCAGTCTATGCTGTCTTCTGACTTGTTGGATGTTTTCCTGTAACTCATCAACAGCCTCGCGAAACTCCATTCAAATCGTGCCCATGCTGCTTTGATATTTCTGATGTGAACATAATAGTCACTATAAACAAATAAATTGTCACCAATTCATACAGGCGCGTTATACAGGAACAGCTTGTGTCAAAAAACTATATGACAAAACTGGAGATATCTCCCGAAGTAGCCCTATCTATGGCGTGACTTCCACTCTTTACAATGTACTTCGCAAATATAAGTAGATAAGGAGTTGTTTTCTAGAAGCTTCTTTACCATTTGTTGCATGCATCCATTCTATTTTGATACTTTACATATAAACATGTGTTGCTTGAAAAAGATAATATCTATGAGATTGATATTTAATAACGGGAGATAGTGTGGTTTTTCCTGAATGGACAGAGATCCAGATTTATGAACAAAATGCCATTCAGTTTCTTCGATTGAATCAACTGCGAGATCATATTAACGAAATTTTGTTTCCTTATTTGATCACAATAACACCATATTTCCGGATGGTTTCTTGGTTAGCCTGGGTTTTCACTCGTCTAGAAGAGGAAATGCGAAGTTCAACAGAAATGAATATCCGAGAATATGTAAATAAATCTCTTAGATACTATGGCATTTTGGCTACAGCTGATATTCTGTATTCAAAAGCGAAAAGAACCTACCATAGAGGCCCTATAGGCGTAAGAACACTTGAGAACAAGCTTGACCTTCTAAGGGGAGATATAGTAAACTATAACCACCCGTCTTTTGGTAGGCCATTAGATCCAACTCCAATTTATCGGAGTAGTTTAGTTGCAATGAAATTGTTTGAGGAAAGACAACAGCCAATCTCTCCACGCCGTTTTCTATCTATTCTCATTCCGACTGAGAGAGGAAAAAAACTCGCTAGAACATTCGAAGATAAGTGGTCAGGACTCGTAAGTCCCAGAAACTTCACTGTAAAAATTAAGTGGAAAACTGCTCTTCTTAGGAAATTGGGGAAATTAATCGATCTTCAAGGTCTTTCACCAAAGGATGAGGAAAGCAAATTACTGCAGGATGCTGCTCGTTCATCCATGAAATATCCAGAGATCTATGACGATTTTGTGGACATAGCTGTTGAGACTGTAACAAAGAGCGACGAAAGAGGCTTCAAAGTGTTTTCTTCTAATATAGCTAAAGCTGCTTTGTATAGAGCCATTACTCTCGAAGAAGAAAAAACAATCCCAATTAAACTGAAGGATACACAAGCAGCTGCATTGTTAGCCTATCATGAACTTCACACCCATATGGCCTTCGGAGCTGACGCTATTCTAAATGGTCTTGTCAATCTTTCGAAAGGGCGTTTTACAGGCATATCAAAACGGAAAATACTAACTGAATCCTCCAAATTTCTGGCAAAAATAACCAAGTCAGAAAGACTTGTTGGAAATCTCTACAAAAAGATCAAAAGGTCTTTTCGTTCTTATACCGGGAAATATCAAATAGGATATCCTAGATCATTCGGGAGGTTTGGTTTTGAGAGTACCAGAGAGAGAATTATCAATTCAGAAGATTATTTTGAACAGATAGCATTTGGAGGAATAATACTATTACAGAGTGCAGTTTGCCAAGACTTTTTCAAACCTAAATGGATGACTAGGATACTTCCCTACCATAGAAAAGTATTCTCGGCTTACACTCTGTTGGAAGAATATCAGTCACTTCCTTCAGGAGCAGTTCCCAGAGACTGGTTAGAAGCTACTATTGATTTGATAATCCAAAACCATGATGATGTAGCTAATAGCAAAGGGCTTTACGCCAAGCGATTTGATTGTAGAGACGGACGACTTTTCTATAGAGCTGATGCAGAGTTTGGCGAACAAAGAGGTCGTTTGATTAACGCTGTCCTTTGGCTTTCCGATATAGGCATTATAGGTATTGATCAAGGATTATTCACAGTGAGTGGATAAAATAATGGTCACTGTTCAAGATCAATTTGCAAAATTCCCCAAACAAAACCAAGTTATTGCTACCACCTACAATTTTGATCACCAAATCATTGAAGAACTTATTTGCCCTCGAAGAGGGGTCCATGAGAGAAGCATAGTACTAACTGAAAGAAGTTTCTTTTTGAGAAACATTCCAAACCAAGATTTCTATAATCAAGGACTCACACACTTCGTATATCCAGCATACAACATCGCAGGAGCTTTTCATCCCAAAATCGCAATAGGCATCGATGAAGGACTAGTCAAACTATTAGTAGGAAGTCATAATCTAACAGAAAACGGCGCAAAATACAATCTTGAGATTACAGGTTTTTATGAAATACCCATAACAGAAAACAACAAACCAGTAATCGATGAGATGTCAAGATTCCTTCATGGACTAACATCTTGCATAAAATCAGACATTACAGCAAAAAAGTCGATCCTAGACCTGATTGACTACATAAGTGACCTCAATCCAACAGGAATGGAATGGAAAGCAGAGGATCCTTTCTTTTTCATTCACTCATTTAAAAAATCAATTCTTGAGCAAGTAATGGAACAAATTCCAAAAATCAATAGCGCAACTATTTGTGTACCTACACATTCTGAAAACAAAAACTTCATAGAAGAAACTGCCTACTCCTTCGGGAACAAACTGAAATTTTTTGTGGACCCCAAAACCTTCTCGGTCAATGAAAATGCCAAAAAGGTCTATAGAAAATTTGGAATTGAAGGGTTAGAAATTAAGGATAACCGAAATCTACACGCAAAAGTTTACGTTTTCCACACAGAAAAGGGAGATTGGATACTTTACGGAAGCCCAAATTTTACTTATCCAGCTCTCATGAAATCAGTTGAAAAAGGAGGAAACTTGGAAGTTGCAATTCTGTTGCCTCCGTCTGAAAACTGGAATTGGAAGAAACTCTTCAGTGAAACCGCAAAGCCTATTCCGCTCAGTTGGACTGAACTCCAACCTACAGAAGAGCCTGATAAAGAAGACCAAAAAACCTTCCGGACCATTGAGAATTGGGGTTATGAGACCCCGAATAATGAAGCAGTAATATTGGCTCCAGGATTACCAAAGGGAAACACTGTTTATGTTCGCCTATTCGGAATTGCGAAGCTTATAAGAGTAGTCGTGAAGGATGGATTGCTACGTTTCAAAATTCCTGCAAATTGGAATGAGGATACTAGATACGAAATTTTAGATGAAGATGAGGATGTGATAGTCAAAGGGTTCTTGAATAGATCAGGAGCCATAATGAGAGAGCTTTCCGAAATAGACGCAAGTGATGAAACAAAAATGCATTTGTGGTTCTTTATGAATAGGCTACGGAAATTTCAACCACACAAATATGACAGAGTTGATTACGAAATTCCAATAATTCCATTAGACCCAAATTTTTGGATAACAGGAACAAGAAAATCCTGGTCTCCCGTATCCAGCAGAGTCCTCAAACTGAAACCAGAAAAGATTTTTAATGGGGCACAATCCAACTTTGAGGAAGTCTGGGACAATTATTATGAAGATTCAAAAATGTCAGCAGCTGTTAAACTGAGATTGGTTATAATCGCAATGGACATTTACATGGAAGGCGCTTTTTATGCAAACTTACTCTCTGGAGGATTAAACACGTATTATGTCCAACTTGGGAAGGATCTGTGCGAATTCTTTGATCTTCCTTGTGCAGAAAATTGTAGATCACTATGGAATGAAGAAGAATGGAAAACAAACTATCTTTCAACTCTAAATAAAGATGTCCTAGAGGTATGGAGGAAAATCGGAGGCAAAGTCCGTTTAGATATAAGTTTGTTGTTTAATTTCTGGCTCTATTTCAATTCAAGAACAGTAGGAGCTTTTCAAGCATTCAACAGAAGATCCTTGGATGTTCCAATAAACATAAACCGGTTTTTCCAAATCTTCAAGGCTCTAAGACTTCTCATAGGCAAAAGAGAGGAAAATGCTTCTTTCCAGAAGGTTTGGGACAATAGGATGATATTTTTAAAATCTTATGAGCAAATTCAGAAGCCCTCAGATTTCCAAGTCATAGAGAAATTGGTTGAGAATTGTTACGTAAGAGCGAAATCACTACTGTAAGTCAACATTGAACTAAGTGAAATTCAGGATAAAGATTATCTAGCAATGTATTCATTCACTTATTCCACATTCTCTCCAAAAAATTGATAAAATAAGCCATTCGGACAAAGAGCAAGTTTGAGAATTTGTGCACACTTAAAAACGCATGCATTAAAGGTGCTCATAGTACCTAAGCACTTCCTAGAATTATATCGATGCATGTGCATTCGTACTATACCCCAGTTCTTTAGTGCTTCCTCACGGATACTAACTTATTTCTTTTATGAATTGAGTGAGTTCAGATGTTTCATCTGTAGTGAATAGTCTGTACTTTGCAACCTTGCTATTCTTCAAGGGTATGATCTTATTTATCGAAGCTTCCAAAGCTTTCCATTGCTTGTACTTTGATGTCCTTTCTTTTACAAGCCCTGAGGTATCCACTATCTGAATAAAAGTGACAGGATCATCCATTCCAACTGGTTCATTCTTCATGGATGAATGAATATAGTGACTCGCCAAAGCCGATGCAAGAAATTTACCGCATATCTGGGTCGGCTTGACATTTGAAAAACATTGTGTATGTGCCTAAGCTTATGTGCACAATAGGAAACTTTTTACCAATATGCTATTATAATCGATACACAATGTAAAAGACTTTGTGACAGAAGGTGTTTTCTGTGAGCAAGTGGTTTGTTGTGCATTCACTTGAATCTTATGAAGAGAACCCGCGACTCATTGGCTTCTCTGGTAAGACTGATCTTGATGGAAAGCCAATAGTCGATAGAAACAAAAAACCAGTTCCTTTTAATAAGAATGTCAAAAAAGTGAAACCTGGTGACCAAATAATCTACTATTGCAAGACTGATTACGTAATAAAGGGGATTTTTGAGATTGAAGGGTCTGCCTACGACATTGAACCGAAATGGTCAAGTTCTCCATTTCAATTTCGAATTAAGGCTGTTTTTGTTCCTGCAAAGCCCTTGGATTTCAAGAGTCTGGTGTTCTCACCGGACATAAAACTGGATATGTTCAAGAAACTGGATGATTTGAAAAGATGGGGATCCGTTATTCAGGGTCAAGTTAGTGCAATAAAACCATTAACTGAAAATGATTTCAACATTTTAGTAAATGCCCTTAAGGCTAAACCTAAGAAAGCACCAATCGAAGAGGAACCTCGGTCTCCAGAATTTGAATCTAAACATACTGAGATCCAACACAAAATTGCAGAGTTAGGGTTGAATAAGTATGGATATAGAGTTCACGTGGGAATCAGTGACAAATCAAAAATAGACATCTCTGGATTACTGAGTGAGATGCCACAGTTCCATGGGGAAGATGTGGTCTCAATTGCCAAGTGGATAGATGTTATCTTTTTTGACAAAGAAAGAGATTTAATGAGGCGTGCGTTTGAAATCGAACATTCGACAAGTATCTACTCGGGGCTACTTAGACTCAACGATATGGCATCGTCATTACTAAAATCTGAAGAAATTAGATTCTTTATAGTCGCTCCGAGAAATAGAGTTTGGAAATTTGAGCAGGAGTTGGCTCGGCCAAGCTTTAAGAGGCTGGCTGAGTTTGGATGCACCTTTGTTTCTTATGAGGACGTTGAAGAAGAATGGCGAAGTATGAAGAAACAAAAGCTAGATAGATTTCGGTAGTTGCCTACACAATTGTGGGCGCATACGCGAGGAAAATCTTATTACGAAAACATACGAGACTATGTTGAAGAGGATTGTTTTTGGGTAAGTGTCCGAGATGTGGAACCGAGGTTTCTGCGTCTAGTAGGGAATGGGATTATCATGTTTTTCATGTGAAGAGATTTGACTGTAAAAAGTGTGACAAAACGTTCATGGCGTACTACCGTGAATACAAGCTGAGTCACACAATTCCGAAACGAAAGTAATCTGGTCACTGCACTCGATGTTTTATTCAATTACGTGCGCGAAAACAAGTTCGTTTTTTCCTTCGAAGAACGCTTTATATGAACTTGGCTCAATTTCTCTATAACCTCTACGCATAAGAATGTTGTATTCCTTCAACACACATGCAAGATTGTGAGCGATTATTCTTTTGACACAGGGTGTTTCACGTGTCTCCAAATGCTTAGTCCATTCTCTTGCCGCCAAATATCCCAACCCGTTGAATGGGTCATCAAAGTTTGGTATCCTAAAATTCTGTACTACATCTCGTTTACGCTCATATTCATATTGGAGTTCTCGATCAAATCGAATCTCTCTACCCAATAGGTTACTTAGAAGAGCCATGTCGCACCCAACATTAAAGGCATAATACGGGTGACTAGTTTCTCCTAGCTTTTCATCAACAGCTTGAACAAAAAGTTCGTCTGAAGCGTTACAAGTTTTAGCAATAATTTCTACTTTGTTTTTGTCTAATATACCGCAACAAACTGCACAATGATTTTTATATCTATCTGCTCCGTGGAGTTCATCTAAAAAGTTTCGTTCATCAGTTTCCAAGTCAATTACTGCGCCTTCGAATGTCTCATATTCTATTCCGTATTTTTCCAAAATGTTTCTAAGGGGTGACTTGAATGTTAGAATCCCTGAGCGTATTGCAATATTCTGTAGTGAATCAGGGATACTTGCCAAAGAATTACCGCTCCTTCGTATCTACCATTCTTGATCGTTTCAATGAGTTTCTTCTTACGATTTTTCCACAACAAACTAATGCTGTTGCAATATAAAAACTTCTATCTTGATTGCACGCACAAAGTAAATACGGAACTTTTTAGATGTAAAAGGGGCGCGCGCTGTCTTTCCAGAAGATTGAACGATAAACATCAGCGATTTGTCATATGCACGCGCACGCAATTTTGATGCCTTGATTGATGAGTTTACCTGTCTATAGCTACATAAATTGTTTGTAAAACACGCGTTATTTTGGCGTTTGTGCGCACACAAAACTATTAATAATAAAAGACACTACTGCTTTTGTGAATTCTATTTGCGGGTGTGTTAGTGTTTCATTCAGAACACGATCTGCTGCAGCGTGTCATAAGAAAGCTTGTCGATGAGTATGGATATTCGCTGAACCAAGTTGGCTTTGAAGTTCAAGTCTCTGGTAGACTTAGAGCAGATTGTGTGATTTATACCGATGAAGCAAAGAGCACTCCCTTCATAATTATAGAGGTTAAGAGCCCACTGCATTATCCTCTCGGCGTTGACCAATTAGCGAGTTATATGCGATCAAGTGGAGCTCAATATGGAATGTTGACCGATGGTGTTGAGAAGTTTTGCTTTCGCCTAGTTGGAAAAGAGATAATGGAAATTTCTGATGTTCCAAGAAAAAGCGAGAAAGAAGCTGAAATACTACGTAAGCGAGAGCTCAAGCCTGCTACGAGATTAGATTACAAATTGCAAAAGATCTATGACTCTATTTGGCGTAGCGAAAGGCTTTCTCCTGAAAGCGCGTTGGAAGAAATGGAAAAACTAATACTTTGTAAACTAGAAGACGAGAAATCTCGCGATGAAATCCCTCTTTTTTGGATAAGTCCTAGCGAAGCTGAAGAGATTGGCAGAAAAGATATTCAAAAGGCTGTAATGGATAGAATGAAGCGTCTTTTCCACAAGGTAAAGAAGCGTCGTCCACGACTTTATCCAAAAAGCGAGAATTTGAAGCTTAGTCTACGTACTCTCTGTGATTGTGTTGCCCAATTGCAGAACTACTCCTTGAGCAAGGCATCTTACGATGTTATTTCGACCGCTTATCCCAAGTTTATCAGTAAGAGCGCGTATGGATTCTTGGGCCAGTATTTTACTCCCAAACCTTTGGTGGATTTTATTGTAAAGCTCTTAGATCCTACCGAAAAGGAAAAAGTGTTGGACCCAGCATGCGGTTCTGGTGGATTTCTCATCTCCATAATGCACTATGTTAGCGCCCGTGCAAAAAAAAGAGCAGAATATACTAGAAAGAAAATCTTTGGAATTGATATTAACCCCAAAATGGTCTCCATCTGTAAGACGAATATGTTAATACAAGGTGACGGGCATGCGCGCGTATTTCTCGCTGATTTTCTATCTGATCTCTCCGCTCCAAACGGAATAAAGCCCGAAAGCTTTGATATCGTTGTAACAGATCCTCCGTTAGCCCATGTGATAACCGATCAAAAGGTTCTGCAAAACTTTGAGTTAGGCATAGGCAAGAAATCTCAACAAATTTATGTTCTCTTTTTGGAAAAGTGCGTTGACATGACTAAACCTAAGGGACGTATAGCCATGATAGTCCCTGACCCTCTTCTTACGCGCCCCTCATTGAACTACGCGAGAGATTTTCTTCTCGAAAACACTTTGATTCGAGCCATAATCAGCTTGCCAGCTCGGACATTCGTTCCTTACTCTGGAATAAAGACAAGCGTCATTTTGATGCAAAAGAAGGAAAGAACCCGCAAGTATGAAGACTATGATGTTTTCATGGCAACGGCTCTTGATGCGTCAGAAGAAACTGTCGATGAAATTGCTAGAAATTATAGAAGATCCGTACAGGATGCATGAAATTTGGGAGCCAAAATCTTTAGTGTTAAAGCATCTGAACTGGGCAAGAGATGGGATGTCTCTTTTCATGTACTTTCTGAGCTCTCGTTACCTCGCGAAGCTAAACGTTTAGAACAAATAGCTCAATTGAAGCGAGGCATATCTGTACCCTCAAGTAAGTATTTGGACTATTCGGCGAAAGACGGGCTCCTATACATTAGAATATCCGACATTAGTAACGGGCAGATTTTTGGCGAGGATGCAAAGCGTATTCCGCCGATATTTGGTAAAGTGCGGCTCAAAACCGGAGATATCCTTCTTTCCATCCGAGGTTCTATAGGTAAAACTGCACTAGTCACTGAGAAATTTGAAGGAACTGTGCCGAGTTCGCAGTTAGTAGTCGTTCGGCCTCATAAGCACGTTGTTAATCGCAAATATTTATTCAGAGTTCTTTCATCCAAAATCGTGCAGAAACAATTAGACTACCTCAAAGTAGGACAGGTTATAAGCTATGTTACTATGCTTGGATTGAGACGCCTTCTCATTCCTGTTCCATCTTTACAAGAACAAGTTGGGATTGCTGATAAAATTGAGGAGCTTGAGAAGGGTTATGCGAAAACAAGTGAGGAAAGAGAGAGAATCAAACAGAAGATAGATCGTATTTTCGAGGTTGATGTGTATTGAGCGAGCTGGAAGAATCCTTTGAACGCACATTACGTCCCCAAATGATTTTTCAGGCAACACATGTTTGGCACTTATCAGAAAAACGCATTGCCTCTCAAATAGAAAGACTCGTTGAAAATCTTCAAGAAGCAGAGGCAAAGACTCATCTTCAAGAATCTCATCGTGTACTTAAGAAGGTGGTTGAGGCTCTGGCTTATGGTGAGCCCTATCTGAAAGAGGAGGATCCTATCACCTTCAAGGATCTTATGGAAGGACTTGTCGAGGTTTTCAAGTGTGTATTTGAGAGTTTTATGAAAGAGGAACACACTTTTACTCTTGGAGACCATAAAATTGACGATCTCAATAGGCAATTCTACACTTCATTGAAAAGGAAGCGCGGGCTTCCTCAGGGTGAGTTTGTACCTCAGGCCTATTCCCCTATTACGGTTTTGGTAAGGATGGTCAGAAACTGTCAAGTCCATCAAAGAGATAAACCAATTGATCATATTACCCGCAAGAAATCTTTTGGAAATGTGTATACAATTTCAAGTGTGATCATTCTTTCGGTCTATGCCTATTCTGAAATCTTACAAGCTTGGCTTGACACGATTGAAATTTAGTAAGGGAGTGCGTGCGCGCAAAAAGAAAATTAGTCTGAATGGCCCATAGTCCAACCAGGGATTTATAGAAATGGAAAAAGAAAGACTTGAAAAAACAGTAAAAAATTCAAAAATGCCTCTAGCCAATGCGGTCGAAACTACAGGCTCTGTGAGTTTGTAGGTGTTCGCAAAGGTCTTCAGAAAGTGGGAATTGACTTCTAAAATTTTGCTGATAAACGACAAAAGATTGATTCTCTTGACAAACATTGGATTCGCGCTGTCGCGATTCTCGAAGTATCGGTTCATCAAATCATCTATCTCTTTCTGCGTGTTTGACAGATCGTCAAGAATGGAAAATGCTTTTTTCTACTTCTCTTGGTGCAGCAAGCCTGGAAGAGAACCTTTTTTCCGCGCACAGTTTCTCATAATGGTTGGTCCTCTGTCTCTGTGATTCGTTCGAAGGTGACTTTTAGGCGGTTGTGTTTGGTGTTGACTTCGCCTGCTTTGTTGTATGCGTTTTTGATGTGACCGTATAGTGTGTTCCATGAGTTTTCTACTTCTTGGAGGGATGTGGAGAGTTTGCCGAGGTTTTTCTGTATTTGTTTTGCTCTTTCGGATATTTCTGTTGCTTTTAGTCCGACTGATAGGAGGTTTAGGTTTATGGCGAGTGTGGCTGGAGAAACT
>Ga0209121_10005396_pt1 | contig 11589 bp, 11 predicted proteins | sample Cruoilmetagenom3_FD_187292 | JGI IMG/M metagenome (GOLD analysis project Ga0209121, IMG submission 187292) | Oil polluted marine microbial communities from Coal Oil Point, Santa Barbara, California, USA - Sample 3 (SPAdes) (version 2) | ecosystem: Environmental > Aquatic > Marine > Oil seeps ...
TGGATACAATTGATCTTCCCCTGCCATTCCATCCTTATAGCCTGCCCTGTAAGTTCATTCACAGGCAGCAGGTCAGTACCCAGGGGAAGTGAATATTTTACCGCCAGTGTTGAGTCACCATCAACATATCCAGCCTCCATTTTTCTCAGGTTTCCTCTTATATGCATAAAATACTATTTTTCCTGGGGGTATATTATACCGGCCTTTCTCCTTATCCTGTCAAGTGTATTTATTAGATCGCTGCTGAATGATAATGGCACAACAGGGCTTTCCTTTAATCCCTCATCCAGGCATTTCATTACTTCTGCTGCCTCATAATGAAATCCCATTGCAGGGGGTTTGTAACTATATCCTTCTGCTTCACCATTCGTATATTTAACATTTAAATATTGTACATAATCCCTGCTCCTGCTGAGAATGATATTCGCATTTTCACATAATATATCTGTGCATATACCACCATCATTGACAAAAGAGCTGTAAAGTGAGGCCCCACGACCATCGTTATATCCAAAAAGGACCCCTACTGATTCATCAACACCTGTTGGGGCAATAACGGCTGATGTTTCAATATTATCCGGTTTACCAAGAAACCTCAAGGTGTCAATAACAGGATATATACCAATATCAAGCAAAGAACCTCCTGCCAGGTCAGGGTTGAATGTCCTTGCTTGTGGATCATAAGGAGCCCTGAAAGCAAATTTGGAAATGATATACCGTACCTTACCCGTGTATGATGCTGATATCAGCTCCGCTGCTTTAATATAGTAGGGTTGAAAAGGAGGCCACAGTGCTTCCATCAGGAAAAGTTTATTTTCCCTGGCCGTATTTATCATTTCCTCAACCTGTATGCTGTTAAGGGCAAATGGTTTCTCACATAAAACAGCCTTGCCATTTCTTAAACAAAGTAAACTATGCTCATGATGGTGTGAGTGCGGTGTTGCTATATATACAATATCAAGCTGAGGATCAGAAGCAAACATCCGGTAATCATCATACGATTTCTTATAACCATACTCTTGTGCAAACCTTTCTGCTCTTTCCTTACTCCTGGATACCACCGAGTATAATCTTGCATTATCCAGTTGCCTGAGTCCGGCTGTAAATTTACGTGCTATATTCCCGGGGCCTATTATACCCCAGTTATATTTTGTCATAATTTCATCCCTGGTTATCAATTTTTATTAAAGTTAACAAATTTACAGGGAAGCAACATGTAATGACGATATTTAAAACCCGAAGGTATAAGTATATTTTAGCAATATTGTTCGATTGTTACTCCTGGATAAAGGTGGAAACTCCCTGTTAAGATAAGTGTTTACCCCTTCATTATATACTATATAAAAATCATTCCCTTCACGCGGGTTATACCTGAACCTCACATTTACCAGCCAGAGATTCACAGCAGTATTATACTGTATATAGTTTAATAGTGAAAGCTTTGTGCTGAGCATTGCCAGTGCCCTTATTCCAAAGATATGATTGGTAAACGATTTGTCTCTTTTTGCAAAATTGACATAGTCAAGACGGTAGCTGGGATTAATATCAAGACCGGAGCTGACATTCCAGCCGGGCATCAACTGGAGGGTAAACTTGGTGCCATCAAAAAACTGTCCGGCCTCAGCCATTAGTTGAAGACCCGGATTGAAGCGTGATCCAAGCGCAAATGTAGAGCTGATATAATAAAAGTTATACTCCCCGGGAGGTATGCTGGCCTGCCCTGCCAGTAAGACGGGCGCCTCCCAGTATTCGAACAGGCTTGCCAGTAATTAATCCATTGAACTCAATAGGTGCTGTGAGGGAAGCTTTCCAGGTAGCAAAAGCATGCCTGGGGTCTATTGCCGGGAATGTTGCTCCCTCATTCTTCTTCGAAATAAATCTCATTGCTATTCATCCCATTTTAATAATGCCGTCTTCCTCCTGAAACCTCAGGCTGGAAATCGGAATGCGCATCTCTATATACCAGCCTTTATCATCATGGGTAGTTGATACATCCCAGAAAGTATTCCAGCTAACATTAATATCATCCATACCTGATGAAGCATCATTCTTAACTGTAGCATCAAACCTCAAACCTCCCGGCGTAGTATAAAAGGCCATACTATTTTCTTTGTCATTATATGTATCCAGTAATATCCCGAACCAGTCATGTCGGGGACTGAAATAGTCGCGTTGTTTATCCACATTACTTAAAAGGGAAATATCGGAATAATAAAGATTCGCTCCAATATACAGATACCTGTCATCAAAAAACATCATGCACTCTGTTTTCTCGCTTGGTGCCCTTCCAAATACAGGCTGATGTGTTATAAATGAAAATGATTGTATCTCATCCCAGACTTCTTCGTCAGTCTTTCCGTCAAAGGCTATTTCTGCATCAAGCCGTGGTATAATATGACTTTCCTGCGATAAAACACTCAGGCTCTGTACTACAATTAGAATAACTATTAAGAAGAATTTATACATCCTGGTCTTTAAGGTAGTGAGGCAAGATATGCTATAGCATTTATAGAATCAATTTAAATTACAATTTTATATTTTTTCTAATATGCTTATAATCAACACATAAATAAATCATTGCCAAATTAATTAGACAATTTTAGTACTATGTATTGCATAGTAATAATATTTATATATATCTTTGCTATGTCAAATACATTGTTTAAAAAGGTATTATATAAAAAATGAAGATAACAGTTAGTATAAATATAGGGGGAATGGCATTTCACATTGATGAGGATGCATATACTGAATTGAAGATTTACCTTCGTAACCTGCAGAGGTATTTTGCAAAGGAGCCAAGTTCGGCTGAGATTATGTCTGATATTGAAGCCAGGGTTGCAGACCTGTTAAAGGTAAGAATAAATGATTATAAACAGGTAGTTACAATACAGGATGTAAGGGAAGTGATGAGCATATTAGGAACACCTGAAGATATAAGTGACGAAAGTGGTACGGGTAAGGTGAAGGCAGGCAATGTTGGGTATCACAGGATGTACCGTGATCCTGACAACAGGATAATCGCCGGTGTTTGTTCGGGTATGTCAGCATACTGGAGAATTAACCCATGGATAATAAGGGTTATTTTTATAGTTATCAGCTTGCCAGGAGGCCTTGGCATTTTTATCTACCTGATACTATGGATTGTCCTTCCCGAGGCCAAAACAACGGCTCAGAAAATAGAGATGAAAGGAGATGCTGTGAACATACAAAATATCAAAGACTCTGTAAAACAGGAGTTTGATAACGTAAAAGAAAAGATGAACCTGTGAATAACACCGGAACCTGATTATTTCATAAGGTAACAGTTAATATATAAATACCATGAATGTTGAAAATAACAAAGCACAGATGCGGAAGGGTATACTTGAGTATTGCATTTTACTTGTAATATCGGGTAATTCCTGCTATGCAAGTGATATAATTAACAAACTGAAAGAGGCAAAGGTAATAGTGGTTGAAGGGACCCTGTATCCTCTTCTTACGAGGCAAAAGAATGCAGGTCTTCTCAGTTATCGCTGGGAAGAGTCATCACAAGGCCCTCCAAGGAAATACTATGAGTTAACTGATAAGGGAAGAGAATACCTTGCCGAGCTTGATAAATCATGGGACGAACTGGTTGAGTCAGTAAAATTAATAAGGAAAAAATAAACGTACATAGCAAAAGAACAGATCAACAATGGAAAAATCTATTAAAATAAATATATCAGGGGTAATATTCCAGATCCATGAGAATGCTTACGAATTGCTCCGCGATTACCTGCAATCTGTTTCATCTCTTTTAAGCAATGTACAGGGCGGAGGTGAGATGATTGATGATATCGAAGCCAGGATTGCGGAAATATTTCAATCGAAGCCATCATGGCAAACAGCTGTGATATCCAAAGATGAAGTTGAAGAAATGATATCAATAATGGGAAAACCGGAGGACATAGCCGGTGACCTGGAATCGGAAATACCCGGTGGATCATACAGTCGGCAGCAGAAGAAACTTTACCGCAATAAGGATAATGCAATAATCGGTGGAGTGTGCAGCGGGATATCTGATTATACCGGTATTGATGCTGTATGGATAAGGATAATATTTATTCTGTTCGCCCTTGTTTACCTTTCAGGCGCTGTAGTATATGCAATTCTGTGGATTGTCCTTCCGGTAATATCCCGCGGGACATATTTGAGTAAACCTGCAAAAACCGCAAGAAAAACTGAAAAAGCCCGGCGTGATGATGTGTCAGCAGTTGGAAATGCGTTCAATGAAATATTCAGGGCATTTGGCAAATTCTTTATTATTCTGTTCAGGGTAATACTGGCCATTATCGGAGTGGCTTTCATAATAGGAGGCTTTACAGCATTGCTAAGTCTTGTCATGGTTTTATTCTCACATACAACAATACTGTTACCTGATATATATGAAAACTCGGTAATTTATTTGCCTGAATTCATGTTCTTTATTGCTGATCCTGCACTCTCTGTCTGGCTGGTAATCCTCATCAGCCTGGTTATATTATTACCCCTGCTGGCTTTAATATACTGGGGTGTAAGAATGGTTTTCCAGATAAGGGTAAGGGATCTTGCTCTTAATCTGATAATGCTTATTGTCTGGATACTCAGCTGTACAACATTAATTATAATTGCATTTACACATGAAATAAGCTTTTCAGATTCTTACAGGACATCCATGCAAATGTCAATACCGGTAAGTGATTCTTTAACAGTAAGGCTTGATGACAGAATATCTTCACTTGAATATGACAGGGAAGTACATCTACCTTTTGAACCGGTAAATATGTACCTCGACAAGGAAGAAGACATTATCTATGTCAGTCCTGAAATTAATATCTATCATACCGATGATGATCCCTATATCGAAATACTTAAATACTCAAGCGGAACATCACGTTCTAATGCAATCAGGAAAGCTGAAAAACTTAATTATGATATATCAATTGATGATGATTTAGTAAAACTGGATGAATATTTCTCCCTATCTCCCGGGCAAAAATGGTTAGGTGCATTTATTAAGATTAGGTTCTATATACCTGATAATATGATAATCTATTTTGATGAAGAAATTGAGGAGTTAATGCATGATGATTATTTTGGCTGCGGTGTATATTCATGGAGAGCCGGGGGTAAATATTGGAAGATGATTGAAGGCAGACTTGAAGAAACTGATTAATAACTGGTTTAAACCTGACACGTTAAACCTTACCTGACGGCGTGGATCTGACAATCCACGCCTTTTTTTCATTCCCATTGTTAACACCGGGTTATTTTTAGGTTAAAACTGCGCATTCAGTAAATATTTTATTAACTAGCACCTATTTTTAATCTCTATCTTAATACCCAGATAATACTAAACCATGAAAAACACAATACTGTTCTTATTCATCCTCTTCCTGTTCAGTTACTCCCTGTCGGGCCAGCAGGCAATGACAGGCAATGACAGTCTGAGGAAAGATGCCCTCAATGTATACATGGAGGCATCAAGCTATATAAAGCAGCATATCCCATATATTAACTATGTGCGTGACCGGAAAGTTGCTGACCTGGTTATAATTAGTACTTCTGAACGTACCGGCTCCGGGGGGAGCAAATATTCAATGTTCCTGGAAGGCCAGGGTAAGTTTTCCGGAATGACAGACACCCTGAAATATTCCACTTCGCCTGACGAAACATATGAACACACGAGGGATAAGCAGGTCAAAACCCTGAGAATGGGACTGATGCGATATGTGCTTAAGACACCGCTTGCAAAATATATCGATATTGATTTTTCGGAACCAATATCTGCTGAAGTAAGCACTGATAAATGGAATAACTGGGTTTTCAGGGCCAGTATTTCAGGTTTTGCTTCTGGTGAATCATCGTACAGTAACTTGAATACTTTTGGAGGATTTTCTGCAGGCAAAGTTACTGATGACTGGAAAATAGACATTGACCTGGATTATTCATTAGGAATAGATAAATTTACTATAGCAGATGAGGTCTATGAAAGCAAAACAATCTCGAAATCATCAGACATATTGATAGTAAGAAGTGTTAATGATCACTGGTCGTATGGAGGTTCAGCGGGTATATCATCATCAACTTACAGTAATTACGACCTTAAATTAAGTTTTATGCCTGGTATTGAATTTGATATCTTCCCCTATTCAGAATCAACAAGAAGGCAATTAAGATTTTTATATTCAATAGGATACATGTATAATGACTATGCTGACACAACAATATATAACAAAACAGAGGAAACACTTTTTGCTCACTCCTTAAAGGGTGCTTTTGAAGTAATACAAAAGTGGGGTAGTATAGATATCTCTGTTTCCTGGTCAAACTACCTGAGGAATTTTTCTGAAAATATGCTTGCCCTTTCAGGGTCAATAGACTGGAGAGTGGCAAAAGGCCTTAGTATTAATCTCGGTGGTTTCTTTTCATTCATACACAACCAGGTATCACTTGTGAAAGGAGGAGCCAGTTCCGAGGAGATATTGCTTAGAAGAAAAGAACTTGAAACAAACTTTAACTACTTCGCCCATTTCGGGTTCTCCTATACCTTCGGATCGATATATAATAATGTGGTCAACCCACGCTTTGGTGGAAGCGGTGGAGGAAGAACAATCATTATTCATTAATCATAAAGAAATACCCTGCCGATACGCTAAATAATGAAGTATTGTCAAAGGTATAATCAGGGTCAAGCGACCTGTTTACATTATATATATATGAGAATTCTATATCAAGGTCACCTAATGAAATCTCAAAAGGCAGGCTGAGCTGTGTATTCATTAATCCGAACCTGTCTTCATAAGTATAGTCGGTAACAACCGTAGTTCCATCCATACCTGAGAGGTAGCTATATCTTTCATATTCCACTGTCTCCGAACCAAAATAGAATGAGACTTCAGGTAATATCCTGAATCTTACTTTCCTCCCTGCATTAAACAGTGTAATATTACAATACAGATCGGCCGATACCTGCGACCCATACTCCTGTCCCATAAGCAAGGAATAATCAACCCTTGCTCCAACAGGGCCTGTTTTTAATGTTATCCCTACATTGGCCGAGCCATTAAAAACCGGATCGTAACTGCTGGTATCAGTATTATAGAAAAACCTGCTGTAAGATATCCTGTATCTCAGGTTTTTACTCTTTTTAAGCCCACTGCTGTAGCCTGCTGACACAACTGTTGACCTGTATGAAGGGTCCATCTGGCTGTACCAGGCACCCGACACCCCCATACTCAGTCCTATTGAATTAAGATAATACAGTTGACCGGTTAAATTATATTGATCTGTTCCGATTTCCCTTCCTGCATAAACCGTTTTACTGTCATATCCAAACCTGTTATAGATAAAATGGTGATTCCTGTTCATCTCTGCAAGCATCAGCAATATTTCCTCATCTGTACTAAAAAACATGGAATCCAGTATGGCATCTATCTTATCGTCCTGGGCTGACAGGCTTAAACTACAGGGAACGAGTAGAAATACCAGTGACAGTCTGAATAATATTTTACGTAATTCTGTTTTCAACTTTTCTTTCTATTAAAAACCCGGGGCATGTCAGCCCCGGGCATTGTGTATTGTCTTTCAATTATTAGATTCCGTTACCGTTACCTTTTTTGTTTCTTTTTCCACCTTCAGTATCGTTCTTTACTTGTTTACGATGTTCATTTCTCTGCTGCTGTACCATTTCACCACGCATTTCCCTTCTTTGTTCTTTAATACCCTCAAGGCTACAATCCAGAAGTTCGAGTTGTTCATCTGTAAGTGTCTCTTTCAGGGCATCCATTCTTTCTTTCATACTCAATTCAGTATTTTCCAGGATTGCAAGCTGATCTTCCGTAAGGCTTTCTTTGAACTCATCCCTCAGGATCTTTGCATTCTGCCTCATTTCCTGAACCATAGCCTGCTGTTCTTCGTTCAGTCTGTTCCTGTACTGGTTCTTGCTCTGCTCTTTGGCTGCTGTAGCCACCTGGTTCTTGTTCTGCTCTTTGGCTGCTGTAGCTATCTGGCTCTTTTTCTGTTCTTTTTCCTGATTGGCTTCTGCAGTCTGTGCCAGTGCCGTTCCGCCTGTAATAACTATTACTGCTGCGGCTGCGATAAGTGTTTTAAAACTAGCTTTCATGATATTCTGTTTTTTGTTATTATTCCAGGCAATTTCTTTCACTTTTTTGCCTTCCTTCTAACATATACCGAACTGTTTTATTAATACCCTACCTATTTTTTAGGAAAATTTTTCAATATTATTTATCAAATACACAGATGCCTAATATTCTTTGCTTTAGAAATATTCGCATCATTGATTAAATTATTTATTATGGGGTATCCTGATATAAAACTGTCAGAATGATAAATTAAGGAACAGGGTGAGGGTTCTTGGGACTGCTTCAGCGTGCAGGTCAATAGTTTCCTGGTCCTCTGAAGGGATACGAACAAAATTTGAATATTTAATATTCTCCCTGTTGAAGACATTAAGAACTGACAATCCTGCATCTATATTATATTTATTTCTTGAAAATTTGAATACAAGGGCAAGGTCAAGCCTGCTGTAATCAAAGCCTGTTGACTGTTCTGCATAAACTTCAGCCGGGTCGGGGAATCCAGATCCATAAACATAATTTGCAGATATATATAAAGGTTTCAGATTCAGAATTGCGGCCATCTTCAGCTCGTGTCTCTGGTCATGAAGAGCCCTATGGTAATCATCATCAATAAAATAAGGAAAGTATTCTTCTGTTCTGCTCAATGAATAAGATACCCATGCAGAATGTCCTTTATAATCTTTCTTCAGCAGGACATCAATACCCTTTGAGCGGGAATCACCCCTGTATATTGTTCTTTCAGTCAAAGTCTGGACATATCTGGTAATACCATCAGTCATTTTATAATATGCATCCATACTGAGGAGGAAATTATTAAGTGACAATGAAGCTCCAACAACGAAATGTTGTGATTCCAGTACAGGTATTTCAATGTTATCGCATACCACCCAGAAATAATTATAATTACCATTATCATCAATAACCGAGCTCCTGGTAATAAACTGGTTATATATACCCCAGGCAGTATTCAGTTTAATCCTTTCATTTATTCTTAACGTAGCTGACACCCTTGGTTGAACATAAAGCTTTTCCTGTGCTGCGGTATAATCGAACCGGGCACCTGCTTTAAGAGAAATATTTTTCAGCACTGTAATATTACTGTTGAAATAGCCATTTGGAATTAAAATACTGTTATCCATCCTAATATACTCGGTTTTCATGCTATCCTCCCGGTAAATTATCCAGTCTTTTATTATGCCTGCTCCGAACTCGATCTTATGTTTTTCACCCGCTCTCATAATATTATTTACCGATACTTTGATTTCCCGGATATCTGAATATATGTCACGGTCCATATCATAAATTACTCTATCATTCTGCCCTCTTATAAGCTGGCGAATCTCATTGCTCTGGTTTTCAAGTGATGAATAGGCCAGTGTAAAATTGCTTACACCACCCGTTCTCCATTTTTTTCCATAAAATAGTGCTCCTCCCTGTTGTATGTTTTTTTCGTAAGCATCATTATACAGGTACTGGTTCATCTGTTCTTCTTCAACGGAATATGAAAAATTATCGGCTCCATTAAAAAGACTGAGGTAGTAGTTGTCACCATTATTGCCGGTTCCTGATATTTTCATGTTCATATCTCTGAATATGTAATCCGGGTATACATTTACATCTACATTACCTCCGGATTTTGAGTTTCTTGATTTTGTACTGAGTAGATTCAGGTTTGTTGAATTATAAAGATCATAATAAGTATGTCTGAAACCTACAACCACTGATGCTTTATTGAATAATGGCATGCTTGCCACGCCATTAAGGGTCATATTATTGATGCTAAGCTTTAGTTCCGGCTTGTTCCTGTTACCATCAATTCCTGTAATATCAACAATACCCCCGACCCTCTCACCGTATTCAGGCCCATACCCTCCTTTCATCACCCTGATATCTTTTGTAATATATGGATTAACAGAACTTATATTATCGTTATAATTTCTCAGTCCGAAAATTGTGAAGCCATCAAATCTTACCTGGCTGTGCCCCTCGTAGCTACCCCATATTATCATATCCGCTGACTGTTCGCCGGCAGCCAGAATACCTGGCTGCAGTCGCAGCAGGTTAAAAACAGAATTATCACCATTACCTGGAAGATATGAGCTTACCTGGTGGTTAAGCCTTAATATTCCCGGGCCTGATCCTGCCTGTATTGACTTTTCTACCTGGTAGTGCTTTACAACAACCTCCTTGATTTCAATATTTGATGGTTGCAGTTTAATAATATGGTTTTTGCCATCAATTAATGTTGTATCAAGAATGTAATATCCCAGGTAGGAGATCCTCAATAGAAAGATACTGTCGCTTTCTGAAGAACATGAAAAATTACCCTTGAAATCAGTTACCATCCATTTCTCGTTTATTGAAACATGAGAAAATGGCAGGGCCTCGGATGTATACCTGTCAACTACCCTTCCTGTAAGTATATACTTCCTTTTCTCAGGCTTAATCACTTCCGTTATTACCGGGAATATTAAATAAGTTCCTCCTGTTTTCTCATAATCATAACCCGTATCTTTCAGGAGATAAGTCAGAAGCTCATCATAAGAGATGAATGAATCATTTACACTGATTATATACTTTGAAAGTTCCCTGTCATCAAAGGATAACTCAATATTATAACTATCCCTCACCCAGGTAAGGACAATATTAAGAGGTTCATCTTCAAACTCCAACCTTATTTCCTGCCCATATACTGGCTGAAGGGAACAAATGACTGGCAGGAATACCAGTATTACCCTTATTGCTACCTTAATTTGCATCTGCAATTACCCGGTATATATTTCTGTCTTCACTCACAAAATTAATACCAAATGCTTTGCATACCAGGTTCAATACTTCTTCTATGGGTTGATCTTTACTGAAATTTCCTGTATAAATCAAGTCCAGGTTTGATGTTCCCTTGATGGAAACATCAAATTGTCTGGCTATTTCATCAAACACCCTGGTAACAGGTACAGAGGTAAACCTGAAATACCCGTTCCTCCAATCCTGGCTCTCCGGATCCGCTGATTCTATACTTATTACCAATTCGCCCTCATTGTTAACCCATGCTTTATGCTTTTTATTAAGTATTACCACTCCGTCTGTACCGGCCGACTCAACACTCACTTTCCCTGCATAACAACTTACCTCGTATTCGTTCTCCCTTGAATAAACATTAAAAGTAGTTCCCAGCACGCTTATTATTCCATTCAGTGAGATTACCCTGAATATATTTCCTTTGGATACCTCAAAATATCCTTCCCCCTCCAGGCTTATGTCCCTCTTGAACCTCCACCACAACGGTTTATATTTTACTATTGTCTCTGCATTAAGTGTCACCTTTGAATCTCCGGGAAGCACCAGGTTTGCATGTTCACCTGGAGGTACACTAACTGTTTTTGTATATAATCTCATAAAAGTAACAGAAGCCACCAGCAATAATATTACGGCTGCAGCGCTCATCCTGAAAGCAAAAGAAGCATATATCACTTTTCCTGGTCCC
>Ga0209121_10005397_pt1 | contig 11587 bp, 15 predicted proteins | sample Cruoilmetagenom3_FD_187292 | JGI IMG/M metagenome (GOLD analysis project Ga0209121, IMG submission 187292) | Oil polluted marine microbial communities from Coal Oil Point, Santa Barbara, California, USA - Sample 3 (SPAdes) (version 2) | ecosystem: Environmental > Aquatic > Marine > Oil seeps ...
TAGACGAGATCCGTCCGGGAAATTTCTTGTTTTTTGATGCGATGATGCTGGAATTGGGGGTATGCCATTTGGAAGAAATTGCTGTCTCTGTTGCCTGCCCGGTTGTATCAACCTATGAGCGAAGGCAGGAAGTTGTCATTTATGGGGGTTCCGTACACCTTTCGAGGGAAGTAATCGAGCATAGCTCCCCATCTGTTTACGGTTATGCTGTTTTTTCTAAAGATGCATCGAAATGGAAGGTGAATCCATTTAATTTTGTGCGGTCATTATCCCAGGAACATGGGGTAGTCAAGCTGGATAAGAAAAGTTTTGACCAAGTAAAAATAGGCGATCTGCTATATATTATTCCTGTCCACTCATGCCTGGTTGTAGAAGCGCTTCATAGATATCAAACACTTGATGGTAAGGTGATCGAAACACGTTTAGCTTAACCGGTTAGAAACCGATGAGGGTAATTGGTACCGGGATAAAAGTAAGCAGAAAGACAGCTACTGCCAGATACCCCAACCATTTACGTGTGGTATCTAATTGCGTTACCTGATCAAGCGGTTCGGCATACCTGCGTCCCATGAAGAATAGGATACCTGCCCACATCCACCATCCACTCCAGAAAAATCCGAGTATGACTAACCCGCCGATAAGGACCGGGAAAGCGAGTTGGGCGGTTTTTTTACCAAAAACGGTTTGAAAGATGTGCCCACCATCCAATTGACCAACGGGGAGAAGATTGATTGCAGTAACAAAAAGCCCTGCCCATCCTGCCCAAGCTACCGGATGAAGCATAACATCCTGAGCACCCCATGGGAAAGGCATACCGGTGAAAAAATATTGCGCCCAATACATGGCAAGTGATACCCCACTGAGCCCAGGCGGTTGGGGGAGGAGTTTTCCAAAGGCAAGGTACTTAAGTAATAAGTAAAGAAGGGAACTGCCTTCCATCTGCAGACCAATGCCAGTATCCGTAGAGAGGGGTAGGGAATTCAATTCTGATAAATTTAGACCTATAATCAGGACGATGATTGCAATGATCAACCCACTAAGGGGTCCAGCAATAGCGATATCAAATAATACTCTCCTGTTGCGTGGTAGCGAGCGCATATTAATAAAGGCCCCCATCGTTCCAAAGGAGCTGAAGGGAAACGGAATAAAAAAAGGAAGGGATACATCGACATCATTCTTTTTTCCGGCGAAATAATGCCCAAATTCATGTGCCCCCAATATGGCTAATAACGATACTGCAAATGGCCAACCACTTTTTACAAGTGTCCAGATCATTTGGACTGTATTACCGGGTAATTCACCCTCATAACCGTATAAACCACCAGTGAAAAGCACACTGAGCAATGTGAGTAAAAACATCAAAAGATTCATGCGGGGGCGACTTTTAGATTTTTTCACCAATTTGGGCGTTATTACAAGAAATTGTGTGCTGCCATCCTGGCGGAGCATTGCCATAAGATCATATTTCTGCAAGGCAGCAGCTATCTGATCATATCCTTCTGCGCTATCTTTATTTTTCAGTTTTCCTTGATAGCGAGCGACAAAGGGCTGCTTCGCATCCCCGTAGGTGATGTTATCAATCGTAAAGAATTGCCCAATGAGGGCATCCAATTTGGATAAATTGTGATCTGTCAGCATTGTTGTTTTTCCGATTTTTATTTAAAAGGCGGGGATGGATGGGAGTCGAACCCACCGCGGCCCGCTTAGCGACCCGCCACCGATTTTGAAGACCGAGGAACCCACCGGGACTCAACCATCCCCATCATTATAAGGATAATCGACAAAAAAGTGTTTGTAAAGTAGATTAGGGTTTTTAATAAAATGCTTAGGATCAAAAACTTTTATAAGCAAAATGAGGGAGTATAGATTTCATGAGGGATATTGTTATAATAAGCAAACCTAAATTTAACTGGAAAAGAGAAAATTGATGAAGATAGCTTTTGTAACTGATGACGGCGTTACGATCACTCAGCATTTTGGCCGAGCGGGAAAATATCTGGTTGTTGAGGTTGAGGAAGGGAAAGAAGTATCTCGGGACTTAAGGAGTAAATTAGAACATACGTATTTTCGTAAAAAAGAACATGACTACAAGGAAGCACCTGATCATGATAGCTCAGCCGCTCACTCCAAACATGTACAGATGATGGGTGCAATTGAGGATTGTGATGTGATCGTTTGCGGCGGAATGGGAATGGGGGCTTTCAACAGTATTGTATCCCTCGGAAAAGATGTATTTATGACTAATACAGGCGATATCAACGATGCGTTAAAAGGATACCTGGCGGGAGAATTAGTTAATATGTCTGATCTGGTGCACTAATTCAAACGAAATTTATTATCCTTAAAATACCATACAATTTGGAACCTTAAGAAATCCGTACGAGAATATTAAATAAAAAAGCCTTCAATGTAAAGAAGGCTTTTTGGTATTTACTTCAGTCAGCGAGTTTAACAGCAACTGAGGTGAGGTGCATGAGATTGTCAGAAACCGGGCAGCGCTTATCAACTTCTTCTAAAAACGCTTCTTTCTCTTCTTTGGTCAGATCCGCATCCACTTTAACTTTGGCGGTGATAGATTTGAATCCTGCACGTTCGTTCTTTTCCTGACCACGCAAAACATCCAGATTGAGATCACCAGATACTTCAACTTCGACACCCCGCAGGGCAATCTTCTGCTGACCTGCTACGATCTTAGCGACTGTAATCAGGCAGCCTCCAAGCGCAACAAACACATAAGCCAGAGGAGAAGGACCCGCGTCTGTTCCTCCCATTGCTTGTGGTTGATCAATGAGTAAAACGTGTTTTCCTGCATGTGTTTTTACGACCCATCCCTCTGGTCCTTTTGCTGTTACTTTTACTGTCTCCATTGATGCCATTCTAAATTACTCCTTCTATTAATATATTTTTTTTCAAACGGTAATTTTACCATAAATATTCATATGTAAATATAAATTAAGAAAATCTTATGAAAATAAATAAAATTGGACAAAAGAAATAAACGAATACCGAAATAATAGAGGAGTGATAATCAGAAGGCGAACGGAAAGAGATGGTAAAAAATTGGTTGAGCTGCCAGAATCCCTTCGGCGAGAATTATGCCAATAACCCAACCCGCGATAATGTCTATCAGATAATGGACACCCAGACTCACACGCGCAAAACTAACACAGATTCCCCAAATTAGCACAATCCATCCAAGGAGATTAATACCCAATCCAAAGGAAATGATTGACAGCATAATTACGCGAGCGGCATGACCAGAAGGAAATGAGTGCGGATCTGCGTTTCTGTACACAGCACCCCAGTCGCCTTCGGGACGGCGGCGTTTGATGAGAAATTTGATTGAGATAACAAGGACAGCCTGAATAACAATCGCGCCCGCAAATAACGCGGAATAGGAATGCCATTTGCCTTTAGTAAAAATCCAGATCAGAAAAAGGCCAATCTCGAGGAACCAGGAATCCCCAGAATGCGCAAAAAACGCGGCAAATTTACGCAGGTGCTCCTTATCTTCTGATAAGAGAAGGCAGCGGGACAAGCTCTGGTCAATTTTTAAAATTCGCTTTATTAACATAAATATAATTACTCTCGTATTAATCAGAGGATAATTATACCCACAGCTTTAATTTCAATAATATAATTTAAAAAGATACCCCGGAGGTGTGCATGTATGAACCTATTTTTCAGGTGGATGCATTTACCAAAAAACCATTTAGCGGAAATCCCGCAGGTGTTGTCCTTTTAAAAAAGGAACAATCAGATAATTGGATGCTGTCGGTTGCGCGTGAGATGAACCTGTCTGAGACTGCATTTGTGATCGGCGAAAAATCACCTTTCAATTTGCGCTGGTTTACACCCACAGTTGAAGTAGATTTATGCGGACACGCCACACTTTCCACGGCACATATCCTTTATGAAAGGGTAATAGTCGAAAAAAGTGAAATGATCGAATTTAAGACTCGAACCGGCGTGCTAAGTGCTTCTTATATCAGTGGGTGGATCGAGATGGATTTTCCTTCTTTTACTGCTGAAGAGGTTGTTCTGGGCGATACGGTTGTTCAAGCCCTAAAATATGAACCAATTGAAATGTATAACAGCGAGGGAAATATCATGGCTGTGTTTAACGATCCAGAGAACGTATACAATTTGTCTCCCGATTTTAACCTCATGAAACAGTTGGATGCTGATGGCGTTATCTCAACCAGCCTTTCAGATGAGGCAGGATTTGATTTTATTTCCCGATACTTTGCCCCAAAGATTGGCATTGACGAGGATCCAGTTACGGGTTCATCACACTGCAGCCTGGGGCCGTATTGGGGAGAGATATTAAATAAAAAAATTCTACACGCGAAGCAAGTATCTGATCGTGGGGGTGAGCTCCAAATTCGGATAGAAAGCGGACGTACGTTCATCCGCGGACAGGCGGTTACAGTTTTTTCAGGACAAATCCATATTTAATTTCCTCGAGGGAGACTGATAAATCCTGATTGTTTCGCCAGTGATGCAAACTTCAACGAGGGAGGACTCAGGAGAAATAAAATGTGGGCAATATTGGAAAAAAGAAAGATTGTTAACCTTCAGTTTTTAACTCAGTACCACTTAATTTTTCAATTATCCCGATAACTGCTGAATTGTCACTTTCCCCCATACCCATTTCCAGCATAGCACTGAATAATTGAGTGGTTGTGGCAGTGAGAGGTAAGGGGATTCCATACTCACGTGCGGTATCTATCACGATATTGAGATCCTTTAACTGCATATATGCCTTGAAGCCGGGTCTGCGTAAACCATCGAAAAGGCGCTGCGGTTTATTATCAAGAGCCCAACACTGGGCAGCACCACCTCGGATGGCATTGACCACTTTAGCGGGATCAGCGCCCGCTTTTTGAGCGAAGATCAGCAGTTCTCCCATCGCGACCATCTGGGCGGCTACCATGATCTGGTTGGCTGCCTTAGCAATTTGCCCTGCACCACTCTCGCCAACGTGGGTGATGGTTTTTCCCATTGATTCAAAGATCGGCAGTACTGTCTCAACAGTGCTCTTTGGACCACCCACCATAATTGCTAAAGTTCCTTTCTGCGCACCAATATCTCCTCCGCTTACGGGCGCATCCAGGCAAGCGACACCTACTTCACCGAGTCTATCAGCGATTATTCTGGCAGTAGCTGGTTTGATAGTGGAGTTATCAACAAAAACAAGGCCTTCATGTGCCCCTTCAATAATCCCGTTATCTCCCAGAGCGACTTTTTCAACATCCGGTGAATCCGGCAGGTTTGTAAAGATGACATCAACCTGCCGGGCAACATGCGCGGGATTTTCAGCGGGAACAGCACCTTCCTTTACCAACTCATTCACAGAACCTCGGCTGCGGTTGTGCACAACCAGAGGGTATCCAGCACGGAGGATATTTCTTGCAATTGGTTTACCCATTAACCCCAACCCAATATAGCCGACTTTTAACATTTATTTCTCCTTTTTGGATTAAATGATGTGGAGTTTTCAGTCCTGATTAATAAGAAAATCTTATCACAGGGTACAATACTGGGCGAGATATTGATATGACATATACCCATCATCACAATGAAAGCAACTTGAAACTGGCTTTCTTTTTGAATTTTGGTTTCGCAGTCGCAGAAATCATTGGAGGATATTTAACCAACAGTATTGCGATTATGTCGGATGCTCTTCATGATCTGGGGGATAGCACGACCCTGGCGATCTCATGGTGGCTGGAGAAATTATCGGAAAAAGGAGGGAATGAGAAATATTCCTATGGTTATAAGCGATTCTCACTCTTGAGCGCATTAGTGGGGACATTTATCCTTATCGGAGGGTCAATAATTGTTATTATGGAAGCGATCCGAAGAATTCAGAATCCGCAACCAACAAACGCACGAGGTATGCTGGTATTCGCGATTTTTGGAATCGCAATCAATGGATTTGCCGCCTATCGGGCTGGAAGAGGAAAGAACATGAACAGCCGAATGATCTATTGGCATTTATTGGAAGATGCAATGGGATGGGCAGCAATTCTGGTCGTTAGTTTGGTCCTATTAGTCAAAGAGATATATATTCTTGACCCGATCTTATCGCTACTTGTATCCGGATTTGTGCTATTCAATGTTGCAAAGAATATGAAAAAAACCATCAACCTATTCCTTCAGGCGGTTCCGGAGTCTATTCGGATGCCAGAGATAAAGGCAGAACTCTTAAAAATGAAGAAGGTAAAAGATTTACACCATACCCATATCTGGTCTCTTGATGGTGAACACCATGTTCTAACTACACATATCGTCCTGAGCATGGATTCAAAGAAGGAAGATATCCGGCGAATAAAGGATAGAATTCGGAAATTAGCGGAGCTGTATGACCTGGCCCACACTACGGTCGAATTTGAATATTTAGATGATGACTGCTCCATGAGCAGCAATCATAAGGAGTGAGAAATTTATGAACGCAAAAGATGTACAAGAAAAGAAGAATTTTTCGGATGATTTTGCACCACTTTCTTCAAAAGGATGGCCTAAATGGGCAGTCTATTCATTATCATTATTGGGTTTCATCTACCTGCTCAATCCAACTGCGGGATTAATTGAACTCCTTCCGGATAATTTACCTTGGATTGGCAATATTGATGAAGGGGCAGCAGCTCTTGCTTTGTGGTATGGTTTCTTAGAACTTAAGAAAGCAAGAAAAAAAGATTAGTAATTTTTCTAAAATTATTTTTATCGAACCGCAACTAATTATTGCGGTTTTCGTATATGAGATGAAATAAATATGAAATATTTAAAGGAGTGTGAAGTATGGCACCAAGAAAACCAAAACAAAAAAAGCCAGCACCACCACTTGAAGAAGTGGAACATGTTGATGAGAAAAAAGTAGAGAAACAAACTCAAACGGCAAAAAAAGCATCTTCAAAGAAGGAAGCATCCAAACAAAAAGTACAATCCCCAGAAATAGCAGTGGGAGAAAAAGAAACCGGCACATTACTAAAAAATACGCATCAAAAAATTCATCATACCTCAGATCGAGGACCTATGCTTTTAGGCGTGGGGCTGCTTTTTATGGGATTTCTCCTCTTAGCGGGGCGATTCTTGCACATTCCATTTAGTGATTTTCTATGGCCGTTCATTTTTATTGTCCCTGGCGCTATAGTATTTCTCTTTGCATTATCCTCTGAAAGCAGTAGTGGAGAGGGGCTTTCTATCTTGGGCGGCATCCTGAGTATGCTGGGATTTGTGTTCTTAATGCAAGCTATAACCGGATTATGGGCAAGCTGGGCATATATTTGGGCCCTGGTCGCTCCGACATCGATTGGTTTAAGCCAAATGGTATATGGAAATCTCAAGAACCGAGATACGATAATTGCATCAGGGTGGAGATTAACGAAAATTGGCCTAACCGTTTTTGTGGTCGGTTTTTTGTTCTTCGAGCTTGTAATAGGCATCAGTGGATTTGGGCTAGCACGGTTTGGGCTTCCTGTATTCCCAATGATCCTGATATTTGTAGGCGCTTTCATGTTAGTCCGATCTTTTTTACATACTAAATGATTCATTGGATCTTTATGGGGCAGAATAGCTGCCCCTTTTCTTTTTAATACACGGCATTATCAAATATAATAAATGGAAATCTATTCTACAAATATGGAGCATGCAATGATTATTATGTACCTGGCTGCAGGGATATTGCTTTTATTCCTGGGCAGGAAATTATTCTGGCTTTTTGTAGCTGTTGTGGGTTTTCTAGCAGGATTAATCTATGTGCCACAGATCCTTCCCACCCAAACAGAAACAGTCATCCTGGCGGTATCGTTAATTGCCGGGCTCTTAGGTGCACTGTTGGCTGTTCTGCTGCAAAAATTCGCAGTTGGATTAGCGGGGCTGGCAGCAGGCGGATATATTGCGTATTACCTCCTGCAAACAATCACACTGAATGTAGGTGAATACCAATGGCTGGCAATTGCAGCAGGCGCGCTGCTTGGAGCTGTGTTGGCCGGTTCTATGTATGACTGGGCATTGATTCTTCTAACTTCGGCAAGCGGGGCAGTCGTGATCACGCAGAATATTCCAATAAGTATGCCGATCAGCGCAGTGATATTGTTAGGATTAACAATTGTTGGTATCATTGCGCAGGCGCGCATGAAAATAAAAGAATAATACAAGGGAGTGAAGATGCAACTTGGCGATATATTGAACGCTATTAAAATCTTTGTAGAGCAAATTATCAGTTCAATGGGGTATGTGGGGCTTTACCTGGTCATGTTTCTGGAGAATGTATTCCCACCAATCCCCTCTGAGGTGGTACTACCCATGGCAGGCAGTTTAACCTTGACAGGAAGGTTTTCTGTTTTCTGGATTACATTTATCGGAATGCTAGGTTCTCTAACCGGTGCATTTTTGTTTTATGGATTAGGTAAGTGGTTGGGTGAACCGCGAGTACGGACAATCATCGAAAAATACGGCCGTTATGCACTCTTATCCACGAATGATTTGGATCGGTCGCTAGAATGGTTTGATAAATATGATGATTGGGTGATATTTTTCTCCCGAATGGTCCCGATCGTTCGGAGCTTGATATCGATTCCCGCAGGAATAGCTACTATGAATATAACCAAGTTTAGTTTCTTTACCATTCTTGGTACAGCTCTGTGGAGTTTTCTGCTCGCGTTGGGAGGCAGACTGCTGGGAGAGCAATGGCCGCTGATTGCGGAATTAATTAATACCTATCAAAATATTGTATTGGTCATTACGGCAGCTGCTGTGTTGTTTTTCATTGGATCACGATTATTAAAGAAGAAAAAATAAATTAAAAAGAATATTTAATTCAAGAGCAGCCTAAAAACTGCTTTTTTTTATTTCCTGAAATTGCTACAATAAGGGTAAGGAATTAATTAGAGGAGAAAATGATGAATAAAAAAGAAATTCGTGCGATTTTTATTACTCTGTATATTGCAGGTTTAATACTTTTCTCTGCGTGCGGTGGGGCACCAACTACAGAGATGAATGAGGAAAACCAACAATCTCCTGAAGAGAAAGAACCTGAAACCGCGCCAGAGGCAGATGAAAACGCACCACCATTTGAAGAAGCGGCAGACGCGCTTCCTTCAGACCCACAGAAGATAAAATTCACAACAAGCGATGGTGTTGAGTTGAATGGTGTTTACTATCCCGCTGGCTCAACCTCCGCGCCACTTATTATTCTGATGCACTGGGCGCCTGGCAATCAGGATGATTGGGTAGAAATTGCATACTGGCTGCAGAACCGCGGGGTGGGAGGAAATAGTACGGGCACAGAGAGCGCACCATGGCTTGATTCTTCCTGGTTCCCTGTTAATGGACCTGAGAAATCTTATAATGTGTTTACATTCACTTTCCGTAATTGTGAAAACGGATGTAAGGGTTTTGAAAGGGAAAAGTGGTATGTTGATGTCCAGGCGGTTGTTGAATATGCTTACGAATTGGACGGTATTGATAAGGATAATATCATCATGATTGGAGCGAGTATCGGTTCAGATGGAGCTGCCGATGGATGCGCATTTTTAAACCAGATACACCCGGATGCCTGTAAGGGAGCCCTTTCTTTTTCACCAGGAAACTATCTGACAATCAATTATGGAGAAATCGTGAAGGAATTAGGTTCAGGGAGCGATCCCAAGCCTGTATGGTGCTTGTATGCAGAATCTGACTCAGAATCAGCAGCTGTGTGCGGTAATATCACAGAAGACAACTATACACCGTACCCGTATTCTGCTGATGCAGTTTTTTCTAATGGCCATGGGATGAATTTGATCGCCCCCAACCAGGATCCAGATCCATTGGGACTTCTGCTCAGGTTCTTGGATATGGTTTCCTGATTAATCGAAAGAATTAAACAACTTTGATAGGAGCTGCATCGTATACAATATTAATAGATATGAGGTGATTTTATATGGCCAAAAAGAAATCCTTTGAGCAGATTTCTGATCTTTTTACGAAAATAATCCTTCATAGCCCATTCCATATGTTCATCGGTAAAAAAACTGCATTGATCGAATTTACCTCACGACAATCTGGTAGGTTTGCATGTCAACCAATCCATTATTTTCGAAGGGATAATGTCATCCGAGCGTTTTGTGAAAAAGGAAAAGATTGGTTGAAGAACATAAAGGGCGGTGCACCGGTGAAGCTAATCCTTAACGAAAAGAAATATCAGGGATGGGCAGATGTGATAGAAGAAAAAACCAGGATAATTAGAGAATGGGGAGTTTTTATCAGAACTCTTCCTGGAAGAAATCTAGCAGAAGACGAATTGATTAATGGAGAGATCTTTAATGATAATTTATCCGTAATGAATCAGATAGATAAATCAGTTCTGGTAACTATCCAATTATCCTGACCTATGCATATATTTCATATTGCAGAACGATCAATCTGGCAAGAAGCGAAGAATGGTACGCTTTATGAGGGGGATACGCTGGCAATTGATGGCTTTATTCACTGCTGTTCATTTGAACAGATCGAAGACGTTTTGTTAAACTGGTTCAAGGGGAAATGCGACCTTGTGATTCTAGAGATCGATCCCGAAATACTACTCTCTCCTATTAAATATGAGAATCTCGAAGGTCGTTTGGAGGTGTTCCCGCATGTGTATGGACCAATCAACCTGGACGCAGTAATCAATGAGAACCCAGCATAAAGAGGTGAAAAAAGTATGCATCAACCATTAGAAGAGATACCTATAAAAAAATTAAAGATCAGCGCTTTTAGCCTATGGCATACAGATTGGCTTCTACTGACGAGCGGCGATTTTAAGAAAGGAAGTTTTAACGCGATGACGGTTGCCTGGGGGAGCATCGGGAATATGTGGAATATTCCAATCGCGATGGTCGTTATCAGACCGACTCGGTTTACATATGGTTTTATCAATTCATTTCCAACTTTTTCATTGTGCAGTTTTCCAAAAAAATATCGAAAGGCTTTAAATCTGCTGGGAACAAAATCGGGCAGGGATGGCGACAAGATCAGTGAGGCAGGATTAACACCGACTGCATCGGAGAAGATAGACGCACCTACATATAAGGAAGCTAACCTCTCCATTGAGTGCAAAAAAATATATTTTCATGATTTCAACCCAAAACAATTTCTGGATGAACGCATTGAAAAGCATTATAAATTGAAAGATTATCATCGCATGATATTCGGGGAAATCCTGATGGTGAAAGGGAATACTGTTCTATATTCAGGGGAGTGAAATATATATACTAACGTTATAGATGGATAAAATTAATTAAATTATTAATGCTACAATGCTAATAATAGATAAAAAATCTTTCTGGAGGAAAAATGGCAAGCATATTAAAGATTGAAGGTATTGGAGAAGTCTATCGTGGAAAATTGGTTTCATACGGAATAAAAACGGTGGAAGCACTTTTAAAAAAGGGCGCTTCATCATCCGGGCGATCGAAAATAGCTAACGGCACCGGTATTTTTTCTGGTTTGATTCTGGAATGGGTTAACCACGCAGATCTTTGGAGGATCAAAGGTGTTAGTGAGGAATATTCCGATCTGCTGGAAGAGGCGGGAGTTGACACAGTTGTTGAATTAGCCC
>Ga0209121_10005399_pt1 | contig 11575 bp, 9 predicted proteins | sample Cruoilmetagenom3_FD_187292 | JGI IMG/M metagenome (GOLD analysis project Ga0209121, IMG submission 187292) | Oil polluted marine microbial communities from Coal Oil Point, Santa Barbara, California, USA - Sample 3 (SPAdes) (version 2) | ecosystem: Environmental > Aquatic > Marine > Oil seeps ...
GTGGTCCGAGCCAATTTGAACAAAAAAGAAAATCTGCCACTCGGTAACGTACGGTTTAAGGTGATAATCGCCGGAGTGGCGGCAGATGCGAGCGATGTGGCGACTTTGATGTGTAAACTTGAAGACTCGCCGTATTTTCGTCAGGTTGTTCTTTCTTTTTCGCGGGGAGATACCGAAATCGCGATCGAAAGCAAGTCTTCATTTCGGACGGAAACGGATGCTGAGGATGGGACTGTAAAAAGTAAAAATCGTGTTCGCGAGGCCGGAGTCCGAAGCAAGATTCCGGTAAATGAGTTCGAGATAAATTGCTATTTGGCAAATTATCGTGAACAGTAAAAGGTGAAAAGCAAAGATGTTTTTTCGGGAACGACAACAAATAACGATATGTGTTGTGGCCGGAGTGATTGTGTGCATATTTGTGCTGTTTTGGTATCTGCCTTTATGCAAGAGAATGAAGGCTGTCAAGCAGGCCAAAGCAGCACAGACACTTGCGATTGCCAAAGGTGTTGCGGATAGTAAACATCTGCCCCTGATAAAAGAACAATTGGAGAAGCTGCGGACCAGACTTGGTAACTATGAGGCAAACATACCCGGGCACAATACCTTTGGTGGGTTTTTAGGCAGAATTACCGATTTGATGAATGAAAACAATTTAAAAGAACAAGAAATCACACCCGGCGAGCAAGTGAAAGCTGATAAATTCAATTGTATACCGGTTAGTATGCGCTGTAAGGGTGAATTGGCGCAGATATTTAAGCTCTATCGCCAGTTACAGACATTGGACAGGCTGATTCGCATAGAGCAGGTAAAGCTGACTAACGACAGTAATTATAACGGCCAGATGAGTATGGAGACGAAGGCTGTCATCTATTACAGAGCAAAGGTCGGGCAGGGATAAGTAATAAGGCAAAAGTCCAGATGAGGCAGAAAGTTATAAATCGTGGCGGGCGTTTTAAGATGCTTTTTGGTCAATTGGCGGCTGAAAAGAAAAAGGCCGTAACAGCATCATGTTTGATTGCAGTGATGGCCTTTATGTGGTTCAGAGTGCTCACTAACGAATCGCCGGAGGCCGCCGAAGGAGCGTTAGTAACAGATGAATTGAACATGGAAGGCGCGTTGGAGCAGGAATTGAAAATATCGTTTGTAGAATTGCCGCAAGTTGCAGGTCGTAATGATGTAATCGCAAGGGACTTTTTTGCGTCGAATGGCTGGCGGCAATTTGATGGTGGAAAAGGGCGAAACTTAGCTGTTATTGAAGAAGTAAATATCGTTTCAAAAGATGGTAATGAAGAAGTAATTAGAAAAGTTGCGAAGAAGCTGAAACTGGAAGCAATAGTGTTGAGCACAAATCCCCGGGCTTATATCAACAATAAAGTGATGTCGGTAGGGGATAGAGTGCTCATCGTTGAAGGAGTTGATACGTATGAATGTGAAATAGTTGCAATTGAAGAGAACACAGTGGTTATGAAGTGTAGAGAAGCGGAAATAACTTTGAGAATTACACAGATGTCAGCGATTGATAATTGATTGTTTAATGATGAAATAGAAAAGGAGCCAAATTATGTATTGTGATAGAAACTCAAATGAAAAGACGAAAATGTGGAAAAGCTTGTTCTTATGGGGCTTTTTGTTGATAGCGCTGATGGCAACCGTCGCCGCAGGGGCGAGTGCAGCCACCAGCCAGCCGGCTCAGATGATTGACAAGTTCGAAGTCGAGGAGGATTTTGGCGTGCGCAAGGCCCTGGCGATGCTTGGTAGTCAGTGTCAGAAAAACATTGTGCCTTCGCCAAATGTTGACGGAGTATTGGCGTTCAGGAGTCTTACGAATATCACGTTCGAAGAGGCAATGGATGCGATTTTAGGCGAGAACTTCAGATATGAGCAAGTGGGTCAGCTAATCAAGGTATACACCAAGGAAGAATACCAGAAGATGAAGGAAGATCCTGAGCGGATGGAATACAAGGTTATTACTTTATATTACATCACAGCAGAAGAAGCTGCAGCGCTAATCAGGCCTGTGCTTAGTGATTCTGCAAAGATTGAGAAAAGCACACCGGCGGAGAAGAGTATAACCAGCGGTTCCGGTGGGAGCAGCTCTGGTACGGGTTCCTCCACAAGTTCCGGAGGAGGAGGAAGTAGTGGTGGTGATACGATGGCGTTAAATGACACTATCGTATTATACGATTATCCAGAATACATTAAGAACGCTGAAGAAGTTATCAAGTTGATAGACGTCAGACCCAAGCAGGTTCTCGTCGAGGCTACTATCTTAAGTGCCCTCTTGACTGAAAATAATCAATTCGGAATAGACTGGAACTTAATGGCAGGCGTTAGTCTTAACGGAACGGTCGCAACCCAGGATTACGCCAGCGCCGGGGGTACGAATGAAATAGTTGATAGAGGTTCAGCGGCAACTTCGCCCATCCAGCAGATAGCTGCCGGTACGCCGGGTACACCTATGGAAACTGCTGGATTTGCTCCCGCTGGAGAAAATGGGCTTAGAATAGGAGCAACCAGCGGAGATATGTCGGTCTTAATCACTGCGCTGGAGAAAATAACAGACGTTACTATTCTGGCAAATCCGAAGATTCTTGCCGTCAACAAGCAGCAAGGTTATGTGCAAATCGGCAAGACGCTTGGGTATCGTGGCAGTACGGCCATTTCAACTGGAGGTGTAGCTACTCAGGGCGAAGTTCAGTTTCTTGAAACTGGAACGGTCCTGACGTTCAGGCCTTATATCGGCAACGATGGCTATATCCGAATGGATATTGATCCCAAAGACAGTACCGCGACACTTAATGTTGACAAGGTGCCGGATGAGACCGTCACACAGGTGAGGACGAATGTGATCGTAAAGGACGGCGAGACAATTGTGATTGGCGGTCTGTTCAGAGATGTTGTAAACACAGTACGTACCCAGGTTCCTATTCTGGGTGATGTGCCTTTTGTCGGTGCTCTTTTTAGAGGAACAACTGATATAACAGAACGACAGGAGGTAATCATACTGCTTACACCGCACATTATAGAAGAGCCGAGTGAGACTGGTGGTGATAAAAGGGCGGCGGACATCAGCCGTAAGCGCTCTGGTGCCAAAGAGGGACTGCAGTGGATAGACAGGGCTAGATTAGCGGAAGATAGCTATGCGAGAGCCGTCAGCTACAACAGCGAAAATGATAATGAATCGGCGATGAAACAACTGAGTGTAGCACTGAATCTTCGTCCGACCTATCTTGAGGCGATACGGCTGAAAGAGAAAATCATCGCCGAATCGAGCCCGGAAGAGGTGCAAAAACTGGAAAGGATTATGCTGAAAGCGGTTGATCAAGAGGAAGCTCCCAACTGGCGGAGAAGATAAGCGCTGAATGAAAGATAGACTTTCCGTTTGATATCTACGAACGGCTGGAGTTGTTGTTTTGAGATTTGGAAGAAGCTTATATATGATTGCCACTTCAGTGGTGGCATACAGTATGTTCACGGGAACCCTTGCTAAGGCGCAGAACTCTGGCACGGAAGAGGGTTGGTGTTTGGCCGGCTATGCGCAGCGGATGCCCGTTGCGCTGGTCTGCTTTGTTGTTGTGGCTATGGGCGTGATTTTGCTCGGTTGGTACTGGTTAAGGCTGGCCCGGGCGATCACGTCCATAGCCAGGCTTATTAAGGATGGCAAAGCAAATGCAATCGGTAATGGCAAGGGCTTCTTTGCTTCTCTCAGAATGGCAAATATAGATGAATTGTGCGAGGCTTTCGATAAGCATTTTGACGATTGCTCCGTTCGCATAGCTGAGTACGAAAAGCAAATCAAGGATTTGCAGATTCAAATTCAACTGTCATTAAGGCGGGAAAAAAACGCCGAAGCGATTATTTACAGTATTCGTGATGCCGTCATTGTTTTTGACGAATATGACAGGCTTTTAATGGCGAACGAGGCGGCGGGGCGGCTTTTTAAGTTTGATTTTAGTAACTCGCAGCATACGCCTCTCACCGAGCTGCTCGGTGCCGACCATCGTGAATTTGCAGGTTTCATAAGTCACTGCAGAAAAAGTAAAGGCCAGGCAACGAGGCGGGAAATTGAATTGTTGGAAGATGGAGATAGTAAAACCTTCGACTGTATTGTTTCGTGTGTTTATGACCAGAGCCGGCAGGTTTGCGGGGTTGTGGTCGTCCTGCATGATATTACGCGTGAGAGGCAAATTCAGCAGATGAAAAATGATTTTGTGAGTCATGTATCGCATGAGTTGAAAACACCCCTTGCTTCTATCACGGCCTATTCGGAAATGCTTGTTGACGGTGAAACGAACGACGAGAAGACAAGAAAAGAATTTTATTCGGTGATTCAGAATCAAGCCAACCGGTTGAGCCGGCTGATCGAAGACATACTGAATACTTCACGTATTGAATCGGGGTTGATTAAAGTGAACAAGGAGCCGGTCAGCCTGACAATGCTTATAAAAGAACAACTGCAGATGATAAAAGGTTGCGCCGAAGAGAAGAATGTAGAGATCGTTGGACAAAAGCCCATCGTGTTCGACCAGGTGTATGTAGACAGGGACATGATGTCGCAGGTAATTATTAACCTGCTGAGTAACGCGGTCAAATATACCCGGTCCGGAGGGACGGTGAAAATTTCGACTGAAGTTGACGAGGTTGCATCTCTGGTTCGTGTAATTGTCACTGATACGGGAGTAGGAATTCCTGAAGATGAAGTTGAACGTGTTTTTGACAAATTTTACAGGGTTGGCGCCAACAAAAAGCAGGCGAAAGGAACAGGCCTGGGTCTAAACCTTGTTAAACAAATGGTCGAAAGCGTTCATGACGGCCGAGTGTTTGTTACGAGCAAGGTTGGTGTGGGGAGCACTTTTGGCTTTGAGCTGCCGTTGGCGACAAGGCAAACGGTCGGGACGGTATAGAAATTGTGAAGTACGCGAGAATTGTGCGCTCAACGCTGTACAATGTAACTTAATTTTGGGTGGAGGCAATATAATGGCAGACAAGAGAGTTTTAATTGTAGATGACGAGATACATATCATTCATGTAGTGGCGATTAAACTGCGTAATAATGGTTACGAGGTCATCTCGGCTGATAATGGTGCTGAAGCTTTTGATCTGGCGATGAGGGACAAGCCGAATATTATTGTCACGGATTTTCAAATGCCGGTAATGACGGGCCTCGAACTTGTGGAGAAGCTTAGGCAGCACGAGGAAACGAAAGATATACCCGTGATTATGCTGACTGCCAGAAGCTTTGCTATTTCGCAGGAGCAGCAGGATGAATTGAGAATATCAGGATGTCTGAGTAAACCGTTTAGCCCGAAGGAGTTGTTGGGGAACATCGAAGACATTCTATATGAGAAAGAATTAGTAACGGATAATTGATGACTCAGAAAAAATCAGTAATCGACTAAATACTATGCTGGATACCGTAAGGAACACTTTAACCTCCTCACAGCAACGCGAGTTGGAAGGATTTGGCCGCAGGATAAACAAATTCGGTGTCAATTTTGCGGTTTTTGATACCGAGGGCGAGCTTGTTTTGCTGTGTGAAGGCGGCAAATTCAAAAGCAACAGGGAACAGTTGGCAGAGTTGGCCCGGCAGGCTTTAGACCAGGGTTGCCGGAAAAACTGTTCCGATGAGGCCGGTGTGCCTGTCTGCCGATATGGCAATGAAAATATTGTCCTGGCTGTTGTTTTGAAATCTGCTCGCGTCTGTAAGAAGAACCAGGAAGCTGTTGGAACAGTCTTGGTCGAATTGGGTGATATATCGTCTTCTCTTGTGCATAAGGTGTCGTCTAATCCGGATAAAACCGGCCCGGTTCAAATAGATAGTGAGTATTTCGCTGAGATGCTCGGGCTTTTGGCGGAGAAATTCCATGCCGAGACTAAAGCCGATGAACAAATTGAAAAAGTAGGTACTGAACTGTCGCAAACCTACGAAGAGCTGGTGCTGCTTCACAGGCTCAGCACAAATATGAAAGTTACAGAAGCAGACTCCAACTTCCTGCAGATGGCTTGTGACAGCTTAACTGAAATTGTTTTCGTTGAAGGTATCGCAATATTGCTGGAAAAAACCGCAGATGACGAACGTCACTGGGTCATAGCTGCAGGTTCGGGCTTGATTGACATGGATGATCAGGCGGCGGCTATTCTACACAGCCGGTTAGCAGAGGAAATAAGCAATGGTAAAGAGGCATTGCTGGACAGCGAGGTAGATTCGGCTTTCAAATACGAATGGCCGAGCCGGATAAATAATATTATTGCTGTTCCTTTATTCAGCAAGGAAAAATCGGAATCCCATTCCGCAGGGAAAGTTAAGAATGGCAACTCGATTATGGGGCTGATGGTTGCGATCAATAGAATCGGCAAACAGGATTTCGACAGCACCGATATAAAACTGTTTAATTCAGTGGCCGGTGGTTGTGCCGTATTTATCGAGAATGGCAGGCTGTTTAAAGACCTTAAAGAGTTGTTTCTTGGCTCGCTGAAAGCATTGACAAACAGTATCGATGCGAAGGATACGTACACGCACGGCCATTCAGAAAGAGTTGCGTTTATCTCTCGATGGATTGCTGAACGTCTCTCCGAGAAAGAACCTCTGGATGAGGAACAAATACACAAGGTCTATTTGGCCGGCTTGCTGCATGATATAGGAAAAATAGGAATAGAGGAAGCTGTATTGCGTAAGGAAGGCAAGCTGACCGACCAGGAATTCGACCGTATAAAAAAGCATCCGTCGATAGGAGCGGGTATTTTACGTGAAATACAGCAGATGCGCGATATTGTGCCGGGTGTATTATGTCACCACGAGCGAGTCGATGGCAGGGGTTATCCGAATGGCCTGGTCGGCGATAAAATACCACTGACAGGTAAAATTGTCGGACTGGCTGATAGTTTTGATGCAATGACGTCAAAGCGAACCTATAGAGATGCTATGACTGTGGAGCAAGCGCTCGCGGAGATAGAGAAGGGTTTGGGTACACAGTTCGATGAGGAAATCGGCAGGGTGTTTCTCGAAAGTGATATCAGCAGGCTCTGGGATATTATACGGGATGGTTTCAGTGAAATTTACGGCCGCAGTAGTTCGGAAGAATATGGCACTGCTGCTGTGGGGACACTAATCAGATGAAAGTCAATATACAAGATTACGGCAATGTGACTGTGGTTGAATTGCAGGGCGAGCTGGATGGGGATGTTGCCGAATTGTTTAAAAATACAATCACTGATATTATCGCTCAACACAAGACATGTATAGTGCTTGATATGAGCGGTCTGGGATTTATCGATAGCCAGGGTTTGGAGTTGCTGTTGTGGTCGAATGACTACTGCAATGAAAACAAACGGGAACTCAGATTGGCGGGGCTTGATGAAAACTGCATGAGAATTCTGGAAATTACTCAGCTTGAAAGCGAGTTTGAGCACTATTCGGAACTTGCAGAGGCGGTAAAAAGTTTTGCATAGGCAAAGCGCTCGAACGTTTGGGTCGCTCCGGCAAGATACGAGATACGAAATATGAGCGAAATAGCAGTGGAAAATAAGATGCAGCTTGGACAGCTATTGCTCTCGCGTCGTATCGTGACTGCTGAGCAGATTGAAAAAGCTCTCACCGAGCAGAAAGAAAAAGGCCATCGCAAGCTGCTCGGCGAACTGCTGGTGGAGATGGGCTATTGTACGGAAAATCAGATAGCCTCTGCACTGGCTCAAGCCTACGGTGTGCCGTATGCACAAGTTAGCCCTAAGATATGTGATCCGAAAGTGATCGAGATTTTGCCGAGGGAGTTTCTCGAAGAATATATCATCCTGCCGCTGTTTAAGGTTAATAATGTGCTCACTATGGCGGTCAGTGAGCCGACAAATGTATTTTTGATAGACGAAATAGAACGTATAAGCGGCTGTAAGGTCCAGATAGTATGTTCGACAAGCAAGGATATTAAGGCCACTTTACAGACGTATTTGCCGGCGGCTAATGTTTTTGTTATTGACGATATTATCGATGATGAGGGGTTGGAAGAATTTGCACTTGTAGAGAATATCACTCAGGATATAAGCAACCTTGAGGAGATAGCCGGACAGTCGCCTGTTGTAAAACTGGTCAATTATCTGCTTTACAACGCCGTGCGGGAAAATGCCAGCGATATTCATATAGAGCCGGACGACAAGAAGCTGCGAGTTCGATATAGAGTGGATGGCAGGTTGTATGAGAAGATTTGTCCGCCTTATCAGATGCATTCCGCGATTGTTTCTCGTGTCAAGATTATGGCCGAGCTGGACATCGCTCAGCGGCGCCTGCCGCAGGATGGCGGTATTCATGTTTTAGTGGAAGGCAGACCGATCGATTTGCGTGTATCCGTGATGCCGGGTAACTTCGGCGAAAAGGTGGTTATCAGGATCATCGATCCGCAGAAGGTTCTTTTCAGCCTTGAGTCGCTCGGATTTGTCTACGAAAATCTCCAGTTATTTCGGCAGGTAATACAATCTCCAAACGGCATCGTTCTGGTAACGGGCCCGACAGGTTCAGGCAAAAATACCACCCTTTATGCCGCCCTGTCTGAGTTAAACAGTGACGAGGTTAATATCTGTACGGTGGAAGATCCCGTGGAGTGCAATATCGCCGGCATAAATCAGTTTCAGGTAAATCAAGCTGCAGGTTTTGTATTTTCGACGGCCCTGCGAAGTCTGTTAAGGCAGGACCCGGATATAATAATGGTCGGCGAGATTAGGGATGAGGCAACAGCCAATATAGCGGTGCAGGCAGCGCTCACGGGCCATCTGGTTCTCTCAACTCTGCATACGAATGATGCACCGGGAGCGGTGACGCGCTTGCTGGATTTGGGAGTTGCACCCTATCTTGTGAGTGCTTCATTGATCGCGGTTCTGGCCCAGCGGCTTGTGCGGAAGATTTGTCCGAACTGCAAGACAGAATACGAACCGCCTTCAAGTATCAGGAAGGTCGTTGAAAAAGACAGTGGAAAAGTGCAAAAATTCTATCGCGGTGTAGGTTGTAAAAAATGTCGGAATACTGGTTACGCCGGTCGAATTGCCATTCAAGAGCTGTTTGTGCCGAATGAAGAAATTATGGAGATGATTAATGAACGGTCGAGCTTGAAAAAGTTGAGAGCAAAGGCACTTCGCAGTGGAATGATTTCTTTACAATCCGATGGAATTGAAAAGGTAAAGGCGGGAATTATTTCTATCGAGGAAGTATTGAGGACAACCGAGGCCGAACTCTGATGCACAAAACGATGCGCAATAGGATTTCCGCGATGCGGGATAAGAATAAATGACTTTTCCAGCAACAAAAACTACAGGTGAGCTTGATTCTGCAAAGAAAGACCAGAAGTCAGCTTCTGAGGACAGCCGGCAGGGACAAGGCGCGGACCGTTTTGGGGCCTTAGATGGCTCCGAAAACAGATCAAGCGCCCAAACGCAAAAGGATTCCGGCAGGCTCTTGCAGCAACCGGCAATCCCGGCAAGTCCGGAATTATATAGAGCTAAGGTCAAGCAAGGTGAGCTTATATTATTCACGACGCAGTTGTCGGTGATGCTTGATAGCGGGGTAGTGCTCAGCGATGCTCTTGACGCTATAGCGGAACAGGCTGAGCACGGGATATTCAAAATAATAATGATGGATGTTGCTGAAAAGGTTAAGAGCGGCGAGAATTTTTCGAAGGCCTTGGCTGGGTATCCGAGAGTTTTCAATACGATGTTTATCAGCATGGTGAAGGCCTCGGAGGCTTCCGGCAGAATGGCGGAAATGCTCAACGTGCTTAGCGGCTATCTCAATTTCGAATCCGAAACCCGCAAACGCATCAAGGGCGCACTTACATATCCGTTCATTATGGCGCTAATGGCTGTGGCGGCGACAGGGACGTTGATGTTTTTTGTGTTGCCGAGATTTATGGGGATTTATGAGTCAAGGGGAGCGGCACTGCCGAAACTCACACAATTGTTAGTTAGTTTCAGCAAGATGTTGGGTAATTTAAGGATCATGACAAGTGTTGTGACCATTACGATTTTTGCAGCGGTGGGATTATATTACTGGTCAAAGACTTTATCTGGTCGGCGGGTGATAGATTTTATTAAAATTCGGACACCTGTTCTGGGCACAATGTTCGTTGATACTGTGGTGACTCGCAGTATGCGCATTTTAGCGACAATGGTTAATACGGGCGTTAACCTGCTCGATTCAATCGATGTAATGCAGGGATCATGTCAGAATTATTATTTTCAGAAACTTTGGGCCGGGGTTGACGACAAAATTCGAGACGGCTATCAGTTGTCGGAATCCATATTGATCTCACCTGGCAGTGAACTCATAGCGCCAGGTATTATTCAGATGCTTCGAGCGGGAGAAAAGAGCGGCAGGCTCGGTGAAGTCTGTGACAAAGTATCGTTGTTCTATGAGAAAAAGCTCGAATCTTCGATCAGGAGCGTCATGGCGCTTATAGAGCCGGTAATGATAACAATCATGGGTACGATTATTGGAACAATTGCTATAGCGTTGTTGTTGCCGGTCTTCAGAATATCGAGTGTTATTGCACATTAGCAAAACAACTGGGACCTATATCGAATGAATCGATATAGGCCCCGAAGTTATTTACAGTTTATATATCTTAATAAAATTTGTGCTTATTCCTCAGCAGCATCTCTCGGAAGGTACAGTCGGATATCATCAAAGTACATTTTGCCCGAACCGCCGGGCGTGGCCATGTTGCCTTGGGTGCCCAGGCCAATCGCTATTCTGTCGACGTTGCTCAGGACTATGCCCTGATCGGCAAAAACCTGAAGCGGGATAACCCACTCTCTCCAGGTGTCTATTGTTGCCGCGGCCGGATCATCATGGACTACCACCGCAGGTGCTCCGGTACTGTTGGATACCGCCACGTAAAGCGGCTCAGGATCGTTGCTGGCTATGCCGATATCCTGGTGTGTCCACGACTGGCTGACTGTCCCGGCAATTGAGACATTCGAGAATACCGCCTGGCACGTCAGTGCTGCATCGTGGCTCGTCACTGCCAAACCAATATACACATTCGAACCCATCGGGATATTCTGCGGCGTGGCGCCCGTTACCGGCTGCCAGGTCGAGCTGTTTGCCGAATGCGAAACCGTAAAGTTGCCGGAGACGCTGCGCTCCAGTTTCACCCAGTAAGGCGCTGTAATCCCACCCTGAGCGGTGTTGAAGCTTGCGGCACCCGTATCGGGCCGGCCCTGAGCGGCAACCCCGTTGGCGGGAGTGATACAGGCAAAGGCGTGCGCCGAATCCGGGCTGAGCGACTCGCGAATCATCACGCCGGCTTTGGCCCAGTCGTTCGTGTTTTCGATGCTATCGACTCTTGCGATAATTGAGCCGGCGCCGGTGAGCATCTTATAAGCAAAGTTGAATTCATCAGCTTCGACGCCGTTGACGTTCCAGATATCCGCGCCGGAGGCGGTCATGGTGTAGGTTCCGACCGGGCCCTCGACGAAGCTGCCGACGGACGCTGGATAGCCTCTGAACCACAGCGACAATTCCGTAACACCTTCCTCGGTCCAGTCTCGCTGGTCTGTCAACGTATGCTCCGCTACCGAATATTTCGCGTAGCCT
>Ga0209121_10005400_pt1 | contig 11574 bp, 10 predicted proteins | sample Cruoilmetagenom3_FD_187292 | JGI IMG/M metagenome (GOLD analysis project Ga0209121, IMG submission 187292) | Oil polluted marine microbial communities from Coal Oil Point, Santa Barbara, California, USA - Sample 3 (SPAdes) (version 2) | ecosystem: Environmental > Aquatic > Marine > Oil seeps ...
GGGGACTGAGAAGATACATTCCCTTTACTTAAAGCCACTATATGAAGGGATGGGAAGAAGCTTAAGAAAAGCTCATCACTTTCATGCAGATGAATCAGGATGGCATCTATTTGTCAAAATCAACGATAAGGGAAATTATAACTGGCTCATGTGGATATTTATCTCAAAAGATATAGTGCTTTTTGTTCTGCACCCGAATCGCTCTGCAAAGGTACCATGTAAAACTTTATTTGAAATTCTTATCCCTTTAATTATTCCGACTCAGGGCTGGTTTCTACAGTAGAGAGCAGCTCCCGATTTTCTAATAACTTCCCCACCCCCATCACCACCGAAAGAAGAGGTTCCGGGACTAGCTTCACAGGCAAATGGACTCTTTTAGAAACGTATTTGTCAAATCCTTTAAGGCAAGCTCCCCCTCCGGTAAGATATATTCCTCTCTCCATTATGTCTCCCGCTAGCTCCGGTGGACTCTCCTCCAGGGTACTCTCTATCATCTCACAAATCATGGATACTACCGGAGAAAGAATATTGCTTAACTCCTCAGAGTCTATCTCTATCTCATTGGGAAAACCAGTGCTCAAGTCTCTTCCCCTCATCTTCATCTTCTCATTCCGCGAGGGAGGATGGGTGCATCCTATATTTATCTTAATACGCTCGGCCATCTGTTCGCCAACGAATAAATTGTGATTTTCCTTTAAATATAGAATTATGGCCTGGTCCATCTCATCTCCGGCTATTCGAATATGTTTGCTTATCACTACCCCATCGAGGGAGGTTATGGCTGCCTCACTGGTCCCTCCCCCAATATCCACTATCATACTACCCAGAGGTTCAGATATGGGTAAATCTGCTCCAATTACTGCTGCCACTGGCTCATATACTAGCTGAACCTGGTGAGCTCCCAGATGGGTAGCTATGTCTACTAGCGCCTTTTTTTCAACCTTGGTAGCCCTTGAAGGAACCCCGATCACCAGTTTAGGACCAACTAAACGGTGATAGGGCTGAATCTGAGAGAGAAAATATTCAACCATCCTCTGGGTTGCATCGTAGTCGGCAACTACTCCATTTTGCAAAGGACGCAAAACCACGATATTCTGAGGAGTCTTTCCCAGCATTTCCTTAGCCTCTTTTCCTACTCCTACAATCCTTCTGTCTTTCCGACCCACAGCCAATATAGAGGGCATATTTAAAACAATTCCTTTACCTTTTGCATAAATCAAGGTACTGCTTGTCCCTAAATCTATGCCTAAATTATCCCCAAATAACCTAAAACTAAAAAAATCTCTAAACATGGCCTCTATTTACCTATTTCAAGGCTATTATATTAACCATAGGAGAAAAGTCAAGGATATCTCGGGACTGTTCCCCTCGATAGGTGTATAAATCTCCTGAATACTAATACTTTCCTGGTATTATCAAGCAAAGTTTGGGGAATTTGCAAAATTTACGAAAAAATGTATAATTGGTGGGGGAAGATGGAGGTATAAGAATTTCAATAATTTCTCTGGATCGTTATCAACTAAACCTCGGCAGATGAGACATCAGAAAAAAGAGGGGAGCAGGCCCGACTTGCTCGAGCGAAGCGAGAGTCAGCTGTGCTGATCGGGCCGTTGAGGGGGGATATTTCCCCCCTCAATATGTCCTCAAGGACTGTTAGGAGAGATAAGGTGATATTGCAAGATTTAAGAAAATCAATGAGGCCCATGATGTGGATAATAGCTATAGCTTTTGGCGCCTCCCTACCCCTCATGTATCTACATTCTAGAACCGGTGATCACCAAAAACCTTTAGCTAAAGTTAATGGCGTCTCCATCTCCTATGCAACCTTTGCCAGGAGCTATAGTGATGTCTACGAGAGATACCAACAAACATCCGGCGAACAAATTTCACCACAGGTAGAAACCTACTTAAAGTACCAAGTATTGGTCCAGCTCATAACTAACGAAATCCTTCGGCAGGAAGCTAACAGGGCAAGAATCAGGATAAGCGAGGAAGAACTGACTGAGGCCATCGAAAGAATAATGAGGAGCTTTCCCTCTCGGGAGGCCTTCATGAGATTTCTCAACTACCAACACATTTCTTACCGTGACCTGAAAGAACAAATCAGAAAGCAGTTGGCCACAAATGAGCTCACCCAGCGAATTCGGGATAGCGTAGGAGTAACTGACCAGGAAGTCAAAGACTACTGGTTGCGCGAAAATGAGAAGATAAAGGCTGTCTATATTTATCTTTCTCCTAAAAAGTACGAAAAGGAAGTGGTAGTCAGTCAGGAGGAGATAACCATTTATTATGAGAAACACCAAGAAGACTTTACTATCCCCGAGAAGGTAAAAGTGGACTATCTTTTAATAAGTTCTGGAGAATTCACCAAAGAAATCAAAGTCACCCTCAAAGAACTAGAGTCTTACTATGAGGGACATCTAGCCAATTTTGAAGTTCCGGAAAAAAGGAAAGTCAGTCATATTCTGATCAAACTACTCCCTTCGGCGAGTAAAAAGGACGAGGAGAATGCAAAAAAGAAGATAGAAGAGATTCAAAAGAAGCTAGAAAAGGGAGCTGATTTCACGACCCTGGCCAAGAAATATTCTCAAGATACGCCTTCTGCCAAAAAAGGGGGCGACCTGGGGTTTTTCACCTATACCCAGATGATTCCTTCCTTTAGTAGAGCCGCTTTTTCTTTGGAAAAAGAAGGTGAGGTCAGTGGAATAGTCAAAAGCCCCTTTGGCTATCATCTAATTAAATTGACCGGGATAAAACAAGCCTATACCGAGCCGTTTGAGAAAGTAAAATCACGGATCAAAAAGCTATTGATAGAGCAAAAAAGTGATGACCTTGCTAAGAAAGAGGCCGAGAGAACGAGGGAAAGGATCAAGGAAAAAAAGATAACCTTTACCGACTACGTGAAAAAACATCCCTTTCGCTATAACTCCACCCCGTTTTTCTCCTCCACGGAAAAAGTTGAAGGCGTTGGATGGGCCCCTCAATTTAATGAGGTTGCTTTTTCCTTAAAACCCGGAGAAATTAGCTCTGTAGTGCAAATCCCCCAAGGATATTCTATATTGAAACTGGTGGAACGAAAAACCTCCCGCATTCCGCCGTTAAAGGAGATAACCCAAAAAATAAAAGGGAAGGTAGTGGAAGAGAAAGCAAAAAGAACAGCCGAGGAAAAGGCAAAACAGATACAGAAAGAGATAAAGGAGGGTAAGAATCTATCTTCTCTGGCTAAGAAATTTGGTCTAGAGTATAAGAGTTTAAAATACCTTAAGAGGGGAGATTGGATAGAGGAGCTCGGTGACAAAGACCGAGAAAAATTTATGGAGACCGCCTTTTCTCTAGCCAAGGGAGAGGTAAGCCCACCAGTATGGCTAAGCAAAGGATATTATGTAATACAATTGACCGGAAGAGATCTCTCTCTTGAGGAGTTTACCAAAGAAAGGGAAAAATTTACCCAAGATCTAACTTCCCAGAAGAGAGCAGAAGAGCTAAATCTCTGGCTTCAAAAAATAAGAGAGAAAGCAAAAATAGAAGACAATTCCAGCCTATTCTTCTCTCCTTAATTGATTGATACAGCTTCTCTGTACTCTTAGCCTAACCTGATTAGCTACCTCTATTTCCACGTAACTTTTTTTAAGCCCAATGATGGTTCCGTAGACGCCTCCGGTAGTGATTATTTTGTCTCCTTTCTTCAAATTCCTCACCATTTGTTGATGTTCCTTTTGCTTTCTTCTCTGAGGCATAATGAGAAGAAAATAAAAGATTACAAAAATGAGGACTAGAGGCATAAGAGTAGTAATCATGCCTCCTGCTCCCGGTGCTCCTTGCCCATTAATAGCCCAAGCAACTGCATACACTTTGAACCTCCTTTCTTAAACTCCATCTATTTATTGGCACGCTATTTCCCTTGATAGTTTCTCCTGAACTCCCTTTTAAAATTTTTGAAAGAATTGTCTCTAATCGCCTCCCCCGCCTGTTCCATCAATCGAGCCAGAAAATAAAGATTATGATAAGTAGTAAGTCGCATGCCAAGAATTTCCCTGGCCCAAAGTAGATGTCTAAGGTAGGCACGAGAAAAATTTTTGCAGGTGTAACATCCACAATCTGGGTCCAGCGGTCCCGGATCTTGCTTATAGGCCGAATTCTTAACGATTATTTGGCCCCTATGGGTGAAAACTGCACCATTTCGAGCAATACGAGTGGGAAGGGCACAATCAAACATATCTATTCCTAAAGAGATGCAATCAAGGAGTTCTTCTGGAGTCCCTATCCCCATCAGATAACGGGGTTGAGAGGTTGGAAGATATTGAGTGGTATATTCTATTATCTCTTGTCTTAAGGTTGGTGATTCCCCTACGCTTAGGCCCCCCAGAGCATAACCATCGAAGCCTATATCAACCAACTCCTCAACGCATCTCTTTCTCAAATCCTTAAAAGTACTCCCCTGCACTATTCCAAATAGTCCCCTTTTTCCATCTTTCACCCAACTATGTCGAGTAATCCTGGCCCAATTCAGGGTTCTATTCAAGGCCTTCTCCGCCTGGGCATGAGGAATGGGATAGGGAGTGCATTGGTCGAGAACCATAATTAGGTCTGATCCTAAAGCGAGCTGAATCTGCAAAACTTTCTCCGGGGTTAAAAAATGATCTGACCCATCAAGGTGAGATTTAAACCTTACTCCTTTTTCTTCCGATTTTTGCAAAGAGGATATACTGAAGATCTGATATCCTCCGCTATCAGTAATTATGACTCCATTCCAGTTCGCGAATTTATGTAAGCCACCTATCTTTTCAATTATTGGATAGCCGGGACGAAGATAAAGATGATAGGTATTGCAGAGAATAACCTTTATTCCAATTTCCTTTAGTTCATCGGGAGAGAGAGCCTTGACGCACCCCTGAGTAGCTACTGGCATAAAAACAGGAGTATAGAAAGAGCCATGAGAAGTAGAGATCCTTCCCTGTCGTGCTCTGCTCGCTGAATCCTCATGAATGAGGGTGAATTTCAATCTCTTACCCACCGATCTTGTGCTGATGTTTTGTAAGTATTCAGTGAATCCCGTCATTTTTGGTAGTCGCGAGGCTCAGAGCCTGCGCACCCTACCCTGAAAATTCAATGTGACACGGCGTTTACTGAGCATTTACGATGTTTTTTATAATACCAGGGATGGGAAGGAAGTCAAATAATAAGCATAGCATCACCAAAGGATAAAAACCGATATCGCCGCTTTATCGCCTCTCGGTAGGCAGCCAACAATTTCTCCTTACCAATAAAAGCAGCCACCAAGAGAATAAGGGAAGATCCAGGCATATGAAAATTGGTAAGGAGCGCTTCAACTATCTTGAATTTGTATCCCGGATAGATATAAAGGGTTGTCCATCCCTTACCTGATTTGACTAAACCCGATCTCGCAGCCTGTGTCTCCAAAGCCCGTGTAGTAGTAGTACCGATAGCTACTACGCGGTGGCCTTTTTCTTTGACCCGGTTGATAATCGCAGCAGCTTCATCATCGATTTTAAAATACTCTCTTGGAACCACGTTTTTCTCAATCTCGGCCTGAGATAAAGGCTTGAAACTAGCCCATCCTGTGTGCAAGGTAATTTCAACAATATTTATTCGGTTTCTTTTCATACTCCGGAGTAGAGAAGAAGTGAAATGTAGGCCTGCTGTGGGAGCAGCCACGGCCCCTTCCTCTCCGGCGTAAACGGTTTGATATCTTTTTTTATCACGGAAAGTAGGACCGGTGGGTCTTTTAATATAAGGCGGAAGGGGAATCTGGCCTACTTTGGTCAGAAGCTGCGTGACCTTTTCCACTGGATTAAATTCAACTATAGCTTTCGAGCCTTCAATTCTATTTATAATCTCTGCTTTGAGTTCTGTTCCCGGGAAAAAAATCTGACTTCCTTTTTTTAGTCTTCTGGCAGGCCTTAGCAAGCACTCCCATCTACCTACTTTCTTTTCTTCTAGAAGAAAAACCTCAACCTTTCCTCCGGTTTCTATCTTTCTTCCCCTTAGCCGGGCCGGGATCACCCTGGTGTTATTCAAAACTACCACATCACCCTGATGGAGAAACTGTCCCAGTTCAGAAAATCTTCGGTGCTCAATTTCTCCTCTTTTTCTATGAAGTACCATAAGTCGACAACTATCCCTGGTAGTAAGAGGCTGTTGAGCGATAAGGTCTTTAGGCAAATGATAATGAAAATCCTCCAATTTCACCTTTATTCTCCTCTTCTTTCAAACCCTTTAACTTAAGATTATCATCAGTTTTCTCTTCGTCAAGGATATCTCAGGACTCTTCCCCTCCGTCGCTGTATTCTAGCTCATAGCCCATAGCCAAAGAATAGAGGGGTTTGACAAACTTTTAGATGAGAATACAATAAAGTGTAGATTTCACTTCTAGAGGTTAGGATAATGGCAAGGATTAGTAGACTCAGTCTTACCGATGTCTTGCTTAAAGAAGGATTCATCACGGAGGAAGATTTAAAGAAAGCTGAGCAGCATCAACGGGATAATGGGGGACTTCTCTCCCACGTCTTAGTCAAGCTAGGGTTGGTCACAGAGGAACAGATTGTAGTAGGTCTTGCCGAACAGTTAGGAATCCCCCATATGAAGCTTACGCACTATAAATTGGATCCCGAGGTGGTGGAACTCCTCCCCGAGAGAATAATTAGAAAAGATAAAGTGATTCCCCTCTCTCAATCCGGAAATACTCTCACTGTGGCCACCGCTGATCCTCTCAATGTTTTAGTGATTGACGATTTAAAAGCCCTAACCGGCTGCAATATTCAGACTATTGTAGCTACCCCTTCCGAGATTGAACGAGTCATCGGGGACTATTATTCTACCAAGGCCTCTATGAACCTGGACAAATTGATTGCACAATCTAAAAAAAAGGCAGAGACACCGGTAGAGGTTGTTAGAGACGAGCAATCAGTGGATCTGGACCAATTAATAAGAGAGGCGGAAGAGGCTCCCATTATCAGAATAGCCAATTTGATTCTCTCTCGAGCTATAAGGGAAAGAGCCAGTGATATTCACCTCGAGCCTCTGGAGAAGAAGGTAACGATCAGGTATAGGATCGATGGCACTCTTTATCCCATTATAACCCTTCCCAAGAGAGTACAGGATGCGGTGGTCTCCCGAATAAAAATACTATCTGAGATGGATATCGCCGAACACCGTCTCCCCCAGGATGGAAGATTCAGGATAAGGGCACATAACCGAGATATAGACTTTCGGGTCTCTACTATCCCCACCCGGTTTGGAGAGAAGGTGGTGCTGCGTCTTCTTGATAAAGCGCAACTTTCGGGTCTGACCATTGATAAGCTGGGATTGGAAGAAAACGTTCTGGAAAAATATCAAAAGGCCATCAGGCAACCATATGGAATGATTGTCCTTACTGGTCCTACCAGCTGTGGAAAATCCACTTCTCTCTACGCTGCTATTAGAGCCATTAACAGCCCTGACAAAAATATTCTTACCATTGAGGACCCGGTAGAGTACGAAGCTGAGGGAATTAATCAGGTTCAGATCCATGAGAAAATTGGATTGACATTCCCCAAAGCTCTGAGGTCTTTCCTCCGCCAGGACCCGGATATCATTATGCTGGGAGAAATGAGAGATCTGGAGACAGCCGATATTGGAATCAAAGCCGCTTTAACCGGACACCTCCTTTTCACCACTCTTCATACCAACGATGCTGCCGGAGCGATAGCCAGATTAATCAACATGGAAGTGGAGCCTTTTCTTATTTCCGGGGCTCTCACCTTTATAGGAGCACAAAGACTTATGCGAAAAGTATGCAAAAATTGTGCCCACTCTTATCACCCTTCAAAAAGACTTCTCAAAGAATTAGGGATAGAGGATGAAGTAGATGAGGATCTCTCGTTTTACAAAGCAAAAGGGTGCCGTGTCTGCAACAATACCGGATATAGAGGAAGAATGGCTGTAATGGAGGCTTTAGAGATTGATGATGATATCAAGGAGTTGATCCTCAGGAAAGTCCCGGAGCTTAAAATTAAAAAAACTGCTATTTCCAATGGAATGATTCCTTTAAGGAAAAATGCTCTGACTAAGGTAATTAGAGGAGATACAACCCTGGAGGAATTAGCCCGGGTAGCCGGAACCGCGTAAGGGGACCTCAGCGACCCAAAAATATTTGGCAAGGCTAATCACCATAAAAAAAATGACTGCCTATCATTATTTGGCAATAGATCAAGGAGGGAAAAAGGTTAGGGGAGTAATAGAAGCAGATAGTGAAAGGCAGATAGTAATTGAATTAAGACCTCAGGGACTGACCATTATCTCAATCAAAAAATCTCCTGGTCTTTTTCCTTCTCTTGCCGGAAAGTCAACTCTTAAGTTAGAGGTTTTCAAACCCAGAGTAAAGGCAAAAGATATAATTGTCTTCTTTCGCCAATTTGCCACTCTTATTAATGCAGGTCTTCCTATGGTGCAAGCTTTAGCTACTATGATTGACCAAACTTCAAACTCAAGCCTGAAGGAAATAATTGGTGAGATAAAAAAAGATGTTGAAGCCGGAAAACCACTGTCCGAGGCCCTGGCCAAACATCCCCGCATATTTCCTTCTCTATCTCATAATATGGTGAAAGCCGGAGAAATGGGGGGTGTGCTTGATACCATCCTTACCAGAGTAGCCGAATACCTTGAGTCTATAGAAAACATAAAAGAACGAATAATTTCGGCCATGCGTTATCCTATCTTCGTTACCTTCATGGCGGGAGGGCTCACCTCTGGCCTCATATTTTTTATTCTTCCCCAGATGAAGAGCCTTTTTGCTGAGTCACTTCATGCCGAACTTCCCGCCCTCACTCAATTTATGCTCAACTTCTCAGATTTTGTCAGATTTAGATTTTATGTGGTCCTCATTATTATAGGTGCCCTGACTGCCGGCTATTATCTTCTTCAAAGGTCCCCTAAAGGAGGCTATCTGGTGGACAGTTTAAAATTAAGGTTCCCCGTTTCAGGGAAACTCTTTCACAAAATATCTTTATCCCGATTTGCCAGAACTTTAGCTCTCCTGGCTAACAGCGGGATTTCTATCCTGGACAGCCTGGAGATGACCGGAAAAACGGCCCAAAACCGGGTAATTGAAAAAGCTGTGGAAGAGGCAAGGTCTTCTTTAAAGGAAGGAGGAACTATCGCTGAACCCCTGAAAGAATATTGGGTGTTTCCCCCCATGATGGTGAGTATGATCTCGGTGGGTGAGCAAACGGGGGCCCTTGATCAAATGCTCAATAAAATCTCTGACTTCTATGATCAAGAAATAGAAAATATGGTTAATTCCCTGGCCAGTATAATTGAGCCACTTTTGATAGGATTTCTGGGAGTAACGGTGGGAATAGTAGTGATAGCAATGTACCTCCCATACTTTACCATGTTTCAGCATATAGGAGGGTAAAAATAAAATAATGAAAGCGAGGTGAGAAAAAGATGAAGAAATTATTCAGGAAAAAGGAAGGTTTTACCTTGATCGAGCTTCTTATCGTGGTGGCTATCATTGGCATAATAGCTGGGATTGCCATACCCAATTTCTTAGGAGCTCGAAGCAAAGCCAGAGTGACCCGAGCATTTGCCGACATGCGAGCCATAGCTGATGCTCTGGAGATGTATTATGTGGACAATACGACATATCCGGCAGAGCCGGATCCTCAAGGTGACCCCATTCCCGGTCTGAGTCCCACTTACATGACCAGTCAGCCCAATGATCCCTTTTCCGGAGCAGTTTATCGGTACTACACCAATGCTACCACAACCGCTTGGCTTGTAGTCTCTAATGGGCCAGATGGTAGTGCAGACGTTACGCCGGAGGCAGCCGATTTCGCCAATGAAGTATCCGGTCAATTGGGAGGACCTAACGGCGCAACCGGAACCCATTATGGCTCTGACGCCTGGTCTGACGGGACTCCCGGTAGTACGGGTGATCTGGGAAGAGGCGGACCTTAAATTGCCTTTATTCGTGTTCTCTTCTTTCTTTATTTTCATTTTGGGATTATGCATAGGCTCTTTTTTAAACGTTTGTATTTACCGTCTTCCTCGGAGACAGTCCTTGATTCACCCTCCCTCCCATTGTCCCCAATGTGGTAATTTAATAAAATGGTATGACAATATTCCCCTCCTGAGCTATCTTCTACTAAAAGGAAGGTGTCGGCATTGCCCCTCTCCCATCTCTTTTCGATATCCGTTGGTGGAAGCACTGACAGGGATCTTCTTTCTCTTTTCCTTTTTTCGCCACTCTCCCGCGAGTTTCACCTTTCCTCTTTTTCTTTCTTTTCTGAAGGACCTCGTCTTCATTTCCTTTCTCATTCCGATCTTTTTCATTGACCTCGAGCATCGAATTGTTCCCAATTTTCTCTCTTACGGAGTTCTCATGTCTGGACTACTTCTTAGCTTCCTCACCGGATCCTTTTTTTCCAGCCTGGTAGGGTTAGCCATAGGAGGAGGAATATTTCTAATAATCAGATTTCTGGGCACTTTCTTTCTGAAGGTAGAAAGCATGGGAATGGGAGATGTAAAGCTAGCAGCGGGTATAGGAGCATTTCTGGGATGGAGTCACGTACTCGTCTGTTTTTTTCTCTCTTTCCTCTTAGGGGCGATCGTGGCCATTTTTCTTCTCTTGACCCGGGTAAAAAGGAGAAAGGATAGGATTGCTTTTGCCCCTTTTTTGGTAGCAGCGGCTTTGATTTCTCTTTTCTGGGGAAGCAAATTGCTCAGTTTTTACCTAACCTTTGTCTATTATTAGCCCGGGAATTTCCCCAATGGTAGGAAACAATGTCCCAGGTCCTCCTAGCTCATGACTCATAGCTGATAGGTCATAGGTCCAAAGTAAGTATTCAGTGAACCCCGTCATTTTTGGTAGTCGCAGGCTTTAGCCTGCGTTTATGCGCACCCTAAAGGGTGCAGCTACTCGCAGTCAACAACATGGAAGGTCCTTCACTGAATATTTACGAAATTCTTTCAAAAACTTTGAAACCCGATAGGGGAACCTAGTAGAAGGACTCAACAAAATGGCTGAAACCACGTGGAAGAAGAAACTCTTCCTTATTTTAGTCTTTATTGAATCTTCTTTTCTCCTCTTTTGGGGAGCGAAAAGCTATTACCAGGTCAGGCAAGCCCAAAATCAGGTAAAGAAGGTAGAGGAAGAGCTAAATCAATTGAGACTGGAGAACAAAACCTTAATGCAGCAAGTTGAAAACATGAAGGACCCCTTCTACCTCGAGAAAATGGCTAGAGAAAAACTAGGTTTAGCCAAAAAAGGAGAAATTATCTATAAAATCCTTCCTCCCAAGCCCAAGAAGTAATTAATCCTCCTCAAAGCCGTACCCTCTTAGCTCCCCCCTGATTTCCCTTGATAGTAGCGGGAAAGTATTGGTATTCAGGAGACTTATACGCGCTCTCTTGACAATATAAAAAGATATGCTATAAATTCAAATAGTTAAAAACGTTTCTTATTTGATAAACTAGTTAGAGTGAGGCATGCCGGTAATAAGAGCCGGAGTGGCGGAATGGGTAGACGCAGTGGACTTAAAATCCACTGGATAGTTAATGTCCGTGCCGGTT
>Ga0209121_10005401_pt1 | contig 11573 bp, 15 predicted proteins | sample Cruoilmetagenom3_FD_187292 | JGI IMG/M metagenome (GOLD analysis project Ga0209121, IMG submission 187292) | Oil polluted marine microbial communities from Coal Oil Point, Santa Barbara, California, USA - Sample 3 (SPAdes) (version 2) | ecosystem: Environmental > Aquatic > Marine > Oil seeps ...
ACAGGTCGCCGTAAAATTTGAGCAGCAACTGGGTCACCGGATTCTCCTCGTCCAGCGTGAACGTGCGGATCTGTTTCCCAACCTTCTTTTCGGTGATGATCTCGATTGCAAGCAGCGGTTCGATAACCCGTGAAACACTCGAATGCGATAGTCCGGTCTCCTCTGCGATTCCTGAGAGGTAGGTGAATGTGCTCCGGTTCTTTATGAGATTCTCAAGAACGATCATCTGCGCCGTCCTTCCGAATGCTTTTTCAAGTGCGCTCATGGGTCTAACTATGTGTCCATTATTTATAAGATTACCCATTTTTGAGTTTGGCAGGGCGGAGTTATAGCGTGTCTTTTGATCAATCGGCAGACCGGAAAAACGAGACGGTTGCATTTCTTACCGATGCCCTGTGGGTTGAAGTTCGCCCGTTGGGGTGAATTTGGGTGAAGCGTAGCAAAGCCACACACCCTTTGTTAGGCAAGTCCGGTATGACCAAAATCCCCTGGAGCTTTTAGTTGCGATTTACGCCATTATCACCGTCTGTAAATCTTATCGTGGTGGTCGTAATCCTCGATTATTACCAGTTTATTATAGTCATCCACAGAAAATACAAGGACATAACTCTTATCTATGTGCACCCGTTTCAAATGCTGTAGCGGACTCCTCAGGTTTTTGTAACGGTGTGGATCACGTCTTATTTCTTCGATCTTATTGCAGATTCGTTCCAACTGTTCCCGATTCTTTGCTGCAAGTTCGAAAAATATCTTTTCCACGGTCTTTCGGAGGGCATAGTCATACATTCTCGTCCAACCCAAAGTGGCTTCTGAAATCCGTAACTTGCACCACCTTTTCGTTCTCCCGCTCCCCCATCTTTTCTATGAACTCCGGTCTAAGCTCAGGTTCCAGAAACTCGCTCTCATACTTTTGTATTATCAACTTGATCGCCTCTGATTTGTTCTTAAACCCAAACTTAGCTTTTATTATGTTGAGCACCCGATTCTCATACTCTGTCAGATTCACCATTGTTTGTACCATTGTTATCACTCATTATGTTTTGTTATATGTCATAACATCTTATTACATAAAACCTTCGATGAATGGCAAGGGCTTGTACACCTTCAAAGTGCAGGCGAAGGACAACGGCGAGCCTGGTGCAGGCAGCGATCACTTCGACATCAAGATCTGGAACGGCACCGATATGTCTGATCTGTACTACAAGGCAAATAACACCATAGCGGACAGGGATATCCAGGTTCGCACGAATTAGAGGAGACGTATCGAGTGACTCTGGTGCTCTGTTTTTGGTGACGGGGCACCGCCCCACATTTTTTGACGTTTGAAAGAAGTTTTATCATTTGTAAATGCTCTTTCTATGCCCTATTCTCAGAATCACCACGTTATTGTCGTCAATATCAAATACAACTCTGTAATCTTCAATTCTAAATCTATATGACCCTATCTTATGGTGCATCAACTTTCTGGAATATTTTATGGGATCTTTAGCATATTCCTTGAGTTTAGTAGCGATTCTATTCTGCATCCCCCTGTCGATGTTTTCCAGGTCTTTCAACGCCCTCTCGGGTAAATACTACCTTATACATCAAAGATTTCCTCAAGGCATTTCACTTTATCCTCTTTGTAATCGGTTCTCGCCTCTTCGATTGAGTGTAGATATTCATCACTTGAAAGCGCTAACATGTCTTCGATCAGATCTTCCATGGCACCCCTGATCGCATTCGACATTAAAGAGCGAAACTCCACAACAGATAAATCCTTTACCATTGTTTCCATAAGTGACAACCTCTTTCTATAGCTTGAATGTAACTACTTAAAAAATTTCGCCCGGTAGGTGGTGTAGCTCAGGCACAAATCACAGCCATGGCGGCACCGGACCGCGATTGGCTCCTCCACGCGGGCAGGCGCACGGGAGGCGCTCGAAGCGCAGGGCTGGGGGCAGCAGGACGTCGGGCGCAGGCACCCGGGCGGGTAGTTTCGGACAAGAGTGTATACGTTTTTGTGAAGAGTGAGAGTTCATATCGCAAATCCGAAAATCTTATATGAGGGGCGGCAGTTTGGAACATGGCTCCTTCTATGGCGCACGGGCGTTGAGAATCTGCGCAAGAACCGGAGAGGGGCGACACAATGACAAAGGAGGACTATAAATGAAAAATGATCGCTATGGACGCCAGAACCGGATAGTAAGAGCGAAAGAAATGCTTAAGAGCTGGGAACCGTTTTTTCGGTTCCTTCATTTTTTTAGATTTTGGCAGGGCGGTGTTGCAGCGTGTTTTTTGATCAATCAGCAGGCATGAATACCAAACCTTTATCCCACCGCAGCCGGATGGTAACTTTATGGGCTCGGATATCGGAGACCTGTTTGAGAGAAGAGAATCTGAACTCGGCACACATTTACGCGGGCAGATCATCGCGATCGACGCGTACAATACGATCTACCAGTTTTTGAGCAGCATAAGGCAGCGAGACGGTACACCGCTCAAGGATTCACGGGGAAGGGTGACATCGCACCTGTCAGGACTGCTCTACCGGACAACAAACCTCGTCGAAGCCGGATTGAAACTCGTCTTCGTCTTTGATGGAGTCCCTCCGGATTTCAAGGCAGCAACGATCGAGAAACGAAGAGAGATACGGGACACGGCTGATCGAGAGTGGAAGGAAGCGCTTGCTGCTGGCAGGGAGGATGCGTTTAAGTATGCGCAAGCCACGTCCAAATTGCATCCCGAGATGGTCGAGGATGCGAAGTCGCTACTTCTATCGATGGGCATTCCGGTTGTGGAAGCGGCAAGCGAGGGCGAGGCGCAGGCTGCATGGATGGCAAGATCGGGCGATGTCAGGTTCGTTGGATCGCAGGATTACGATTCGCTGCTCTTCGGCGCTCCTGAGGTTGTGAGGAATCTTGCGGTAGGCGGCAAGCGGAAACTACCCGGGAAGAAGGTCTATGTGGATGTGAAGCTGGAGATCATCGAACTCCAGCCAAACCTCGACCGGCTCGGAATCACAGAGGAGCAGTTGATCGATATCGCGATACTGGTCGGAACCGATTACGATCCCGGCATCCACGGCATCGGCGCAAAGAAGGCGCTACAGTTGATCTACAAACACGGCTCGATCGAAGACGCGCTCTCTATACTTGGCGAATCGATCGAAGATCTCGACGAGATCAAGAACTTCTTCTTAAACCCTGATGTAACGGAGGATTACTCACTTACATGGAAGAAACCCGACGAATCAAAGATTACGGAGTTGCTGTGCCACGAACATGGCTTTTCAGAGGCGCGTGTGGCAAAGGCAGTCGAACGGCTCGCGCGGGCATCCGATTCCATGGGGCAGAGCACGCTTGATATGTGGAGCTGACCAGATGAAGAACCTCCGGGCTCGCACCGAACTTTATAACATCGCAATCTCGGCATTTTTCGTGGAATTCGGTACAGGGATGCTCATGGTATTGATTCCGCTGTACATACAAGATCTGCCAGCCAGCATGGGGGTGAGTCTCGCGATCAAGTCAGCCCTCGTCTTCAGCGTATTCGGGCTCTTTGCTGCCGCATCGTATCCTGTGATGGGGCGGCTCTCGGACAGACTTGACAGCCGGAAACCATTCGTGCTCGCAGGATTCGCAGGGTTCGTGGTGCTGGCTGTTGCATGTGCAGAGATCGATACGTTTGAGCAGTTGCTGATCGTTCGCGCCGCGCAGGGTATCATGGTCGGGGTGATGGTTCCTGCAATCCTGGCGATGCTTGCCCAGGTATCCACGCAGGATAGTCGGGGGAGATCGATCGGCATATATTCGACGATCCGGGGCATCGGACCTGCGGTTGGACCTGCGGCTGGCGGCATAATTGCAGGGGCGTGGGGTTATGGTGCAGGGTTTTATGCGTGCGCAGCTCTTGGACTGGTAAGCCTGCTTCTCGTAAACAGTATCGTTAAGGAGACTCATGAGACCCAGGGAAGGGGCATCAGCAAGAACAGGACAGATCGTACATCCGATGGCGAGATCAAACTCTTTGTGTACGCGACATTCACAACGATGCTCGCGATCATGATCGTGGCGACGCTGCTTCCGGTCTACGAACTACATCTGGATGCATCCGTAGGCGGGCTCGGGATATCCCTGTCTGCGTATTTTTCCGCACGCCTGCTCTTCCAGACTCCGATAGGCGTCCTCTCGGATCGGTTTGGCAAGAGGAATATGGTGGCGGCAGGGCTCTGCACAACAGCGCTTCTGCTTCTCGGGATGGCTCACGTCACATCGGTCACCCAGTTGTTCGCGCTCATGTTTGTCGCGGGCATAACCTCTGCTGCCGTGAATGTGCCATCGCTTGCATCAGGCGCGGATCTCGCAAGTCCCGGTATGATCGGGCAGCAGATGAGTCTCTTTCCGATGGCAAGCGCAATCGGCATGGTGGTCGGTCCCATGCTCGGGGGAATATTTGCCACGCAGTTCGGATTTGCATCGCCGTTCTATCTCTGCGCAGGATTGATGGTGGCGGTCGGGGTGCTGATTGTGAGGCAGCGATAAAGCAGAGGCGATCCATTCGGATTATGATTGTGTTATCGGGCTGTTTCGGGTATGAAGGGATTCCGATCACGAATTCCACAAATGGGACGAATGACACAAATGTTCGTGCCATCCGTGTGCGACAAGAAGTCGCATCACAGATTGACTTATCGGCTACCCCCTATATGCTCTTAATATCCCGGCAGGAACTTCGTAAGAGGAAGAGGGCAGGGGGCTAATTTAAATGCGCAAATGACAGCTTGCAATGAACTATACAGGGGTTTAAAATTTGCCCTGACTCGAAAGGTGCTAAATTACCGTAGGTGTTTCGCTGTATCACCATGCAGATTTGTGATAACATGGTTGCTGCTATCGATTTAAATCCACCGAATCTCAATTATCTACATGATATCCATGGACTTTAAAAATAGATATATAATGTATATAATTGCATCACGCCACTATACTCCTCAATAAATTGCGGCATCACGAGGGGGGTCGTGTACTTGTGATGAGGCCGAGCGCGGACGGATGTGGGGTGAGTCTATGCATCTGATGAGTATACGGTTAATAGACTTATCTCATTTTGAATATATTAAAATTTTTATTTAAGAAGATGAATAAGAATATTTGATAGGGTCAAAATCAATTCCCATATCTCTGGCGCAAAAAGTTGGGGCCTTAAAAGTTATTTGTTGTTTTCCATGACCGCTTCCACTAATATGACCAGTTTTTCCTACAGTTTTACTCCATGTTAAAACACGAGTCCGCTCTACCAACTTATCGTCAATATTTGTGCCAACTTTTTTTAAAATATTATTATCTAAATCTTCTTCTGGAGGCGCCCTAATATAACATCTCACAACATTCCTTGGCTTACAAAAATATATGAAAAAATCAGGATTTTTCTTTAATAGAACTAAATAGTTATTATATTCACTTTGTCCTCTAAAAGGACAAATGTTTATTTGTGCTTGACATTGAATAATTATTTTAGAACCATAAATAAAATCATAATTGCTCATTTTAAAATCAATTCCTCTTACGCAATTCAAGTTCTTCTATAATTTCTTCTATTAATTCAAAATCTATTAATAACTCCTCAGCCAGTTCAGAAATATATACTTTCCTATCTCCTGCTCTTTTGATATACTCTGAGATTTCTTTTTTCGCATCATTATAGGATAGTTCTCTTAGCGGAACAATCACAATCTCATCAGACAAAAAAGGTTTTGAATGTGTTATGGAAACATTGTTATCTGTAAGCCCATGTTGGTGAAAAACGTGTTCAGAAAGATCATCGCGATACGCCAACATGTCCATCAGTCTTCCACCAGAAGTTCCCACTTGTTTATATAACCCAAAATAATGTTGGTTAATGAGGGGTTTCTCGGGTGGTGGGAATCTGTTTTGAACATTATCTCGCCAATCAGAGGATAATTCTAAATTATACATCTCAACCTTCTATACTTTCAAGCCCGCTATTAATTTCGTCAACTCTACTTAGAAGCCAATTAGCTAAATTTTCAGCTTGTTCTGGCGCCATGATTATACCAACTTTCAAATCCCTTGTAATTTCAATGTCGGCAAGATCTTTTTCTTGTGGCTTAAGTTTTTTGTCTTCTCCTATGGTCATCTCTTCTTCTATAGGCAAATCCCTGTGCTCAAAAAAGAGATGATATAGTACATCACCACGGGGCGTAATTCCTCCAAATGCGCCATTTACATAATGTATTTGGTATCCTTCAGATTTCTTAAAAACAAATTTAACTTTTTTACGAAGTTCTTGTTCCAACTCAATTGTTTCCATTGTTGCTGGTGTATCAGACACATCGTTCATATATTACATTACCTCCTTCGTCCATGCTCTTTTCGCAAGAATTACTCAGTTTTGCTTGTTATATAAACTTTTTGACTATATCAACACAAGTGTTTTAGCATCCTTTTTACAAAAATACGGTGTACCTCCGTTCCATTCACGTCCCATCCCACCCCACAAAACCCCTCTGACCCCCCGATTCACTCTCGACCCTCAACACTTGTGAAAGCATTGTGCCCGTCTCCGAAGTCACCAAACCCCTGACTTAAGTACGAAGCCTGTACACAGCGATTTCATGCCACGCATCTTGCCATGTGCTCCGACATGCTCACTATAGTAAGTCAACAACGATACCATAACCCCATCATGTAGTTTGTATCGTCTCATATAGCGTGGTGCTAACTCTCATAATATTTAAACATAACGCCACCTGCACGATCATCAGCACACCAACTGGCGTAATCCGTCCGTCACCGTCCAATGTTTGCATCATTGCCTGTGCCCCCCACCTCCGCGATCACTATAAAGTACAATCCAGCCAATACAGTACCAATGACCACATCCCTGCGAAAGATCGAGCACTTGCAGATATGCGCAAACGATCCGGTCGAAGCGCATGTCTCTGCCGGATTCGACGACGTCCATCTGATCCACTGCGCACTACCAGAGATCGACAAGGACGAGATCGACACCTCGACAGAACTGTTCGGGAAAGTCATGGCTGCGCCGCTTCTGATCGCGTCGATGACAGGCGGGCATCCAGACACCTACCCGATCAACGAAGCGCTTGCGCTTGCAGCAGAGCATCTCGGGCTCGGTATTGGGGTTGGGAGCCAGCGGGCTGCGCTTGAGAATCCGGAGCAAGAAGAGACGTTTCGGGTGGTGCGGGACTGTGCGCCCCATGCTTTTGTGTACGCAAACATCGGTGTTGTGCAACTGACCGAGTACGGCATCGATGGCGTGGAACATGCGATCGAGATGATCGAGGCTGATGCGATCGCGATCCATCTCAACTTTCTGCAGGAGGCGATACAACCCGAGGGCTGCACATACGCACGCGGGTCTCTCGATGCGATAAAGGATGTGTGCGATGCCGTCTCGGTTCCTGTGATCGCGAAAGAGACCGGTGCCGGCATCTCCCGCGAGGTGGCAGCAATGCTTGCGGCGGCAGGAGTGGATGCGATCGATGTTGGTGGCGCAGGCGGCACAAGTTGGGCTGGTGTCGAGTATTATCGTGCTCTTGATCGCGGGGATTTAATATCCGAGCACCTCGGAGGGTTGTTCTGGGACTGGGGAATCCCGACAGCGGCAAGCGTCGTGGAATGCTCATCCTGCGGTCTGCCGGTCATTGCGACAGGCGGCGTTCGCACCGGGATCGATATCGCGAAATCGATTGCGCTTGGAGCATCGCTCTCAGGAACCGCGCTGCCACTGGTTGCTCCTGCGATGAAGAACGCTGACGCGGTGATCGACCGGCTCTCATCCATGATCTCGGAACTTGAGATTGCGATGTTCCTCTGCGGCTGCCCGGATGTCACTAATCTGAAGACGGCTCCGGTGGTGATCGGCGGCAGGATCAGGGAGATGCTTGACGCACGCGGGTTTTGAGCACCCACTCACCGTCAGGCAAACTTAACATCATATCCAAAATTCCTTATCGATCAATCTCTTCTCTCAATTCTCTTAACAGACTCCCAAATGCTTGAAAGTTCTCTTTTACCGTTTCGTACACATCCATAGCCGCCTCCTGATCGTAAGTAGGTGATGTCAGGTTTCTCGCTTCGAGAAGTTCCAACCATCTTTCCTCGTCTTTGATCCATCCCGTCCCTCTCACGATCAATCACCAACTGACGATGCCGCGACAGATCTACTGGCTGGTCCAATAGACACTGTCTGAAAATCAAGTGATTCATCACCGCGGTCTGCGAAGCAGCGCCGAAGGCCGAACGCGGAGGGCGCAAGAGTTTCGTGACCGCTCCAATCCTCCGCGTGCTCTGCGGTAGAATCTAAGGGCATGGCTACTTTCGGAGCAAGCATCCATGACCCTCCGGCTCACCCATGGGCATTAAAATGTGCCACCTATTTTCGCAGCAAATCGACAGTGCTGGTCCAGTGCAAGAACTGAATTGTCGAGGCACTACGCCTTCAGATCGTGCAGTTCGTATTCTATCCCCTCTGCTTCCAGCCGTTTTAAGAGCGAAGGGAGTTCGTCATCCACCGAAAGTACAAAAGAGGACACTCCATGCCATGCTGCTTCGACAACCGCCTCCTTTGCACCGAACATCACATCTGCATCGATTCCGATATTTTTCAGGGCGGTCAACGCCTCAACACCGATCACAGCAATGAAACGATCCACTTCTACAAGCTTTTTAAGCATCTGGTAGTTGACAGCAGTAGAGCCCCCGCGATGGACTCTCGGCACCTTCCCGATAACGATCCTGACATCCGGAAGATCGATGATTCCTTTCAGATCGGTAACACCGACATCCCTCCCTTTCTGCACATCTGAGATGACCTTGCCTGTTGCGCCTGTTTCATGCTTCGCGGATGCGTACAGGAGCCCATCACGCATATAAAGATAAATCCGCGTACCTGCCTGCAGGGGTTCGTCAGCGATCGCAGTCCAGACCGCGACCTGACTGACAACTTCCTCAAGTATGAATCGCGCATACCGCCGGAGTGCGAATGCGTTTTCGGTTATCCATTCGACCCCTTTCGTAGTCGCCTTGTATCTAACACGTCCATCGCTGTACACAAACCCCTGGTTCGCCAGTTCCTTTAGGTATTCAGAGACCGCCTGCGGTGTAATCCCGAGTGTGTGCGCAATCTCGCTCTGGCGCACATTCGGCTGATGCGATGCGACCTCCACGAGAATCTGGAATTTCGTTGCATCCCGTTTGCTCTGTAGAAGGAATGTCATGCAATTAAATCATATTGTCACTATTTAAGATTAAACTTGCGGTCTGATCATCTGCCCGGATGGACCAGACGATCCCCTCCTGCGCACCGCACGAGCGGCTTTGCAATGTGCCGTCTCGCGGATGGCGGGACCTCGTACCAGCCGCAGTCGAGACTGCGCTTAATCGGCACGCGGTCAGGCACATCCGATCTGGTTTTGCATCGCTTGCACCGGTAACCCTGCCCGACACCAGCCGATTTCATGCGTCTTCCGCAGGCGCAGACCGGATTTCCGGTCTCGTACAGGGCAACCAGATGCTCGATCTTTATCTTCTCGAGATGAACCGTCCCGTCATCCACACTTCCGCATACGACAACCCGGTCCCCCACAGCCAGTTGCCTGATGATCTCTCGAAAGTTCTTTGTCGGCTCAAAAGCGGCGCAATCGATCCCTGATCCCGACTGTGAGTCTGCAATTTCGAAGATGACGTGCCCGCCATGAATCGTTCGCGGCGTGGAAGAGACCACGCCTCTCAGGATATACGAACGCCCGCCACGCGTCCGGTCGATCGTCGATCGCACCAGATGCATATCGGTTCCCTGATTCGTCCTGAACAAGACCGAGCGCTCGATCGGCTCCGACCTGATGTGACCGAGAGCATCGATGACACCGTCTGCTTTCCCGCGGATCCCGAAGAGGACGGGATCGCGTCCATGCGGGACGCAGACGACCGCCTTGTTTGCGATATCAACGGTGTCCCATGTCCTCGGATATGTCCGCAGGTCCGCGTCCCTGATGCTCCCGGCATCGACCTCTCTTGGTGTGCCGATGCGGACTGGTCTTCGGTATGCAATCAACTCGAATGTGTGGTCAGGGATGCCGTTTAATGCGACAGCGGCTGCAGCGAGCGCGCCGATGAGACCGCGTCCGTTCTTAAATCCGCGGGAGTCGATGTCATACCTGTTTAGCAGATCTTTCGCATCCTCGATCCGGAGGATATCCTGCATCGCACGTCTGGAAAATGATTCGAGGTCGTTTCTCATGTCAGGAGGTGTACCCTCGAGAAACACCACCCCTGGGTTTGTGTTCTCGTCGGACAACTTCGACTGCTCCTTCACTTCATCCAGAACCACCTCTTTCACCTCGTCTGCTTCGCTTGCCCCATCTATCTCGATATTAATGGCAACCGCACCGTTTCCCCTCGTCTTGTACCTGATGTTCGGATTCAACCGGATCAACAGCGGGTAATCTGCCAGATCACCGTATTTTTGGAGTGTCTCCACTAATACCGCTGCAATGTATGTGGTGCAGCCGCCGTCGCTTCGTGAGTCGGTGTCATCGATTCCAATGATCATTGTGGTTGTCCTGTTGTTCTGGTCGGCACTGTCTAAAAATCCGGTGATTTATCACCGCGGTCTGCGAAGCAGCGCCGAAGGCCGAGCGCAAAGGGCACAGAGTTTTAAGACTGATCTGATCCTCTGCGTTCTCCGCGTGCTCTGCGGTAAAATTTAAGGATATAGTGATTTCACTGGGTTTTCCGATTGTGCTGTTCTGGTTGCTGTAGTTACTGTAGTTGCTGTGGTTGTGCGAAGATGTTAATTATGGTTATTGCCACATTGTGCGTATGAACAGCGGCGTTATTCAACCCAACTACAAAGACGGTCTGGTGCATGTGGTTGTCCAGGACGTAAGCACGAACGAGGTGCTGATGTGTGCGTACATGAACGAAGAAGCGTTTGGGCTGACACTCGAGACGAATATAGCGCACTACTGGAGCAGGAGCCGGAAGAAACTCTGGAAGAAGGGCGAGAGTTCAGGACACCTCCAGAAGGTGCATGAGATACTGATCGATTGCGACTGCGATGATCTGCTGCTCCGGGTCGAGCAGATCGGAGGCGCATGTCATACCGGATACCGGTCATGCTTCTACCGGAAAATCGATGGCGAAGTGGTTGGCGAGAAGGTGTTTGAGCCATCTGAGGTGTATTGAGTCACAGTTCAGGATTGCACACCATGCATGCCCGAGCATCGTCGCGATCAGGCGGATGCTGCTCGAGAGAAGAGGGCTTACCCTCATCCCTCACCTGACGTACGAGAATAATGTGAGTTTATAGATATCTTCCCTGTGCCCAAAAGCAGCCAGCACCACTTCGCTTTCATTCTCATCCACCATGTAAATAAGTCTGTATTTCCCTTTTATTCGAGACTTTTTATTATCTTCTGGAATGGGTTTTGGAAAACCACAGAGAGTACAGAGGACACCGAGAAAACAGCAACTCTCTGTGCCCTCCGTGTCCTCTGTGGTTAATCTTCTTCGCCATAATCAGAGTCCACCCAGAAAAAATTAAAA
>Ga0209121_10005402_pt1 | contig 11573 bp, 14 predicted proteins | sample Cruoilmetagenom3_FD_187292 | JGI IMG/M metagenome (GOLD analysis project Ga0209121, IMG submission 187292) | Oil polluted marine microbial communities from Coal Oil Point, Santa Barbara, California, USA - Sample 3 (SPAdes) (version 2) | ecosystem: Environmental > Aquatic > Marine > Oil seeps ...
GTGCTTTAAATTACAAAACGATAGAAGAATTTAATAACCAAAATAGAATTTACAAAAATGCTGCTTAACTTAAACTGTAACTTTTATTTGCATATCCAAGTATCACTTTTGCACAGAAAAAAAATCAAATTAAAAGTAACAACCAAAACACTAAAAAGGTAAATGCTTATATGAAAATTGACGATATTAAAGGTGAGTCTACTGATAAATCTAGAAAAGCTAACTATATAATAAAGATAGCAGATATACAAGGTGAATCTAAAGATAAATCATCAAAACGAGTAACTCCTTTTATGAAAATTGGAGAAATACAAGGTGAGTCACAGAGAAGTTCAAAAACAACTACTAGAAGAAGAGTTGTAGTTGCTAAAAGTAACAAATAAGGCGACCCAAATAAAAAATAAAACAAATCCAAAACATAAAAAAAGAGAAGTTTAACAATTTCTCTTTTTTATGTTTAAATTGGTAATATTCGCTCAATTAAAACTGTATAATCTATTAAAGCTAAACTAAATACACCAGCAAAAATCAACAGTTTAAGCAGCCAATGCAGTAATGTGTAATTGCGTTTATAGTTACTAAACCATAATAATATTACAAAGCTAAACAACACTGCTATACTTACATAAAAGTAATACCTCATCCCACCAATTTCAGGATATTTTAATAGAAAATAAATAGGGTTTAATGTTAATACAATTAAAACTGAAATTAAGATTTTAGTAAAATACTCTCCATATTTAACGACAATCGTTTGATAATTCTGAACAAAATCACCTTGTATTCTTTCTAAATCTTTAATTAATTCACGTATTAAAAGTAGAAAAAACAAAAAAGCCGCATGTGTAAATATGATTTCTGAAAAATTTTTATAATACACAAAAACGGCAAAAAATGGTAATAATGCTAATATAGCTGCTGAGAAAAGACCTGGAAGTGGATATTTTTTTAACTTGTGAGAATAAAACCAGATTAAGAAAATATAAGCTGAAAAAAATATTGCTGCCCTCCAAGAAACTAAAAAACCAAAACAAACACCTATGAAATTAAGTAAGAAGTAAATTCGAAGTTTAATTTTCTGGCTAACAATGGCATCAATCTTTGACTTTAATGGTCTATTTATTTTATCCGATTCCGAATCGTAAAAATTATTAATAATATAACCTGCTGCAACCACACAAATTGTGGCTAAAACAATGAAGTACAGATGTAAATCTAGTAGGATATTTTTCAATGATTTTTCAGGAGCAAAAATAAATATCGATGCTAAATATTGCGCGATAACAATTAATAAAACATTGTAACCTCGCACCACTGAAAATAAACTTAGTATTTTAATATAAAGTGGATACTTTTTTTTTGAATTATTTTTTGAAATTTCTAATAAATCCATTGGGTAGACATATTATTTTCAAAATTAAAATCGATAAACTAATTCTAGTTTGTAGTTTTTTAAAAGTTCTTTAGCTTTGTCGTAATCAGGTGCAAATCCTAAAATAAATCCACCTCCGCCAGAACCACAAAGTTTTAAATAATATTCGTTCGATTCCAATCCTTTCTGCCAAATATCATGAAACCTTAATGGTATCATAGGTTTAAAATTATCTAACACAACTTTCGACAATTGTTTTACATTTCCAAAAAGGGATTTTACATTTCCTCGTAAAAAATCATCAATACAAGCATCGGTATGTTTGGCAAAATCTTCATTTAACATTTTTCTAAAACCTTCATTTTTCATTTTATTCATAAAAATGTTAATCATCGGTTCAGTTTCACCTGTCATTTCAGAATCTAATAAGAACACAGCTCCTTTCCCTTCGCATTGCGATGGTATTCCTGTTGCTTCTAAATTATCTTTTGAGTTGATTAAAATTGGTATGCTTAAATATGAGTTTAAAGGATCCAGTCCCGAACTTTTACCATGAAAGAAAGATTCCATTAATGAGAATACTTGCTTTAATCTTAGTAATTTATCTCTTGTTAAATTTTCTAAAACAGTGATTTTGTCAATTCCATATTTATCATAAATTGAGGCAACCAAAGCTCCAGAACTTCCAACTCCATACCCCATTGGAATGCTAGAATCGAAATACATACCATCTTCAATATCAGCTTTAAATTCATTCAATCTAAACTGAACTAAGTCTGTATCAATTGTACTTAAATAATTGTAAAATTTAAACAAATTAGCATTTGAATTTTTTGCTACATCCGATAAATTTTCAGCTTTTTTTAAAGCACCTTGATAACTGTTATACGGTATTGCTAAACCTTTAGAATCTTTTATGATTCCATATTCGCCAAATAGTAAAATTTTCGCGTAAAAAAGTGGTCCTTTCATTTATGTTAATTATTGGATATTAGTTTTGCCCCTATTCCAATTCTATCGCAAATATAATGATTTTCTTGACAATATAGAACTAACTCGTTTATGATGAAATTGTTAATTAATTCTTTTTCATTTTCTGGAAATAATACATGCACATTAGCACCAGCATCTAGCGTAAAACAAATATTTGAACTTGTTTCTTGTCTAAATTTCCAAATTTTATGAATAATTTTTAAGGTATTTGGTTTCATTAAAATAAAATACGGATTACTCGTCATCATCATTGCATGTAAGCTCAATGCCTCACTTTCTACAATGGCAATAAAGCTTTTCAAATCTCCATTTTGTAATACTTCCGATATTTTTGAAATATTATGGTTTGCCTGTTCAAATCGTTGTTTTGCAAATGGATGATTGTGCATTAATTTATGACCAACTGTGCTTGAAACTTGCTTTTCACCTTCATCTACTAACAAAATAGTATCGTGGTAATTTTTGAAGTTTTCATGAACTTTATAAGGGAATTTAACACCAAATAAATTAGAACTTCCATAAATTTCAGAATGATCTCCCCAAACAATTAATTCCCCTTCAATACTTCTACATGCACTTCCTGAACCCAAACGCGCTAAAAACGACGCTTTTTTATTAAAATACTCGTCTGTAATTTCTGAATTTAACTCTTTTTCTAAACTCATAATACATAACGCCAAAGCACTCATACCACTTGCTGAAGATGCAATTCCGCTACTATGTGGAAAAGAATTTCTCGATTTTATTACAAATTTATACTCTTTTAAAAACGGAACGTACAGCTCTATTCTTTCAAAGAATTTTTGAATTTTAGGTTTGAAATCGTCTTTCTTTTCTTCTTCAAAATAGACTTCAAAATTGAATTTACTATCGTCAACCTGAACTTGTTTCAGGTTCTCTTCTAAAGATTCTGAATCAAGTTCAGAATGACGCTCTTTTAGAGAATATTCTAAAGTTGTTAAGGTAAAACAAGCGTCTAACGTAAAACTTATGGAAGCATTTTCCGGAATTTGCGGTTCTCGTTTACCCCAATATTTTACCAAAGCAATATTACTTGGCGTTTTCCAAGTTACACTTCCGTTAGCCAATTTGCTATTAAAATTCGAGGCTATAAAATCGGTTTCAATCAAGTTTTTTAAATTTTAGCAAATATAATGTTTAATATTTAATTAAAAAGATAAAACAAAACTAAAGTTTAATTCAATTCTTTTTGGAAAGAAATTTTAATTAGATTAAGCATTCTCTAATCTATTTAGTACTTCTTTTTTATAGCTACGGCTAATAGGTAGTGCCTTTTTTTTAACTTCAACAAATTCATTTGTGAATGATTCAATTTTTGAAATTGCGATTATATAGGATCGGTGGATTCTTATGAATTTTTTTTGCGGAAGTTTAGCTTCAATATTACTAATGGTTTCTCTGGTTATTATTGTTTTATCTTTCACATGAATTTTTAAATAATCGCTAAAACTTTCAATATAATTAATTTCTGAAAATTCAATTTTTACCATTTTTCGTTCTGAACGCACAAAAATAAAATCAGATTTCTCAAACTTGTTTTCAGATAAATTTTCAATTACGGGAGCTGTTTTTTCATCTAAATATTTATTTACTGCTTGCAATAAACGCTCAAATGAAATTGGTTTTAATAAATAGTCAACCGCCTGTAAATCAAATCCATCTAAAGCATACTCACGATAAGCAGTGGTAAAAATGACTTTTATATTTTTATTAATCGATTTAGCAAAAGACAACCCTGAAATTTCAGGCATATTTATATCTAAAAAAATTAAATCTATAGCATTCGAATTTAGTTGATTAAAAGCTTCTATGGCGTTTTTACAAGTTGCAACAACGTTAATAGCATCAATTTTATCTAAATGACTTTGTAAAATTTCACGTGCCATAGGTTCGTCGTCAACAATTATACAGTTTACTTTTTTAGCCATTTTAATTCATATTTTGAATATTCAAATATACTTTAAACCAACCATTTTTAGTACTTACATTTAAAGTATAAGAATTTTTAAAAAGCAATTCTAGTCGTTTTTCAACAGTAGCTAACCCAATACCCTTTTCGTCTTCTTTACTTTCACTATTTATTGAATTTTCAACGTTAAAAGTTAAGTTTCCGTTTTGATAAATAACATCTATAACCACAGATAAAACACCTTTTACAATAACTCCATGTTTAAAAGCATTCTCAACAAATGGCAATAACAACATAGGCGGAATTTGAACATTGTCATCATCTATTTGAGACTTAAACTCTATGTGTAAAGTGTCTCGAAACCTTATTCTTTCCAATTCAATATACTCCTTAATATGCGCAATTTCTTCTTTTAAACTAACTCTTGGTTTCTTAACCTGATATAAAATATAATCTAATAAATTAGAAAGTTTCAAAATCATTTCAGGCGCTTCGTCCTCTTTTTTAAGTGCAAAACCGTAAATTGTATTCAAAGAATTAAATAAAAAATGTGGATGAATTTGCATTTTTAAAAACTTAAGTTCTTGTTCTTTTAATTGTAATTGCGTTTCTAAAAACTTACTTTTTAAATCTTCATTTTTAACTATTGATTTATAATTGTGTAATATCAAGCCAAAAATAATTACTACAAAAGCCACAAAATAAACTCCTAAAATTATAAATGGTAGTGACTTGGTTAATGGCGATGTTTCATCTGAATTTAATTCAATTAAAAAAACTAAGGCGTACAATATTGAAATAATTATTAAAAAAGCCGAAACTATGAAAGTATAAATACTGTAAAGCAAAAACAATCCTTGCTTTTTAGTCAATAAGTATTTTGGAATTAAAAAGTAAAGAAAGAAATAACTTACGCTAATGGTTACTGGCATTAAAAACAATGAAAATTTGTTTACGTAATTCGTATTATTACTACCATAACCCAAAAAATAGGTGTAAAAAAAATATACAACCACCCAAAATAGCAGATGAAGTAATACGGTTAATAAACCTTTATAGACAGTTTTTGATGATTTCATTTATAATACGAATATCTACTTTTTTTTAAATTTAAACCTTAAAATGCGATGAAATACAAAAAAGTAACGATATTTAACGTTCAACAAACAAATTTACCAAAACTAGGATGAATTTGGTAAATGTTGTTTTATTTAATGCATTCTGTCGCAGTTTTAAGAATCGTATTAGAAATCAAAATATATTTGACCCGTATTAACAATTAAAAAACAATATTATGAAACTTTTAATTATCAATTTATTAAACGAGGGTGGCCCAGTTTTCACCTATCCAACTTTTTTATTACTTATAATTACTATTGTATTATTAGTAAAAGCTTTTATGAAAGGTGATGCTGATGGCAACACTAAAAAATTAATAAGTCATATTGGTTTGTTCGCTTTAGTTTGGGGTTTTCTTGGTCAATTAATTGGGCTCATTGGAGCTTTTGACGCAATTGAAGCTGCGGGTGATATAGCCCCTTCAATTTTAGCTGCAGGGTTAAAAATTGCATTGTTAAGCCCAACTTTTGGTATGGTTGTATTCCTAATTGGTAGATTGGGAATCATAATATTAACAGCTCTTAAAAAATAAAAAAACACCTATTATTTTGAATTAATTTGCCTTTTTAATTATAAATTTTTAATTAAAAAGGTTTTTTCTGAAACAAAAACAAATCTAAATGAAGAATCATACACTAACTATTTTTATCATAAGCTTACTCTTACAAACATCTTTTATAAGTTATTCTCAATCTTCAAAAAATGAACTTTATTTATCTAAAATTGCTATAAACGACAGTGTCTTTTCTTCAACTTTTAATGAATACAAAAAAGTCTGGGTTCAACTACCAGAAAATTACAACCCAAAAAGTGCAGAAAAATATCCAGTCGTTTATATTCTGGATGGAAGTGTTCAATTAGAAACTTTAGAATCTGTCTATTCAAATTATTGGGGACATTTTTTACCACATATGATTTTAGTCGGAATTTCGAATCAAACAAATAGAACTCGAGATTTAACAACCTCTCAAATTAAAACGCGTCGTGGAGCTGAATTTAATCAAGATACAGGTGGCGCTGATAATTTTACAGAATACATTACAAAAGAATTGATTCCTCATATAGATAAAAACTACCCAACTACTTCTTATAGAACGTTAATTGGACATTCATACGGAGGTTTATTTACTATAAATATGCTCATTAACCATAATAGTTTATTCAAAAATTACATTGCTATTGATCCAAGCTTGGATTGGGATAATCAGAAATTATTAAAACAGGCAAAAGAGAAACTAAAATCCGAAGATTTTTCAGAAAAATCACTCTTCGTTTCTATGGCTGCTGAACAACTGCACATGATGGATGAAACTGTTACCATCGATAATTTAATGGAAAACACTTCTGAATTTACACTTTTTCCACGTTCAATAATGGAATTTTCAACATTTGCAGAAACACTGAAAGAAAATGGACTAAATTTTTCTTGGAAAATATACCCTGAAGATTTACACGGTACCGTTCCGCTACCTTCCATTAGAGACGGATTGGTTTTTTTGTTTAAATGGTTTCAATTTAAAAATCCTCCAAAATATAACAATCCCGAAACTACCATCAAAGAATTAACCAAAATGCTCGAGGAACAAGCTGAAATTTATCACCAAAATTTCGGATATGCTGTACCACCTATGGTTGAGGAATTATTTAACGGTTATGGCTATATGAATATGCAAATGGGAGCACCAGATAGGGCAAAATTATTTTTTGAAATGGGTGTAAAATACTATCCAAAAAGTGCTAACTCATACGATTCTTTAGCCGAATATTACGAATCTGTAGAAGATTATACGAATGCGTTAAAAAACATTAAAAAAGCTTTTGAACTAAGCCAAAGCGACAATCACAAACAACGAATTAAAACTATTCAATCTAAGATGTAATTATTTTCAGAACATTTATGTGATAAATTAACACCTTTTTCATTATTTTTGTTGTCTATGAAAACGAAAACGGCATTTATTTTATTAAACGGTTCTGAACCTTTAAGGCTTCCTGATCTTTCAACATACGATATTGTTTGCGCTATTGATGGTGCGTACAACTACTTTGAAGCCAACAACATTCTTCCTGATTTAGTAACTGGAGATTTTGATTCGATTTATAAAATTCCAACGACCATTGAAGTTATAAAAACACCAAATCAAGAATTTACCGATTTTGAAAAAGCCTTGCAAATTCTAAAACAACGCGGCTATTCTGAAATTGACGTTTATGGCGGAAGCGGTAAAGAGCACGATCATTTTTTAGGAAATATAAGTATCGCTTTACAATGGAAACTCGGTTTAACCATTTCTTTTTATGATGATTTTGGAAAATATTTTTTCATAGACGAGAGCATTATGATTACTGATGTAAAAGGGAAAAATATTTCGTTAATACCTTTTCCTAAAGCTTCAGGTATCGTAACTAAAGGGCTATTGTATCCTCTTAATAATGAAACATTAACGTTCGGTTCTCGAATTGGAACACGAAATAAAGCATGTGGAGAAAATGTCTTAATTTCTTATGACAACGGTGATTTATTGGTTTATATAAGCCATAATTAAAAGTGTAATTTTGAATAGAAGATTAAAATTAATTTGGGATTTTAGAGGAACTACATCGCAAAAAACTGCTGAACACCATTGTACTCACTTAAAAGAATTTGCTCAAATTGAAAAATTACATTTTTATGAAGTCAATTTCACAGTAATATCAGAAATGCATACGATAGCATTTATAGTTGTTGACGAAATTGATATGAAAGCGTATAGAGATGCTTTAAAGCCTCATCGTGGCCAAGTTGCTTCTTAAATTAATTTAATCGTCATTCTGAACTTGAATCAGAATCTTTTATAGAGAACCTAAAATAAATTTATCCTTTTAACTACATACTGAATTAGCCACAATCCAACCACCTGTCCAAGCATTTTGAAAATTAAAGCCTCCAGTTATGGCATCAATATTTAATACTTCACCTGCAAAAAATAAATTTTTATGTAGTTTACTCTCAAATCGTTTAAAATTAATTTCTTTTAAATCTACGCCTCCAGCAGTTACAAATTCATCTTTAAAAGTGCTTTTACCGGTTACTTTAAATCTACATCTTGTAAGTTGATTTGCTAAATTATCTAATTGAATATTACTTAATTGCGCCCATTGAGCGGTTTCTGAAATTTCAGATGCAGCAACCAATTTAAACCACAACCTTTTTGGAATTTCTTCAAATACAGAACGGAGCATCACTTGTTTTTTTGAATTTTTCTTCTTTTCCGATTTCAATAATTCTACAACAAATTCAAACCTTTTAGAAAACCAATTTACTTCTATTTCAAATTGATACTCTTTTTCAAATAATTCTAGTGCTCCCCAAGCAGAAAGCTTTAAAATTCCAGGTCCACTTAATCCCCAATGCGTAATTAACAATGGTCCTTGTTCTTTCAATTTAGAATTTATGATTTTCACTGACGCTTTCGGAACAGAAATTCCTGGAATGTCTTTTAATCGTTCATCTTTTATATTAAAAGTAAATAATGAAGGTACTGGAGGCACAACCTTATGACCTAAATCCTCTGCCATTTTCCATACTTTACCATTACTTCCTGCCGCAATTAATACATAATCTGCGTAGAATTCTTCTGAATTGGTTTTAACAATAAACCTATCTTCATTTTTTTTAATCGAATCTACTCTTGTACTCGTTTTTAAAACAACTCCAGCATTTTTAGCACTTTCTAAAAAACAATCGACAATAGTTTGAGAAGAATTGCTTTCAGGGAAAACACGATTGTCATCTTCTATTTTTAAAGGCACTCCTCTATTTTCGAACCACTCCATCGTATCACTCGCCATAAATTTATGAAAAGGCCCTAACAATTCTTTTTTTCCTCGCGGGTAAAATTCAATCAATTCATTTGGTGTAAAACAAGCGTTTGTTACATTACAACGCCCACCTCCGCTTACTTTTACTTTTTGCAACACTTTATTACTTCCTTCTAAAATAACAACTTCCAACTCTGTATTGAGTTCAGCTGCATTTATCGCAGCAAAATATCCAGCTGCTCCTCCTCCTACTACTATTAGTTTTTTCATTATAAAATTAAATCTTGATACCTAATTACCGTTTCAAATCCCTTTTGTTTAAAATAGTTTGGAGTATCTTCATTTCCTGTTGCTAAAATAAAATCTCCTCCCCAAGCACCTAAACTTTTTGTTTGTCCAAAATAATCTGAAAAATATTTTTCCTGAACAGTTTTAAGTTGAATTGTTTTTGAAACCAATTGTTCGTGTTCAAATAGGATTTTATTAAAATCGTCTAAATTATTACATTCTAAAAAGGCATCAGTCAATGAAGAAATCTGCTGAATTTCTCTAGATAAACTACCTTTCATATCTCGATATCTTTGAATCCCTTCTCTACTATTTTGCTTTTTATTTAAATAAACAAAGTACAATTGTTCTTTAAAAGACGGATTAAATTCAACTTTTTCAACCAAAGGAATTTTCCCAACCTTGGCGTATAAAATTGGTGTATTGTGTTTTGCGCAAGCAATATCATAACCACTTCCGCCAAAAGTATTTTCCAATAAATTATATGGATTTATTGCTGCCCAAGTAGCTAAATTATTAATTAACGTTGAAGAAGTGCCCAATCCCCAATTTTTGGGAAAAGTAAGATTGGTTTTCACTAAAAACCCTTTATCCGAATTTAAAAAAGTAGGATTCAACTTTTGAGTTTCAATTAAAATGGTTCTTAAATTTTCAGCCAATGTATCACTTCCACCATCAACAGTTGCTTCAAAGTCTGCCGAAACTAAACGAAGTTTTGGAAGGTCAAAAATTGCTTCCAACCAACATTTCCCTGTATTTGTAAAGCTTTGCCATATTAATTGATTTCCTTTAATTGATTCAACATTTAAATCTTGACCACAAGTTGTTGGTACTGCTAAAGATTTTGCTCCATCAAGCACAAAATATTCGCCCGTGATTAGTAGTTTTCCGTTGCTGTAAAATTCTTTCATTCTATTTTAAAAACTTACTTATATTCTTTGTCATTCCTGCGTAGGCAGGAATCTAATCTAGCCTTTCAAAATATTATCAGACCAATCTTTAGAAAGATCTAACCATTTTTTATTATTTTCTTCAATCAATTTAATTTTCCAATCTCGTTTCCACTTTTTCAAATTCTTCTCTCTACTTATAGCATCACTAACATCTTGAAATTCTTCAAAATACATTAATTTATTTATGCCATATTTTTGTGTAAACCCTTTTTTAATTCCTGCTTTATGTTCAAACACTCTTTGCTGTAAATTATTTGTAATACCTATATATAAAGTACCTCGAATTTTACTAGCTAAAATATATACATAATATTTATGTATCATTTTCATTTACAATCTTTCTATAGATTCCTGCCTACGCAGGAATGACAATCTTAACCTCTATTAATTCCTAGAATAAACTTAGCCACCGACTCTCATATTATTTTAATAATGCAATTATTTCTGACATATTCTCTACTTCCAAATATTCAAGATTCTCTAAACTCTCTTTAACTTCTTCATGTGACCAGGTTGTATGAAAAGGAACATGGATTGCCTTTGCTCCAATTTCTAAAACTGGTATAACATCTGATTTTACAGAATTCCCAACCATTAAAAAATGATGAGGATCACAATCTAAATGCTTTAGCAATTTTTTATAATCATTACTTTTTTTCTCACTCATTACTTCAATATGATGAAAATGCTTTTCTAAACCAGATTTGATTAATTTTCTTTCCTGGTCTAACAAATCTCCTTTTGTGGCTAACACTAATTTATAGTCTCCGTTTAGTTTTTTTAAAACGGTTTCTACGCCATCCAACAATTCAATTGGCTTATTTAACATTTCTTTTCCTAAAGCCAACGTTTTATTTACAAGTTCTAAATTTCCTTTATTGCTGGTTACTTTCGCCACTGTTTCAATCATTGAAAGTACAAATCCTTTTATGCCATAACCATACATAGATAAATTGCTCATTTCAGTTTTAAACAATGCGTCGTTTATGGCGTCTTCAGGCAAATATTCCTTTAATAAATTACAAAATTTTTGCTCAGTATCTCTAAAATATGGTTCATTCACCCACAAAGTATCATCTGCATCAAAAGCAATTACTTTAATATTCTTCATTTAATT
>Ga0209121_10005403_pt1 | contig 11573 bp, 13 predicted proteins | sample Cruoilmetagenom3_FD_187292 | JGI IMG/M metagenome (GOLD analysis project Ga0209121, IMG submission 187292) | Oil polluted marine microbial communities from Coal Oil Point, Santa Barbara, California, USA - Sample 3 (SPAdes) (version 2) | ecosystem: Environmental > Aquatic > Marine > Oil seeps ...
TTCGGATAGAATTCAAGCATGGTGTCGCAAAGTGTGAGCATCCACTGTTTTCTATAGAAGCCATCATTTACGATTATTCGATTTGAATTGGCGATCTGAATCTGCCCCCAGCCCAATGCTCCCACAGTCAGGCAGTTTCAATCCAGAAATTCGATTGGAACAAAACTAACTTCTGTCACGAGGACTCGATTACCATCAAGAGTATACTTCACCATTATAAGGGCGAAAACATTCTTGTCATCCTCATAAAAACGAGACAGACGCTCAACCGATGTCAAATTTGGCATATTGAATTTTGTGTCTTCACGATGTGTTTTGACATCAACAACACAATAGAATTCCTCTTTGTCTTTGAACGCAATATCAGCCATCGCGCGGCGGGCGAAACTGGATGAATATTCCTTGCACCAGTCGCCCAGTAACGAATCAAATTTTTCAGCAATGAGCCCTTCGATGGCATCGCCTGCCGCACGTGTACTACGTGCGGTCTGTGCCGACAAAAACTCAGGAACCGAATTGATGTAATCCTTCAGTTTGTCAGCTAATTCTCTGTAATGCCCATTGTAAAAGAATGATGACTTCAAAATAAGGCTCCTTGTGTTCTCATATTGGACGGTTTTTTCTTATTAGATTGTTCGTTAAGCGAGTTACGCTCCCAGAAGACACCGTCAAGATAACCTTGAATTGATGAGTCATGTTTTGTGAGCATCAATCGCTTTTCAGCCCAGCAACAGTATTCCAAATTGATTTCCACACCGCAAAATCGGCGATGTAGTTTTTTGGCTACAACTGCTGTTGTGCCGCTTCCAAGAAAAGGATCGAAAACAAAGTCTCCTTCTTTGGAACTTGCCATAACTAGCTTTGCAATGAGTTTCTCAGGCTTCTGGGTCGGATGGTCTGTGTTTTCCGGCATAGACCAAAATGGTATTGTGATGTCAGACCACAAGTTTGATGGATAAGTCAGGCGGTAATTGCCATTTTGAGATTCTTCCCAATCTTTGGGCTTGCCATCATCTGTACGGTATGGGGCAATAACTCTCCTCCTGAGTTTCACTGCATCTATATTGAAAAAATATTCGCTTCCGCATGTGCAAAACCAGATATCCTCTGTGTTATTTTTCCAGTTGCTTTTTGCGCCTCTGCCTTTGTCTCTTTCCCATGTTATCCTGTTTCGCACCGTGAAATGCTTGTCTAAAACTGGAAATATGAGATTTGATGTTTGCCAGTCACTGCATACATAAATGGAAGCAGTTGGGACCAAGATTTTCATAAAGGACACAACGATGCTCTCGAACCACTTCGTATAATCTTCTGCTTGTTTAGATCTGAATACATGACCATTGTAATTCTTCGTAAGGTTATATGGTGGATCGACAATCAAAAGGTCGACAAAACCTTGAGGAAAAAACGCGATCGCATCGGCAAAATCCTGATGAACAATACCGTTGGTGATCGAGTTTATATCAATCCTTTGCGAGAGATATATGAGTTTTTTTGAGAACTCAGCAATCTCTGATACAGAACATGTCAGAGTCCTGTTTCTTGGTGCGCGTTTCTTCATAGCATGACCATTTCGGTGTTACTCGGTTCGCCTTCGCCGACTATTCTTAACAAACTCTGGTTAGTAGCCAATAATTTTTTTAGAGCACGACCATTTCGGTATTTGAAAGTTCGCCATCGCCTGCCTTATTTACTGCGATTGTGCGATATTCAAGCTCTTTGCCTTTCAGCTGTTCGACTAATGTGGCCTCTGTAATAACGGCAGTTGCAACATCTTCCCACGCGCCCGCAGGTCGTTCCCTTCGCGTTACCTTATAAGCTGACGGTGCGCCGCCATCGATGGGGGCTTTCCAGTCGAGAAAAAACCAGCCATCGCCCTGTCTGGGCGCTTCCACCAGGCGGCTCTGTCCGGGCGGCTGCAGTGCTGTCGGGGCCTTTTTACCCATCCAGCCAATGAGTTTTAGTTTGTCATCATCGAAATTGACGGTATTTTCCGCGTAACGAATATCGGCTTTCATCGCCTCGATGAGGTTCTGCGTGCCGCCCACGTTGATCTCCCGCGCCCAATCGGGGTGCTCTTCCGACTCGAAGCCGGTGGTTGATAGCTTGGGGATGATAAAGGCCAGATGGATCACCACCTCCTGGTCGCGCACGGCAGCGGCAACGTCCGCTCGACGGCGCAAATCGCCCCATACTACCTGTATTCGGTCTCGATACCTGCGGGCGGCTTTTTCGTTCGACCGGGTTTTGAGGTCAAAACACCGCACGATGTGACCTTGTCTGACCAATTCCTCCAACGTACTTTTTCCGATGTTTCCAAACGCTCCAGTAAGCAATACTTTCATGTTTTCCTCCAGATTTTTCTATTTTTCCTCCAAGCCTTCCAGCAGCATTCCCATGCCCTCTTGCACTACCTGCCCCCAGTCGGCCCCGTGGGGATCGAGCAAGCCCTGTGCCAGCAAGCCAATAGCAAAGGAGAGCAGCACATGGGTGGCCAGAGTGGGGTCCACGGGGCGCAGCGAGCCTTCGGCAATGCCCCCCTCGATCATGTGGGCAAAGAAGGCTTGATACTTGCGAAAGGGCGCGACGGTGGCCTGCCAGACCACTTGGCTATGTCTTGCTTTGGTCAAGAACTCTAAAAAGATGGGAAGCTTCCCCCCTGCTTCCTGAAAGACCTGTTGCACCATCCCTGTCATGCGGAGAAGTTCCTCCGGCACGGTCTCTGCTGCCGAGCGAATGGCTTCCAGTTGGGCGTCTATGCCCTCTAGCCAGCGCTCCAGCAGTTCCAGAAAGACGGCCTGCTTGCTGGGAAAGTGATAGTAGAAGCCGCCTTTGGTCACGCCGGCGCGACGACAGATCTCGGACACGCTGGTAGCATCGTAGCCATAGCGGGCAAAGGCCTCCAACGCGGAATCCAGGATGTGGGTGCGGGTTTCCTCCCCTCGTTGTCGTGCACTCATGGTTCCTCCCTCATAAAATGCCGACCGGTCGGTATCATCCTACCATGCCTAGCATCCTTTGTCAAACCGACCGGTCGGTATGGTTTGGGCACGCGGCCAGCCTTTACAAGGGTCACCAGGCAATGTTCGGACTCGCTTTGAAGCAGCGCCGGACATCCTCCACCTATGGTGGAGGGATGGTGACTGTCAGTGTATAGTCCACCTCCGAGCCGAAGGAGACGACCTTGATAAAATAATCCTGCGTGACGGGCAGGAGGCCGGTCCAGTAGGTCTCGCCGTCAACGTGCCGCTTGAGCACCGTCCCATCTGCCCCCCAGATCTCCAAAAGTACGTCCATGGCTGGCGAGGCGAGAAGGACGTCCATCGTCTGGCCGGCCATCGCCCGAAGCACATAAAAGTCCGCACCGTAAGCCACGACGTGACCGGTCACCGTCGCCGAGGTGGCACCTGGCTGAAACTGGATGCGCGTCGGCTGCAGCTCGGGGGTGGTCGTGGACGGTTCCGGCGTGAACGTCGGTGATTCAGGTGTCGCCGTCACGCTCGTCGCTGGGGCCGTCTCGCCCGCTGCGCCGGGCGTCGGTGTGGGCGTGGCCATGGGCGTAGTCTCTTCGGATCCGATCCTCACTTCGATCCAGTCACATCCGGCAAGCAGCACGAGCAGCAACGGCAACATCCATCGCGCCCATTTGGGCTTGCTCATGGTCGTATCCCCTTCCATTGAAAGACGGTGACCAAGTCCTGGTTGAACTGCTCGACCGCCCAACCCTCCCCGTCCATTGCCCGGCCGGTAAGGTGCAAGTCGGGAATATGCAGGTGGCGTAGGCGCATAGGCGCTACCCCTTGGCAGGGTGTCGAGGGCAGGGTCAGATCGCCCTCCCAGGCGAGGGCTCCAAGCTCGCTTGGAGCAGCAACGTGCATGACCAACCTCCTTGACAAACGCTGAAGGGATGGCTTGACAATGAAAGTGTACCACTGAAAGAGTTGCACGGCAACTTTCGGATCTTTGCGTTACTACACTGCATACGGGCGCACATTTTGGGAAGGAGGCGTGGCGCCGGGTGCCGGGAAACAGCTCTTGCACTTGAGCCAGGTCCACAGGCGACCCCTTGGGTCAGGCCAAGGGGTTACAACGCTTCAACGATGCGGGGTAGAACCTCGGCCACGTCGCCGCGGATGACCACGTCGGCGTGTCGATCAAAAGCCGTAGGCTGGAGGTTGACGATGATGGCCTTGGCGCCGTTCTCCACGGCCAGGAAGGGGATGTCGGCCGCGGGCGAGACCTCCAGCGACGAGCCAGCCACCAGGATCAGATCGCAGCGGCGGGCTTCTGCCATCGCTTCGTTGAGCACGCAGATGGGTAACTGCTCACCAAAGAGGATGACGTTGGGCTTGAGCACACCACCACACTCGCACCGGGGGATTTTGCCGGCGAGTAGAAATCGCTCCACGATGGAGTCAATAGGCACAACTTTGTAACAGCGCGTACAGGTGGCCTCGCGCATGTGTCCGTGGAGTTCCAGAACCCGGCGGGAACCCGCCCGCTGGTGAAGGTCGTCAATATTCTGAGTGATGACCGCCTTCAGAATTCCGCTTTCTTCCAGGTCAGCCAGGGCCAGATGAGCGGGGTTGGGTGCAGCACCGAGCAAGGTCTTGACCATAGGGTAGACCCAATTGTAGAAGGTCTTGGGGTTCAGGCGAAAGGACCAGATGGAAGCAACCAGCATCGGGTTGTCCTTCTCCCAAAGGCCCGAATTGGGGCTGCGAAAGTCGGGGATACCGGACGGAGTGCTGTGACCAGCGCCAGTGAAGGCCACCATGTGGCGCGCGCGGTGGATCAACTCGACGGTGCGCTCGATCTTAGCCGCCAGGCTCATGTGTGCCTCCAAATCGTGCGTGTCGCGCGCTGCATGATGGATACGAAACACACAATGCGGAGCGGAACAGCGAACACGTCACAACAGCCCTAGTTGGCTGTGTCCAATCTGCAATTTTGCGCCGCCTGCCACCTTGTGGGCGTAGCGGGTAGTTTCGGGCAGGCGGTAGCCCTGGGTGCAACGCAGGACGAACTCGATCGCCGTCGGCAGATCCACCCGGTGACCAATGGATACGTAGAGGGGTTTGACCCCCGCCCGGCTGCGGACCACGGCGCCGATGGTCTCGCCTTTGTCGTAAAGGGGAGCCCAGTCGCCCACGGCCTCGCCCGGCTCGTCATGGACACCCGTAAGCCGCGACTTGGCACAACCGATGCTGGGCCAGTCTAGGATGACTCCCAAGTGAGCGGCCAGACCCAGACGGCGGGGATGGGCCAGGCCTTGTGCATCGAAAATCAGAAGGTCGGGCCAGGTGGTGAGCTTTTCAAGGGCGGCCAGCACGCTCGGTCCTTCGCGGAGAGCCAGCAAGCCGGGCACGTAGGGAAAGGTGACCGGCACTTCGGCCAAGACATAACCCACCGGTTCCAGTTCTGGGAACCTGAGTATGACCACCGCCGCCCGCGCCATGTCTCCCGGGAAGCTCACGTCTACCCCCGCCACGGTCCGCACGGCGTCGGGATCGAACGTGGTCTCGGCGATCACCTTCTCTGCCAGTCGTGCTTGCAGGGCCATGGCCTTGTCGGTCGGCAGATCCCAGGGATGGGAGATAGCCAGTTCCATACGGGTCACTCCTGTCATTACCCTCCGATAGGCTTGCAACTCCCTCTTATGACTATCAAATACTGAGCCGAGCGGGTCCTTGCGCAATGCCACCGCCGCCTGCGGGAAGGTAAACACTTGTGGGTACTGTAGCACAAAACCGCTCCTTTGGCAAGCTTGACAGGCAGGGGCTTTTCGGGTAAGATGCACGCGGTCAAATCGAGGAGGAAGGAAGTGCAGTGCGTGCATTCCTGACGTATGGATCGTATCGGCTGATAGGAGGCTTGGCCGGCCATCTGCCGCCGCAAATCGGTTACTGGATGGCCGGCCGGGTCGGGCACTTGCTCTACACGCTTTCCCCCCGTCTCAAGCGCGTTTTGACCTACAACATGCGTCACGTGTTGGGACCGTATGCCAGCGATTCTCAGGTGCAGGCAGTGGTACGCCAGGCATGCGTGAACATCACCAAAGGTCATTATGACCTGTTTCGGGTAGGGCGGCTGTCCGCCGACGCTATCAAAGACGTGGTGCGCGTGGAAGGTTGGGAGCACCTCGAGCAGGCACTGGCGCAGGGACGAGGGGTCATCGTGATCTCAGCCCACTTTGGGAACATGGACGTGGTCATGCAGGTGCCCGTGGTGCGGGGGTTGCCGGCCACCGCGCCGGTTCAGCGCATCCAGCCTGAGCGCCTGTTCCGGTATACGCTGCGGTTGCGGAAAAGCCACGGATTGAAGATGATCCCCTCCGACCAGCCGATGATCGGCCTGATCCGGGCACTGAAACGGGGCGAGATCATCGGCCTGACTTGCGACCGGGACGTGAGCGATAACGACCATGCGGTGGATTTCTTTGGCTCGCCAACGCGACTCCCTGACGGGCCGGTCCGGGTGGCACTCCGCACTGGTGCCGTGATGCTCCCTGCTTTCGCTTTGCGCCTCCCTGACAACTCATTTCTGATCCAGATCGAACCACCGTTAGATCTCCCCCAGACCGGGGATCGAGAAGCCGATGTGGCAGCCGGGATGGAGAGGGTAGTGGCGACTGCGGAGCGCCACATTGCCAAGAACCCGGAGCAGTGGCTGGTGGCAGCGCCTGTCTGGCCGATGGACTAGATCTTGCGTTGGACCAAAATCGAGCACAAGGTGCTTGGCGCTCACCCGAGGTCTCGGGGATCGCGCCCTGGCCCGGAAGCCGCGTCCAAAAAAGGGCAAGAGACTATGTCATTCATTGAGCAAAAAGCCCGTGACGTTAGCCGCCCAACTCTGGAGGCGGTGAGCCGGACGCTGGCCCATTGGAACGTTTCCCCCGATTGGGTAACCAACCTCGGCCTGATCTTGACCGTGGGTGTGGCTGTCCTGGTCGCGCTGGGGGAGATGCGCTGGGCCGGTGTGGCCTACATCTTTGCCGCCGTGTGCGACGCATTGGACGGGACGCTGGCCCGGGTCAGCAGCAAAACCAGCCGATTTGGTGCTTTTCTCGACTCGACGATCGATCGCTTTGAAGAGTCCATCGTTTTTCTAGGGCTGATCATCCACTACTCACAGGTAGGCGGCCGATTGGAAATCCCTTTCGTCCTGGCAGCAACGGTTGGTTCGCTGATGGTCAGCTACACGCGGGCGCGCTCCGAGGCAGTAGGCGTGGCATGCAAAGTGGGCTTTATGACGCGTCCCCCCCGCGTGGTGATCATGATCGTAAGCCTGATCCTGGATCAGGTACTCGTCGCCCTGATCGTCCTGACAGCGACAAGCCTGCTTACAGCTTTTCATCGTATGTACCACGTCTGGCGCACAACGGGGGGCGAGCAAGGGGAATGGGCGCTACCCAGAGAACCGTTCATCACACCCGGCCTGACCATCTCAGGGGATGAGGAACAAGAAGATACTCCGTGAAACTCTTACTTGTTGCTGATCCTTTGGGGTCCCTCGTTCCTCGTTGCCTGGTACTTTTTCCCCCTACGGATAGATCCGTCCCAGCACCCGTGGGAAGGGGATTGTCTCGCGGATGTGAGTCAAGCCACAGATCCACATCACCGTCCGCTCCAACCCCAGGCCAAAGCCGCTATGGGGCACGGAGCCAAAGCGCCGCAGATCGAGGTACCACTCGTAGGCCTCGCGGGGCAGGCCGTGGCGCTCGATCTGCGCTTCCAGGAAGGCCAGGTCGTCGGAGCGCTCGCCCCCGCCGATGATCTCGCCATAGCCCTCCGGGGCCAGCAGGTCTGACGAGCGACAGGTCTCGGGTCGCTCCGGTTCCTGGGCCATGTAGAAAGCCTTGACCCCAGTGGGATAGTGGTGCACAAAGACCGGCTTTTCGAACTGCTCGGCCACGTAGGTCTCGTGCGGCGCGCCAAAGTCGTCGCCCCAGGCGATGACCGGCACCGGTTCGTCGTGAGGTGGGATACGCTCACCGGCCCCGGCCCCTCTGTTGACCATTTCCACTGCTTCGTCGTAATGGATACGGGGAAAAGGTGGTTCGATTTTCTCCAACCGGCTCAGATCGCGGCCCAGCAGTTCCAGCTCTTTGCTTCGCTTGCGAAGCGTAGTCTGGACGATATAGCTGACAAACCGCTCCTGGATCTCGATATTCTCCCACATGTCCACGTAAGCCGCCTCGGGCTCCACCATCCAGAATTCTTGGATGTGTCGCCGCGTCTTGGATTTTTCGGCGCGGAAGGTTGGGCCAAAGCAATAGACCCGGCCAAAGGCCATGATGTTGGCTTCGTTGTAAAGCTGGCCGCTCTGGCTCAGATAGGCCGGCGTCCCGTAATAGTCAATCTCGAAAAGTGTCGTCGTCCCCTCGACAGACGCAGGAGTCAGGATAGGTGTGTCCATCAGGATAAAGCCGTGATCGTCGAGCCAGTCACGGATGGCTTTGATGATCGTCGCCCGCACGCGTAGGGCGGCCCACTGCCGCGAGGAGCGGAGCCACAAGTGGCGGTTCTGCATCAGGAAATCCACCCCGTGCTCCTTGGGGGTGATGGGATACTCGTCGGTGACGAACTGGACGACCTCCAGGTTGCTGACACCCAACTCAAGGCCGCCGGGGATGCCAGGCGCTCGCTCGTCGGCACGGACCGTTCCGGTGACGATGAATGACGATTCCTGAGTCAGCCGCCGAGCCGCGTCGAACACCTCGGCCGGGACCTCCTTCTTGAACACGACGCATTGCATGATCCCCGTGCCGTCGCGGACCTGCAGGAACTGGAGCTTGCCCTTTCCCGTCTTGGCGTAGAGCCAGCCCTTGATGGTCACTTTTTTGCCGACGTGGTCGGCAAGCTGCTCGATGTGAATATGCTCGGCCATTTCCCCTCCTCTCACTCTTTGTTACTCGTTCCTTGTTGGCGGTAGCCCGTCATGTGCCAGGCGGGAATGCACCCGGCAGCAGACGAACCGGCCGAACCGTATCGAAGTCAAAGTTCGTGTCGCTGCCATGGACATCTCCTTGACCGGGCCGGAGACCGAACAGGTCGCCGGAAAATCAGGCCGCTATTATAGCACAGTTTGCGAGATTTGGAAACAGCAGAAAAACCTGACTTCTACCGGCTCCAGGAGATGACCCGCTCGGTGGCCCATTCGTAACGGATGCCCAAACCATCCAGCTTGGCGCCGAACATGGGACGTTGCTGGGAACCATCGGTGTTCATCACGTAGATGCGCCAGGGTCGCTCGTTGAAAATGCGGGAACCGAAGGGGCTGCTTTTGCGTCTAGAAAGGGGGAACTTGCAAGGAGAAAGCGCCGTGTCCATCTATCCAACGCAGTCTAATCGGCAGCCCCGGTCGGTGAGGGACGATAGGGGCCAAGTAACCGGTCACTCGGAAGAGCCGTCAACTGGAGGTTGTGCGGCATACGCCGTGCTTTTGCTTGCGGTCCTGGCTGTGGTTGCGCTGTGCGCGGTAGGTTTTTTTCTCGCTCGCGCATTGTTCTCAGATTCAGGGCCAGCCACCCTTCCCGCCCTGGTCGCGGGCACATCTTTGCCCTTTGCTACCGGCCCAGGCCCGGCCGCCACGTCAGACCAAGCCCAGATCACCATCAATCCCGAACAGGGTTATGTCAATACCCTGATCACTGTGACAGGGGAGGGCTGGTGGCCGGGTGAGCCGGTTTTTGTATCTCTCCGGTCTCGGGCAGAAGGAGAAGGCTCAGGCTATGCGTATGCTGCCGCTGTGGCTGACGATAGCGGGGACATTCATGCAGCCTTTACCTTCCCCAACGAAATGCGCTGGATCGGGGAAGAATGGGCCGACGTGATCGCCCGGGGCACCCGGTCCGGGCTGGAGGCCAGTACGCGATTTACCCTGATTGCGCCGACGCCCACGCACACCTTGCCCCCACCCACAGCCGGCCCAACCCGCGCGCCCACCAGCACGCCACTGCCCACCGACACCCCCCCGCCGACGGACACTCCCCTGCCCACGCCTACGCCGACGCCCGAAGTGATCATCACCGATTGGTTGGGCGAATACTTTGCCAATCCAACGTTGACCGGCGATCCAGTGCTCATCCGCAATGATGTGACCGTTGACTTTAACTGGGGCACTGGCTCACCGGGGCCAGGTATCCCCACGGACCGGTTCTCGGCGCGATGGACGCGCCGGCGACGCTTCCCCGAGGGCCTGTACCGCTTTACCATCACGGCTGACGATGGCGTGCGCTTTTGGATTGATGGACAGCTTTATGTGGACGAGTGGCGTGATGGCACCATGACAGACTATGCCTTTGACATCCACCTTTCCAAAGGAAAGCGCACTTTACACCTCGAGTACTATGAGAACTTGGGCGGGGCCGTAGTACAATTGAGATGGGCGCAGATTGAACAGCCGACGCCCACGCTTCCACCGACCGATACGCCGTCCCCCACGCCTGGACCGACCGACACGCCGCCTGCCACGTCCCAGGCGCTGCCCGACAGGTGGCGGGCTGAGTACTATGCTAACCCGGCCTTCCTCGGCCAGCCGGTACTCCTACGGGAGGATGCAGAGATCAACTTTGACTGGGGCACCGGCTCACCGGGGCCAGGTATCCCGGTCGACGGCTTTGCAGCACGATGGACAGGGGAACAGTGGATGTCAGGGGGAACCTACCGCTATTCCCTACTGGTGGACGATGGTGCGCGTTTCTGGATTGACGGACAGTTGATCATAGACGCATGGCTGTCGATCCCCGATCAAACCTACGTGGTCGGAGTCCAGTTGACGGATGGCGTCCACGCTTTCCGGGTGGATTACTTTGAAGCAACACTGGACGCCTACATCCACCTGGGGGGAGAGGCAGTAACCAACCCGATGTCCCTGTCACCCTCACCCGGCTTCTGAACGCTCAGGCATCACAGTTCCTCCCGATTGTGGGGGACCTGGCGAGGAGACTGCGCCTGGATGAGTTTTTACATCTTTGCCAAGGCGTGCTATAATGTAACGCTATGAAGGAGCCATCGCCTGCCCGGGCCCGCCTGCACGCCGAGGTTCATGGACGGGTGCAGGGCGTCAGTTTCCGTTACTACACGCTGCGCCGTGCCAGGGAGTTGGGGCTGACTGGCTATGTGCGCAACCTGTGGGACGGAACCGTCGAGGTCGTCGCTGAGGGAGAGCGCCCCGATTTGGAGGAACTCTTGGCTTTTCTGCGCGTTGGCCCACGGGCAGCCTTTGTGACTCAGGTGAATACCCGGTGGTCGGTTCCGACCCATAACTTCAGCCGGTTCGAGGTGAGCTACTGAATGCATAAGAATCCCGAACGGATCGCCTGGACAATGCTGGGGGCAGCTTTTGCGGTCTTTTGCGTTCTGGTCATCGGCATCCCCCTGGGCATCCGTTCCTATTTGCTCAATGCCACCGAGGATCAAGATGCCCGATTACAGCGGATCGAAGGCACGCTCCTGGTGCAAAAGGCCAAGGGGAGCGTGCCCATCGGAGTAATCGAAGCCGCGACTCTTTCGCCGGGCGACAAAGTAATCCTGGATGCGACTTCCCGGGCAACGTTGGACCTTTTTGAG
>Ga0209121_10005404_pt1 | contig 11573 bp, 7 predicted proteins | sample Cruoilmetagenom3_FD_187292 | JGI IMG/M metagenome (GOLD analysis project Ga0209121, IMG submission 187292) | Oil polluted marine microbial communities from Coal Oil Point, Santa Barbara, California, USA - Sample 3 (SPAdes) (version 2) | ecosystem: Environmental > Aquatic > Marine > Oil seeps ...
TTTCAAAAATATTTCAGTCGAGCGATAACAGACATAACATCTTGTAACCAAACTGTTTAGAGCAATATCTCGACAAACAATTTAGATGCGGTAGCCCTGGATACACCGGTCGTGCGAGAGGATTGGAAGCGTAATTATGAATTAATTACGGCGATGGATGCCTGGGCCGGGGAGAAAATCCGCGAGATCAGGGAGGCGGGGCTTTATGAGGATACGGTTATCTTCTTCTGGTCGGATCACGGTGTGGGGCTGCCGAGGGCCAAGAGGTGGCTGTACGATTCGGGGACGCATATTCCGCTGGTTGTGCGAATACCTCGTAAGCTGCGGACTTCTGATCAGGGCAAGCCGGGCACTATCGACGATCAGTTAATCAGCTCGATCGACTTCGGGCCTACGGTGCTGAACCTGGCGGGAGTGAAGATTCCGGAATACATGCAGGGCCGGCCGTTCCTGGGCGGGAATCTTCCGCCGCAGAGGAATTATATCTACGGCGCCCGGGACCGGATGGACGAGCGGTACGACATTATTCGCAGCGTTCGCGATAAACGATATCGCTACATTCGCAACTATGAGCCGCTGAAGACGTTCTATCAATATATGAATACGCCGGAGAAGGGCGCGACGATGAAGGAAATTCGGCGGGTTCATGCCGAGGGCAAATTGCCGCCGGCGGCGAAGTTGTTTATGGCCGAACGCAAGAGCGTCGAGGAGCTTTATGATCTGGCGAGCGATCCGCATGAGATAAATAACCTCGCCGGAAAAGCGAAGTACAGGCCGGTACTGGAGAGAATGCGGAAGGTTCATTTGCAGTGGGTACAGGATACCAGGGACGTCGGGCTGATTCCGGAGCCCGAGATAATGGACAGGGAAGCCAAATATGGCAATCGGTATGCTATATTGCGGCAACCTGGCGGCGATGAGCTGAACAAGCGGCTTGGAGCGACGGCTGCACTGGCTTCGGAGGGCAAGAGCGCTCTGGGCAAGCTGGCTGGGGTGATGAAGGACTCGGATGCAGCGGTTAGGTACTGGGGGGCGACGGGGATAGGTAATATTGGCGTTGATGCTATCTCGGCTGAAAGCGCGATGGAGCGGGCGCTAGATGACGAATCAGTGAGCGTTCGGGTTGCGGCGGCTCGGGCTTTGTGTAAGATGGACAGGCCCCAGAAGGCTCTGCCGATATTGATCGAGACGCTTGATTGTGAGCATGAGTGGGGCCGGCTGCAGGCGGCGATCGTTCTGGATGATATCGGCGAGACGGCCAGGCCGGCGGAAGATGCTCTTAAGAAATGCCTGTCCAGGCAGCCGAATAAGTATATAACGCGCGTGGCGAATCGCGCGTTGAATGATTTGAACGGTACGAATAACACGGTTCGTTAGGCCGATTGCCGGCGACAGGGCCGGACTTCCGCCGGAAATACATCATACGGAGGCATTACTTTTAGTGTGAGAATATGAGAAAAACCCAAAACAAACAATTATCGAAACGGCTAATCTTTATTACTCTATTGAGTTTGTTGCTGCTAAATCAAGCGAATGCAGATGAGGGCTGGAAACGACCTCTCTCCGAAAAAGCCGAAATTATCGAGGTCGGAATTCAGAAACGACACAACATTCTCGGTCTCTATCCATCGATGGTAGAGATACCGTTTGACAGCGACAAAATCGATATCACCACACGCAATCCAATGGCGGATATACAACATGCAGTTTGCTGGACGGCGAATTATTTGGCTGGTCTGTCCTACAGATACGCCTATCTAAAAAAAGCAAGTGCCGAGCCGAAACAGCTCGAAACCGCCAGAACGCGAGCGGATGAAGTATTCGAAGGAGTCTACCGCTGTCAACTTGTAACCGGTGTAAAAGGCTTGCAAGCCCGCGGATACTTTGTCGGTCACGGGGAGAGTTATGCAGAACGCCAGCGTTCGACCAAGCTTCCATACTGGCGACAGGGTGAAGTGGACGGCAAACCTTTCCGGTGGATCGGAGATCCGAGCCATCATAATTACAGTGATGTCATTCACGGCCTCGGGCAGTATTACACTTTGGCGGCTGAAGGTAAGCAAAAAGATCGTGCCGGAGAAGCGATTGACGCTCTCGTCAGTTACTGGGTGGATAACGACTTGAAGATTGCCAAATATGATCGTTCCCTCCCAGAAGTTCCTATTCTCGGTTTCACGGACGGAAAGACGCTGAATACACGGATCATGATGGCGATCGCCGGAGCCAAAGTGGCACACCATGCGACGGGGAAGAAGAAGTTCAAAAAAGTGTATGACCAACTGCTTAACCAGTACGGTGTTCGCAACTTGAAGGTCTTCAATACGGGCAAAGACTTTGACGATGCCGAACACGTTTTCTGTCATCTTGACCTTCTTTTTCGAATCGAGACTGATCCGGAACTGCTCGAAGCATTCCGAAAGGTCGCAGATGGTTTGTGGAAGAATCACAAGGATGATGCACAGAGCCTTTTCACTTACATCTACTACGCCATCGCTCGCGATGTTTCTGAAAAAGAGAAGGCTTTGAAAGAAGCGGTTTTCACGCTACAGACTTTTCCTACTGATATGACAATAAAACCACGGATGAGCAGTCTGAATCCAGATTTGAAACCACCTTACCCAACCTACCTCGCGGCGTGGGACAATGAATACATCTGGAAGGCTAACGTGCTTCGTCCGGATGGCTGGACAAGTCGAATTGTCGTTGACGTTGCTGTTTCACCTGAAGATGCTATGGTTATCTTTGCAGTCGGCGCCGAAGGCGGACTGTATCAATCCCGAGACGGTGCGAGCACGTGGAAGAATTGGCGGCCGGTCGATAAGAACCTCCGTTCACCGGTACGAAGAGTCGTTGTCGGGGAAAAAACTCGAATCTTGATGGTGGCATGTGACGATGGTTTCTATTTAACAACCACAGCCGGAAGCTCCTGGCGGAAAATGCCCGTGCCGCTTGACAACGAAAAGCCAATTAACATTGAAATATCTCCTGAAAATTTCAACATCATCTACGCGATCACGGATAAAAACGTTTACCGCTCTCGTAACTACGGCAAAGAATATGTTGGACAATCCTGGGAAAAGTTGACGGCAGAACTACCAACGCTTAGCTCCCCAAAATTCATCATTGCTCACGGTTCTCCGGGGAGACTTTATGTTATTTCCGAAAATAGAATTTTCACGCGTCGATTGAACGGACAAGGGTGGACACGGGGATGCGATTTTGGACTTGGCGGATATGCTGAGACATATCCCTGGCTCATAGCAGATCCCAGGAATTCCGAACGAGTATGGGTTGGATTCAAAGCAAGGTATGGAGCACTTGGCCCACTTTCGATTCTACAGGAGAGTCAAGATGCCGGGGAAACGTGGTCAAACAGTATGACAGATATCTGGCGGGTAGTGGCAGACAAGGGTTTTCCCGCGTTGATGCAATTAGGAGTGCGATCAGAATTGAATCATCTCGTTGCCGATGCGAGGGAAAGCGAGAAGTTCTACGGTGCTGCCGACCGTGGTGTCTCAATCAAAAGCAAGACTCGCTGGAAGAAATCGGAAGCAGGTTTCAATATTCCACTTGTCAGGTCGCTTTTCGTTTCGAAGTATTCGAATTGGATTTTTGCCGGCACACCGGGCGGGCTATACATTTCTAAAGATGGAGGCGAAACCTGGCAAGATGGTAACCTCTGGTTGCAGTTCGACAAGAACACACGACGCGAATTAGGCGGTGCATCCTTTATAGATGCGTATTGGCGAGCAAGGTACTACGGTTTCATTGATGATGAAACCGCAAACAAACCATTTGGATATTTACAGAATTGATTGGGCTTGCAGGGTGGGACATGTTGTACAAAAAGGAATCGCTTGGACCATTCCCACTGTCCAATCACGGCGCAATAAGCCGTGCATGAAGCGCCCCTAAAATAGCCCAATTTTCGTGACTTGACGCCCACAACTAATATACAACTCGAAAATCCGTTATCTGCCAATTTTGCAAAAAAAGGCTCCTTATAAGCACCTTATTGGTAGTGGTTTATGGAAAAGTGAAAATTTAGCACCGGTTTTAATAAACGTTGCCCGGCTAATGACTATATTAACTTATTGGTAGCACCCCGGCAAGAAACCTTCACTTCTCAAGATAGATTCGATATTCTATTGGAAAAGAAGCTCAGTGGTGTAGCTGGGTAAGGAAATGTTATATGGGAAATCTAAGATGAGGTCACTGAATAGTTTTGTGAAAACTACAATTTGCTTTTTGTTTTTGACGTCGGTGCTCTGCTTTTCGAGCACCGCCAGATCCAACTCCATGGTATTCAACGTTCTCGATTACGGCGCTAAGGGTAATGGGAAGGCCAATGACGCTGTTGCAATCCAGAAAGCGATCGACGCTTGTGCCAGGACCGGCGGCCGTGTCCTGCTGCCTGCCGGTCGAACATTCTACAGCGGCGCAATATATCTCAAAGGCAATATAGACTTTCACGTCGAAAAAGGAGCGATATTTCTTGGGAGCTCAAACGAAGAGGACTACGGCCCGTACGCCGATGCATTGATCAACGCAGTTGACGCTCCCAATATTTCCATAACAGGCGGAGGGCAGATAAATGGGAACGCCTCCGCCTTCATGAATGAATTGAGACCAGGCGGCGACATCTACGAACCTAAGTGGGGCACGCACAAAGGCTGCCTTGGAAGCAAAGGCACAATAAAACGCCGCTATATGCTCATGACTCTGATCAAATGTGACCATTTGAAGATAACCGACATTACCCTGAAAGACTCGGCCTCCTGGTTTATTCATCCCGTGGGTTGCGATGACGTTCTAATTGACGGTATATCCATCATCGGCGACCTAAGAGTTCCCAACAACGACGGAATCGATCCGGACCACTGCAGAAATGTTCGCATCTCTAACTGCTACATTCACACAGGTGACGATGCTATCGTCTTTAAGAATACCCTGCTCTGTGATGAGTGGGCCGATTTTGGGCCATGTGAGAATAACACTGTAACCGGCTGTGTCATAGTATCAAGGTCATCCGCTTTGAAAATCGATGAAGTATGGAATGACTGCAGAAACATCGTATTTGACAGTTGCGTGATATACGCGAGCAACAGGGGGATGTGTATACAGAGTCGCGACCGGGGTAATATCGAGAATATAATGTTCTCGAATATCATTGTGAATACTCAACTCCATAGCGCGTGGTGGTGGGGCAAAGCAGAGCCCATCTGTATTACCCATATGCCCCGCAATGCGGAAACAAAGCTTGGAAGAGTGAGTAATATTACCTTCAGCAATATTATCTGCAACAGTGAAAACAGTGTTTATATCCACGGCTGGAAGGGAAATCCTGTAGAGGACATTGTTCTCGATAATGTGAAAGTTACAATCGACAAGAAAACTCATTGGCAGGGTGGCTGGTATGATCCTCGTCCGGGAAATGTTTTTAAAGTGAATGCACCAAAGCCTGCCTCTCCAGCAGAAGAATTGAATCAGCGTAAAGGTCTCTATAGACACAACACAGTTGGTATCTATTGCGAAAACGCAAAAGATGTGACGCTTAGAGACGTGCAGGTCAAATGGGGTAGGAATCGGCCGGAGTATTATGGATCGGCCCTTGAAACACACAACGTACAGGGCCTTGTCCTTGACAATTTCAAAGGAAATGCAGCTCACAAGGCTCTGCCCGGATGGTCAGAAAAGCGGTAGAACCCCAATGGGAACGAAGTTTCCAAATGAAGATTTGGCGTAATTTGTCTACCGGCATCGATGGAACACAAGAAGGGTATTCATCTACAGTCACCTTTACAGTGGTATTTAGTTGTTGGTTGAAATGTAAAAAAACAACTGTGAGGTGTGTCTCTTTGCCTGTAATTCTGTATCTTGCATAATAACTCCTCCTCTATCCGGGAAACTACAATAATCGCGTTTGCTGAAAGAGAAGAATCCACAGATGCCCGTTCAGTGCTGACACAATTCTTTCCTTCCTTATTTATACAAAATTATCCACCTTCCCATTAAGGTAAATCTCTTGAAACATATATCTGGTACCAGCTTGATTCAGTTTATGAAAATATTGTTGTAATTAACCTTGACCATATTAATATAAGTCACTGTAAATATTGAAAAACAGCTTTTTTAGACAGTCAAAGAGTTGATATCAATCGCTTTGGTAGAGAGTTCAAAATAGAGGATAGAAATGAGTAAAAATCGTATATGTCCTGTTTTTCTCAGTTATATGCTGCAAACTCAATTCGCCGCCGGACAACAACCACATTTTTGAAGTTCCGGCCTATAGTGTCTTGTTTATAAAATACGAAGATACATAAAGGGTAATGCGATGAAATTTATTATTGTGTTGTTTTTCATGCTCGTTAGTCAAACACTCATAGCACAGGAGGTCATCAATCTTTGGACCGGACAGCCTCCCTATTCCAAGCCGAACTCACTGGAAGAAACAATCATCGAATCCTGGGGTGTTCCGTGCGCAAAGAATGTGACGAATCCAACACTGACCGTCTATCGTGCCCAGGGAGACAATTCCGGTCGTGCAATGATCATTTTGCCGGGTGGCGGTTATGAGTTAGAATCTATTGTCGCAGAGGGGCAACGTATTGCCGAGTATCTGTCGTCACATGGCATCGTTGCAGCGGTGCTGAAATATCGATTGCCGTTGCAGGAAGCGTCTGACCAGCCTCATCTACTACCAATTACAGATGCGCGTAAGGCGGTTGCTCTTATGAAATCCAAGGCTGTCGATTATGGCGTTGATGCCGCGCATATCGGTATTATGGGTTTTTCAGCGGGCGGTCATTTAGCAACTGCTGTCAGCGTATTAAAATCAGAAAACCAAAGTGAAAATCCGGATTTTTCGGCATTGATTTACCCGGTGACCACGTTAAGTGCCGAGAATCAGAAATGGTTGGAGGAGAGCCTGTTTCACCGCAAGATGACAGACAAAGAGAAAAAGCAATACGAATTGGTCAAGAATGTTACGAGCTTAACACCTCCAGCTTTTTTGCTACATGCCTACGATGACGAAGTTGTGCCTATTGAAGAATCTTTGCTGTACGCCAAAGCCCTTACAACAGTAGGCCAGGACGTCGAGGTGCATTTCTTTGCTAATGGCGGGCATGGATTCGGTCCTGGCAGAGGTAGCGATGGTACGTCTCAATGGTTGAGCTTATTGGCCAATTGGATTGAACGGCAGTAGTCATGAAGGGATGATATCATGAGGAAGATTGTGGTGGGCTGTCAGGCATGAGAAGGAGTGGACATAGTATGAGTACAAGACAAGTAATATTTATTACAGGGATTATCTGGTTGGGATGGTTGCAAGTCCCATGCGTTGCGGAAAAGATATTACTGCGGCTGAAACCCGGTGAGGTGCGGCAGGAGATTGACGGATTTGGGGCCAGCGGAGCATGGTGGGCGCAAATTGTCGGTGGATGGGAAGAAAGCAAGCAGAGAAAGATCGTAGGGTTGCTGTTCGGCAAAGAAGGGATCGGATTGTCGATTTATCGCTATAATGTGGGAGCGGGATCGGGAGAGGAAATTGGGGATCCCTGGCGGCGGGCGGAAACGTTCGAAACGGCGAAAGGAGAATATGACTGGCAGAGAGATGAAAACGCGATGCGGATTTTGCGCCAGGTGTGCGCAGCGGGAGTGGAAAATGTAATTCTGTTTGCCAACAGTCCGCCACGGCGAATGACCAAATCGGGGTATGCGTTTGCCGGGCAGGGCGCGGATAAATCTAATTTGCGGCAGGATATGTACCAGGAGTTTGCCCGGTACCTGGCGGACATAACCGAGCACTTTATCCGAGTGGAAAAAATCCCGGTCAAAGGAATCAGCCCGATTAATGAGCCGCAGTGGGACTGGGACGGGCATAGCCAGGAAGGCTGTCATTACTCGGCCGAGGAAGTGGTCCGGCTGGTGGAGATTATGCTGCAGGAAGTAGAGAAGCGAAGATTGCCGGTAGAGGTGGAGGCGCCGGAAAACGGCAGTTGGGAAATGGTAGTAAAGCCGTTGGGGGATGACTGGAGGAGATCGCCGGTCTATCTGGAAAAACTACTGGGCAATGAATTTGTCCGGCAGCGGATGGATAGTTATGCGATTCATTCGTATTGGGCGAATTTGGGGAGGAAGAAGGCGTTTGCGGAGTATTTCTTTGTGAAGTATCCGGGCAAAAAGCTGCAGATGACGGAATGGTGTGAGATGAAAGGCGGGTGGGATTATGGAATGGATTCGGCGCTGCGGATGACGCGGGAGATAATAGACGATCTGGTGTGGGGCGGTGTTTCATCGTGGCAGTACTGGATAGCGGTGTCGCGGTATAATTTCCGGGATGGCCTGATTTATGTGAACGAATCAGAGCGGGAAATTATTCCGATCAAACGGCTGTGGGCGATGGGGAATTTCAGCCGATTTATTCGGCCGGGCTATCGGCTTTTCGAAGTCGAGCATAATTCAAGGGTTTTACGGGTAGTGGCATGCAAGAGTCCAGATGGGGGCAGGTTAGTGGTGGTGGTTATGAATCCGGAAACGAAGAGCAATGAGGTAGAATTACATTTTGCGAACGGAAGTGGGGTGAATATATTCGATGCGTATGAAACATCCAAAGCGAATGATTTGAAGACCGTGAGTCGTGGAGTGAAAAATAACAGCTATACTTTCCCGGCGGAGAGTGTGACGACACTGGTTATTAAAGGATCTGGATTTACGGAGAAATTATGAGTTCTAAGACATCCCGGGCATCAGGCTCAGATTTACCAAAGCCCGCATAGCAGCCCTTGATGGTCGGCGAATTCACATGGTAAGTGCAAAAGATAAATAGGAATGACATCGCGTGTCGAATCCGGTAGCTTGGAATTATTCAAAGACTTCAGACTACGGAGAGCACGCGATGTCATACAAACATCTTACCATGGACGAACGAAATATGATATATCGAATGCAATGGTAGGGCCACTCGAATGTCGAAAGTATGCTATTGATTTTATCGACAATACAAAAAATCAGACGGTAATTACCAGCTTTTCCAAACAAATGGGAAAGTATACTTGCTGCAGAATAAATCGAATGGTTACTATCCTGTTATGGCAGGCCGTTAGACCCAGAACTGTCAAAATGGTTATCACAAATCCCGCCAAAGATGTACGGGCAGCTTATTGAGTTTGAATTGTTAGATGCCAAGCATGTGACTACAGAAACAGGACTTAGGGCTAATGAGTTGCGAAGCCTTAAAAAGTTATCATTCGATTTTGAGAACTGTACCGTTACGGTTAAAGTCGGATATAGCAAGAATAGTAAGAAGGCTGTTTTGCCGCTGTGAATGAATACTGCTGTGGCATTGCAACCGGAACTGATGATGTCACCGCAAATGAATTGACATATACTGGTAAAATTGGCGTCCGACAACGTACTTTGGCGAACTCCAGCGAACAGACAAACCACGATAACGATAGCAAAACCGCAGTTTTGACCACGCCCGGCAGGACTCGAACCTGCGACCTACGGATTAGAAATCCGTTGCTCTATCCAACTGAGCTACGGGCGCTTCACTTTTTAACTGCTTGCAATATAACAAGTTATTACGCATCCTGTCAATACCTGAAGCACTCAAAACGAGCAAAATAAACCAATTGTGTCAAATTTTTATCAATCGGCTTTCACTTTGGCAGGAATACTGTTCAAAAACTTGTTTGCAGAAGCCAAGTCTTCCGACCGTACAGATAGGAAATACTTCCTCGTCGTAGAGATATCCGAAAATAAAATGAGTCATCTTTGAACGATAATTGTGACACAGTCTCATCTATCAGTATTCAATGTACGATTCCAAATGAAAAGGGCTGACAACTTTATCGAGCTGCCAGCCCTTCGACTACATTGGGCGTTTTGCTTCTTTCAGAGATGGCTACTGAGCCATAACTTTTATTTCCTACGGGCTTACTGCCCGGTTGCAGATGCGAATATCATCAAAGTACATCTTTCCCGAACCGCCGGGGATTGTCATATTGCCTTTTGTTCCCAGGCCAATCGCGATCCTGTCAACGTTGGTCAGGACTATGCCCTGATCTGCAAAGGTCTGCAGAGGGATAATCCACTCGGTCCAGGTATTGATCTGTGCCGCGGCCGGGTCATCGTGAACCACCACTACCGGATTTCCGGCACTATTAGAAACTGCCACATACAGCGGCTCGGCATCGTTGCTGAAAATACCGATATCCTGGTTCGCCCACTGTGGGCTGACCGTCCCGGTAGTCGTAACGTTGGTGAATACGGTTTGGCAGGTTAAAACCGCATCATGGCTGGTTACCGCCAGGCCGATATAGACGTTCGAACCCATCTGGATGTTCTCAGGCGTACCCTGCATCTCCCACGTCGTGCCGTTTGTCGAACTGTACGCCGTAAAGTTGCCGGCCAGGTCACGCTCGATCTTCACCCAGTACGGCGCTTCGATCCCTGCTGTTGTCGTGTCACTGCTGACATCGTCGGTGAAGGTGCGCCGCTGGAAGGAAACACCCTGAGCAGGTGTCACAACCATTGTCGCGTGCACGGAGCCCGGATCAAGGCTCTCGCGAATCATCACGCCGGCCTTGGCCCAATTGTTGGTGTTATCAACGCTCTGAACCCTCGCTACAATCGAGCCGACGCCGGTGAGCGTCTTATAGGCAAAGTGGAACTCGTCAGCGCTATCCCAGATATCTGTGCCGGAGCCGGTCATTGTGTAAGTGCCGACCGGTCCCTCAACGAAGCTGCCGACGGACGCCGAGTAACCTCTGAACCACAGCGATAATTCCGTGACGCCTTCCTCAGTCCAGTCACGCGGGGCAGACAAGGTTTTCACTGCTTCCGAATAATTCGCGAAGCCCTGCTTATTGTTGTCGTACCAGTACGGCATCGACTTGGCACCGCTGTGGACTATATTTTCCTCGGTATAAGAGCCGGTAGTGTCGTCGCCTACAGCCGAACCGGTGCCGTTACCGGGAATGTAACCGGGAGTACCGGGCACGCCGGCACCAAGCCCATCATTCCATTCAAACCATATCTGGTTATCCTCGGTATCGTAATCCTCGAAGTCGTCAACAACAAGGAAATCACCTGTCGTAAAGCTCCAAAGGTTGCCAATCCACGGACTGTCGGGATTTACGCTATTAACTTCGTCAACGCGCCAGTAGTAAGTAGTAGCCCAGCCAAGTTTACCCGGATCGTAGCTCTCGTCATCAAGTGTCTTTGTGCCTTTGTACTCGGGTGAGGCTGTGGTGGCATTCTTCACAGCTTCTTCATCCGTGCCGAAGTAAACATCATGTGAAACGGTATAATCTCCTGCTTCCCACTTGAGTACTGGTGCGTGCTTTACTCCCGTAGCTCCATTACGTGGATTCGGGCTGCCGGCTTTTATAGGCAGTGCTAATGCAGCCTGTGGAATGAGCTGCTTTGGAGTGGATGGGCTTTCCCATCGCAGCTCTGCTATCGCATCAGTGGTGTTCTCAAAATACTCCATTACAATGCTGTAAAACTGCCCGGCCACCAGGTTAATCATCCCGAGATTCTCAGTGGCACCATGGTTGTTCCAA
>Ga0209121_10005405_pt1 | contig 11572 bp, 7 predicted proteins | sample Cruoilmetagenom3_FD_187292 | JGI IMG/M metagenome (GOLD analysis project Ga0209121, IMG submission 187292) | Oil polluted marine microbial communities from Coal Oil Point, Santa Barbara, California, USA - Sample 3 (SPAdes) (version 2) | ecosystem: Environmental > Aquatic > Marine > Oil seeps ...
AAAAGTGCATTATAATGCACCAAAGGAGTCATTTCGAGTATTTTTTCAAAATTAAAGTCACTTTCTCAGATCAATCTACACTTGTTCTGAGACTAGTACGACGTCCGGTGATAATGTTTAGCATCGAATATCTGGAACGTGTTTTCAAACATAACAATAAAAGTCTTGGTAGTATAAATGAAGAAGCCGAACATCTCGATTGTAAAAGAATAAATGATGTCGCTGGCCCTGGTGATTTTCACCTTTTCGATGCTGATATTATTTTGAGAAAACGACGTTTAAACAATCTTAAAAAAGAGTCAAATAAACTTAGGATGCCTGAAACTAACCGCTGTGAGGCTTGGTTAGACAGGTTTGGAAAACAGTTTCAAGAAGCTCAGTCAAAAAAGTCTTTAAACCCTAGTGAAAATAGCGATCTTTTATCTCTTTGCCCTGTCACATGGAAGGCAATAGAGCAGATATTCAAGTATAGGATTATTTAAGTAAACGGTACAACCATAAAGAAGCAATCTCATATAATTAGCTTTTTGTAGTTGGCCCTGAATTGGCATAACCTTGCAGAAAGTTAAGAAACACTAGTAAATATTGGATTAATCTATTGAAAAAGCCAAGTGATAGGGAAAGGAGACTGGGTATCCACATTTCGTTTATAAGCCAGCAGTGATAAAAGTGATACATAAGATCTATATAGGAATAGCGGGCTGGTCGTATCCGGACTGGAAGGGGATTGTTTATACCTATTCTAAAATAGACCAGCTCGAATACGTCAGCAGGTTTGTCGATTGTATCGAGATTAACAGCACTTTTTACCGGCCGCCGTCTATTAAGAACACTAAATCGTGGCTTCAGAGGACTTCGGGAAAAAAAGACTTTTTCTTCACGGCTAAGCTTCATCAGGATTTTACGCACAAGGGCAAAATTGACGCCGGGATGGTCAGAAATTTTCATAAAGGTTTCGAGCCGTTCCTGGAGGCGGACAAATTAAAGCATCTGCTGGTTCAATTCCGGTACGATTTTGCGGATAGCTTGGACAGCCGACGGCATTTGACATCGATAGTGGAGAACTTCCGCGATGCGTTCGAGCTTGCCGTGGAGGTCCGGCATAGATCGTGGCAGGAAAAAGAGGCGCTTCAATTCCTGCAGGAGCTTGATGTTTCGGTCTGCAATCTTGACTATCCGACTTCGTGGAACTCGTTTAATTTGCAGCACTGCACGGTAGGGCGATCCGGCTATTTTCGTATGCACGGCAGAAACTCCGAAAAATGGTTCAGCAAGGCCGGCAGGGATGAGACCTACGATTATTATTACAACGGCCAGGAGCTTGCCGGGATAAAAGGAAGAATCGATAAATTAATCGAGGCCTTCGAATTTTTGACGGTCATCGCCAACAATCATTATCGAGGCGCCGAGCTTGCGAATGCTATAGAATTGAAGGCATTGGTGAGCGGCGAAAAACAGCCTGTCCCCGCCGGTCTTTTGAAGACTTATCCGAATCTGGCATCGATTGCTTCGATATAAATTGAAAAACTCCGCGTGGAAAGAGCGAGTAAATAGATCTGCACGAGGATTTTGGAGGTTATGTTTGTGGGTTTCGAGTATTAAATTCGATTTGGCATAAGTGTGCTTGATTCCGGACGGCCGAAGGTGTATAGTACGGCGTATGGAAACTAAGGCCGAGATAGTTTGTAAGCCGGATCGGTCGGCATCGTGGAGACAAAGATGCTGGCGAAGATAGCCAACCGGATTGCCAAGCGGTCGCCGCCTATGGCCTGATTTCAGTATGTACATTTTTCTGTGCACCGGACGAGGATAATGAGGATAACCTTCAGGAAAAAAGTAATACTAAGTTTTCTCGCCGTTATAGGCATAACTGGCTTTTTTGCTACATTTGTTGGCATAAAATTAATCGATAAAAGTATTGTGCCCAGAATTCAGGATAAGGTCAGAGTTGATTTGAACTCTGCACGTGAGATATTTCAAATGAGGACAGCCGACATACAGAACGTTATCCGTCTCACTTCTGCCAGGTTTTTCCTTACGGAAGGTATCTCAAATAGCGACAGAGAACGATTGAGTGTAGAACTCCAAAAGATCAGGCAGAGGGAATCGCTCGATATTCTTAATTTAACTGATTCCGAAGGGACCGTCTTGCTGAGAACAGCAAATCCAAAGGAAGAGGGAGACAGTCAGGCTTCCAATGAGCTGATCAAAAAGATTTTGACTGAAAAAAAAGTTATAGCATCTACTGAGATATTATCGAAAGAAGTATTAATTAAGGAAGGCAAAGACCTTGCGGAGCGGGCATATACGAAAGTTATTGCAACACCTGAATCGAACTCAATCCGTAAAGAGGCAGAAACTTCCGGAATGTTCATCATTGCAGCAGCGCCTGTTCTAAGCGATGAGGGCAAATTCCTGGGAGTATTATATGGAGGCAGACTCTTAAATAATAATAATGCTATTGTCGATAAAATAAGAGATATGATTTATGAGGATGAAAAATACAATGGCAAAGATGTTGGAGTGGTAACGATTTTCCAAAATGACGTGCGTATTTCTACAAATGTTAGAACAGAAAACGGCCAGAGGGCCATAGGTACATTAGTTTCTGAGGACGCATATAAAAATGTTCTTATTGAAGGAAATTCGCTGAGTAAAATAGAATTCGCAGTGCGCGATTGGTATATAACGGCATACGAGCCGATTAAGAATATATCCGGCAAGACTATTGGTATTTTAGGTCTTGGTGCGCTTGAAAGTAAATTTAAGAGTATGGAAAGAAAAGCGTTGTGGATATTTCTCGGAATAACTTTTGCCGGAATTGCGGTGTCTGTAATCATTTGTTTCGTCCTCACAAATTCTATTATGAGACCGATTAATTCGTTACTTTTTGCCACCCGTGCTCTGGCTGACGGCAACGTAGAACAGCATGTTCAGCTAAGCAATGCGCCGGAAGAAATAGATGCGTTGGGTGAAGCATTCAATTACATGGTTTCCTCGGTTAAGGAACGGGACGAGCAACTACGACAGCAGGCACAGGAAGAAATTATGAAGTCAGAGAGGCTGGCAATGGTCGGACAGTTGGCTGCTGGTGTAGCTCATGAGATAAACAATCCCCTGGGTGGCATTCTTTTATTCAGCCGGCTTCTTCTACAAAAAGCCCCTTCCGAAGGGCTTATGAGAGACAATCTGGAGAGGATAGAAAAAGATGCCAAGCGCTGCCAGAGCATAGTTCAAGGTCTTTTAGACTTTGCGCGTCAGCGGGAGCCAAAAATCGAGAGTTTACAATTAAATGATGTGTTAGAGAAAACCGTCAATCTTTTTGAAAATCAGCCTTTGTTTCATAACATTGAGATTGTTAAGCAATATCAGTCGGAATTGCCTGTAATCTCTGCCGACTCGGCCCAAGTACAGCAGGTTTTTGTTAATATCATAATGAATGCGGCTGATGCTATGAACGGTAAGGGTGTTTTGACAATCAGTACACGGTCAGCCGACACAAATGACTATCTTGAGATCAGTTTTATCGATACCGGTAATGGCATACCATCGGATAAGCTCGATCGTGTATTTGATCCATTTTTTACAACAAAAGGGGTAGGCCATGGGACGGGTTTGGGCCTGTCAATAAGTTACGGTATAATACAAAGACACGGCGGAACAATAAAAATTTCAAGCCAAGTCGGTCAGGGAAGTACCTTTGTAGTCATTCTGCCAAAAAACAAATGGGAAATGGCCTGATGCCTTTTTCAGCAAATATCCTGGTCATAGACGATGAAGAGTCCATACGGGCAGGGTGTATTCAAACGCTGGCAAGAGATGGTTACAGGGTCCAGGCTGTCGAAAACGGACGCAAGGGGCTGGAGAGGACCAATAAAGAATCCTTTGATACAATTCTCCTGGATTTAAAGATGCCGGGCATCCCGGGAATGGAAGTGTTAACAAGGATCAAAGAGGATGATCCTAATTCTGTAGTAATCGTGATTACGGGATACGCCACAATAGATTCCGCTGTTGAAGCGATGAAACAAGGCGCTTACGATTTTCTTCCCAAGCCATTCACCCCTGAAGCACTTAGCTCAATTGTTAAAAGGGCTGTGGACAGTAGATTACGTACCCTTGAAGATGCCTGTGTAGCACTTGCTCTTGATGAAGAAATGATATCAAAAACCATTATCGGTCAATCGAATGAAATAGCAAAGCTTATCGCGCTCATAAAGAAAATTGCCGCTGCCGACTCGACTGTTCTTATTACGGGGGAAACCGGTGTTGGTAAAGAGCTTGTGGCACAGACAATACATCGTCTCAGCAAGAGAGCTGATAAGCCATTTGTGACGGTTGATTGTGGTGTACTTGTTGAAAGCCTCTTTGAAAGCGAGATGTTCGGCCATACTAAGGGGTCTTTTACTGGTGCAATAGAAACCACGCAGGGTAAATTCGAGCTGGCGAACGGCGGGACCATATTTCTCGATGAGGTTGCAAATATCAGCATCAATATGCAGGCGCGACTGCTGCGGGTTATTGAGGAACGGGAAATTTCCAAGGTAGGAGGTTTAGAAAAGAAAAAGGTGGATGTTAGAATCATCGCTGCTACCAATAAGAACCTGTTCAAAGAGATTAATGAAGGAAGATTCAGAGAAGACCTTTTTTACCGTCTCAATGTCGTACCCATCCACATACCATCTCTTAGAGAGAGAAGGCAGGACATCGGTATATTGGCGAAGTATTTTCTAAAGAAATTCAGCCGGCATAGGAAAAAGGCCGTAACAAGCATTTCAACCGAGGCGATGCGGTCTCTGGAAATGTATGATTGGCCCGGAAATGTAAGGGAACTGAGAAACACAATTGAACGTGGAATTGTAACATGTGAAGCAAAAGTAGTTGAATTGGATGATTTGTCATTTAACGAATCGGAGATTCAAAGCAATATCAATTCGTCAGGGCAAGGCTCCCTTGCGGAAATGGAGAGGGAAAAGATTAGCAAGGTGCTGAAGCAGTTTGATGGTCATAAAACCAAAGCAGCCGAGTATCTCGGCATTAACCGTAAAACACTGCGTGAAAAAATCCGCAAATATAAAATCAAAGTCGAATCGTAAATAAACAGCGGTACTACAGAACCCGTTTCTAACCATCGTTGGTGCCAAAAGTGCCATCGTCGTTCTTAAATTTTCTCATCCATAGTCAATCCTAAAATATTTTATTATATGTAACTACCTGTCATGAAAGAAGTTACGCCTTTGCCGGACATTAGTTCTCTATTGGTTGATAACCTGGCAAGGATGTTGCAATATGAAGTATCAGATGCGTCGTAAAATCGCTTTACAGGTACCTTAGCTGGGTACATAAAGGGCGCAGGAAAATCTGCTGATTACGCAATAATGTCTATCGTGAGCAAAGGGAGTTTATGATGTGTGCCAGAGAACAGATAACGCAAGGATCAGGTTTCCAGGAATCAGGGATGACAGATGTGGTTGTTATCGATGACGAGGAATCGATATGCGAGGGTTGCAGGCAAACGCTTGAAACGGAAGGCTTCCGGGCAGAAATTGCAAGGAATGGAGCAGAAGGGTTGAAACTTGTAGAGCGATCCCATCCAAAAGTTGTACTGGTGGACCTTAAAATGCCGGGTATGAGCGGCATGGAAGTGCTGGCCGACATTTCCGAGTATGATCCATCTATCGTAACAATAGTTATAACCGGTTATGGTTCGATTGATTCCGCTGTTGAGACGATGAAAATCGGAGCTTCGGACTTTTTGACCAAGCCATTTGCTCCAGAGAGGCTCCTTGAATCTGTCAAGCGAGGGATGGAACTGGCCAAACCGGCCGAAGAAGCGGAAGTAACCGAGCGAGTTGTCAAACCCCTGGAGGCACCTGAAAAAGCTCCATTGAACGAACAAAGTGTTGTTTTGAAAGGCTTGGAAGTCTTAGGCCAATATTACTCGCTCGGTTTCAAAGAGCGTCAGTTCTTCGATGAGTTAAGGTCCCTTGAATCAGAGGCGAAATACCACGCTGACAGACTCGGTCAGGTCAAAGAGAAAGGCCATGCAGTACTTGATATAGTTCGCGATTTAAGGCTGGTTGATAGTATTATCCAAAGGTACGCATATAAGAAAAACGCGCTTATCCAGATTCTTCTGGATATCCAAATGAAATTTAACTGGCTTCCACGACACTGTTTGGAGTGGGTTTCAACACGCCTCAATATCCCGCGTACCAACATATACACTGTCGCCAACTTTTATGAGGCATTGAGTCTGGAACCCCGGGGAGCACACTTGATCCAGATATGTACCGGCACTGCCTGTCATGTTCGTGGAGCTGCCGGCTTAGTTGATAGAGTGTCCAGTATTCTGGGTATTAAGCCGGGCCAAACCGATTCAGAGCAGTTATTCACACTGGAAACAGTTCATTGTCTGGGCTGCTGTGCTTTAGGGCCGGTGATAGTGGTTGACGGAGAGTATTGCAGCAATCCTTCTACAAAACAAATCCGGGAGATTGCTGCTTTATGCGAAGTAAGTTGCGAGAAAGGAGAAAATTATGCCCAGGTTGAACTCGGTCGCTGACTTGGAAAAGCTTAAAAAAAACCTTTTAGATCAGTCAAAAGATAAGAAAATTGTTTCCATTACCAATGGTACCGATGGAAGAACACATCACAGCCAAGATGTGTTAAGGGCTTTCACTGATGAAATACAAAGGCAAGGCTTGTCTGGGAAGGTAATAGTAAAAAGCACAGGCTGTCATGGGTTTTGTCAGAAAGAACCCTGTGCGATTATTCTCCCACAAGAGATCTGCTATGTGAGTCTGAAGCCTGAGGATGTTCCAGAAGTTGTCTCCGAGACTTTGGTTAAAGGAAAGCTTATTGAGCGACTTCTATATGAGGATCCCAATAACAGTGCAAGGATTACGAAGGAGTCTGGAATTTCGTTCTATAACCTCCAGTCCCGTATTGTGCTGGGCAATAACAGATTCATAGATATGGAAAATATAGACGATTATATTGCGATTGGTGGCTATGCTGCTTTATCCAAAGCATTTTTGCAGATGACGCCAAAGCAGGTTCTCGATGAGGTCAAAGAGGCTAATCTAAGAGGTAGAGGTGGAGGCGGTTTTCCTGCCGGCCGAAAGTGGGAAACCACACGCAACGCAGCGGGAGAGCCGAAATACGTTATCGTCAATGCCGACGAAGGTGACCCCGGAGCTTATATGGATAGGAGTTTGTTGGAAGGCAACCCGCATAGTGTACTGGAAGGCTTGCTTATCGGTGCTTATGCTATTGGCTCACATGAGGGCTATATTTATGTCCGGGAGGAATATCCACTGGCATTAGAGAATACGGAAATTGCAATCGAATCAGCCAGGCAGTACGGTTTATTGGGGGAAAACATCCTCGGTTCGGGATTCGATTTTGATGTTACTATCCATCGAGGAGCCGGTGCCTTCGTCTCAGGCGAATCCAGTGCTCTTATGAGCGCTATTGAAGGCCGTGTGGGTGAACCCAGGCCAAAATACATCCATACGTCTGTAAAAGGCCTGTGGGATAAACCTACCTGTTTGAATAATGTTGAAACCTGGGCCAATGTGCCGTTTATTATCAATAAAGGCTCCGACTGGTTCAAAAGCATTGGCACAGAGAATAGCAAAGGTACCAAAATATTCTCGCTGGTTGGTAAGATAAATAATACCGGATTAGTTGAAGTACCTATGGGAATAACTTTAAGGGAAATCGTCTATGATATTGGCGGCGGCATCCCTAATGGCAAGAAGTTTAAGGCCGTACAAACTGGTGGTCCTTCCGGAGGGGTTCTACCTGAAAACATGCTTGATGTTCACGTCGATTTTGACGAGCTTACAAAAGCCGGATCGATGATGGGCTCGGGTGGAATGATAGTAATGGATGAAAATACCTGCATGGTCGACACAGCCAGGTATTATACCGAATTTCTTGCTCAGGAATCCTGCGGAAAATGTGTCCCGTGCCGTGAGGGACTCAGACAGATGCTTAGAATCCTGGATAATATAACAAACGGAGAAGGCGAGGAAGGTGACATCGAGCTTCTGGAGGAACTATCGGAGTTTATCCAGGGGGCATCTTTGTGTGCCCTTGGTCAAACAGCTCCAAATCCTGTTCTAAGCACAATCAAACATTTCAGGGATGAGTATGAAGCACATATAAAGGAAACACGTTGCCCTGCAGGTGTGTGCAAGGCGCTTATCAGCTATTACATTGATCCTGATAAATGTCTGGGTTGCGGACAGTGTGCAAAGAATTGCCCGACGGATGCAATCTCCAAAACCGAAGATAAGACATATGTTATTGACCGGGAAAACTGCATTAAATGTGGAATCTGCTTGACTGTCTGTCCTGACAAGGCAAAGGCTGTGGTTTTGCAAGACGCACTTTATGCTCGGTACTAACTGCGAAGGCTATTATGAGAGAATAAAAATGAAAAGGATACAGTTAGAAATTGACGGAAAGAAAGTACAGGCCAAAGAAGGTGTAACAATCCTCGAAGTTGCTCGCGAAAATGACATTTACATTCCAACTCTTTGTCATCACAATGAACTCAAGCCATCCGGTGTCTGTCGCTTATGCATGGTAGAAATATCTAAAAATAAGAGAACAAGGCTGGTTGCTTCCTGTGTTTATCCTGTTGAAGAAAATCTTGTTGTAAAAACCAATTCTGAAAAGATAAGAAAAATTCGTAAGATGATTGTTGAACTGCTCTGGCCAACGGTACCAGCTCTGGCAAAAGAGTTTGAAGTGGAAAAATCTCGCTTTGTTCCTGAGCATACTGAATGCTGTCTGTGCGGATTGTGTGTCCAGTATTGTACAGAGGTCGTAAAATTAAACGCAGTTTACTTCAAAGGCAGAGGAATAAATCGGGAGGTAGCCGTTCTTCCTGAATTTGTAGATGATTGTGCTTATTGCACGAAGTGTTACGGTTTGTGTCCAGGCGGGTGGATTGTAATTCAAGCCATGACAACATAATAAAGACGGATGTAAATAGCAGAGTGAGCGGCAAAATAAAAATTGATACTGAACGGTGCAAGGGCTGTGGCCTATGTGTAGAAGCATGCCCCAAAAATGTCATTGCAATATCTAAAAACTCCAACAAAAATGGTTATTTTCCTGCAGAAGTAGTCAACATTATCGATTGTTTCGGTTGTGCTTTCTGTGCTACAATATGTCCGGATGTGGCAATTGAGGTATACCGTGACGTTGATATGGTAGCTGTTGAATCCGAAAAGAAAGATAGGCTGAGTTTAAGCACTCCGCGATAATAATAGCAGCGAGACCATCTTCGGGACCCAGCCAGGATCGAGAAACTGGCCGAGGCCTTTGAATTTTTGACGGTTATCGCCAACAATCATTATCGGGGCGCCGAGCTTGCAAACGCCATAGAATTGAAGGTCCTCGTGAGCGGCGAAAAACAGCCTGTTCCCGACGGTCTTTTGAAAAATTATCCGAATCTGGCATCAATAGCCTTAAAAACAACCGAAAATCCTGCATAAAATCCCGGAACATAAAATCGCACAATAATGGTGCGAAAATGCTTTTTTACGCTTCTGCATAAGCCCCACACAAAATAGCCCGGATTTTATTCTTGACATGAAGATAGATAGTTTTGTATAAGTAAAACTATAGGCATTAGCGAATTTAGGGCCTCTCGGCAGGTGAGAATTTCTATTGCCTGTTTCAAATTTTGTTTTTTTCCAATTAGCAGCTCAAAATTGGCTCGTTGAAGGAAGGAGGTGATATCACATCGAGCAACGTTATCTTGCTTAAATATAGATGTATTGTGGCTTGTCGAAGGCTACAAGTGCTTTGGCGTGTGGCCAAAGTGAGGTTTGTTTTAACATTTTCGAAGGAGGACTTTTATGTATAGAAAATTTATTTGTATTGTTGATACTTCGGTGTGTGGCCGGAGTAAAATTTCATATCAGTTTTCACTTAAAATTAGGAGGAACAAAAATGTTAGCTAAGAAATGCCTTTTGGTGGGAATTGTTACTTTGCTCAGCGTAAGTTTGGCGATTGCGGACCCGCCTGCAGTACACCCCGTCACTGGAGAAGAACTGGTGATAGACTGTCTCAGGGGTACTCCCGATGCCATTGACGGGGATCTGAGCGACTGGAATCTTGAAGCTATGACCCCGGCCGTTCTTGATGTGGCAGAGCAATTACATTCTGGACAGGATAGCTGGACCGGCCCTGAGGACTGTGGCGGAGAATTCTACCTGCTTTGGGATGATGTGAACATCTACATCGCAGTGGTGGTGAAAGACGACATCTTGTCCGCGAATAAAACCGGCGGTGATATCTGGAATGCGGACTGTGTAGAAGTATTTTTCTCTACATTAAATGCCGTTGCAGGACATGATGAACATTACCAGTACGGCTTTAACGCCAATAACCAGAGATGGAACTGGTGCAACATGGACGGTGCTGGTGGGGTCGAGCCTGATTACTTCCAGATAGCCTCCTCCGTAACCGCTGATGGATACATCTGCGAAGCCTCTGTCGAATACGGACAGATGCCGTCATTGGACTTTTCAACAGGCAACACTATCGGATTCCACCCTGTATTCGACGACACCGACAATGGTGATAGGGAACTTCAGATGACCTGGACTGGTCGTGAAGCTCATGACCAGAGTCTCGGATATGGGCATATGATTCTCTCGGCCGACTCTGCACCTGAGCCGGAAGATCCTAATCCTGTTGGGTGGTGGCCCTTGAATGAAGGCTCCGGAGATATTGCTGTTGATTTGTCCGGCCGTGGCAATGACGGCACGATCAACAACCTTAATGGAGGTCTGGGGCTTGACGGCTCGGTTTGGGTGGACGACCCGGAACGTGGCACTGTCATTAGTTTTAACGGTACGGCCGAAGGCGCTTTTGTTCGCGCCGGAGAAATTCCTCAAATGACGCTGACCAACAACTTTACCTGGTCCTTTTGGGCGAAACACAGCGATGAGAACACGGCGGATAATGATATTATTCTCGGTAATCGGATGGACGAGAATGCAGTCGATTTTGTGCCGCGTCAGTTCATTAAGTTCACTCCGACTAAATTCGAGTGGCACATGAATGGCAACGGCGACGACAACATGGAATATGACGACATTCCCGCTGACATCTGGTTCCACCATGCGGTAGTGAAAACCGCAGATCAGTTGACCTATTACCGCAACGGCATTGAAGCCAGCTCAGGGACGTTCACACAACCCCTGGACTTTCCTCAACCACTTTACTTTGGTGGTGACAACGAGGGTGCCGAAGGAGAGAATTGGAGCGGATTGATGAGTGACGTGCGTATCTACAACAGGGCACTAACGGGACTTGAAGTTGTGGCTATCGTGAAAGGTGTCGAACGGGTTGATATGGAGATCAGCTATACCATACAGCCCCCAGTGCTTGATGGGGAATACGATGGAATCTGGGCAGACGCATCAACGCAGTCTTTCGTCCCTCTGGAAGATCCGGCCAACGGCTCCGGCACCTGGAAGGCGTTGTATGATGCGGAGAATCTCTATGTTATCGTGGACGTTACCGACGACAGTCTGCAAA
>Ga0209121_10005406_pt1 | contig 11571 bp, 12 predicted proteins | sample Cruoilmetagenom3_FD_187292 | JGI IMG/M metagenome (GOLD analysis project Ga0209121, IMG submission 187292) | Oil polluted marine microbial communities from Coal Oil Point, Santa Barbara, California, USA - Sample 3 (SPAdes) (version 2) | ecosystem: Environmental > Aquatic > Marine > Oil seeps ...
AAAAAAGGCCGCACAACTATGTACGGCCCCATTCACAAGGCACTCAAATCGGCGCTCAGGTCGCTCTCCAGCGTTGCCTTATCCTCCGTTCGGGTGAGAAAAAAGATAGCATAAATACCAATAGAAGGTTAATTAGCGGGTTTATAGTTGTGCGGCCTATTCAATATTCAGAGGTTAAGCTGCGGGTTTCAGGAAAATCTCAACTCTCCTGTTCAACTGCTGGCCGTAAGGAGTGTCATTTCCGGCCCTGGGCCTACTTTCTCAGTAGCCTATGGCGGTCATCTGATCAGAGGAAATGTTGTTCGAAACAAGAAGCTGTTTTACGGCATTCGCACGTTTTTCAGACAATCTCAAATTATAATCTTCGGACCCTCTGTTGGGCGATGGCGTGTCAGTGTCGGTACATGGTGTTTGATTAAGGTCGATTATGCGTCATATCCCAGACGTTCCAGAATTTTCTTCACACTTTCTTTCAGGGTATCTACGTCTTTCAGCTCTTTATCTCTTTGCAGGTGGTGCAGAAATACTTGGCCTAATTTTACAAAATATTCTGCTTCTATCTGATCTGCTTTCTCTATCAATTCTTGCGCTTGCTCTCTAAGCTTCGCTGGTTTTGTCTTTTTCATCAACGTTCTCCAATATCAAATTTTTTAATCTTCTGCTGATCTCAAGAATAAATCTTCTCGCAAAATAAGAGGTTCATTTCTTATTTTATATTCTTTATAATTCCAGTCTGACAAAATGTAATCATAATTTGCAAATCGGACTATTCCTCTGAGGTCTTTAAGATTGGAGAGGTCCGAAGGTAAAAATAACAGCTCTTTTCTTTTTTGCTCATTCAGGGATATACCGTCCCTGTAGTCGCTCACGCCCATACTCTTGACCTTATTGATTTCTACATACTCAACAGGACCAATGGTATTAGCTGCTATATTTGCAGCATCGCCAGATAGAGAAAACGCAACGGTGTTACCGCAAGCGTTTGTTATTGTCTGTCTGTTTTCTTTACTATAGATGTCATCTATCTGCCCAAAGTCCTGAATTCCAAGGAATACACAGCCCCCTCTAGACCTCGACAGTGTTAGTAATTTTATTATGGTTGGAAGCCTTTGGAGGGTCCCGAATTCGTCTAAAAGAAAAAATGTTTTGAATTCTGGATTGTCCGGCGACGAAAGCAGTCTCCGGGCCAGCAAGTCAATGAAAAGCGACAATATAGGCCGCAATGTTTCTTGAACGTCTGCGTGATTTGAAATAAAGATCATGCCCTTACTGTTATTCAGCCACTCCTTAATGCGAAAGTCACTATCGTTAGCTGACATATACTCGAAGCACTTGGCGTACTGCATTAACACAGAAAGAATACCAGAGGTTGTCCTGGAATTAATGTCCTCAATATGCTTTAGGCCCCTGGCACCGCCGGGGGTTTGTGCTAAACAAGCCACTATATGCTCTGTATCTGAAGTGACCATACTCCAGATATCTTTGTTATATCTAAAACCTTCCTGAAACAAATAATGCAGAATACCGGCAAAAACGTCCCTGGCGGCGTCATTCCAATATGGATTGGAATTCTGTAGAGGAGGGGGAATAAGAGACGAAGAAACTGCATCTATGTCCATGCGTGTCTCTAGTTCGTCCATTACTTGCCAGCCAAAAGACCGGGCATCCAAAGGATTGAAAATTAAATCAACCTCCGGGTCATAAAATTGAGAGACATAATCACCCTTAAAGTCGTACACAATGGCCTTTTCTTGACGTTCTCTGAGCCTCTCCAGGACACCCGAAAGCAAAACAGTCTTGCCTTTACCTGGTTTACCTACAATGAATGTCTGTTTGGTTTCAGCGGATACGGGCATTCTCACAGAACCAAAGGGTAAATCAACTCTTTCATTATTTTTTTTTAACTGATTCAAATATTCTTCCCTGGTGATAATTTGAGAACCCCGGATATAGCGTCTATTCGACTGCTTTTTTGATCTAACCTTAAAAGGGATTATCAAAAAGGGATAGACCAAAAGTAGTGCTGTTACGATCTTGAGATAGTTCCACTTAATTCTTGATAATTCTTTTTTTGCGCAAGAACGTATCCACGGCTCATGAGCAATGATACCTGCATTTGAGGAAACGATTGTGCCGTCAGGATTAGGAAAGTTCATTTTAAAATGAGGGTAAGAGAAACTTTGAAAGGTATTAGCAATAGCCCATTTAGTGGCTACGGTGGTATCGTAAGTTGATGTGTAGTTAACGCTCAGTGCAAAAATGACAATATGTAAGAAAAATGGAATTATGAGAAGCCTTGAGTGCATTTTGCACTTCATTTTGAAGGCATTTATCCATGTTTCAAATCCCTCAAAATCTTCTCCCTTGGTTTCCCTATAGACATCCAAAGCTTCACCGAACCATATATGCGACAGAGTAGGCAGCGTTTCTTAAGGAGGCACCGAAACCACCGGCTCCCGACATAATAGTGGAGGCAAATCTGCTGGTTGCCATCAAAGCAAAAATTGATATGAACATTATAGCCAAAAGCCCCAAAAGGTCTGCGAATGACGTGAAGTCCAAGCGGTATGGAGTTGTGGATACGGTGTACCCTGGAATGTGGAAATAGCATTTTACGGCAAGCACGGTAAGGATCAGGTTTGCCCGAGCAATAATACTAAATACCAAAAATCCGAGGAAAAATCGGACCCAGCCGTCAAAAAGAATGGTGGTGCGCTTGAGCATTATAAAAGGGATAAAAAACCACCCTATTATCTTTGCAAGCGCATAACCCCATAGCGCCCACATAGTGCAAAAAAAGGACGCTATGGACAAAAGAGCAACAACCACAAACACCAAAAGCGCTCCCAACCAGAGGGCTACACCATCTAAAAAGGATACGTCACTTGCTGTAATTCCTTTAATCGTGTCATTTATAAACCCTGGCAGAAAAAAAGGGTCAGAGTTGCCGACTGCCGCCATTTGTATTCCGCCGGCAATACCTTCGCCCCAGGACCAGCACACACCGGTAAGGTAATCGTAATAATCCAGCATTACGCGAGTCATAACGATCAGGAGAAGGACAGCAAAAATCTCAAGGACGTTTGAAGCGCTCATAGCATACCTGGAGAAGGCGAAAACCAGGAGAATGACAGCAAATGCGGACCACACCGCATTAACGAAAGATGACAGTGCAGGAGAGTTCATAATATTGTTCGTTACCACGCCAACTGATTGCATGAAGGTGTTCATGCCAAGCATAGCCTCACCAAATGAGGGCGGAGCTGCCCAAGATACTTCAGTAAAAGCAAGAAAAAAGGAAACTATCAGTAATATTAACCAGCTTGACTTTAATGCCACGTGAACACCTTTTTTTTGTTATCCTGCGGGTGTCAGAAAGATTTCAACTCTTCGATTAAGCTGCCGGCCGTAAGGAGTGTCATTCCCGGCCTTGGGCCTGCTTTCCCCAAAACCTATAGCTGTCATCCTGTCCGGATAAACTGCCCTTGAAACAAGTAACCGCTTTACAGCCTCGGCCCTTCTCTGAGACAAATGCAGATTATACTCTTCGGAGCCTGTGCTATCAGTATATCCTTCAATGCGGATTCTTGTATTGGGATACTGCGTAAACACCCTATCCAGACGATCTATCTCAGAATAGGCTCCGGGTTGCACTACACTGGAATCCACATCAAAAAGAAAATCACCCTTGAGAGTTATAGCCAAAACATTCCCCTGGCGTTGTACTGTCGCAGCTTCGGACGCTGCCACGGCCTGCCGGAGGGCCTGTTCCTGTTTATCCATATAATGACCAGCTCCCGCACCGGCCAGGCCACCTATTGCCGCCCCGATGGCAGTGCCGAGGAGAGTTGCCTTGGTGTCATGGCCTATGGCCTGACCTGCGATTGCCCCGGCTGCAGCACCACCTGCTGCACCATAAGTGCCGCCACGCTGGGTACGATCCATCGTGGCGCACGCCGTCATGGCTATCAAAAGAAAAATACAAATTAATTTTTTCATAACTCCCCCCTTGTTAATATACTATTATTTTATAATATTAAAAAATAATATATAATTTGCAATGTTTGGCCGGAAACCCGCGCCAGGATCGGAATTAACTCCAAAAAAAATCAACGGGCGCCCGAAGCCGGCTGCGCCTGGTACAGCGACCGTTCAAGCGCATCCATTCTTTTTTTGTGTATGGTTGCGATCTTGTGCTGTATCCAATTCATCTCAGTCTGTAGATCCTGTTGTGTCACCTCGCCAGGAAGCTTGTCGCCGTCAAAAAACACGCAATATGAATCCCTGGCTGTTTTCTGCTGTACCTTCAATTTCTTCTTCGTCTGAATCAACTGCTCAAATGTGAGATTGTTATAGTTGATCTCGCAATATTCTTCCGTACCACGGATTTTTCCCTCTTCGCGGAATTTCTTTCTACAAGCTTGACCACACTCTATACCTCTGGCAGGATTTTTTTCTTTTTTCCGGCAATATTCCCAATGCTTATCCATTGCCTGGTCCACTTTTTCATATTCAGGATCAACCAGAGGTTTATCCAAAACAGCATAGGCACTGGAAACTGAAAAGAACATCACAACAAAAAACGGGATATATTTTTTCATCAAAAATTACCTTCTACCAATCACCCCACCTATCCCTCCCTAAAAGGGCCGTGGGTTTTCTGTTTTTAAGCCTTTCTATTTCCGCATCACGAGCTCTTGCTTTTTTCGCGGCTCTTTCCGCCTTAGCCATTTCCTGGTTCATTAACTGTTGATTTAGGATCTGAACAAGGTCTTCTTGTTGCTTCATTAAAGTGACATTTTGCATAGCAATTAACTGAAGAGTCGCCAAGTCAGATTCATCGCCCAAATTCTTGACTCTTTCCGCATAATCCTCAATAGAAACTTTTCTCGCTTCACTTTTCTTTACATTCTCCGATACCATCCTCATTTTGTCTTTCATAAGATCGAAATTGTTATAATCCTCCGTGACTTCCCGCTCGTACTGCGGCGTCCAGAGTCCCATCGGCCCAACATCAGCCTGGACCTCAGCGGGGTCCCTAGGAACATAGCCATAATTACTCAGGACATTATCTAAATTATCCTCATAAGTTGGATCGTTCGGGTCCATGGGAGGAATTGAGGAAAGTGTGCTGCGCCCATAATAACCATCCAGCACTTCCAATAAGCGGTCCCAGTCCTCCTCGCTTATGTACTGAGCGATCCCTTCAAGCTGGTGAAGGTAGTGGTCATATTCTCGCAAGGTCTGCTTGTAGTCCTCTATCGTTTGCATATATTCCGCGTCCATAGCACTGCTCTGATTGATCTGTTCTTCCTGATCGTCTATACGTTGGATGTACGCCAGTATATTGTCAATCAGGTTTGCGGCATCAATCACCGCGTCCATTCCGCTACAGACCCTTGGCGCACAAAACATCGAAAGACACAAAATAAACAATATTGATTTTTTCAAAACTTTAATCGGCTGCACGAAAACACTCCTTGTTTTCTAAAACTTTTACCGTCTCTGCAATACCCTTCTCAAACCCATATTTTGTAATCATATCTGATCTTAGGGCAGTCTCTGAAGGCTTAGATGTAGAAATAACATATTGCTCAGGTTCAACCTCTAAGATCAGCTTTTTGGAAATCCCTATTTCTCTTTGTATGATATACGCTTCCCGTTTTGGTCTGAGGTTTTTTATTGCTTCAATTTCCCCACCTGTTAATTCAAATGTCTGGGTATATACCTCGGTATTCAGCAGTGGATCAGCCATGAAAATAAAGGCTGATGCGGCTGACCGTAAAGCGGGCCAATCTTCTATTTTTTGAAACTCACCAGGGTACTGAGAGCATAAACTGATACCACCTAACCACTTTCCCCAAGTCCTCACAGACCTGGTGATGTACTCACACACAGCCTTAATACGCAGGAGCGCGTGAGCTTCATCAATGTCCAGGAATTTTGGAACACCTATGTAGTTAGGGTTCTCAAACAGGCTCGTTGTCCGAAAAAATATCTCATACATTGCCAGGGGCAAAAGTACGGGATCATCTTTTATGCCTTGTAGGTTAAAGGCTGCCACCTTCTTGTCGAGAGAACCGATAGAATCCTTATCCTGACCAAAAAGACTTGCGTAAATACCTTTGCCATACCACCGGCTCAACTTCTGTTGCAGTTCTTGGGGACAGTGGTTTGCCATAGATGTGAAGTGCCGCAACTCTTTTGGTAGTTTTAGGGTTGACAAGATTGCCCGATCAAGCTGCATCTGCTCGTGCGATTCAAGCGTCCTCATCGCCTCGTTTTCATTGGTTTTAAGCATCTGTATTACAAGATTCTTCAAATGCCGAATCAGATGATCGTCACGATTACCATTTGAGGAAAAAAACGGATTAAAGCCCTTGTTTTCATCAGTATCTATTTTGAAAATGGCTCCATCATCACCAAAGAAGTTGGCAAGGGTTTCGCTCCCCTGGTCTATATCTATTGCTTTGTAGATACCTCCGTATTTCATGAAGTGGCTACCCAGGGTGTTCTTCATGAAACTTTTGCCCGACCTGATAGGGCCTACAACCATAACAACACAGCGGCCAGAGACAAACGGTGAATAATGAAACGGAGTTCCATCCGCGCCCTGAAAAATATATTGAGCCTCTTCGTTGTTTAAATCCCCTACCCTGGGCTGTCCTTCGTTGGCCTTATAAACGAGTGATACAGCCCCAAATTGTGTAGAGTTTATTTTTATATTTCTTATTGAGTGATGCCCCCCGGCGGGCAAAAACGTTTTATACGCATCCGGCATATCAATTGTTTCCACCACACTGCTTATGCCGGACAAATCCAGAGATTTTTTAATTCTGCGAGTAAAGTCGGATAACTTCTTAACCGACCTATCAAAAATCAAGGCGTAACTATGACAATCACCCCAGGTATCTTCAAGGGTTTCAGCTTCCTCGAGGCTTTCCATCTTTTTTCTTATGGCAGGTTTCATATCCTGCCTTCTTTGAAACAAAAGCCCTTCCTCGCCCGCCCCTGTCAAAACATTATATAAATTTATATTTTTCTGATTCAGCTCCCTCTTTTTAGAGGAAAACATGAAGCCTGTTTGAATTTTAGTATATGGACTGAATCTTATCATTAAGACATAATTTCCTGTTTGCATTACAGGACTCTTTTTTGATTCTGCCCATATGCCCGGATGAGTTTCAAATTCTCCAAAACGTGTAATAGCTAAAATTTTGGCATACACGTTTTTTGTTCCCACGAACTTTAATACGTCCTCATTCGAGATTTGGACTGGATACCTGTCGCCGTCAGGAAGCAATAAATCCCATTGATCGCGAGGTATATCCTCGCCTAGAGCTTCGGTCAGATAATCCGGGTCCAGATTTGCAAAAAAACGCATGTAGGCCCAAAGCTCATTAGGGGTCAGGATTGTACTTTTAAAAATCGAATCCCACCTATCCTTAACTTCGTCCAGCGTGTTATCCAGGTCATGCTTCTGGCGATTCAGGTCATTCTCATAAACAACGATAGATTCCTCGTGTGAGAAAAAATGTTTAAGGATTTCACGGCTGTCTTTATTAAAAAAAGACATGGCACCATGTTTGAGGAAGGATAGCGGGTTTAACTTGCTCAAGTTTTCGTCAGGCTTAATCTCAAAAAAATGGACTATTTGAGAAGAGCTAAGCCCTTTTTGGTTCAAAAACTTTTCCCGGTTTTTGGATAAACGATTAGAGATCGTGTTATCTCTTTTCGAAATATTGACCTTGGCAGTCTCAAGATGGACATAATACTGCGTTATCGTAGCGACAGAGGAAGGCAATCCCTGATAAAGAACCCTTGCTATAAGCGAGAGCCCTGTAAAATCGGGTTTGGTAAGGCCATCCGGGTCGCGGCCCTCAATCTTAATCCCGCCTATCAAGGTCCCTCTTTTGGTAAGGCAATAATTACCAAAGAGGGCATATTCGTCGTGAAGGTCCGTAATCGGACCCAGCTTGGACTTTAACATAGTGGATGCGACACCCTAACCGCGCATGTAGCTGATCAAGGCGGCTATACCGAAAACGAATATTCCAGAAATCACAGCCCGCAAAGATTTCCCCAGCCACTCTGAGCGACCAGGTGCATAATTCCACGAAACCAGCGCTGCTATCAGCGCAAGAACGATAGCCGCTGTTGCTCCCGGTCCATCCAGGGCATTGACTAAATCCTGCAAGAATGTAATGGGCTTGGCAAAAACTGTCGAAGAGCTTGTGCCGATGTTGTAGCCTGCAAATACACATTTTCCATATAGAAAAGCCACGAAAGTTAAAATGAAAGTTTTTTTCAAAATCCCCCCCTTTGCAAAATATACAACTTACGATTACGTGACCTCCCGGCACACCACCTGGTATATTTTCTGGTGGCTGCCCTTCTCCACACAAAATATGCGTGAGGATCTTTTTTGTGGCATTGGTAGGCCGGATAACCCAAAAGTAACAAGAAAATAATTGCTACAATCAGTGACCGCACAGCCAGCCCAATACCCACAGAAAAGATCAGAATGCTTACAAAAAGTTTAGTAGGTATTCCAAAGTACTCTTCTCTGGAACTGAGGATAGCAACCTGTTTAAAACCTTTTTCTTCTTCCTGTGCTTCTACAGACAAAATTTCTCCGCCTTCCTGTATATTTCTGATTCTTTAGACTTGGTAATATGGTGAGCCTCTCGATAAGACCAGGCCCAAAGCTCTTTTGTTGCCCCGTTTGCAATCTCAGAGATTGAGGTTACTCGCCGCCCCTGGTGGGGAGTAAGCTCAACATGAACAATTATATCCAGGTTTGACCTAACCTGACTCTTCACCACGTCAAAAGGTAAAGTGCCTTCCCCCGCAACCAACGTCTGAATTCTCAGCAAAGAATCGTCTGGGTTATTGGCATGGATAGTAGAACATGCGCTATGGCCTGTATTGATCGCATGGAGAAAGGCCGTTGCTGCCTTTGCATCCCTTATCTCCCCCACGATTATTCTATCAGGATTTTTTCGCAGGCTGGTCTTGATAAGAAAGGCCAAGTCCACAACCTGGGAATCATCCTGCTTTCTTCGAGTCGGTGCCTCCAGAGAAACTAGGTTTTTGGTAAAAACTTGAAGTTCCTTTGTATCTTCAACAGTCAATATCCTTTCTTCTTCTGGTATAAAACCGGACAAAATGTTTAGAAGGGTGGTCTTACCGGACCCGGTACTACCACTAATAAGCATATTACTTCGGCAAATTACCGAAAGTCTCAGAAATTCAAGCATATCTTCGGTCAAGGTCTGGCGCTCTACGAGATAGTCACCAGTTATTCTTTTTTTTGGAAAAAGCCTGAAAGAAATACAAGAACCCCTTGTGGATATTGGGTACAGGACACCACAAACCCTGGTGCCATCCGCCAATCGTGCATCTAAAACAGGATGGGTGTTTTTATCAACGGGTTGTCTAAGGGCAACACCTACTTGATTTATAAGTGTGGCTACTGCTTCCTCATCCTCAAATTTAGCATCTGCCTTTTCCCTCTTGTCGAATCGTTCAATGTATATTTCGTCAAAGCGATTGACTGAGATCTCTGTGACACCCTCGATGTCAAACAAAGATTCAATGGGCGTCATGTAGTACTTGACGAGACTCCAAACGCCACTGGTGCGCATAGCCGTCAACTCAACCCTGGGTCATGAAAAACATAAAAAAGAAAACACCTATCAAAACCCACCGGACAACCAGAAAAAAACAATCAAGCAGGCTCAGAAGAAGCCGGAAAGGAATTTTTATACATTTCCAAAGAATTTTTAAGAAAGTAAACACGGCACTCCTATAATAAAGAATATTAATAAATAATATTTAATCCTACAAAGGAACCTTCTCTGGTTCCTGGTTTTTTACCATAAAGATTTGAACCCCTCGATTTGGAGAAAATGGCAACGGCTCCTTACCCCAGGACGCCATAAGAAAAATATTTGTGAAACCATGGTTTTTAAGATAATTGCCAATTTTTTCTGCCCTGGCGGTCGAGAGCTTAATTGTCCCGACTGCGCTATTCCCGTGAGAGTGTCCCAAAACAAAAATCTTGCAGTCTTTGTCTGTTTTTTTAATAATCTTTTCAAGTGACTTCCGGTCAAAATGTTGTGATGATTCGTTTGAGAATTCTACGTAAATCTGATTATGATTCTCAGGTATGGGCACAGAAGCATACGAAATATTTACGTCATAAACATTTTCCCGACCAGCACCTTCAACATTATCTGGTATGGCTGGCATGGTCAGGTCACGGTAAATTATCCGTTTATTTATGTGTAGGTTTTGTGTTTTGTGATAAAATCCACAACCGGCCATTAAAACCAACAAAAGCAAAATACAGATCAAAATTCTCATCTTGAAATTCCTTTTTCAAAAGAAAACAGCTTGTGCTCTTGATCAATGACCAAACATCCATCATCTAAAAGCATCAAAATCCCTTCCTCTACAGGAAAAACCTTACTTGTGTCTGTAGGGGCTAAAGGGTTTATCGGCTGCGTGGCAATCCGCGCGCTCTCATCCGGTGCAGGGTATGAAGTGACCAGGCGATAATTTACCGTATCAGCATAATACTGAGCAGCCCCCCCAACCGTTCTGATATGATCAGGAAGGCGCATTCTGATTGGAATGCGCATAGGGTCCACAGCCCCCACGGTTTGTATTTTTTGATGAAACCCACAACCAGCCACTAAAACCAAAATACAGATCAAAATTCTCATCAAAAAGTTCCTTTTTCAAACAAAAATAGCCTGAGTTGCTATAAAAATTTCTCGTCTATTTTTTTCCAAGGATAAGCATAGACATCATCTTCAAGAAATATCTTTAGAGGTGTTCCAGACCTTAAGGTAATTGTCGGGACCAGGGTCAGGTACTTAGCCGCCAGGGGAGCAAACTGTTTTCTCGTTGACTCGCCCATATCGCCGGAGAAGGTACTATCTGCCGCATCGCCGCTCCCGGTCCTACCTGTTTCTGAACTTAAAACAGCATAGGCCATAACTCCCAAAAACTGAGCAATCAAATGGCGGTTGACCTTATCTTTAATCGCCGCAATACCCACTTGATCTAATGCAACGGTCTCGAATGATATGCGGCTCCCATTTGGGAGTACCAGCCATTTTACTGCGATTCCCATCCGGGCCTGTATAGGTTCATTAACATTGGTGACATGTAAAGAGGTTCCGGTAATTACGCACCCCCTTGGCATAATTATATACCGGTCGTTTATGTCGTACACATCCTGGCTTAACCTTATTCTAACCGGACCGGTGTAATCACTCATGAGATCCTGATCCAAAACAGCCGACAGAATAGTGCCGGTCGAAACAAGTTTCTGCCCCGGCTTTGGCTCCGATACGGATTTTGGCTGACCGGCGTTGACTTCTTTTACTTCGTAACCAGTACCGTCGATCTGATTCGGGACAACCCCTCCCTCAGAGGTCAGGGCTGCTAATTGTTGTTTGGCCGTCGCCCTCTCTTGGGCCAATCTATCCCGTTTTTTATCCCGAAGATTCCCGACAACAGTCCTCCTTGGTTGAGTTTGAATTTGGGGTTGAGCCGCTA
>Ga0209121_10005407_pt1 | contig 11571 bp, 6 predicted proteins | sample Cruoilmetagenom3_FD_187292 | JGI IMG/M metagenome (GOLD analysis project Ga0209121, IMG submission 187292) | Oil polluted marine microbial communities from Coal Oil Point, Santa Barbara, California, USA - Sample 3 (SPAdes) (version 2) | ecosystem: Environmental > Aquatic > Marine > Oil seeps ...
GTAGATTACATATAATCCATCATGTCAATATTGTCTACTGTTAATAAATCTTAATTAATATTAGCGTGTTACTCTCTATATCAAACTGAACCAGTACCCCGACCGGGCTACAAATGTACCAAGATCGATGCCGAACGCACAAAGCGCAGCCCCAAGACCAGGACACGGCCCCCGGGCTTTCCACAGCTCGCTGACCCGGTGATCAATCCAGGTCAGGCATCGATCCCATGGACCTGATAAAACTCCGCGTGCTTTCCGGAGGGATTCCGCGCACGACAAGAGACTCGCAATGGCGGCGTCATGGGTCACGAGTTGAGAGGCGTGCGAGAACTCAAGAAGCCGATCGTCCGGAGAGAAGGCGGCAATAGATGCCGGATCGAAATCCGGATCATCGACCGCCATTTCCATGGCTGCGTAGTAAGGTAGAAGAAAACCATCCTTGAAGTCCGGGCGAATAGAATGCTGTACCATTCGCTCCCACAGCACGGATCGGAGTTTTCCTTTAAGATTCTTGGTGGTGTACTCGTACTCTACACATGGCGATACATGAAGCACCCGACCAATACCGATCAGGATGCGTCTTGCCCCTGCATCCTCCACGAAGGGTACCTGTTTGGCATAGAAGAAGCACAAAGATTGCTCCGGCTTGAGATGATTGCAGAAGCAATCCAGAAGCACCTTTTGGTTGTCCCGGTTCTGTATCCATTGAGTAGGAAAGCCCAGATCGGGTTCTCGCTCGGCCTGTACGTCAAGCCCGTATGTTTCGCCAAATTTTTCCATGTCCTCCCGGAGCATCCAAGCGAAAGGTACTGCTGGAGCGGAGTAGGCCGGGTGACGTAAAGCGGTCGGAGCGAAATGCCCGTGGCTTTCCTCTGACGTGCGTTTGTAAGGGTGGTTAGCGATACGTGTATAGTCGAACGGAGACATGAATGCGACTCGTTCCGCCACACAGCAGGGCCACTTCTCTTGAGGCAAATCTGCCAATGACTGGCCAGCAACTGCTTCTTCAGCGGCGTCATTCCTTTCTTGCCCAATCCGATTAAGTTTGAGGCACGATCCATTGAGGCGAGGGTTCGCGCAGACGCAGCCGTCCCACCCTGTGTCGTGCCAGGGAACTCGAATCGAGATATGTTTCTTCGCAAACGTCATGACTCATCCTGTTCTTGAAGCCTCGAGGATCGTTTTGATATCGTGATAATGGGTCTCGACAAACCGAATGCTCGTGTCCAGTTCTCCCAGGCGCAAAGGAACCTCAACCCCCTCCGTATTTATCAGTGCGTTTTTCATGTCCACCATCGCCCTTTCGTCCTGCTTAACAAATTCTTTGTACATCGCTGCGCACAACGGACACAGAGCCAGGAACTGCGCTTCGTGCTCCTTGGTGAAATGATCTCTGGAAAGCGCCTCCACAGCTTCGAAATAGTGTTCACCATCGCGCTTTCTAAAAGGCATCTCTTCCTTGCAGACTTGACAAATCATCTGACCAGCTTCGTTTTTGTATTGGTTTCTGAGCCACAGAACCGGATCGACTGCCCCTCTTGTTGTTCGAACACTTCTGTCTCGTTCCTCATATTCCTTGTTGGGGGCCTCGCCCAATTGTTCCGCAAGTTTCTCCCGCCTACGATCGGGATTCGAAGAGGCTCTTTTCGGAAATGCCGGCTTCTGCTTCTGGGTCGAGATGGTGGCCTTCCATTGCTTGAACTCCTCCGGGTGTTGCCTCATCAGTTCAATGTCCTCAGCTTGGATACCAGCTTTTTCCGCGAGGATCGAAACAACATCCTTTTTCATCCCCAATAGATCTGCCAGCTTCTCATTAGGATCAAACTGCTCAGGAAGATCAAGTATACGTAGTTCGCTTGGTAAATGAGGAACATCGTCGTCATTCTTCGGCAACCATGCATGGCATCGAAGTCGTTTCTTCCAAGTAGCGTCAAAAATGGCCGACCGCTCTTGGTAGTAAAACCACTTGTATTCACCTTCATAGAATCGGTAATGAGAGCTTTCTTTGAGATGTCCCAAAAGAAAGTTCCACAAAACCAGGGAATACCTCACGAATGGTTTTTTCGCTTCCGAAAATCGCGACAAGAAATTATCTATCCCATCGAGTTCGTAATCAATTGTCTGAATGTCCCTCGTGTGCCCCTGATTACCCCTCAGCCTGCTTCTCTCGTCCCATGACAGATCAATCATAATCTTTTTAAAGCATGGTTTGTTCTCAACTCCAAGCTCACGCCATTCCTCGCCACCCTCGGTTTCATCTAAAAACAAAACATCGGGACTTCCGAAAAAATAAGCTGTTAGCTCTTGCGTCGGAAAGTAGATGTCTACCGGTTTTTTGAATGCTGGCCCACCGCTCTGATCTATAGTTTTAAGAAACGGAGTCTGCCTGGCCACCCGCACCACCTTCTTTTTTCCAGCCTCTGAGTCAGACCCCATAGCACGGAGAATCTTCCGAATGTCAGCCATGTGCTCATGCTGCGAAATCGACGATGCATCTGGTCTCGTGTATCTTGGCAGAACCCTTTCCACGATGTCATCAAAAACATCGGGCTCTGATAGACCCAATCGCCTTAGAAAAGCCGCCACTTGTTTATTGTTTACAATCGACCGTTTCACGATGGGAAAGTCGGTCTCATCAGGAGGAGGCAAGAAGGCATTTGGTGTTGTACCATCGGACCGAAAAGGAACTACCTGGCTGCCATCCTGGAGCCGCAGTATAGGCTTAGATCGAAGAATGCCTCCTGTATCTCCAGACCATCGCGGGGATCGCCACAGCGCCTCTTGGCCAGGCAGATATCCGTAGAACCCGACAAACCAGTCGTCAGTCTGTTTTTTTAAAAAAAGGTCGTCCAACTTTCTCGCGAAACTATCAGGAGTTACTTCTTCGACCTCCAGCTCATCCCGAATGTATTTCCACAAGTCGTGTTTTGCTCTTTCCGTTATTTCGCCCGAAATCCATTTCAGAGCGTTCTCGGTCTTGAATACCTGTATGAGTTGTTCATCTTGTAACAATTTGCGCAACCATTCCGCACTAGCCAATTTCGCATTTCGCGCGGATACGAAGGTCCCGTCATCGGCTGGGAGCAAGTCCTCGCTCATGAGCGCATCGCGAACCGCGATGACGATTGGAAAAAACATGCTGTCTTCCGGGAAATCGTCCATTCTGATAGGGAGCGATTCAAGAAGAGAGACCGTCAATAGCCCCAACTCCTTTAGCTGTAGCAATACATGATTGAGAAGATGAGCGGTCTCTTTTGCAAGGATTGCGTTCCAGTCATCATCCTTGGGGATATTGTCACGTGAGGGGGTTGTCCTGTATGGACCTTGGATGAGGAAACCAAACCTGGTGGCCTTTTCGGTCGGGAAATAGACCACCAGCGGTGCGTCTTTAATCCTTGTGATACTCTCCGTCTTATCTTTGGTACTGGTCTCAAGCCGGAATCCTACTTCAACTCGAACTTGGTTGCTGCAATTAGGGACTGGCACTGGCCGTTCGAAGATAAGCCAGTTCTCGTCCTCATCCTGGCCGTTATTCTGCCCAATGACGGTAACCTGCCTCGCAGGACCTCTATCGACTTCCTCGCGCAGATAGACACCGCCCGCAAGGTCAGGTAATTTGTATTCAATTTCGTCGATTTTTCGGAGAAACAGAAGAGTCCTGGCGCTCAAGTTGCGGAGGCGTGCGCCGATTTCTCGGCATGCGGTTTCCGGATCGAAGCCATCCGCATCAAAGGCAAAGGCAAAAAGTGTGGTCCATGAATCCCCAACTCTCCTACGCTCTATTGCATAGGGCCGAACGTAATTTTCGATACGGAAGCTTTCATCGCCTGAGTGAACTTCAGGCGCGGACGTATAGGCATATACTGATTTGAAGCCGATTCCAAACTTTCCGATTTGTGTCAGGTCCTCCACTTTCGTCCCCTCGCCGACACCGCATACGCCCCGAACATCAAGCTCATTGAAGGGGCGGCCATCGTGCGTCACTTCCAATCGGTCATCAAAAAGGCTGAACAGGATTCGGGAAGCCCCGGCGTCCTCCGCATTCTGTAAGAGTTCAAAAACAAAGTGAGTACGGTCTGTGTAGAGCCTGCCCAAGAAGGACAAATGCCGAGTCCCCTGACCGTACTCCCTAATGTTGTCCGCTTTGATCTGGTCGTAGTCACTCGGCATCCGACGCATCCCCATCGACTTGAATCACACCGTAGGCAACCGGTCCGGCGGTTACTTCCGCTCTCTCCATGGCTATATCCAATTCCTGAATGCGGTGTGCGTAATCGGCTTCCGCCGCGGCGATCTGGGAGCGGCGCATTTTCTGAATCTTCTCATTACTGGCCTGACTGAGCTGTTCTTCGAGGAGAGAGATTCGGGCTCTGTGGCTCGTTGTCAAACTCTCCCTCCGGTATTCAGCCAGTTCCCGGGTCCTCCGTTGATGGTTTGTGCGCGCTTCAGACCACAGTCTGTGATGCTGAGCATCCAGACCATCCCAAATGGCGGGATCTGCAACATCGACTCTTCCAGTCGGATCTCTTTTCGCCTTCTCAACAAGACCTGAAAGGTGTTCGGTCACCGTGTCTGTGGAGGCAACCGGTCGCAAAACCAGATCCTCCCTAACGCCATGGAACTGCCATTGGTAGATGGCAAATTCGTATCTGCCTTTCGGGACATCATTGCTGTTTACCTTCAGGGCTGTGAAGACACGCTTTCTGACATCGAATGCCATGGCCGCCTGTTTTACCAAGGGATGGAGGGGCATAATGAAAACGGCCTCGGGATGTTGCGAAGCGCACTCGGACTCGAAGGTCATGAGGAGATGAGGGTTGCCACCCTTTAACCAGTTCTCCCATTCTCGATATGCGGACGTGTTCTGGCGGAGGAGCCTTTGAAAATCCCGTAGTAAACTACTCCTTGATTCTTGCGAAAGACGAAGCGTTTTCAGCGCTTTCTCGCCGAGTATGAACTCCTGCTCCTTTCCACAAACCCGCTGAAGGTAAATCGTTGTGAGCCTATGTATCGAAGAGGGAGACAGCCAGAAACTCGATGCCTGTTCGATTTCTCGCTTCATTTGGTCTTGGGGCAGACGGATGCCGAATAGCTCGAGTTGTTTCTGCTCGAGGTCATCCTGTTCTTGTATTAGCCTGATCTTATTGTCCGCCAATTGCTGGAACTGCTCTCCGCGCTCCGCTTCGCTCAGAGAGAAGTTGTCCGCAATATTGCGAATTTCTCGACTGATTTCCCCAAGTATCTCTTCACTACCGCCCAGGGCACTGTTAAACACTCCTATGCGAACCAGACAGCGTTCATATATGTCCGCATCCACAGTCTCTGGCGTAATCATATTGAAAATAGCTACCTTTTCACTTTTTTGCCCCCAACGATCAATTCGTCCTATTCTCTGCTCAATCCGCATCGGATTCCAGGGTAGGTCATAGTTCACAATGCAATCACAGAACTGGTAGTCCAAGCCTTCACAACCGATCTCAGAAAACAGAAGAACGTCGAGACCGTTATCCTGATCTCGCTGCATTTCAAAACGATTCCGAAACTCGACACGGTCCTCATCCGGTGTCCCGCCATGAATCATTCCAACCCGATAACCATCTGCTTTGAGATGTTCATAGAGATAGTGAAGCGTGTGCCGAAAACTGCTGAAAAGCATCACTTTGTTGTTTGGCAGGCCTTGCTTGGCTCTAATGATATTACGGAGATCGTCAAGCTTGGGGTCATTCGGATCGAGAGCACGTGCCTTCTCAAGGATGGTTTGGATTCGTGATTCGATGCTATCGACGGCGTCGCTTTGTGGAACTGGTTCGGTGTTGTCGGCCTCCTCCCATGATAATTCGTCAAAATGTCGGTTGAGGATTTCCTCAAGGAAGGGGGCGAGGCCGAAAAGGCAGCTCGCAGCCTGACGTCTAATTGTTGTCATCATGAACTTGACGTTGACAACCCCATGAAGTCTGCTAAATATCTCTGCCTGGACTTGAAGCAGTTCGTCATGAAGCTCTTTTTGGGTCGGGGTAAATTCAACGATCACGGTTTCCGGCTTTCGGATCGTGAACTCCCCGATATCGCGGCGTCGCGTTCGATTGATTATCCCGGAAAAGGTATGCAGCGCCTCGATATCAGTAATCAGCTGCACACGCTCTTCCAATCCGACCTTGCCTTCCGCAATCAGTGTATTTATCCGGTTGAATTCAGGATTGTGTCTGAGAATCGATTGCCCCCAGGGTGTCCCAGCAGCCTGATCGAGAGCCTCAGTAGCCTGAGTAGTCCATTCTGGTTCCTGTGCTCGCGCCAAGGCAACCGCCCGGTTAATGAACGGATTCGGCTCTGCCATGTGTTCGAAACTCTCTTGGTCAATAATGAGATCAGGGCGGAGTGTGTTCAGTAAAACAAAGAGATCATGGCTGCCAAGTTGGATCGGCGTCGCCGTCAGAAAGACCACTGCTTCCGCGTGGTCACAGAAAAACCGCACAGCCTTGTGGCTGAACGTATCCTGATTCCGGATATGGTGCGCCTCATCTACGATGACCAGATCGAAGCGAGGGGGTGGGTCCAAATCCAACAAACCCGTTTTGCGCTTTCGCTTGCCGTCCGAGTCCGAGCCATAGAGAAGGACTTCGTCGAATAAGGAATATGGGATGATCACTCGCTGATGCTGCTCTGGCCAGATTCCTTCCAAATCCATTTCGTTGATGCAGTACCTTAGCGTGCCACCGTCGAGATGAATAAAGCGTTCTTCAAACCGCTTCATCTCAATCTGCCACTTACGTTCGGTAACAAGTGGGCGAGGGCATATGATGAGGATTGAGCGTATGTCGCGCCTTGCCTGCAGTTCTCGGAGAATCAGACCCGCCTCGATAGTCTTGCCGACACCCACGCCATCGGCGACCAGCAATCGAGGGCGGTCTGATCTGATAAATCGCAAGACGGGCCGGAACTGATATGGGATAAAATCAACTCTTGCGGCATTCAAGGAGTAGAGCGTGGAGAGTCCTGGATATCGAATTTGCAGAGCGGTGAGGTAGGAATGAAACTCCTCGCAGGGCAAGAACCGAAACTCGGCTTCCTGCCGGTCTTCAGCTTTCAGTTGCGATGCATAGTATGTCTGCGTCTCGCTGTCCGCGAAAACCATGAAGCGGTTCTCCGGCTTGCCGGGTATCACCGAAACAACAGCCCCTCGGATGGCGGGATTTGATTTGAGGACAACGATTTGTCCGGGTTCAAATTCAGCGCTTCGCTCACCTGTGTCCTGAGAGGCTTTTTCCTCGACCGTTTCATCTTTGACTGTGACAGGCATGTTATTGGCGAGAAGGGACATTTTTGTTTCACGTACTTCTTGAAGCAGACTTTCATCAGCCTCAATGACCCTGGCAAAACGTTGCAGGGTATCCAGATCACGGTATACGTCGTCGACAGGAAATCCCTCACTACCCGCGTGCGCCCACCGATTGCGAACTGTCTGCATCTCTTTGACGAAATGACGAGCCTCCGACGTCAGGTTCAATTTTGTCGAAATTTGATACCAGTTCTGGTCAAGCACGCGAAGCAGCGCAGCAAGATCCAAGGAGGTCAAGGAATTGATTCCCGGTTCTTTGACCCGCCGTCGCTGTTGGAATGAGAGAATGTTGACGACGGCCTCATTCCACCAATCGTTGAAAAGGGACGGCAGGACCTTATCGAGATATGCAGCCAAACTGATGGTGGCTTTTTGAAGCAGGCTGTTCAGGTTATTGTCCATGTTTTTCCTTCAAGGGACCGGGTAGCCGGGGGCTGTCGCTAGCCCCAAGCCCCCTCAGAACCGTGCGTGACAGTTTCCCGTCACACGGCTCAAGCACCTACAAAGGTTCCTCTTGTGGTGGTCGCAAACTAACGTTTGCTTTCACGATAATGACAGACTGTCAGTATAATCGAAACTGAAGGGCGCACCAGCTCAAGACCGTCATTTGCTTTCCCTTCTTTCAACTGATTCACTCTATTCTCTCGTGAAGAGGCACCTGCCAAATATCATCCTCCGTACAGAACCGAGAATGTCGCGCTCGGTATCCCAACCATTACAGCCGGGCATTCGCTTCTTTCAGCATCCTATTCCAGCCCGCCAACAGCTTGCCTTACGGTTAGCCTGCCCAAAGGGCAACGGGACAGGGTTCCCACGTTCCACATAGTTGATCCTGTGGATGACTTAGGTACGCCCTCTACGCCGATGGTACCACAGTTCCGTGCAGGCAGTTAGGAGACCTGCAACCTGACCACATGCCGATCACACAGGGGAGCGGCCTTCAACCTGTTAATCGTCGTAGGTCTGTGCTCATTTACGACGCTTACAGACATTCAGATATCTTCACCATATCATCCGTCCCTAGCCGTTAACGGGGGAGGATTCCCCCAGGGGTTCGCATGTCACCAATTGAACCCGATTCGGTACATTGCCCACGGGGCTTCGCACCAACCACACAGCGCGTGGCAAGTAGGCCCACGTAAGGACCGGCAGGAACATGCTACTACTATAACTACTGGAGTACACCCAACTATGCGACATCGTGTCGCACCCTAACCGTTCGGGGTAAGCTGACGCCAACACTGCGGGGCAACCAACTTTGGAACATCACCGGACTTAATGCGGGGCACTGACTTTGAAAAACCGCCGCGCTGTTGGCGGTCATTATGACCCCATTGTTAAGCCTTTGATATTTTTATTCATTTGGGTGCCAGCCTGCACCTTGCTGAATTATTTCGTTTGTCCAAGCGAGTAATAGGCACAAACCGAGATTCTCAATGCCCCATTTTCTGCGCTCATTCCCTGCATAGCCACCATAAATTTGATACATTTGTTCATGATAATACTCGACAAAGCTTGCGTAAGGCCCGTCGGCGCCATAAAGGCTAAAATCTGAGTCGCCTTTTGTAGATTCTGTAAGGAATGAGATAATGCACTTTTGCTCAATTGCCTTATGTGCATCTTCAATTGTAATTTGGTCATATTTGCCAGAATCAATGAGGTGATTTAGCTCAAGAATAATTAACGTAAGTGCTGTCAATTTGATTCTTGGCAATTCCCTAATGGCCTCAATCTGCTTTAAAATGGCTTTTGCCAAAGAAGAGTACTCTAATGCATCTTCTTTTGTAATTTTCACGTCTAATTTGTGGGCAGTTTGATTCCTTAAAGATTGTAATTCGCGTATTGCCCTGGCAGTTGATGGAGTTAAGGCTCCGGTATACTCAAGGTATGCAATAGGGCGTTGAAGGAGATTTTTATATTTTGTTTCATGGGGAGCTAATTCTTCGACTTTCTTTCTTGCCGCTATTTCTAAATCTTTCCATGATTCTAGAATTGCCGATGATGGCGAAATTTCTACCAGCTTGTATATTTCTGTTTTTTCGCCGATTTTAGTTTGCAGGTCGATTCCAGCTTCTTTAGCCTCTTCCTTTATTTGATCGAGTTCTTTGCGAAATTTTACCTCGAAATCTTTGTACTTAACGTTTTCCACAAACGGCAAAAGAGACTTAATTGGCTTTCGTAACATGAAGGCCATCATGAGTACGACACATGGCCAAATAACCACATCAAGCAGTTTTATTATTTGGTCCATTTTTTTAGAGGCTTAACGCCCAGGGTAACCTGACGCAAACATGTGTAGTAACTAACATTGAAATACCACTGAACTTTATGCGGAGCACTGTCTTAGAAAAACCGCCACACTGTTTGCGGTTAGGTTACCCCCATTGTTCCGCATCATTTTGAGAGAATTTTTCCGATATCAATAAGTTTCTTGCCATTTTTTTTGGAAGTGTTATAAATTTCATTTATCAATTCTTTTACTGCCTTGACTAACTCTTGTTGGTCTTCTTTCTTTAGATTTTTTTGGAGTTTGTTTAATCGGTTTGTAATCCTTCGTTTCTTTCCAAGTAAAGTGTAATCTTCAACTTCCCAATAGATTTCCCAATAATCGTACTTCTTAAATTTGTTGGCAATATCGGCTATCGTTGCTCCTTTCTCGACCAAGTCATTCATTTTTTCTAAATCATGCTTGCTTATTGCCATTTGACACCCTCCTTATTTTATGCATAATGTGGAGCTAACGCGACAGCGTTATCTCCACATTGCGGCGCGAAGCGCCGCAACCCATTTATTAACAACCACATTCACCTTGATATACTGATATTGAGTATATTCTCAAGCAAATGTACTTCGCCCTGTTATCATCCATTATATATTTCCCAGCCTCTCTCATTCCACGATTGATGTAGCGCTTTTTCTTTACAAAGAACAGATCCACCAGTTGTCAGATGATATCATTTACTCTATCGGCAAAATCAGGAATCGGCTTTAGAGTTCTGGTTTTGTTTTTTTAAAATAGTGACAGACAAAGATTTGGCTGCTGTCATGCCAGGCCAAAATCCCGCTTCTGGATAGACGCGTAATGCACTCGATGAATACTCATACAGACTGATAATTCAATGACTCAATTTTAAAGAGGACGAAGGTAATATCCGTTAAGATATTCAAAAAACAATTCGCCTTTATGATCAGGTACATTGTCTGTATTTTCAAATAGAACAACGTCATTCCAATATTGAATCGAGTCATATATTTCATCCCGGATTCTTCTTAATTCCTCTGCGCTTTGAAACAGGACTTCCACCTCCTCTTTTTTTAGACAGGGCATCCATAAACTTGCAATTTTCTGCTTTTCAGAAATGTCTTTTCCAAACCAGTTATGGCCCAGTTTTTTGATGAGCAGCTTTTTTAGTACTTTACATTCAGGATGAAATTTTGAATCCTCAGGATTCCGAATTTTATTTGAAGGTACAACCTGACATAATCCGGTTTTTTTTATCACGCCGTTAAATTCAACCTTGTAAACATTGGAATTTCCCCCAACTGCCTCTATAGCAAGTTCAGGCGTGGGACTTGCGAATGCAGAAAATCTTCTGTTAGGGAATTCGTCAGGGCGTTTCCACTCCCAAAGGTTATCAACAATGTAAGGAACATTGCCGGGCGGACGCATTGTGGGATAAGGTTTAAACAACGTGTTCGATACTTTCTTATTTTCCGATACTGCTCTGTAAATACCAATACTCGACATGTTATTCATCCAATGTTAAAGAATTAGTGTTTTTGCGAAAAAGTATTGATCTGTTTTCCAAATAGGTTACTAATACCTAAAAGCTAATAGCTGTTCATCACGGATTAGTGTGGTATGATGAACCATTATTCAAAGCTAAACGCTCAGTTCAGGTCTTTACAAAGAACAGATCCTCCAGCCGCCAGATGATTTCATTCACTTCATCGGCAAAATCAGGAATCGGCTTTAAATCTCTGGGTTTTGGTTTTTTGTAACCGTTCACGGGCAGGGGGTGTTTCTTGGAACGGCTTAACGGAAGCCCCCGTAGTTTTCTAGGCTTTTGCCTTGGGGGAGACCGCATCGCCGGAGCGCAGCATAGGCGAATGCGGAGGGGGCAAAATATCCCCCGGGGGCAAAAGCCTTAGAAAATAAGGGGCTGAAGTGTGAAAGTGAAAAGAAATGCCTCTTGCCCGTGAACGGTTACGGTTTTTTTAAAATAGTGACAGAA
>Ga0209121_10005408_pt1 | contig 11569 bp, 8 predicted proteins | sample Cruoilmetagenom3_FD_187292 | JGI IMG/M metagenome (GOLD analysis project Ga0209121, IMG submission 187292) | Oil polluted marine microbial communities from Coal Oil Point, Santa Barbara, California, USA - Sample 3 (SPAdes) (version 2) | ecosystem: Environmental > Aquatic > Marine > Oil seeps ...
CGGACCTGGCGTCGAGCTTCTACCTGCCCGAAGACCCCGACTACACCCTCCTCGATTCGGTCCGGGATTCCGTCCGATTCACCACGGAGCGCACGCTGATCGAGTACAAAGGCAACCTCTGCTGCAAATCCAGCTTCGTGTCGCCTCAACTGTCGGTATCTTTGTCACTCTAATTGGTGCGGCGATGTACGATGTGAACTTTATGGCGAACATCTTTCATTTCTTTGGACTAGCGGAGCCAGAAAGCACTAAAGACCTGATGCGTATTCCCGTGTTCGCCACCTTATTTGTTGCGACGATCGCCATCTATGCCGCGATTAATATGCGCGAAGAGAAAAAGGTGATGCCAAGCGACCAAACCAAATTAGCAACCACCATCGCAAGCCTCAAGTTAACGATCGATGCAGGTAAATGGGTATTTGCTACGCCTTACGTGCTGTTCATCTTGCTCTACTACAGCCTATTCGAACACACCTCGCGAATGTTCCTAACCATGAACAGCCAATACTATCTGGCCATTGATATTCCAATTATCTACTTTGGTTTTATTGGCGCGGGTATCAGCTTGCTTAAGATTATATTGGCAGGGCAAAGCCGAAGATTGGCAGAAAGCATCGAGCCCAAAACCTTTATTGTGTTCATGGGGTTAGCAAGCATGGCGACCTACTATTGGATCAGTTTAGGTTGGTCGATTTATGGCGTAATTCCCGCGTTGGTACTGATCTTTATCATCATGACGATGAACATATTCATTAGCTACCATCTGAACAAAAAGACGGAATCACACAACCGAGCGACCGTTCTCAGTTTCAAAGGCCTGATGTTTAACCTTGGGTATGGCTTGATCGGTATTTTGTATGCCTACTACTATAAATTGGTGTCTCAGAGCTACACCGCACAAGAGATAGAACAAAACCTCGACTTCTTAGCTTCACTGTCTTCGTTCTTCTATTACTTCACCTTATTGTTCGTTTCGATCAGCGTACTGTTCTATTTCAAAAACAAAAAAGGACCCATTTTTTGAAGGGGTTAGCTGTATTTTGTCGAAATTAAAGCTTCACCTCTGGCTATAACAAGACTAAGTCGCTTCTTATATTGGTATGGTTTGTTAGTATAATCATTAATTTATATAACACATGGAAGCGTCATGTCTTTTAGTTGGATAGCTTTTACTCTTCTTGCTGCCTTCAGCCAATCTTGGCGTAATGCATTTCAAAGCAAATTAAGTGGCACAATGAGTGTGGCGGGAGTGACGCTGGCTCGCTTTATTTGGGCTGGCCCTATTGCACTTATTTACCTATGCGCGCTCTATCAATGGCAGCCAGTCGCTGTTCCTAGTTTTTCCGGCAAGTTTGGCTTTTTTATCGTTGCAGCAGCCATTATGCAGATCCTCGCGACCGGTTTAATGGTGATGCTATTTAAACTCGAAAACTACGCGATTGGAGCCGGACTCGCTAAGTGTGAGGCTCCCGTTTCGGCAGTGCTTTCTGTGTTGTTCTTTGGTACCGCGTTAACGGTGACAGGTTGGATAGGAGTACTTATTGGCACGTTAGGCGTGCTAATAATGAGCAGCTCTTCCGGTTGGCGAAGCCTCTCTCCCAAAGTCTTTCTCTTAGGTATGGCTTGCAGCACAGCCTTTGCTTTAACGTCTCTTTGGGTACGTGAAGCTAGCTTGAGTATTGGCCTGCCCTTCCCTCATAGCGCCGCATGGGTGCTGTTTCTCGTCATTTCCCTTCAGACAGTGATTATCTGTACGTATCTTTTTTTCAGAGAACGCGACACATTGCGCCAGATCTTTACCAAGTCGAAACTGGTGGTAATGACAAGCCTAGCAAGTGTAATTGGTTCTCTTGGCTGGTTTAGCGCGATGTCACTTCAAGCCGTGCCTTATGTAAAAACATTAGGGCAAATCGAAGTAGTCTTTATGGTATTGATCTCTTACTTCTGGTTGGGGCAAAGTATTGCTCGCAAAGACATTCTTGCGCTGATCTTACTTTCTATCGCAGCTGTGTTGGTAATGTGGCAGTAGTTGAACTACGTCATACCGTGGTGTTTAATCATTCCCTCATTCCTTACTTGGTTGAATCACTACAGTCTGGCATTATGCGCTCGAGAAATCCGTGCACATTCACGGTATAGATAGCACGAAGGTAGTCAGTGTTAGAAAACAACCAACAATTAAGTAACCAATACGACGAGCAGGGTTACTTTGTTCTCAGAAATTATTTCGATGAAGCTCAAATTGCATCGCTTAGAAAAGTCGTACTTAAATTCCATGAATCGTGGAAGGCCGACAACGAAGAGTTCTATCAAGAAGAAGCGTTTAACTCGTCTCTAATTACGGGAAGCCAATATTTACCTACTGATGATAGAACTGCACTCTTTGATTTCATTAGCTCAAAAAAAGTCATGGATGTCGTTGATGCGGTAATTCCGAACAACCCTGCATTCATGAACACGCAACTATTCTTCAACCCTGTAAACCCGGAGCAGAAAGACTTTTGGCATCGTGACTGTCAATACGATTATGACATTGATGACCAGATGAGAGTAATACTAGAAACGCAAGTATTACACCTACGCGTCCCCTTATTTGATGAACCCGGAATGGAGCTCATCCCCGGAACACACAAGCGATGGGACAATGAAGAGGAATACAATGTTCGCCAAGAAGTGAATGGTAAAGAGAGCAGTGATGACATCTCTGGCGGGAAGCAAATACCGTTAGCTGCAGGCGACTTGTTGGTATTTTCGGCGGATATGATCCATCGAGGCCGATACGGGCTGGATCGGTTGGCTTTGGATATATTGATCTTTGATTCTGCGGCCGATTATGTAGACTACGTCGATGACGATTGCTTGCCAACTCCATCAATGTTGAACAAGTTTAACGATCCTAGATTGTTTATGAACACGCTACAGTTAAAATCGATGCTGTGCTAGCAATCAATTAACATCGCGAATTTTTAACAAACTAGAGTAGAGAATATCGCACATATTACGGCTTAGAGTTGAAATATCTAATCCCAGATCGCTGATTTATGATTGGCGAGACCACGCCCTTATCTGCGCAATTTCATCTTCATCGATATTTAAAGATTGCAGGAATTTGAGATGTCCTAGCGGCTCCATCTGCTCAAAGCGTTTGTGCCAATTGATCATACCCTGTTCATCCATTCCTGATTCTTTAAGTATTTCTGTCCAACGCTCTTTGGTGAGTAGGCCTTGATTAAGAAGTTCAGGGTCTTTGAGTAACGCCATTATGGACTGTTGCTGCTGGCGCAATTTTTGAATTTCTAGATCGAGGGCAGCAAACTGTTGTCTTAGTACCACATCTCGGTCTTCATCCTGAGATTGCTGTAGCAGGCTCTCAATCTCACTGACGGGAATACCATAAGAGCGATAGGCAAGTATTGATCTAAACCTATCAAGTTCTCGCTCTCCATATTGGCGATAACCGTTAGATGCTCTAGCTGCGGGAGTAATTAGCCCCTTTCGCTCGTAGTAGAGAACCGTTGTTCGACATACCTCAAGTTGCTCACAAAATTGTTTGATGCTCAACACTTAGGGCTATCCTCTTTGGTTGTTTGATAGTGAGACCAAATCAATGGAATCAATGCACTGATAAGAATAATCAGTGCGCCAATCATTGACCATAAATCAGGAATTTCAGAAAAGACAACTAAGCCAATAATAAGTGAATAGATAATCTTTACATACTCAACATTGGCAATGATGTTGGCTTGCACCCATTTATATGCAGAGATACCAACATACTGAGCAAACGAAGAGATGATGCCAACTAACAGCAGTAGCATAAAGTCTTCGACTGTTGGTGTGCGCCATAAGTAAAGGGTTGGTATTAATGTCATCAAACCAATTGCCAGAGCTTGGTATGCCATCAATGTTATCTTTGGTTCGCTCTGTGCCACTTTCCTAACACACACTACCGCTACCGACGCGCCTAGTGCGGCAATCACGCCAGATAAAACATAAAGGTTATGGCTTGCAAAGGTCGGTCGAACAACCGTCATTACCCCGATAAATCCAACCACAATCGTGAAAATTCGACTGCTGGTGATCTGCTCTACCAATACGAAATGAGCGATTAGAGCCACAAAAAGTACCTGCAGAAAACCGAGTGCTGTTGCGTCAGAAAATGGAATGTTGCTCACTGAAATAAAGCCAAAATATAGAGCGGTAAAAGCGCCTAGTATTCTTAGTAGGTGAAGCGATATTTTGTTGGGCTTAAGCAGCACACCAATATTTTTTCTGATCGCAGGCAGGAGCAAGAGCATAAAGATGAGCTGGCGAAAGAACAGGATCTGAAATGTGTCATAGTCTGTACTGAGTTGTCGAACAAATACCCCAACTATAGTAAACAGTGCTGTAGATATAAGGGCAAGAGTGATCCCTTTCATTGTCGATGAAAGGTGGTTAAAGAGCTGAAGTATCTTTGATTGCTGTAAGTCTCGTAATTGGTACAACGAAATGTGCCTCTTTAGTCATGATAAGTATAAGGCTAATCATTCTAAAGTCGTTACCTGTAGACAGGTCAAGTGATATGAGTTGTTAACGGATAAAAGTAATCTCTTTGAAACATGAAAAAGGGTAATTCTGAGTTAAAAATTGACGTTGGTTAAGATTTAAAGTGACAAGGTTTTGGACAAAATAATAGCTCGTCCTGTTTTTCAAATTGCTTACTCAAAGTGACAGAGGTAGTTTGCGTTATTTTATGCAGGGCCTTTAGAAACCGTTGTCTATCAGCCTTAGCTCTTATATGTCACTCTCATTTTGATCGATTTCAATTTTTTCGATTAAATGCAACCTATAACGCCTAGTTTCACTATCGTCAAACTCAGTTTCCAGCCAAATATCAACTAGTTTTATTGCTAGTGTCGGTTCAATAGTCAAGGCTCCCAAAGTAAGTACATTAGTATCATTATGTCGCCTAGCCTGCTCAACAGTATGGGATTCAAAGCCCATCACAGCTCTTATACCATTAACTTTGTTAGCACAAATATTCATTCCTACACCTGTCCCACAGATTAATATGCCCATATCTACGCGTTTAAGTTTAACCAATTTGGTTACTTTATCTGCATAGAGCGCTGAATGTGTACGTTCCTTATTTCCTGTACCCATATCAATAACGGTATGGCCTTTATTTTCAATATGAGTGACAAGCTTCTGCTTTAATTCAAGTCCAGCGTGGTCATTACCTATTGCAACTTTCATACAATTACTTTCTACCTCATAGGTTTTATATAAATGTAGTGGACAATTAAATTTAGCCACATAGCTCGATGAAAAAATATACCAAATGATGCCAGAGTGAAGCATATATTGAATCAGCCGAAAAAAAGAACGGAATATTTCTGCGTTACGATGTTCCCCCTCCTCTCTTCTGCACAGCAACGTATCAATGAGTGGACTAAATTAGCATCTCACGGATAATTTCAAGTATTACAAATCTCCAATCAAGTAGCCAATTCATTGAGCTATTACAAACTGCCCATCAACATGATTGGGAGCGTTAGGCGACGACATTTTTTACTGTCTCCGGTCCCTTTGCTTACTTAGTTTACCTCTAAACCATGCGACATTAATAACGTGTTCCTTTTCCCATTGATTAGTTGTTATGTCTTTTTGGACAAATTTACACCAACCAGAGAGCTGTGATTTAAACACAGAAAGTGTAAGAAAATGTAAATAATGTAAATTCAATGCAAATGTAAATCATTGTCATTTACCTTGCGGAGGAATAAACGACTCGTTAGACGTCATCAAAGAATGAGCGCGGTTCAGGTTACGGATAATTTGTTTCTTCCATCGCTTAAACAACGACAGGGTCTATGGAAGCCAATACGGTCAATCTTTGGTATTGGCGAAACTGGTTACGCGAAAAAAAAATCTAACGATGATAAAAAATAATAAATAGGAGTTAAAAGTACAGTGTTTTTCAAAACAAACGTATCGCTACTAATCAGTGCAGTATTAGCGAATCAAGCATTTGCAGAAAGTCATACGACTGAAGAGCCAATGGTGCCAGCTGAAACAATGACAATTGTGGGTAGCGAGTTTGCTCATTATAAGAATGATACCAACAACACCGCTATGCGTATGGAGATGACTCAATTAGAAACTCCGGGGCAAATTACGGTCATAGACAGTTCAATGTTCGAAGAGCAAGGGGCAAGTAGTCTTGGAGAAGTTTTAGAGTATGAGTCAAGTGTAACAACAGGGAATACCAAAGGGCACAACATTGAATACTTTACCATGCGTGGTTTTGATGTTGGTAGTGGTAGCGGGATCATGAGAGATGGTCATCAACTCTGGTCGTATTACCCACAACCGACCGAGCTACTAGAACGAGTCGAGGTGTTAAAAGGTCCATCAAGTTTACTTTATGGTCAATCAGAGCCTGGCGGTCTAATTAACATGGTGACAAAAAAGCCAACGTCTGAGACGCAACTCATTTTGCGCCAAGACATTGGCTCTAACGATAAATCTAAAACTATGATAGATCTCAGTGGCTCACTTACCGAAGATCAATCTTTGCGCGCAAGAACTATCCTAGTAAAGGATAGCTACAGCTCTTGGCGCGAATATGCAGATGGAAGCAACCCTCAAACAGAACGCATGATCGGTGCACTAATGGTTGATTATGACATCAATGAAAAAGCGATGTTATCTCTGCATTATGACTATTTTGATTATGACGGTGATGTTGATACTGGCTCTTACATTGTGGATGGTAAGCCAGTTGCAGGCAGCAAATATATTTGGGACGCTGATTGGGCTAATACTGATATTAAAGTTCAAAACTACGGTTTTGACCTTCTCCTATCACCAAGTTATGACACCAACATAAAGACGGGATACAACGCCCAAAGATATGAACGTGATTATCGTTACACATGGACTAACTTTAGCAACTATGAAGAAAATGGGACTGTCACTCTGACCCCCGGTGAACAGTATGACGAGTGGAACCATGATACCGCTTATGTTGATCTTACTCACAACTTCGATTTAGTTGGAACTGAGAATACTCTATTAATTGGTGCGAACTACTTGAGGTATTCTTTCGACCGTATAAATCATACAGGTGATGTAGTTAGTGCAAGTGTTGGAGAGTCTGTCGACTTCCCTGAATCGTTGAATACTAGCATAAGAGCGTCTTCTTACGATCTTTGGGGTACTTACATCCAAAACTTAACAAAATTCAATGATCAATGGCATCTTCTAGTGGGTGTTCGTTATGACGAGAAACATGATGATATTACTGAAAGCCAAGTTTCACCAAAAGCAGGGATTATTTACCACCCTTCAGATAATAGCTCTATTTATGTCCAGTACTCAGAAAGTTTCATTCCTCAAGGTGAAGTGGGTACATCTTATATAAACGAAGGTGAAAAACTCGACGCTGAATTAGGTAAATCTTATGAAGTCGGAACCAAATGGGAGCTATTTGATCGTCGCTTATTTTTGACTGGGGCTTTGTTTGAGACAACTTTATCGAACATTCAACTAAGCGTTGAAAACCCAGATAATGCAGATGAAGATATTTTGACTCAAGATGGCGAACAGGTTCATCGAGGAGCTGAATTCGCAGCACAGGGGCTCGTTAGTAGTAAGTTAAGTCTTTCAGGATCTGCTACATATCTTGATGCAGAGATAACAAACAGCGCTTCTTACGAGGGTAATGTACCAGCGAATACACCTGAGTTTTCAGCGTCAATATGGTCAAATTACAAACTTAGAGATGACACCAATCTAAATCTAGGCGTTGTCCATGTCGGAAGCCGCTACGGTGACTCAGGTAACACTTTCAAGAAAGATGCATATACGCGTATTGATACCGGTATCTCTTACACTCAGAAGTACAACGACCTCAACATCGTAGCTCGCTTCAATATTGAAAATCTATTTGATACTGATTATCTAGATGGAGGCGGCAATACAAGAAGCACTCAATTAGGTGGTGAGGATGTTGATATTGGTGAGGGTCGAAATTATATGGCTAGCATCCAATTTGAATATTAATTAGCTGGCTCTCAGCTTAAGCCATTGCAACCAAAACCGTTTTTCAATAGGTGTGATGTTCGCGATGGCTTTTCTGATTTTAGGTTAAGTTATAAGCTGATTGGTTTTTACCTTTCAGCTTATAGCTTTAGCTATAATATCAGGATTCATTTAACACCGACCTTACTTTTAGGCTTCTTACCAAGGAAGAACTTGCCTAGATTTAAGTGCTCCTTTCCCCTGCGACACCTAGAGGCAATCAGAAGCCAGTATTTAACTCCATCTATCAGATACCTACCCAGAATATCTCTTAAAACGAATTGGCAGAGCGACTTTCGTAAGTCGATATAAAACAAAGAAACGATGAAGAACAATTTTATTTGTAGAAGAGTTTAGATCTAGTCTATTAATTGGTTTTGTCAGTAACCTTGGTGCATAACAATAGCTATTGTGTCAATGCTTTGGACACTCGACTAACATGAACTAAGCTCATTAGCTTAATTGATGGTTTGATGATTAGCTGCGCACTACCTACTATAAATAACCAAGTACCACTTTCAATCAGAGACTCATTTAAAAAGAAGAAGCTACCAACCAAAAACCAAACTGCAATTAATAAATCATTGAATGCTCCTAAAGCCTCATAACGACGCTGAATCACTATATGTTTTTTACCAATATCTACATCCAACTCTACACCTTGATTCACAAACTCTCCTAAATCGAACTACAGTTAAAGATACAAAGGGCTATTAGCTCATCAATATGTTAATTGCCCTATCAAGACTTTCATTGAAGCCATCAAGTGTTGGAAGTTATTCAGAGAGTATCAATTATCGGTAGATTACCGACATTAATAACACACTCACCTTTCCAAGTAGTACCCGATATAAACGCTTCTCTTTAGAGCCTACATAAACAATTACAGAGTGTAAACCAGGCGTAATTGAAAATTATTATGTCCTATTGATTTATACAGTGCTGGCTACACCAATGGCATAACAACAGTGGTAAACTCAACTCATTTATGAGTGTTCAGCTAACTTTGGGGCAGATCTGAGCTAGAAGCTAACTCATGACTTGATATAAAAACCTAGTTCAAGCATTCACCAAGCCAGCACGGCCCTCGAATCTCAAGTTATAAGCCGTCCAAATTGCCCTTCAATCGTTATCCCCTCTTCTTATATTGATCTATTTTCTCCTAATCGAAGTACAAGTTATTAATAATTCGATGTAAATCGCTAATTTTTTTAAATTGTTGTCTAGAATCTCATAGGGCCTATCGCTTCGGTAATTGCCAATAGAAACGACACCTTTTGATTCTGTTTTTGGTTTTAGGGAGATGAAATGGAAAGCCCAATTGTCACGCTCAAACATGCGAGCAAAAGCTTTGTTGATGGCAAAGAGACCCATAACGTATTGGAAGGCGTCGACTTCACATTGGCGACAGGCGCAAGTGTGGCTTTGACAGGAGCGAGTGGCAGTGGCAAAAGCACCCTACTCAACGTGATTGCTGGTTTCGAACCACTTTCAGTTGGTGAGTTGTGGCTAGATGGCGATAACGCGATGGTTTGGAAGGATCCGCAATGGAGTCGCTTTCGCCATCACAAACTCGGCGTTATCTTTCAACAGTTCAACTTACTCACCCCGCTCAACGTAAAACAAAACATCGCCTTCCCGCTTCATTTAAACCAACAAAAATGGAACGATTGGTGTGATTATTTGGTGGAAGCTTTAGGCATCAGCGAGCTACTTGATAGGCATGTTTCTGCGCTCTCTGGCGGCCAGCAGCAACGTGTCGCTATTGCACGCGCGCTAGCCCACAAACCCAAGCTACTGCTTGCCGATGAACCGACAGGCAACCTCGACCAAAAAGCAGGCTTGGAAGTCATGAAGTTGCTGAGTGAAATCACCACACAAGGCAACACTGCTGTACTGTTGGTCACACACAGCCCTGAGTGTGCCAGTTTTATGCAAACACAGTTGGTTTTAGATGATGGTCGTTTGAAGACCGTTGATTTGAAAAAGGCTCTATCGCAAGCCAGTGAGCAGCCCTATGAAGCAAGCTAGGTTTGCGAGCACCAAGTTCACCCATACCAAACTGACTCTAAATCTGTTCGCGGCGCACTATCGCCAATCACCGTTACAAGCTGCTGCAATTTTAATCGGCATCGTGCTGGCGGTGACCTTGTTTGTCGCCGTGCAAGCCATTAACCTTAATGCGAAACGTAGTTATTCAGAATCGACTGAGCAACTTAGCGCACAGGCGCAAAACTTAATCATTCCGCCATCAGGGCAAAACTACTTACCAGAATCGCTTTACTTCACCTTGAGACAAAATGGATTAAGTGCCGCGCTGCCTGTGATTGAAGGGCAAGTGAGAGACGAGCAAGGACGTCGTTGGTCAATACAAGGCAGTGAATTAATCGCCGCTCTCACCTCAAGAGCTCGTTACTCTGGCGTCGATGAAAAAAGCGATAACGAAAAAGACAATACTCGAGGCAATGATCCAAACATTTCCCTGTTCGATACCGCCTTACCTTTACCGCCACTCTTAGCGGGCGAGCCCATCGTGATGATGAGCCAATCGCAATACCAAAACTTGGGCGAAGTAGACACGCTCACTCTGGATGAAATCAAAACCAAAGTCGTGGTGCTACCAGACGAATGGCAACTGGGTAGCAGAATGCTGATGGACATTGGATTCGCTCAGCAACTGCTCAACAAACAAGGACAACTGAGCTACATCGCTGTGTTTAATCCCAATAACAACTCACTCGATAAATGGCAAAGCATCGTTGGCGAACAAGGGCAATGGATCACCAATAATCAAAGTACCGATCTCGGCTCGATTACTGACAGCTTTCACCTCAATCTCACCGCCATGAGTTTGTTGGCGTTTTTGGTTGGCCTGTTCATCGCTTACAACGGTGTTAAGTACAGTTTGCTGAAACGTAATCGGCTGTTGGTGCAAATTCAACAAGCTGGAATTGCGCCAAGCATCGTATTTTCAGCTCTGTTAGTCGAGCTGACTCTTTTAGTCACATTGGGTGCGTCGCTTGGTTTCATTTTAGGAATTCAATTAAGCCACTGGCTCCACCCCACCGTCGCGATAACGCTTGAGCAACTTTATGGTGCAACACTGCTTCCCGGTACATGGCAGTGGCAATGGTTAGCGCAAGCTTTACTGCTCACTCTAGCCGCAACGCTGGTTGCATGTTGGCAGCACTTTAAGCAGCGCGTCCGCCAGCCTCTCTCTTCACATGGTGGTTTTTATCAAGCGCCGGAAGCCTCGAACGAAAATCAGCTATTTGTTGTTGGCGTGGTACTCACTGTTTTGGCGTTGGCCGGTTTATGGCTTAGCGAACACCACCGGTTCACGATGGCCTGGCTCGGTGTGTTAGTGGTGTCGATACCTTTGTATCTACCGAAAACCCTAAGTGTGCTAGCGAGTTGGAGCGAAAAGCGCGCCCAATCAGGTTTAATACAATATCTGTTTGCTGAACTGCGTGAGCTGATCTCCCCTCTTTCCCTTGCCATG
>Ga0209121_10005410_pt1 | contig 11565 bp, 12 predicted proteins | sample Cruoilmetagenom3_FD_187292 | JGI IMG/M metagenome (GOLD analysis project Ga0209121, IMG submission 187292) | Oil polluted marine microbial communities from Coal Oil Point, Santa Barbara, California, USA - Sample 3 (SPAdes) (version 2) | ecosystem: Environmental > Aquatic > Marine > Oil seeps ...
TATGTGGTATGTGGGAACGGGCTCCTGCCTGTGCGTGTCCGCACGCAGACAGGTCTGCCCGTGATCATCGAGGCTGGAAAGCCTCTCCCACAAGATTAGTCGAGCGTCCAGAGTCCAGTGTCCGTTTTTTGGGTCTTAGTTTTATTTTTTTACCAACTTAACTACTCAACTACTCAGCTATTTAACCCTATCCGTATTTATCTGTGTAAATCTGTGTCCAATTCAGGGGTTAGGATATAGGATATAGTTTTGTAGGGGTTTGATTTATCGAACCCGAGACAAAAAAGGGCGTGATAAATCACGCCCCTACACTTAATTTCTGTGTGGTGTGTGTCTTGCAATCAAGAATTAACCGTGAGTTTACCGTGGCATGATCCTTGGTGGTGTGTGTTTTTAATCAGTTAATATCTGTGTAAATCTGTGTCTAAAATTTAGTTCTGAGTTCAGTGTTCTTAGTTTATATTAATCAGTTCATATCTGTGTAAATCTGTGTCTAAAAATTTGGTTGGGTGTGGAGTAAAGCGACTGTCTCTGTGGCATATTTATATATGGAAATAGAGTTGAAAAGATAATAAAAAAGTATAGAATAAGATTAGAATGATTGAACTCAAAAGAATTAAGGAACTCTTTCGTCAATTTTATGGTGGCGATGATCCGATTTACTGTTTTTTCTCGCCGGGGAGGGTAAACTTGATAGGTGAACATATTGATTATAATGGGGGTTATGTCCTACCTTTAGCGCTTTCCATTGGGACCTACGGTTTTATACGATATAGAGATGATAATATTATACAACTCCGTTCCCTGAATGCAGATGGTGAAATACTTATAAACCTTTCTGAAGATATAAAATATGACAAACAATGTAAATGGAGTAATTATCCCTGTGGCGTTATAAAATACCTCATGGAGGGGGGCTATTCTATTAGTGGCTGTGACATACTATTTACGAGCGACCTACCTATTGATTCTGGGCTTTCTTCTTCAGCATCCATAGAGATTTTAACAGGCTATATGTTACTCTACAGGGCATTCCAGGACAAGATAAACAGGATTGACCTGGCACGTCTCTGCCAGAGGGCTGAAAATGAATTTATAGGGGTTAATTGCGGCATTATGGACCAGTTTTCTATTGCAATGGGCAAAAAGGATAATGCAATTCTATTAGATTGTAACACCCTGCAGTTTAGGTACATTCCCGTTCACCTCGATAAATATAGCCTCATTGTAATCGATACCACCAAAAAGAGGTCTCTTTCGAATTCCGAGTATAATAAGCGCCGGATAGAGTGCGAAAAGGTACTTCATATATTAAGAAAACATCGCAATATTGAGAACCTTTGCAAAACAAGTATTGACGATATTTATGATTATGTAAGGGATGATACTCTAAGAAGACGTGCACGTCATGTTGTAACTGAGCAGAAAAGGGTTCTGGAATCTGTTGAGATGTTGAAAAAGGGAGATATAGTCTCTTTTGGAAGGTTATTGACCTCATCCCATGAATCCCTGAGGAATGATTATGAAGTTACAGGCATTGAACTCGATACCGTTGTTTTTGAAGCACTAAATGTGGAGGGTTGTATCGGAAGCAGGATGACAGGGGCGGGTTTTGGAGGTTGTGCTATAGCACTCGTTGAAAATAGAAAAATAGATGAATTCAAAAAGCAGGTATCAAAAGGCTATACAAAAAAGACAGGGCTAAGGGCAGATTTCTATAAATGTGAAATATCTGATGGATGTAGGTTTATTGATTAAATAGAATTGTGTGGGGTGGGGCTAACAACTCAACTGTTTAACTATTTTTAGCAACTATATTATTTTATTAAGATTCAAAAAAAGATGGATGACATTATAATAGATTAAACCCTTATGCCCCTAATTTAAGTGATTCTTTAATCATAGTAATTGGCATTACTCTTGTTATTACGAGTTCAATCTCCCTGCCTGACTCGTGCCTACCCCGTAGAATAGAAACGACTACTGGATGAATTCCTATTCCACAGAGCGAAGGAATCTCAATTCTTGGTTTTGAGATTGCTTCGCATAAGAAGAGCGAAGAGAGGAACTCGCAATAACCCTTCTGCTAATATTATAATGTAGGAGTGGTTTCCTAACCACGACAGGGTAGTTGGGACAGTGACGTCACTCCTACAATTTCATTTTCGATGTAGGGGCATAACCCTTTACAATTATTTGTAGTGGCAGAGCTTGCTCTGTGTTCTTTTGCGCAAAGATAAGCCCCCACAATTGTTCGCTGTAAGAACGTGATGCCATACTAAACTTCAGTGTATTTTTGCTCTACTTCTTCTGCCCGCTATAGGCCTTGAGCTCTAATTGCATATGTGGGACTTTAACAATGCCACCCTTTACTTCCTTGAAGACGTCGATCCACGGCACCCAACCAATAGCAACTTGCATAGGGAGTAACCTGGGCACATCCTTGCTAAAGTAAAGCCGTGGTTCATTTTTAGATATTTCCGCATCTATCTCCGCATCAGACTTACCGTGTTCCCGCAATAGTTTGATATAATCTTCTATTCGCTTCTTGTACTGCTCAGAATATTCTGGTTCTAAGTAACTACAGGTAAAGGAACCCGCAGGGACATCTACTTTTTCTGTTTCTTCACCCTTCTTCCAGGAAACAAACTGAGAATAAGCCCCTTCTTGTTCCATTTCCTTTTTCCCTATTTCGATTATCTCTGCAATTTCTTTATCACTCAATGGATTCGCTTCATGTTTCTCACCTTTTTCATCAATTCCAAAGCCTGTTATAACTTTCATCCTCTTTAAATCAACGAGAAGATGAATCTTCATACCTGGAAATTCTTCGACAATCCACACCCCGCCTTTTTCCTGTTTGGTAACCTTCAACTCAAGCTCGCCTTCCTCGAGTTGATACTTAACAAAGTCTCCGACCTTAAGGTCTTTGCCAAAGCGGTATTCCAGGGTATACTGCATCATAGCCGACATTTCTGCCTCTTCGCTCAATTCCTGGGCCTGTAAAAGATTAGCACTACTTATGAGACCTACCAACATCACCAGGGTTATCATAGCAGGACGACAAAATCTTTCCCTGTTTTTTTGACAGCTGGTTTTTTCTACCATTCTTACCTCCCTTTTTTGATTGTTTAATTAACTTTTGTAGTTCATTTTATTGTTACTCATTCACAAAAATCCCATATTGTTTAAATCTATTTAATCCAACTCAATTTATTACTGAAAGCCCTAACATATTTTCCATCACCTCGTTTTCATGTTCACTAAAGTATTTCTGGATTACATTCCCATAACCCGATTTCAGTTCTACAAACCTTTCCAATGAAACACCAAAGGGTTTCAGTATCGTTTTAATAGCTTCTTTTGCCTCTCGTTGTAGTTCTTCTCTAAACTTTTCTACTTCTTCGTAGCCTTGCTCATTCATAATTTTGGAAATTTTACCTTCAAGGTCACCCATCGTTTTAAACCCCTGTTTTTCATAGACCTTCTGTGCCGAGATTATGCATTTCACAAAGGCCTTGATGAACTCTTCTCCATTCAGATTGGCAGTGTTTGCTTTTGCTTCTTCGCTACTCATATGTTTATATTCTATAGTGCAATCAGCAGGAAAACTTATACTGATACCCTCTTTTCCTTTGGTCCAGTGATGCTTACGAATACCTTCTCCGATATACTTCCAACCCCGTTTTTTGAGTTGCTCCTTATAAAAATCGATAATCTTTTTATCCACACCGCAAGCATCCTTCTCATATTCTTCTTCAAGTTTCTTTCCAAATAGATACCAGATGTACCCTTCCTCTTTTAGCGTCTTTTCCCAGGATTCCCTGTATTCTTCACCTTCAGCAGTTACCCAAAGGTAATCGACACCGGTATATTCAGGTATGCCTGGGAACCCTTTCATATCACCCCCTCCAGTAGCAGACAGGGGGAAAGTACTCACAAGAAGTATTGTGACAAGAATAACTACCAAACCCTTTGCACTTAATATCTTCATTTTACCCCTCCTTTCTTGATTTTTATGTTAATAAAATAAGCATAAATTTTTAAAGATATCTAAACCCGAGTAATTTTGTACTTGCCCCGCTATGTATAAACTCTTTTTCTATATGTTGTTTTTGATATTCTAAATGGTTAATATTTTTATAATTTCCCAGTATTCAACTTAACTGTGTTAATATTGTATCTTAGTTTAACAAAAATGTCAAGTAAATAATTTTTTTGAAAGTGAAAATGATAGATTTCTAAAAAGGGAGAGGGTTATCATTAAAAATGGGTAACTATTCCGCCTACGGCACACAGGATACATAAAATACTAAAATTAATATTAAATTTTATTACCTTCTTTTATTATTCAACTTTTTTGCTGTTCTGCCATGATTATAAATATTTCATCATTATCTATTTCTTTAATTACCGTTAATCCCGCGGATTCCATCATCTTTGTAATTTCTTCTATTGGAGGTAGGAAATCCTTGCTTACCTCTTCCCCTGCGTCTTTATGCAAATTATTTATGGCACTCCTGGATTCGGAATGTGCAATCATTAATTTTCCTCCATTTTTCAATCCTTTTGCTAAGTGTTGAATGGTTATAGATTGATCTATAAAATGAGGGAAACAGGAATAACAAAGAATTGCATCATACTGTTGGTTTAAAGGTATATTATTGACATCCTGAAGCAAGAATTTCACATTGGGATATTCACGAGGGGGATATTTTTGTTTTGCAATACATATCGTTTTATCTGAATAATCAACAGCGATAATTGTGCCTTTTTCTCCTAAATATCGGTGTAAATAGGGAATCATTACGCCTGTTCCAGAACCAACATCTAATACCGTTTGGCCCACTTGTAGTGATAGAAGTTTTACAATACGTTCCAATTTTTTAGAATCGTGAGGGTTCATTTCATCCCATTCTTCTGCTCGTTCGTCAAAGAATGCTTTTTTCATATTCATAATTCTAACCTCATAAGAGGAAATTCTTTATCATCTTTAAATATTTTAAATCCATTTTTCAAGTAGAATTCCACAGGACCAGATGGATTCTCCGGGTTACCTTTTCTTGCGTAGGTTTCAACTGCTTTTATTCCTCTTTTTCTCAAATCATCGATTATGCTTTTTAGAAGCTGGCTGCCCAGTCCTGCGTGCCTAAATTCTCTTTTTGGAATGAATAAACATGAAATCAATACGGCGTCAACACTCACTGGCCCTGAATGATAATCAACGGAGTGGGGGAGAAGTTCTCCTGGTGCGTGTTGTGCATAGCCGATAGGTATTCCATTTGCATATAATATCTTCCCACAATTACCAAATATTTTGTTCGTATTTCGTAGCCATTTCAATTTCTTTTCGAACATATCCTTTTTCTTCCCTATAGGTGATTCTATGCATTTCTCAGGAAATTCCCAATAGATACAATACTTACAGCTAAAGGGATGAGTCTCCCACTCCGGAGCATCCTTTAAATTCTCCCTCGTAAGATTTGCACTTCAATCCTCATTTTTTAAAGGGAATATCCCGAAAGGAAAACGCTATTTCGTAATATTTCGGGTTATTGTACAAATCAGACATATTTCTTTCCTTTTATTCTCATTTCTTAAACACCAAACGCAATAATCTTGTATCTTTTGTAAATCGTCATATAAATTTTTATACCATTCCATTTATTATCTCATTTTAAAACAATATAGGCCTTTTGATCTGCATGCACTTAGAGGATGGGGCAGATATGAACTTTCTTTCGAGGTCTCAACACTGGCACAGCAGGCATTAAACACGAACCTCCACTTGGCGAGTAGCTACTGTAAGAGGCATCCCTTTTTCAGCTCGCACCTCCAAACACTCTTTGATTGCTTCCTGAATATTCTTCTCAGCCTCTTGCTCGGTTTTCCCCTGACTCACGCAACCAGGAATAGATGGACATTCAGTGATGAACATCCCATCTTCATCCTGAAATATGGTGATAAGAAACTTCATATCATTATTTCCTCCTTTTTATAATCATATAATAAAAATCAATAATTTCAAGAGGAAAGCGGTCACTCACACCCCCCCATTTTTCTCGCAGAGGACGCAAAGGAATATTTAATTTATTTTAGAGAAAGATTGTAGACACGCCCCATCAAATAAATATTTAACGGGGCACGAATTTATTCATACAAGATGCACGGTTGAAACCGTGCTAAAGGTTCAGAGAGTAAACTCTGCCACTACAAGCAAATATAATTACATTAATTTTATTATTGACCATATATTTCCTCAACATCTATCCGTTCAGCTATTGGGTTATTCATTACATACTTTCTTATTTTTGTTAATGCTTCTTTGTTTCTTATTATATGCTCATAAAAGTTCCTCTGCCAAAAAACTCTTTGATCAAACCCTGATTTTTTTAATTGTAGTGTACTAATTGATTTAAATGCTTGAATAATTCTTGATAAGGAAACTGCGCAATTATCCAAAAATAGGACAAAATGAATATGGTTAGACATTATTGTATAGAAATCAATTTCAGTGCCTTTAAAACGGTTTTGCAGCATTAATAATTCGTGTTCAATAATTAATCTCTCTTTTTTATGGATATATTCTCGCTTGAAATCTGTGCAGATAGTTACAAAATATGCACCGTTTGTCGTGTAATCATAATTTTTTAATCGGATATTCTTTCTATGTTTTTTGTTGTTCTTATTCATAACTTACCATCTTGTCTGCAGACCAAGGTCTGCCACTACAATTATCAAATCACCACCGTAGTGGTCGAGCTTGCTCGACCTTTCTTCGCAGAGTAAACTCTACCACTACAAGCAAATACAATTACACCAAGGTCTGCCACTACAATTATCAAATCACCACCGTAGTGGTCGAGCTTGCTCGAAGACGCGTTGTTTGTAAAGTAACTCTGCCACTACGATTTAATCTTCCTTTTTCTTTTGGTTTCTTTGTGTCTTTGGGAGAGATAAAAAGTGAAGGGATGTGAGTTAAAAGGTCTTGCCAAATTCTAATCATGTTTACTTATTTAACTGCACTTCCAGGGCATATTATTCTCATCTTACATAATGCACAGGTCTTTTTTCTACTGACCGTACCACTCCAGAATGAAATCACAAGCAGGAGGATCAACACAATCAATTTAGAGATTAAAAACCCCTTAAAAAATGAAATAATTATCAGGATAAGCGGGATTAAAGTTAAAAGTCCATAGGTAATCGGTGCGATTTTTAAGCCGATGCTTGAGCTAAAATCTTCAATATCACCCTTTTTGAAAAACAGAGCAGAGAGTTTACCCCAACCAATAGAACACCATTTATCATAATAATAACAGTTTGTACAAACCAGCTTTCGTAAAATGACAAAAACCATTATTATCGCAACCACGAGATAAATCCAGGCTACCACTGGATGTAAAAACCAGCAGGAAATAGTTCCTAGGGCAATCCACAGAATCATCATAAGATTTCCAAAGATTATTACCGCTTTAGGGTATTCTTCCACTCCCTCTTCATAGATTTGTTTTTGTTCCGTTATAGAAATTCCTCCTTTTGTAATTAATTGACCCTGTTATCCTTTGAGGTGCTGTTCTGAATATTCCTTACAAATACTACATCTATTTATTTTTAATTAATAGAAGAATAGTAGAAGGTCAAGTCCTAATTTAAATAAAAGTAAAGAATTACTTATTTGGTTCTTTCATTGGGTTATAGCCATTCTATATCAATTGCAAAAAAGTAATCCAGTAGATACTAAATTCTATCCTACCCACCCCTTTATAAGTTCAATCATTGTCCAGAATGTATACAGGGTTGCTATTCCAAATGAAATGCCCTCTTTTTCAGTTCTGGACTTTATTAATCTATATATGGAGAAGGCAAAGAGGAGAAAAAACACTCCAAATGTCCAGAAGGTGGATGGAGATGATTTTCCCAGAAGGTGATACTCTGTCATCAAAACAATGTGGAATAACCATAGGATATTGAAATGGCCCAGGAAAAATTGTATCCCTGATGCTGCAAGATTTCCTACGATAATAAAGATTGTAAAGATTGTAAAGATAGCAAGTGCAGGTATTGAGATCCATTCATCAATAGGGAGAAATCCCAGGTGCACCATTACTTCACCCGTAAATGTCCAGGCAAAATATCCCCCGAAGAGACCTGAGTAGATTGCCCTCGTATTATCCCCCTTAGATTTTAGCATAAAGTAAATGGTCAATAAAAAGAATATGATAGACATTATCCAGGTAGCAATATTCCCCCCTCTGTATGCCCGGAGCATCAGGGGAAACAGTGCACCGGACAGAATAAGAAATACGATAAGAGCTTGAATTCCTTTTTTCCACATTATTGCACCTCCTTGGGTTTACAATCCATAAAAATTATTGGAAATATTTAGAATATCCCTATAATTGGGAATTTATGCTCCGTTGGTTTAAAGCCGTATTTCTCATAAACATCTTCCTTATCTTTTCTCTTCTATCATTTCCGAACTCAATCTCTGGTTTCATAATTGTAATTGAATTTCCTTCTCAGTAATAACGATGAGTGCAATTTAGTCAAGTGTGTTTTTGTATTTTGTCCAGATTAATCCGAAAAAGGGTCTCTAACTATTTTAGCACGGGTTGGCCTGGGATCAGGTTTTTCTTTATTTAAGAAAAAATAACAATACCAACAAATATTGATATACCCAAGAGCCAGGTAGGATGGATATAATGGAATAAAAATACTTGACAAGTTAATATGAAATTTGTTGTAATAGAACTGATGGCACCCAAAGTAGCCAGAGAAATTACTTGGTAAAGTACAATAATTTCATATAAACACTTTCCATACCCTATATATCTCTAAAATATAAAGGTTTGGTATGAGAAACAAGATGGCAAGCCTTAAGCGTTTGACAAAATAGGGAAAAGTGCATATTATTACGGGGATATGACCAAAATAGGAAAGGAATACATTGATGATTTGACAGGTCTTTATAACAGGCGTTATCTTCTTCTTGAGGCAATAAAGAAACTAAAGAGTGCAGAGCAGAAAGGCATGCCTTTATCGATAGTTTTTATTGATTTGAACCATTTCAAGAACGTAAACGATATCTATAGTTATGTCCATGGTGATGCGGTACTCAAAGAGTTTGCCACTTTCCTCAAGACTTTATTAAGAATAGATGACACGGTATACCGTTATGGTGGCGATGAATTCATATGTATACTACCGAATGCGGATTACGCACAGGCTGTAATGGTATTCGGGCGTTTCATGGAGAGATGCAGAAGCAGAGAATTTGGAGGGAACAGACTGACTTTAAGTATTGGGATAGCTTCATTTCCAGAGAATGCAGGGGACTAGAAGGGTCTATTCGAACTTGCAGAGGTTTATTATTACCAAGGTTTGATGTTTAAGGAATTAAACGATAAAGAACATGCTGAAAAATCTCTCCTGAAGGCGATGAGAATGTTTAAGAAGATTGGTGCGAAAGGATGGGTCGAGAAGATAAGTAGTGTAAGTCTTAAAAAAGGTGTTCACAGTGGACACAATGGGTGAAGTAAATTATTGTTTTATCGGATGGTGATATAATAAAATTGTGGATAATGTAACTATTAGTAGGATTTTAAATATACTTAGAAAGGAATATAAAAGATGGAAGGATCCTATTGTAACACAGATCGCAAAGGACACTAAAAATCCATTCCTAATCCTTGTTTCAACAGTGCTCAGTTCAAGGACAAAGGATGCAGTTACCAGAAAAGCTTCCAGAAAACTATTCTACAGAGCAGCTACTCCTCATGCGATGTCACGTTTAACTACGGGAGAAATAGAAAAATTGATATATCCCGTTGGGTTCTATAAAACAAAGGCAAAACGAATTCCAGAACTTGTTGAAATGCTGATAAAGAAATATGATGGAAAGGTCCCTGATAGCTTAGAAGAATTACTTAAGCTTCCAGGAGTGGGGAGAAAAACAGCTAATCTTGTAATAACCCTTGGATTTGGGAAACCAGGTATATGTGTTGATACACATGTTCACCGAATCTCAAATAGATTTGGATATGTAGGAACACGAACACCAGAAGAGACAGAGTTTGCTCTCAGAAAAAAACTTCCCGAAGAATGGTGGATTATTTACAATGACCTTCTTGTTACCCTTGGGCAGAATATCTGCTCACCCAGAAAGCCGAAATGTGAGGAATGTCCTGTAAGCAACTTTTGCGAGAAGAGAATATAATTCAATATCTACCCCTGATTATATAGAAAATGTGTATAACTTTTTCGTGTAATATTCTGAGTAGCAAAAACTTAAATGGTTTTTAGTAGTTATCAACATTTTGTCAACAAATTTGATTATAGATTTTTCTAATCTTCTCGGAATCTTAATAATTCTAAATTTTTCTCTCTAAGAATTTGAACGTCTGAAGCTCAGAATTTACAATTAATTTAGGTTTTTTTCAACCTTAGCTGCCGTAAAGGGGTCTAAAGGGTATCGCAGTGCTCCTGGAATGGCATTCTTGTTAACCCGTTAAGAATAAAGGATTTATGATAAACCTATGTGGATAAGTAGGATAGCATAACATCTTGATATTCAGTATCGTAGGATAGCATTATCTATTTATCAACGAGTTTTCCACATCGTTTAGGTTTGCCATTTGCCGAGAATTCTTATGGTGGGAAGGGTCTTTAGTATCCATAAGAAAAATTCGTGGATTTTCTTGACATATATGGGTTTATCTCTATATTGTCGAGGGTATGGAATTGTTCTTTTTGTTAATCTCTATGGTTTGTATCAATGAAGTGATGCCAAATCCACTTGGTAGTGATGGTGCAGCAGGTTCGCCTGAGGATAGAAATGAATTTATCGAAATATTTAACCATGGGGTGGATACGGTAGATCTTCATAACTGGAAAATTACCGATTTTGATGCAGTCGATTACATTATTCCTTTTACTGCTCTTTCCGGAGATTCAGGGACGAGTATTCCTCCCGGGGGGTTTGCATTAATAATGGATCCCGAGTATGTAGATTCTGGTGAGAATTATATGCCCTATGAAGTGCCTTCCTGTGTGTTGCTTCGTCCCGCCAATACTACTATCGGGGACGGATTGACTAATAACGATTCTATTGCCCTTATTAATCCTGAAGGAGATACTGTAAGCACATATTATCATCCCTTCAATGCGGGGAATGGTTTCTCTGTTGAAAGAGTTTCTCCTTCTGTTCCCGACATTCCGGAGAACTGGGGTTGCTCGAGGGATACTGCCGGGTCAACTCCTGGCTTTATTAATTCGATATATTCTCCTCCAGATTTTTCTCTGGATACTTTATATGTGGCTGGTAGAAGTGTTAATGTCTGGATAGAGAACACGGCGGATACTATACTGAGCGGAACTATAAGTATATTTGACGATGAGGATAGGGATAGACAAATGGATTTGGGAGAGTTGCTTATTTCTCGTTCTCTTTTGAATATCTCACAAGACTCGATAGTAAAGATTCAATTTATCATAGAAGAAGAAGGTGTATACCTGCTGGGCTTTAATTTTCTGCATAAAACCATATTTAGGAGAATAAGGATT
>Ga0209121_10005412_pt1 | contig 11565 bp, 10 predicted proteins | sample Cruoilmetagenom3_FD_187292 | JGI IMG/M metagenome (GOLD analysis project Ga0209121, IMG submission 187292) | Oil polluted marine microbial communities from Coal Oil Point, Santa Barbara, California, USA - Sample 3 (SPAdes) (version 2) | ecosystem: Environmental > Aquatic > Marine > Oil seeps ...
TCGTTCGGATGTTTGCTATCCGCCTTGGCTTGTGAACCGAGATTCTTCGTCGCTGCGCTCCTCAGAATGACACGTTTTCGCTTGTCGGTTTGAGGCGAAACTTCGCTGGACGCTTACCCCCAGGATTGTGTGAATGACATTCAGAATGTTGAGCCGCTTTGGGATTTGGAGTTTGGGATTTGGGCTTTGGAACGCAGTTCCCTATTCATTTGTCATTGGAACGAAGTTCCCTGTGGCTTGCGCCCGGCTCCAACGAAGCCCATAATTCGATCTGGCTGGTCAAGGAAAGGGTCGTCAGGCCCTTCTGGCCGCCATAGTGGGGTACGAACCAACCCTGGTTCGACCAGTTCAAACCCATCGAAGAACTGCTGGATTTCAGCATACGAGCGCATTTTGTTTTGGGCGGTAGACTTAGCGTAGAGCCTGGAAACTCGTTCATAAATGTCGTGTGCAATGCCCTCGAATGAAGCGTGTGAGATAGCCACGTAACCACCCGGCGCCAGGGCATCGCGCAGGGTGCGAACTGCGCTGTATGCCTCCTCGTCGTCAGTGACGTAATGGAGGACGGATAACAACAGAACCCCCACCGGCTGGCTGAAGTCAAGCAAGTTCTTGACCTCTGCATGGTTGAGAATCCGTTCCGGTTGGCGGACGTCGGCTCGGATGGCGGTGGCGTTGGGGTTGTCTTGAAGCATGGCGTTGCTGTGCGTTACGGCGACGGGGTCTATGTCCACGTAGACGACGTGAGCGGCCGGGTTAGCCGTCTGGGCCACTTCGTGGACGTTGCCAACGGTGGGTACGCCGGAACCGATGTCGAGGAACTGGTCAATGCCCTGCCCGGTGAGAAAATTGACCATCCGGCGTAAGAACGCACGGTGAGCCTGTGCGGCCAGTCGCATATCGGGATCGAGTGCGAGCATTTTCTCGGCCACCATGCGATCGGCTTCAAAGTTGTGGTAGCCGCCAATGAGGTAATCATATATGCGGGCCGGGTTGGGCTTGTCCAGCACAGTCTCGTCAGGTGCCCATGTCCATGTCTCTGTATCCATCTTGTTTGGTTCCTTTCGTTGCTTTCTCGTAACTACCCAGGCCAGACCTGACAGGTTTCCTGCAAAAACCTGTCAGGTCTTGAATTGTACTGGGGGTGATTGTAGCACAGCCTGCCAGACGATGCAAACTTGTGCATAGCCGGGCTCAGGCCGATTCGGCCAGCACCGCCTGGCGGAAGATCGCCAGCCCCTCGTCCACCTGCTCGCGGGTGATGGTCAGCGGTGGGATGAGGCGAATCGTCTGGGTCCAGTGGCCGCAGGGGTAGAGCAACAGCCCACCCTCTAGTGCCCGATTGAGGATACGGCGGACGGCTTCGGTGTTCGGCTCTTTTTCGGTACCAGGTTTGATGAACTCGACGGCGATCATCAGTCCCACGCCCCGCACATCCCCCACGACGTGCGATTCGGCCCGCAACTCGCGCATTGCTTCCAGTATATACCCGCCTTGCACACGGGCATTCTCCAGCAGGTTCTCCTCGCGGATCACGCCTATCGTCGCCAGCGCCGCAGCGCAGGAGATGGGGTTGCCGCCGTAGGTAGTGCCGTGCGACGCCGCCCCCCACTCGGCCATAATCTCTCGCCGCGCCGCCGTCGCGCCCAGTGGGAAGCCATTGGCGATGCCCTTCGCCAGGCAGACGATGTCTGGCTCGACGCCGAACACCTGCGCCGCGAACCACTCCCCGGTGCGGCCAAAGCCGGTCTGTACCTCGTCGAAGATGAGCAGGATACCGTGTCGGTCACATATCTCGCGCAGCGCGACCAGCCAACTGCGCGGAGGCATCACGTAGCCTCCTTCGCCCTGGATCGGCTCCACCAGGAAAGCGGCCACGTCCTCGGGCGCGACAACGTGTTCGAACAGCCGGACGATGTCCTCCAGTGCCTCCTGCGCGCACTGTTCCGCGTCGGGGGCCGGCGAGCGATAGGGGTAGGGGAAACGGGCGAAGTGCACATTGGGGAGGAAAGGGCTGTGGCCGGTGCGGTATTTCACCTTGGAGGTGGTGACCGTCGTGGCCCCCAGCGTGCGCCCGTGGAATCCGCCCAGGAAGGCAACTAGCCCGCGCCGTCCAGTCACGTAGCGAGCCAGTTTGAGTGCCCCTTCGACCGCCTCGGACCCGCTGTTGCCGAAGAAGAACATATCGGCCCCGCCGGGCGTGATCTGCCCCAACTCCCAGGCCAGCCGCAGCAATGGCTCGTGGGCAATCACCCCGACGGGTGCGTGGACCATGCGTTCCATCTGCTCGCGGGCCGCCGCCACGATGCGCGGGTGATTGTGTCCCGCGTTGCAGGCCCCGAAGCCGGCCAGGAAGTCGAGGTAGCGCCGCCCGTCGTGGCCGTACACGTAGACCCCCTCGGCCCGGTCGGCCGGCAGGTTGGGCCAATCCTGCGCCAGGCAGGGAGCCAGCAGATCGTCCAGACGCGCCATCAGTTCTTCAAAAGATGGGGATTTTTCCACAGTTCGGTCCTCCTCTCATGTTTCACGTTTCACGCGATGCGTGAAACGTGACGCGCAATGCATGTCACGTGAATTTCAGCACTGTGCATAGCACAAAGACAGCGATGATAAAGGCCAGCCAGAGGTAATCCGCCAGCCGAGCGGTCAGCGTCTCGATCTCGGTCGGTTCGATGGGAGCACCGAACCCCTTGGTCTCCATCGCGATCTGGAAGTCGTTTGCCTTGCGGAAGAGCAGCAGGATCAACGGCGTGATGATCGGGACGTAGGCTTTGATGGCACGCTCGACGAAGTTCATCGAGTCAATGTCGAATGCGCGCAACTTCTGCGCGTCCACGATGGAGCTCCACATTTCAAAGATCAACGTGGTGAACGAGAGGGCGCTGACGAGCATGAAGGTAGCAGTCTGCGGGATGCGCAGTTTGCCCATCGCCGTCATAATAGCCGAGGTAGGCGTCGTCATCACGAACAACGGCAGCGACGAGGTGGCCACCAGGATGCGCACGCAGAGCACGAGCCCAAACCACACCCCTTCTTTGGTAATCACGCCCAGGTCCGCCTCCCAGAGTTTCAGGTGGCCCAGGACGATGAGGGGTGTGTCGCCGCCACGGTAGGTGAACCCCTGGATCACGATCAAGAAGATAAACGTGCCGGTCAAGATTTTCAGCAAAGTGGTGAACCGCCGCAGTTCGACACGGGCCACGGCCCACAGCACCGCTGAGAAGCCCAGCCATAAGAGCAGCACCGGCATGTCACCTTCCTTGATCGGGTACATGACCAGCACCAGCGTCAATAGCACATAAGCCAGTTTGACCAGCGGGTGCAGCCGATGGATGGGCGTGTCCAGATGTGTGTAGCGGAATACAGGTTGCATCTACACCACCTCCCCTCCCTCGTGCTGGGGCGCGATTACCTGGTAGAGTTCCTCCAGCGTCATCACGTGGGGCGGCACGCCAAGCGGGGCCAGTTCTGTTGCCAGTTGAGCCGCCACTGGCGGCACGACGAAACTTCTCTCGAGTTCCTCCACCTGTGCGAAGACCTCCGCCGTGGGGCCGTCGAGCAACACCTGGCCATCGTAAAGAACGATCAGCCGGTGAGCGTAACATGCGATCAAATCCACGTCGTGGGTAATCATCAACACTGTGCCCTGCTTCTCCTCGTGGAAGCGCCTGGCCAACTCGGCCAACTGGTACCGTCCGCGATGATCCTGGGCCGTGGTCGGCTCATCCATAATCAACACCTCGGGATCAAGCGCCATCGTGGCCGCCACAGCCAGTTTGCGCCGGTCGCCGAAGGAGAGGCGGAAGGGAAACAGGTCGGCCTCCTCGCTCAGTCTCACCAATCGCAGCGCCTCCTTGGCGCGCTGCTCCATTTCCTCAGCAGGCATGCCTACGTTGCGCAGCCCAAAGCGAATCTCATCGTCACAGGAAGCGGTGAATAACTGATAGTCGGGGTTCTGGAGCACCAGCCCCACGCGACGTGCGATCTCACCGACCGAGAGTTTCCTGATACTCTCCCCCCTAAACAGTACCTCTCCTTTCCTGGGCCGCAGCAGGCCGACGAAGCACTTGACCAACGTGCTCTTCCCCGACCCGTTCTGGCCGACGATGCCCACGAACTCGCCCTGGCGAATCTGGACGTTCACGTCCCGCAGCGCCACGACGGGCGGCGGGCCGGGGTACTCCACGGTCAGGTCGCGGGCCTCCAGAATGACCGGACCGTCCGATGTGACCGGTTGCGGCGGGGGAAGGGCCTCGGGATGCACGGCCAGCCTTCCTGCTTCTACGGACTCGCGGGTCTGACAGGCGACCTCGGAGAGGGTGAGATCAATCCGCTCTCCACCTGGGCGACCAGTTTCACGCTTGAGTAACTTCGACTGTACCAGGATCAGCGCAGGCGTCTTGACCCCAGACTCCTCCAGCCGCCCGGCCTGAGTGAAAACTTCCGAGGGGGTGCCTTGGAGCACAGTCTCGCCTCGCTCCAGTACGAGAACCTGGTCGGCCAGACGCAGAATCTCCTCCGTCTCGTGAGTTGTCATCACGATGGTCAGATCGCCCTTTTGCTTCAACCGTTCAATGGCCTCTACGACCTCCCAACGGCCCAGCGGGTCGAGCTGCGAGGTGGGCTCGTCGAGCACCAGCACCCGGGGATTCATCGTCAGCACAGCCGCCAGCGCCGCACGCTGCTTCTGTCCGCCGGAAAGATCGCGCGGGTTGTGCTCCTCCAATCCTTCCAACCGCACCAGGGCCAGCGCCGCCTGTGAGCGCCTGATAATCTCATCTCGGGGCATGCCCAGGTTGGCCGGACCGAAAGCCAGTTCTGCCTTCAGCGTGGGCATAAACAACTGCACCTCAGGATCCTGCATCAGCATCCCGCAACGCTGAGACGTGACGTACAGCGGCTCGTCCCATGGATCAAGGCCAGCCACAGATACGTAGCCCAGGCGCCGGCCGCCGTAGATGTGGGGCACGATGCCGCTGAGCAAGTAGCAGAGCGTGGATTTGCCCGCGCCGTTGGCCCCCAACACGACGACAAACTCACCCTTGTGCACCGTGAGATTCAGATCGCGCAGGGCGACCACGTCCCCCTCGTAGGTGAAAGTGACGTCTTGCAACGAGATGGTCACATCATTGGCCACACGCAGTTCACCTCCTGTTAGTGGATGGGGAAACTGGTAGACTGGTGACCAGTTTCCCCATCTACCAGTCTGCCAGTCTACCAATCTACCGATTTGGGGCTCGTGGGAAGGAGGGTCTTAGTCTACCAGATCGCGCCCTCAATCTTCGGCAATCCGCTGCGCTCCAGAGCCTCGACGATGGGGATGGTGATGAGAGCGGTGATGGCGGACAGCGCCGGCACCCACCAGGAGTAGGCGACGTGAGTGGCGACACCCAGTTCGGCGGAGAAGTCGAAGAGATACCAGTAGGGACGGGTCCAGGGCAGCCACCATATAAACGTCGCTGCCAGGATCGCTAGAAAGACGCCACCATACCGTTCGGTGCGTTTCTCTGAGCGCATCCACTTTGGTATCAACCGGGTACCCAATGGCGTGGCTGCGATGATCGTCGAGGGGATCCAGTAGAGGCCGGCCATGATGAAGTATAACGGCTCGGGCACCTTACCGAATCCGGCCGCTGCGCCCGGAACGTAGAAGGGCACCAGCCAACCTGCGATACCGATGACGATGAACAGAGGCACGGTGACCTTCCAAAGGCGATCGTCCTTGATCATAAGGGCCGTCAGGATGGCAGGAATCGCCGCGTTAAGGCCGATGTCCACCACTTGCAGTGGGTAGGCAGCAGGCGCGATGAACATCCCGATGACCCCACCGACAATCGCGGCAACGACGCCACCCCATGGCCCCAGAAGCAGCGGAGCGATGGCACAAAACGGGGTGGTCAGCGGAACATATCCGCCACCGCCCACGTAGGGGAAGATCGGGACGAGCCCCAGCACGCCGCACAACGCGCCGTATAGCGTCACCCAGGCGATTGGGGCCCCTCCGATCCGGCCCCTGGCCCCAGCACTGACTTTCTCGGTCGTTCTCTCTTCCATAACGATGTCCCTCCTTATCTAAAGTTTATCGAACTTCACTGATACGCGAGAGCCCTCCTTCCCAGAGCCCCGCACCTCCCTGATACTTACCACCCTCAATCTCGCCGCATATCTCTCGGGTCGGCGGAATTGCCATTACGTCACAGATGGAATCGTGGACGCTCCCATCGGGAAGACGGCCACGCGCGCCTGTGGGCCGTATTCCCTCAATAGCGCGTCCACTCCGGCCTGGAGGGAGGCTGGATGGTGCAAGCCCATCGCCTCCAGTTCCACATCCCGGATGCCTTTCGTCACGATGTATAGTCTCTTCCCAGCCTTGATCCGCGCCAGACAGTATCCGAGCACGCTGAAGGTCACCTTGCCACTGCGACGCACAACGGCGCGCAGAAAATCGTCGGGCCTCTTAGTCTGATCGGCCATCAAGTGGTAGAACTCCTCGCCCCCGACACCATCGGGACAGGCAGCGACCAGCAGGATGCTGCCCCCCGCGTGCACAACGGCGTCAGCATACTCGACGGCGCGCGTGGCCTGGTAAAGGTCGAGATCGTAGGGGTAACCGGAGGTGATCGCGACGTCCACCTCACCAGGACAGGCCACCTCGTAGACCTGTCGCGCGAGCGCGAGACCCTCCTGGAACACCCGGCCTGGCGTCCCGGCGAACGCCCGGACGATCCGCTCGTTCTGGCAAAGCACCACGTCCACGACTAAGTCCAGCCTCACCAGCGCCGCCGCTTCCTCAATGTCCAGCCGGCAGGGCACGTCCACACACCCCGGCCGGCGGAAGCCCAGGGCCACAAGGCTATGATTGGCGTTGATGGTATCCAGCGAGGCCACGCCCGGAACGATCAACTTGCTGCCACCGGAGTATCCGGCATACGGGCTGGGGCCGATGTGACCGATGCCGATGCAGCGGTCCGCCTCGACGACCAGCCGGTTAACCCACACTGGAGTGGACCGGCTGGTCAGCCCCAGGTAGACCTGGTTCTGCTCGTCGGTGCATTGGTGTTGCACGATGCGGAACCGTCCGTCGTCCGCATATTCTACATAGATGTCCTCTCCAACCTTGCGCCGCACCTCCTCGTCGCTACTCAGGCGGTGTGTGCCGTGGGTGATCAGGATAGTCACGTCCTCATCTCGCACCCCGCCCACCCGCAATTCGTCCAGCAGTGGGGGCAGGATTTGCGCAACCGGTGTGGCTCGCGTATGATCGTCCACCAGGACGACCACCTTCTCGCCGGGTCGCACGATCTCAGAGAGGGGCAGGGTATCGAGCGGATGGGTCAGAGCGCGCACAACCTCGGCAGCCGGGTCGGCGCACGCGGCTACAGGTTGAGGGAGGTAAACCCCCGCCAGGTTGGCATCGGGCACACGAAACTTGAGCGTATCGCTGCCATAGGGGAGTTCGATTTCCCGCTCCACGTCACTCCTTCGACCAATCCCGAACCTGTTCGACCACCTCGGCACCGGTGGTTAAGATGTGGCCCTCAATGATCTCGCCAGCGGCGGTAACATCTCCCGCCTTCAGCGTGTCAATGATTAACTGATGGTCAGCAGCGATCTCGTCGCGATGGACAGCAAAGCCCCGATCCATCGCGAGCAGGCAATAGAGGCGCCGCCGTAACTGGGATAGCATCTTTTGTAACAGGGAATGACCAGAGAACACGTACAACTGTTCGTGAAACTGGACGTCGAGCCGGATGAGTGCCCTGGTGTCGTTCAGCCGGGCACAACGGTCCATCTCGTCCACGGTGGCCTGAAGTTGTGCAATCTCTTCGGGGGTGACACGCTTGGCCACTTCCTGAATGGTGAACCGCTCCAAGACAGCCCGCAACGTATAGGCCTCTTCCACCGCCCTGGTGGTCCACTGGGTGACGAAGGTGCCCCTGGAGGGATAACTGACCAGGATGCCTTCGCCGACCAATTGGCGGATCGCTTCGCGCACCGGTCCCCGGCTGATCCCTGCCTGCCGAGCCAACCTGGCTTCGACGATGCGGTCGCCCGGCTGCAATTCACCGTTCAGCAGCGCCTCCTCGATCAGTCTGAGGACAGCGTCGCGGAGGCTTTCATGCTTCAGTTGCGGGACTTTCACCGCTCAAATCCCTCACGAATGTAGGCTCGAAAGTGTCAACTGACAACAGTTGACACTAGTATACCAAGAAATGGGAGGCCTGTCAAGACTTGACGGGGAAATATGCAAGGTTTATAATGCTTGCAAATCTCTTAGTGGCTATTGTCAATCCGGACCAGTTCCTGCTGGCGCTGGACTTGTACCCGATGGAAGCCACAGCGATGGGGGGCCGCTTCAGCCACGACGTACTGGCGGACATCCAGGCATCCATACCCCTGGAGCCGGAGACGGCGACGAGGGTGGAGGAGGCATTAGCGATACTGAGCGATGGAGAAGAGGCATAAATGGACATCTTGGAGCGGACTTTCTGGGGGAATACACTGGCGACCTGGCTTCTGGCCCTGGCGATTGCAACGTTTGTCTTCCTGGTCTTGAACATCCTGAAGCGCACCATGTCCCGCAAGGTGCTGGCCTGGGTCAAAAAGACCGAGACGGATATGGATGATCTCGTCGTTGATTTGTTCGGCCGGACCTGGTACCTGTTCCTGATTATGATCTCGATATACGCCGGTTCCCTCGTCCTCGCGCTACCCCCCCAGGCCGAACCTTGGATGCGCACTGTTATGGTGATTCTGTTCTGGGTGCAGGTCGCGCTATGGGGCACCGGTGTGGTTGACTACCTGGTTTCTCGACAGGTAAAGGAGCAAGGCAAGAAGGCCGCTGCTGCCACGACGATTAACGCGTTGGGCTACGTCGGGAAGGTGGTTCTCTGGGCGGTGGTTTTGCTCCTGGTACTGGACAACATCCCCGGTATCGAGGTTGATACGCTCGTCGCCAGCCTGGGGATCGGTGGCATTGCCGTCGCGCTTGCTGTGCAGAACATCCTGGGCGACCTGTTCGCATCTCTTTCCATTGCGCTGGATCAGCCCTTCGTCATCGGGGATTCCATCACCGTGGAGGAGTACGTCGGCATGGTGGAACACATCGGTCTCAAGAGCACGCGCATTCGCAGTCTCACCGGCGAGCAGCTAGTCTTCTCCAATTCCGACCTGCTGAACAGTCGCATCCGCAACTATGGGCGCATGGAAGAGCGCCGTGTGTCATTCACGCTCGGCGTGACCTGTCAGACACCCTACGAGAAATTGGTTGAGATTCCCAGGACAGTACAGGGGATCGTTGAGGCCCAGCCCCAGATGCGCTTCGGTCGAGCGCACTTCAAGGCTTATGGGGATTTCTCTCTGAATTTTGAGATCGTCTACTACGTGTTGACGTCTGACTACGACGTCTTTATGGACATCCAGCAGGCCATCAACCTGGAGATTTTCAGGCGCTTTGCGGAGGATGGGATCGAGCTCGCCTACCCCACGCAGACTGTCTTCGTGGCGCAGTAGCGCCGTTCGCTGGGATTCGAACCACGGAGTCACTGAAAAACACCGACTGCACTGACCTTTCTTCAGTGCCCTCATTTCAGTCAGTGCTTCAGCGGTTCCCGTCCCTCAATGTACTCCAGCGACTGGTGGCGGAAGTAGGTGTTGTACAACTCGGCGTAGTGGCCACCCTGGGCCAGCAGCCCTTCGTGGTCACCCTCCTCGATGATGCACCCGTCGCGGATGACGATGATGCGGTCGGCGTGCCGGACGGTGGAGAGACGATGCGCGATGACGATGGAGGTACGGCCGCGCATCACCGTCTCCAGCCCGTCCTGGATCTGCGCCTCGGTGAAGGGGTCCACGCTGGCGGTGGCCTCGTCGAGGATGAAGATGGCGGGGTCCTGCAGGAGCACACGCGCCAGCGCGACCAACTGCCGCTGGCCCATCGAAAGCCGCGCCCCCCGCTCCCCCACGTCGGTCTGCAGGCCATTGGGCAGGTCTTGCAGCCAATCGCCGCCGCCCACCTGTCGAGCCGCCTCCTCGATCTCGGCGTCGTCGGCCTCGGGCTTGCCGTAGCGGACGTTGTCGCCCACCGTGCCAGAGAAGAGAAAGGGCACCTGGGGCACAATCCCTAAATGTCGCCGATACTGGGCCAGGTCGAAGGTGCGGATGTCCTGCCCGTCCACCAAAATCTGCCCCGACTGGAACTCGTAGAAGCGTGCGATCAGCCGCGCCATGCTAGTCTTGCCCGCACCGGTGTGGCCTACCAGCGCCACATTCTCCCCCGGCTTGACGGTCAGCGAAAGGTCAGGCAGCACCACCTCGTCACCGGTGTAGGAGAAGGTCACGTTGCGGAACTCGACCCGGCCCTTCAACTCCGGTACCAACCGACTGCCGATCTGGATGACCCTGGGCTCGGCGTCCATCAGCGCAAAGACCCGCTCGGCCGCCGAGAGGCCATCCTGGAACTGGCTCCAGAAGGAGGCGATGTTAATCATCGGGAACCAGAAGTAGCCCATCGCCTGAATGAAGAGGAACCACTCTCCCGGCGAGATAGCCCCTCGCAGTACGCTGCGCCCGCCGAAGTAAAGGGTGATCGCCAGCGCGATGCCGAAGGTGCCCCCCAGGACGGGGAAGATGGAGACAAACGTCAGCCCGCGCGCCAGGTTGACCTTGTAGGTACGCTCGTTCAACGCGGCGAACTCGTCGTACATCGTCGCTTCCTGGCGGAAGGACTTGGCAACCGCGATCCCGCTGACCGATTCCTGGATGTTGGCGTTAACCTGGGCCAGGATGCGGCGGGCGTTCTGCGTGACCCGGCGGGCGAAGCGGCGGTAACTCAGCGCCAATACGACGACGAAGGGGCTCATCGTCAGCATCAGTAGTGCCAATCCCGGCTGGATAGTGAGCAGGACGACGACCATGATGAGCACGACCAGCACGTGGCTCAGCAGGTTCATCGTCAGGTCCGCGACGGCAGCAAAGTCCCGCGTGTCGGAGGTGACGCGGCTGACGATCTTGCCGCTGGGGTGTTCGTCGAAGAAGGAGAGATCGCGCCGGACGATGGCGTTGAAGACATCCTCACGCAGTTGCAGCACCACGTCGCCGATGGCGCGCGCGGAGAAGGTCTGGCGGACGAAGTTGAAGAACCACGAGAGCAAGCGCAGCCCCAGGATGCCGCCCACCAGCGTGACCAGCAGCCGGGAGGTTGGGCTCACCATCATCCGGTCCAGGCCCTGCGAGATGAGGATCGGCACGCCGGTATCGAACAGCGAGCCCAACGTGATCATCAGGGCGACGACGAGCATGGGGCGCAGTTGTGGGCGGAAGTAGCCCAGGATGCGGCGCACGAGTGCGACGTCGCCGTATTCTCGGTCGTAGGATTCGGTGTTGAGACCGCGCAGAATACCCAAAGCATTTACCTCCTGGCCCTCTCCCCCCGGCCCCCTCTCCCAAAACTGCTGGGAGAGGGGGAGCAATTGCCCTCACCCCCCGGCCCCCTCTCCCAAAACTGCTGGGAGAGGGGGAGCAATTGCCCTCACCCCCCGGCCCCCTCTCCCAAAACTGCTGGGA
>Ga0209121_10005413_pt1 | contig 11564 bp, 12 predicted proteins | sample Cruoilmetagenom3_FD_187292 | JGI IMG/M metagenome (GOLD analysis project Ga0209121, IMG submission 187292) | Oil polluted marine microbial communities from Coal Oil Point, Santa Barbara, California, USA - Sample 3 (SPAdes) (version 2) | ecosystem: Environmental > Aquatic > Marine > Oil seeps ...
TCCTTTGACCCTAATACAATCTCTCCGTTCGTTCCCAAGTCTATTCCCATCTCCAACTCTTCATGTTCATGTATCCCGGTTGACAGTACCAGAGCAACAGTATCTCCCCCGACCCATCCGCTTATCAGCGGTAATAAGAATACCTCACACCCCTTATCTACGTCTATTCCCACGTTACGAGCTTTCATTTGCACGGGGTTCTTGAATTCTGGCTCGTAGGGATATTCCCCAAGTCCGGTGGGTGATAGTCCAAGGAGGATGTGCTCCATGCACGGATTCCCTGCTATTCCTATCTCTTCTACACGCTCCAAATGCAGCTTTCTTATCGTCTCGTTCAGTTGTTTCACAAGCTTTGAGCGCATCTCCTCAAGCAAATTTGCATCCCTATTTATTGCTGCTATGCGTGATACTACATCTCTCCCGTATACTACCTGTGGATTTATCGAAACCTGAGAGCCTATTTTTTCCCCTGTGGCGTCGAAAAAAGCCGCCTTTATTATGGTTGTCCCGATATCAAACGCTATTTTGGTAGCTCCCGAAAGGCTTCGCCCCTCTCCTCCCTCTTCCCTTATATTAACAATTACATCCCCGTGTAATTCGAATTCGCAGCAGCGCTTGTATTCCCCTTCTATCTCAAATAAACTCCAGCAACCGTTACATCTATCTCCCTTACAATTCAAGAACCCTACTTTGATCGCCGCTTCTCTAAGCGTACTCCCCTCACCTACACAGACTCGTTCTCCATCCGGAAGAAACGTTACATTTATCATTATGCTATACGGAGAATTGCGAGAAGTCCATGAGCCGTGCCCATACCCCGCTGCAGCCTCATTTCCAGGTTTCGAAGTGCGTATCCTAATTGTGGTTCTATCACATTCTCGCGGTAATTGCTAATCTTCACCCGAGGAGCGTTCTTGACCATTTGTTCGCGCTCATCCATCGCAGGAATTTTAATTTTGGCATCACAATCTCCGCCCATCATGCCCCCTACAAAAGCATTCCAATGTCTCGAGAAATCCTCAAAAAACCTGTTTAGGGTTGGAAAATCTTCTTGCGGATGATAAGTTATGAGCAAGTCCTCTAAATCTGTGCGAACATTCGGTTCAAAAAGAGAATTTATCGCCAAACGAAGGGGTTTACAATATTTATTATATTCGGCAGTATCCATGTGTCGTCCAACGAAAACAGACCGATCAAATATTTCTTCTACTTTTATCCTATTACTTGCCGCTCTTACCATCTTCAAAACATTCTCAGGGGGCATTAATCTAAGCGGAAAACTCTCTTCACCACTCTCTGGTAAATAAGAAATCCTATAATCCATCCAATCCTCGCCCCATAAACGCTGCCATTCGTACGAGTATGGACCCAGCCAATCACAAAGTACAAAGCAATCATCGCTGCAATCCGCTATATCTCCTAAAAGCCGAATAGTTTGTTCATCGTTATTATGCGAGAGCGATCCGTATGAGGTGAAATAGAGGTCATATTCTTCCTCGAAAGGAAGTCCGCTACTGAAATCTGCCACCCCAAAAGCGATATTTCCCTTATCCTTGTAAATCCTCCCTGCTTCTTTGATGAAGTTCTCGTTTATATCAAATCCCTTGTATTCAATTTTATCAGAGAGGGCTGCCAGCAATCCATAACCATCTCCAAATCCGCAGCCCATGTCAAGAACTTTTATCCTCCCCTTTTTCTGCTCTATCGCCTCTATGTAAGGCCGTACAAAGATGCGTATTATCTCATCTTCCCAGAACATACGAACATTATCGTATTTCCCTGTAAGGCCGTCACTTCTCGTGTAGTATCCGCTGTTTAAAGCTTCGTTATAAGCTATTTTAATGGCTATTTCAACCACCTTTTGCAACTTTTACAGCTTCAAATGCATCCTTACAATAAATTGCACCTATTTGCTCTGCGTATTCCGCAGATACCGCGGCACCGCCTACTAAAACTTTTGCATCCACGCCGTGTATTCTCATTTTCTCAACTACCTCGCCCATTCTCTGCATAGTGGTGGTGAGCAAAGCAGAGAGCCCAACAAACTTTGCATCCTCTCCTTTCACCGTTTTCACAATTGTTTCCGCAGGAACGTTAACGCCTAAGTCTATAACATCGAACCCCCCTCCTTTGAGAAAAAGAGCCACGATATTTTTGCCTATATCATGTAAATCCCCTTCAACAGTCGCTATGACAAATTTCTCCATTCTCTCGCCCGCTGATATAAGATGCGGCTCAAGAACTTTCATTCCTACCGAAACGGCCTCCGCAGCGGCCATCATATCAGGAATAAAAAACTCACCAGTCTCATATCGCTTACCTACCGCTACCATTGCTCCGTTGATACAATCTATTATTTCTTTCGGCTTTACTCCTCGGTTCAAAGCATCTTCTACAAGCTCTACTACGCCTGGCTCGCCAACACCTCCACCTTCAAAGTCCTCGTCTTCCTTATTCCGCCTTCCCTTAATTATATCCTCTTTTAGGTTCGCGAGTATTTTGTGTGAAATTTTTACCACCTCTTATTTTATCCTATCCAAAATATCAAACTCTTGAAAGAGCTCTTTCTTTATATCCGCTGGGATCTCCTCCACCGGAGCAGAGACCAATGCCTCCTTGCGTTCCTTCACCTGCATTAGCGTCTCATTTGCGTCACCCTCATAGGGATAGAATGGCACAAAGCCTCCTTTACGCAAATATTTACGCGTATATCTCGTAAACATCTTATGAGATGTGCCCATCACTTCTCGTATCTCTTTCAAACTATCACCAATCTCTTTTTCTATCCTTTGCTCCTTGAAAAGGGACTTAATTATCCCTATGTGGAGATCGTCTAATATTGCTTGCTCCGGTGAGAACGTATTTGTGCCTTCAAGCAGTCCAAATGCATAATGAATGTATTGTGCGCCACTGAGTGCGATATATAGATGCGACAATTGCTTATTCACCGATGCCTCGATCCCCGGGAATTTGGAATCACCTATGCCTGCTGTTGAATAGCATGGAATACCATAGAACCGAGCCATTTGCACTGCGCCTATATTATACAGATTTGACTCCGGTGCACCATACATATTATCGAGAGTATCCATCCTCACACGCAACGGAACGCTCCCGTATAGCACCGGCGTTTTCTTACGCACCAACTGGGCAAGTACTATTCCTGTTAGAATCTCTGCGTTGAGCTGTGCGAGCAATCCCGCCTCTTGAAGTGGCGCAGTGGAACCTCCTTGCGGTGACGTTGATATAGACACCGGATAACCTGATTTTGCTATCTCTATTAAGTTCTGCGTAGTATCGTCAACGAGCTGTAAAGGACTTTTCGTCACACACGTGACAAACGAGATTATTGGTTCCTCACGTCCACGGCCACCTGAAATAATCTCGGCCATCCGTATTACCTCGTCTAATTTCTTCACATTTGTCAAACCAGCCATGACGTGCTTCTTCATGTTGTTTAAAGAGGCGTAATACTTGTTAACGTCCTTATTGTCATTGGTAATGTCTTCATCTTGGATATTTACCGTGCGGATGAAGAAGTCAACATTCTGTAGGTGCTCACAGAGGTGCGCTGCTTCACAGAGATCGCGAACAGTTCCTCTTCTACGATGAAAAACAGGGAAGCGCCTTTTACCACCAGTTCTCTCGCTAACAAACTCTTCTATCTCAATATCCAGAATTACGTTTGACTCCGAACCGGTACCAAATCTCACCCTTGGTTCATTACCGTCCAGAATTAAATTATTCTCTTTATCGCGTGCACCCAATTTTATTACCGAAGGCGCACACTTTATACTTCCCTCAACAAGCCACTCAGGAATACTTATTTGCCAATAGGCACCGTGAGAAGAAACCTCCGCTCCGTTCTCTTTGAATATGTCTGTCGCTTCTCTATTGTAAGATACTATTCCAGGATCTCGTAAAATGGCAAGGGAAGCGTTATGTATCCCTTCGAGCTGCTCTCGCTCCAATCTCTCATATGGCTTTACCAAAACTCCTTCTCTCATTTTTCACGCTCCAAATCTTCCAAATATTGTAGATATTCATCACATACCCGCTCTGCCCTAAAGCCAATCCAATCCTCTGGGAGAAGCTCTTGTGGGAGATGAGGATCGACAGAGATGATACGGGAAAAGGACTCATTCAATTCTACGCCTTTCAAGAATGCATAACTTGGGTCTACGCTCTCTCCTTTTTCCACGCTCGCCTTTAAAGCCTCCAATTCTTCACCATACATCGAGATAAAGTTCTTGTATTGCCTCTCCAACCACTTGAGATCCCAAATTTTTGGAACCAACTCCTTTATGTTCTTATCGCTTTCGTATTGTGCAGAAAAAAACTCGACATTGTCTTCAATTCCATATTCCTTTACGGTCTCTTTTACATCCTCCCCCTTATCATAAGGGGAGATCATAACAGAAGTATGAAGCGTTCCATAGCCAAGAAAAAGAAGCTTCTTTCTTAACGCGTCTCGACTGTATCGTAATCGCTCAGGTATATCAAAGGTTACGATATACCACCGGCCATCCCAGTACCGCTCCCTCATGAGCAGCTTGTATTCTTTTAATGTTATTGTATCTTTTCCAAGGTCAGTAAGGGAATAGGACGCTTTTTTACCGATCTTTTTACTTTCTATAAATTCTTCTTTCTTTAATCTCGATAAGGAGGTTCTCACTGACGCCTCTGACTCGTTAAAGCTTCTGAGTATTTTTATCAGCCTTTCAACGGGTACTTCCCCCTCTCTTAACAAAAGGCATAGGATCGCCTTTTCCATCGAGACCATAATTATACATTGTGCATGTTCATATATAAATGAATTATCGACCACTAACGTAATGTAATACATAAATTCATAATACTTAAACTTTTCGATTTTTGGTGTTGGTGAAACTTCGGGTAGCGGGTGGTGAATGCTGGTGATAGATTTTACAAAAACCACTCGATAAGCTAATTACGCTATAAATTTAGATGATTAGTGTATCTTTTGTGTCAAGTAGCCTTCTCCACAATTCTTTCTATAGCCTCTTCATCGCTCTCTCCATTCTCATCTACAGGTACGTATTCCTGTTGAGGTGCCAATTTATATTTGGAACATTTTCTCCATTTATAAATTGTCGTTCCATTGGCACCCATGTCATTAGACTTGTTGCGGAATAACTTGGCAAAGCCTTAAGAACGGATATCCGTAAAAAGGAGCAATATACGAGGATGAATAGACGCTTTAGATGGTCGCAACTTATATGATTTTATATCGCAACAACTCTATTATAAAGCGCGACCTATGCGACAGCTGCCTTCATGAATTAAAGCTCCTTCATGTAATTATCAGAACTTCAGCTTCAACGTAACTATTTCAAAGGGGTTTACCATCAGCTTTATACTCTTACCTTCCTGTTTCAGCTCTTTTGCCACTTCTTCGTCCTCTTCTTCCAGCATATTCACCACCTTAACTTCTTTTGGCTCTCTGAACAGCGTTATCTCAGCATCCGTTTCTTTTCCCTTCGCCTCGTAAAATCTTAGAATAACGCCATCTTCATCCTCTGCCCTCTTCAGTGCGGATAGAATCACACTTTCCGGGTCTATTTTCAAGAAAGACCGTTTTAAAGGGAGTTTTACACCTTTCGGTATCTGCATTGCATCCAAATCGGTGTTGAACTCAAGAGCATGCTTGTAGGATGCCGCTTTCCGCCAATCTCCTTCGTGTGGATGAATAGAATAGTGAAATACGTATTTTCTCAACTCTTGTGCTTCGGGAACCGGTATTGCAGGACCCGTCTTACCATCAGAGGAGAGCATTGAAACGCTTCTGAGCAGTGTTAAATAAACGCCCCCATCTTTTACCTCATTCTCCGGTATCCCCTTGTGAATTACGGTTACCCCCTTCTCCCCGTCAGAATAATCAAGCCACTTCTGTGAGGGAAATACACCTCGGGGCTCTTCAACCCACACTTCTTCTTCTTCTTCTTCTTGCGGGGCGCATCTAATTTCGCTTTTCGGACGGGAAACCGCGCCAAATTGACTACCACAGACATATTCATCAGATTTTATGTTTGTGGAGAACCTGACCCTGAGCCGTGCTCTCGGATGCTTGTCCACTACAGTCGTGATGAAATCTATTCTTGGAATTTCCTTGTATACGACCATCTTTTTTGTACACTCCAGGAATTTATGTCGCCATATAAGCGGCTCCCTTTTCTCCGTCAATCGATAAGGCCATCGCAAGGAGAAATAATTACTCTCGACGTTGATAACTCGTCTCAAAGGGCTTTTGTCTATGTAAAAATTCTTCAGCCTGAATGCACCATACTTCACACCTTCTCCTGTTTCTGTTTTCCAAGGGATACATAACGTCTGCCTATGGTAGTATAGATCCCCAGTTTCTTCCTCGAGCACGAGCTCATTCGCTTTACACGCTGTACTGCATGCAGCCTCGCCCTTGTGAAGCACATCAATCAAGCCCGTGGTAGGGTCAACTTCAACCCCAAAGAATCGGTTTTCTATAGTATTTCCATGTATCCTGATAAATTCGGGGTCAAAAGGATAATGTCGAGGTTCCCGTTCAAGGATTTTATACACTTTATATCCCATCGAAGGAACCGTAGCGACAAATCCTATTCGCACGTATTTCAGTGAATCATCATCATATCTCGTAAAACGTATGACCTCTACGCCAATTTCCTCTTCATCACTTTGCAACCCTCCAATTGCTACCACTTTCCCTTTCTCAAAATTCAAATCCATCTCTAACCAGTTCTTAACTTCCCACGAGAGTGAATTGAATACAACTATATCTCCGCTTTCAACTCTCTCTTCTCCAGCCTTAGATTCCTTCTCTATTAATAGAGTGAGTATGCGAGGGCAGAGGGTGAGCATATAGGTCCTGAGAAAGCCCAGATATTGTTTCGCTTCATCGTAACCACGGTCCATCCCTGTTCCTGGAATTACATCATGAAAAGCGAGGAACAAGATTTTTCGCCAACTCTCTCTAAGCTCATCAGAAGGATAGTAGCTATTCAATAGTGAGGATAGAGTGCCCCATCGCTCGACACATCCCAACCAATTTTCGTAGTTGGAAAGCCCCTGCTTTATCCACATCCTACTTGAGCAGCAATCAGGAAAAATCTCGGAATACTTCCCTGAATACATCTCGCCCTTTTGGACCGCGAGGTTCAGGTCTTTTGCTTCTTCTTCCAGAGCTTCAAAGAATTCTCGAGGCGTTGCAATCTTCATCAGCGCTTTTTTCCCACTATTCTCATTCCACGCATTCACAGCATCAGGTGTTTCAGGCTGTGGCATTGTAACTCCACTACCGGAAGGCATCAAGATCTGTGAAGTCGCTGCTCCAGCCTTGAGCTTCTCATAGCTCTCCTCCAGCATTGTCAAGTCCAATCCTGCTCTGTATCCTAAGGGCATCCAGTGAGCTAAAATCTTTGTTCCATCCAAACCCTCCCACAAGAATTCCGTAGGTTTGTTCTCCGATATTCCCCTTCGGAATGCAAGATATTTGTATCCCGATTTTTTGTAGATCTGCGGGAGCTGAGCATTCAAGCCAAAACTGTCTGCTTGCCACATTACCGGAACATCAACCCCGAACTTCTCCTTTACATATCTCTTACCAGCCAGGATTTCTCTTATTAATGTTTCTCCATCCGGAAGCATTGTGTCTGCCATCAGGTATTCACCGTCAGCAATCTCTATCTTGCCTTCCTTGATCTGCTTCGTAATCTTTGTGAATAGTTCCGGGTACCGCCTTTCCAACTCTTCCAGCAGAAAGGTTTGCTCTATGAGGAACTTGAAATCGGTCTTTTCAACAAGCTCAGCCACCTCTTTCAAAATGAGCAGCATATTGATGTAGAAATAGTCCTCCTTCGTGAAGGACCAGATGGCATCATAATGCGTGTGTGGAACAAGGTAAATCGTATCCTTCTCTCCCGCCTTCTTCTTGGCCATAGCCTACATTCAACTACCAACTAACTTATTACTTATAAACCTTTCCACGACTTCAACCCAGCCTTCAGGTCCCTCACCCTTCGCTTTATAAAGGTTTGGCAGAGAAAGATTAAGCCATGTGCCCTTTTTGTTCTTTACCAGAGCTGGCTGCTCCACCGCGTTCAACATCGGAATATCATTCCTGCTATCTCCAACACCTATAGTCTTCACAGCTCCATATTCCTTCTCGAAGAGCCCTGTGAGAATCTTCACTGCTTTACCTTTGTCCGCATCCTTCCCGTGAATATTGTAGTATCGTCCCCCGTGAGTAACAGCAAAACCTTTCTCCCTGATTTTCTCGAACAAAACTGCCTCCTTCTCTTCCGGTTCATCAAAAATGAAACTCTCGTTGTATTCCTTCTTCTTTGCACGTATCGCCCCCTCTACAGTCAAATTAGCATCTTTCGCAACTTCTTCTGCGGTCATATCACCAAACCCAGTTATTTTGAACGCAGTTTCCTCCCTGATCGTTTTTAATGCCGCTCTTAGCGCCCCATACGAAGCGCCGAGTTCAATAACGCAGTAATTGTTCTTCTCCTCAGATTTAAATTTGAAAGAGAAGTAATTCCTGGGAATGAAGATTGCACCACCATTATCCACAATAAAGGGGTGATCTATCCCCAATTTTTTCCGGTAATATTCGTTCTCTGTAAATGTCTTCGCCGTGCAAAATATAATCGGGACATTTCTCTTCTTCAAGGCGTCCAGAGCCGGAAGAGCTGCATCGTAAGAGTAGTCGTAGAGATCCAGCAGAGTACCGTCAAGGTCTGAAAAAAGCACTTTTTTCATTGTCTATAGCGTTCGAACACTTTCTTCTTCTAAATTTTCTTCCTTTTCCGCTTCACAATCGGAAGTCCCTTGTTTACACCTTGCAAATGTTTCTGCATTGCTTTCAAGCAATTTAACGAATTTTTGTGTATCAATTTCAGCAATCGGGGGCATTATAATGTTCTCTTTTGGCTTATCCCACTCCAGAAGATCGCCCAGCTCCTCAAGCACTTTTGACCGTACATAATCATTGCAGAGCTTACTGTGGTAAATCGTTCGGAGTGAGCCAAGCAACATGTTATTAACATGCTCCTCTCCTTTTTCTTCGTGTATGTGTGGATTTAATGTTTCGATCTGAAAGATCTCAATTCCGGCATTTGCCGCATCTGCATCTGTAATAATTTCAGCGCCCAACCCAAACTGATCAAATAAATAAACGAAGTGATATGGTTCAATTGAGTAGCCGGTCGAGTAGCACAATATGTCCGCGAGCTTTGTTGTCATCGCATGCTCGCCTGCATTTCCTGTTATCACAACCCTGGTTTCAAATCCGGCGCATGTTGAGATTAAGAGATTGAGATACTTATTTGTGGTCTCGCTCACCCGGCCCCATTTTTTGAAGTAAAGTTTATCCTCCACCACCTTTGGCTTATATCTCCAGTGTAGTCTCACCATGCTGTATGGCGATTCAGACATACAGAAGCCCGCTGCATAATCCAGTACATATTCACGCACAGAACCAGGGAGGTAATTGTCAGCATCAGCAAATCCAATGAAATCCTTCCCAAGTGATTTCGCAAGCAGCATACCGATAATCATGCCCTCCGCCTTACCATCCCTGACCACGGTATTCTTATCAAGAAGATTATCATATCCCGCTTCATAAAACGCAAAGCCCAAATCCGGGTCTTTTTGGTGTATGATAAGTATCTCCTGCTGTGTTAGATTGTGAAAGTTTTTTACCACGTCCTTTTCCATTTTATAGAGATCAGGTGCTTCCCTTTGGCTATTTGAGACCACAATAACTGTACAGTCGAAAGGAATAGCTCTTAAAACACCTTCCAATAGATGTATCTTTTCATCTTTTACGGGTACGATGATAGCAAAACGCCGTAAAACATCTTTGATTTCATCAAGAGGGATGTCTTTTGCCCGTGGATTTGCAAAGCCACCGGAATCAATCTTTAAAATACGCTGCATCTCATGAATTTTCACGGAGCCGAATATCTCCGTATGCCTTGGCATCTCGATGAGCATTTCTAACACCTACTATTATGTTCATTTTTATTTTATATATGTATATTGCTATTGTAAGTAGGGGCAGAAGAAATGGCACGTTCACATGGCGAGAGGAAGCACACGAGGTATAAGTTGAGTAAGAGAAAGCGGGAGCGAGGGCTGTCTCCAATAAGCAGAGCTATTCAAAGCTTTGCATCTGGGGAACGGGTGCATATCCGTATAGATCCAAGTGTTCATAAAGGTATGCCACATCATAGATTTCACGGCATGACTGGTACGGTGAAAGGAGAGCGAGGAAGAGCGTTTATCGTGGAGGTATCAGATGGCAAAAGGCAGCGTAAAAAGGAGTTATTCGTACGCTCCGAGCATTTAAGCATACAGGAATAGAACAGTTCAAACAGCTAAGCGTATTATATCACCAAAAAACGTTATTCACGAATACCTATATTTCCATATTTCACCTTTCCCTGTTTCTATCCCTATGTTAATATCCTTCCATCGCATTGATGTTGCAGTAGGATTCTGAACCGAAGTTAAAACCTTTTTATAAACATTGATAGTAGCCTCCGAAATTTTATCCCAATTTAATGAATGAACTTTTTGGACCCCTTTTTCTACCATTTCCTCGAGCTCGACTCTTCGTTTATCATCGTCTTCGTTCGACAAACAGAATTTTTATAATGCCTTCTGCAAGCCTTTCAGAGTTGTTAGGCGGCACTTTTACGCTTTCTCCATCACTTATTAGCTCAGAAAGCCCGCCAACATCTGATGCTACCACCGGAGTTTTAGCCGCCATTGCCGCTAAAGCGACAATTCCAAATGGCCCATATAAGGAGGGCACAACAATCACATCCGCTGCTTTTAATAAATTTATTACCGTGCAATCATCTAAATATCCAGTAAAAATAACGTGGCTTGTCAAGATAAGCAGTATCTTTCTTCAATTGCTCCCTCATCTATCCTTCTCCTACAATCACGAGTTTTACATCACAGTTTACACTTGAACCTGAGGAGACAACAATTCCTGGCATTGCGCCTATCAAAATGTTCACACCTTTTTGATAAACAAGTCTCCCTCGTCCTGCTCTCGCTGCACACAATCATATGCTCAGATGATCCTGTAAGCCCTTCTTCCAACTCATGTATTCTCATCTGATACCCTTCCTTTATTCCTTGCGACCTTCCGAATTCGGTGCTGTGTATCGTAGAGATTAGGGGCTTTTTGTATCTAAATGCCAGGTCTATCGCACATTACCGACCATCCAGTCATGTGCGTGTATTATATCTATAGAAGCGTCATTGGATTCCATAATCGTAGCTCCGATTTTCTTCATCCCCTCATTCATGCGAACTATAAAATCGGGCTTAGAGGCATCAACTGCAACCCGATTTACATGAACACCCTCGTTTTCCTCGTAAGGAAAAGTCCCTAAAGTAACCGCGTGCACCTCCTTTCCTTTTCTCGTCAATGCCTTTACAGCTCATACATAGACGTGCTCTGCAATTCCCCCAATCTTATATGGCGGATATTCCCATAGAGCATCAATATCCGAATGTGCACTTGCTGC
>Ga0209121_10005414_pt1 | contig 11563 bp, 9 predicted proteins | sample Cruoilmetagenom3_FD_187292 | JGI IMG/M metagenome (GOLD analysis project Ga0209121, IMG submission 187292) | Oil polluted marine microbial communities from Coal Oil Point, Santa Barbara, California, USA - Sample 3 (SPAdes) (version 2) | ecosystem: Environmental > Aquatic > Marine > Oil seeps ...
AGGGACCGAGGCCAAGACCCAGTTCGCCGTCATGTTCGGCGAGAGGTTCGTCAGCCAATGACGAGAACAGGCCTCGCACACAAGATTCCTCACAGTCCCGGCTTGGGGGCGCCCTCTGCGCCAGGTCGCCATGATGCGTGCGTCAGTCGCCAACTGAGATGTCATTGCGTCGCTGAAAGACCAATCAACGATCACCCGGGAGAACAGATCGATGACCACCGCGACCCACAGCCAGCCTTCCGTGGTTCAGATGCAGGTGACGTCCGCGACCCATTTCCGGTTGGGGCCATCTGTCCCCGGCTTCGAACTTCCGCTCAGGCGCGGTCGCAGAATTGACCGAGCGCGCGCCCCGGTCTGTGGGAGGCCGCCGGCGCTTCGGGCGGGCCCTCAAGGCCCGCTGGCGCATCAGGCCTTCAACGCAATGCAGTCCGCAAGAGTGCCCTCGTCCAAGAGATCGTGCCAGATACACCGGGTTCCAGAAGTGCGGTCGGAGCGCAGGAAACTTGAACGGATGGCGACTGACAGCTCGTCATCACGGATCGACCGATCGCTTCTCCGCCTTGTGAGCCAGGCGTGGAAACCATTACGCGACGCATCGAGCGCATCGCACATCCATTTCACGGGCCAGATCCCTCAGTGTTTCGAGACAAAACCGAACATCAAAGCTGGTCCTTGGCGAAGTGGCCCGCGGCTCTTGCAGTATGTCACGCTCATCTTTGAGCTTTGCGACCTTCCGGCGAAGGCTGCGCCGTTCTCCCGGCGCCGGCTTCAGTTTGCCGTTACCAGGGATTGCGTCTGTGGCAACCGACCCGCCCGCACGGACCCATCGCCGCAGCCCTGTCGCATGGACCCCAGATCCCTCATAGCCCGCGCTGTGCTCAAAGCACGCTGTGTCATTGCCTCCACCGCTTCCTGTTTGAACTCCCGGCTGAATACTTGTCTCGTCATGGGCGTCCTCCGGTTTCCTGAACACCTTATGTCGGGGTCCACGCAACCGGCAGCAGGACAAAACTCGATTGTTCGCTCAAAAGCATCACAGGATGTTCTCCATTTTACGGCAGAATGGAACCTGTCACCGCGCAGCGAAAGGCAGATACATTGCGCGCAGCACGACCGTCGCGCTGTGCGACTCTCGCTTGTGAGAACCGTCGGAACGGCCAACGCCCCGAAATCGCTTCGCAGACCCTCGGATCAGGTGAAGTCAATGAGTTAAGGGACTGTTTTCCAAACTGAACTCGCGTTTTCGGTTTTCAAGGTTCCGCCAGGTTTCGGCCTGCGGCAACCGTGCATGTCGCAAGTCTCCCGAACGGGACCCAAGGGGCCCGCTCCTTCCACACCTTGCTTGTGTCGCCCGGTCGAGCTTCGGCAGGCAGACGCGAACCCAATCGTGAACGCCCGCCGTTCCCCGTCGTCCGGCTTCGGATCAATCGCCCAAGAGGCAGCGCCGGTATTTCCGGGCCGGCCGCCCTGGGATTGCGGCCCGGTCAGAGCCGGTCAGAGCCGGTCGCGGGCCTCGCCGGCCACAATCACCTTGATACCCTGGGTCAATGCCTGGGCGACGAAAGCGGTCAACACAAAGTCCAGTTTCTCCTCGTCGACATAGGCGATCGAGATGTGGTTGGACTGGTGCGCCGCCATCAACTGATCCCGCCCGACGCCGTCGAGCGTGGCGTTCAGCAGCGGCCATTCGTAGGTGGTCGCCTTGCGCCGGCGCTCGAACTCGGCCTCCGGCAGCTCGAGCGCGCTCCCCGTGCCGACATGCATGAACACCTGCGTGCCCTCGTAATGCGCGCGCGCCCAAAGGATACGGCCCGCCTTGCCCTGACCCTGGATCGTCGAGCCGCCCTTGGGGAAGTACATTTTCGGCTGGCGGTACCCGGTGGCACCGGCGATGCCGCCCTTGAGATGTTCGAAGGGCACCGCGCCGGAAATCTCGAGATCCCAGATGAACTGGCCGTCAAACTCACTGCCCCAACGCACGTCGTGCAGCGTCGTCTCCGACGGCAGGCCGAGCGCTTCGAGCAGGCGGAACATCATCACCTGCGGGATGCCGGTGCCCATGTCGACCTCGTTGATGCAGGGGATCGGCTGGCCCGCGCGGATAATGTTGCCGTCCGCGTCGGGGATCGGGAAACGCTCGGTCGCGCCGATCGCGCCTTCGGCGAAATCCGAGGCGGCACAGCTGCGCGCAAGACCCTGCTGGTATTGCACCCCGACAGCCGCCAAGCCGAAGCGTTCGGCAAACCGGGCCATCGCGATCATCATCGCGCATTGTTCCTTGAGCTGGTCGCGGGTGAGCTCGGTCGCGCCATCCTCGCCGAACAGGAACGTCATCCCGCGGGCCTCGTACCAGGCGACGCATTCCTCGCGCAGGTCGTCCGGCACCGCCGCCATCTCGACCAGCAAATCCGATTGCGACAGGCTCTCGATCGGCATGCCGATCTCATAGAGCGCTTTCAATGGGAAAACGCCATTGATCATGCCCATGCAGAAGGTGTCGAACAGCCCCATGATTTCCTTGTGGCGAAGCGACCAGGCGCCAACTTGGGCCCCGACCTTGCCCGCCTCTGACTGCATCAGTGAATGGTCGGCGGTGACTTCCGTGATATGGCCGAGGTCGTGTTCGACGATCCCGGTGTCGAGCCAGGCCTTTAGCCCGTCCATGAAGAACGGATCGTCGAAGGTTTCCGACCACAGGCGGGAATAGGGCCGGCCGAGCGCGGTCAGCGACCCCGCCATGTTCAACATGCCGACGAGACCGGGCCAGGTGCCGTCGAAATTAGCCAGCAGAAGCACTGGGCCGCGGTGCGTGACCAGTGAGGGCGCAACATGGTGGGAGTATTGCCAGGCCGTCATCAGCACGATCACCGGCGCGTCCGGGTCGATAGCGGCGAAGACGTCGGAGCCCTCGCGCTGGCCGGCGATGAAGCCGTGGTTGTGTTCGGTCTTGATTGGATGGGCGCGCCGCGCCGTCTTGCCGAGCTTGGCCAGCGCCTCGGTCAACAGCTCCTCATATTTCGCTTCGACCGGCCAGCAAGTCTCGTTGGCGCTTTCGCGCAGATCGGCATTGGTGACGAACAGCACTTCGTTCTCGGCCGGGGTCACGACCTCGGGGGTGGCGGGAAGGGTGAGATCAAGCATGGTGGTCTCCGGGCAGTGGAAAGGGATTGGGACGGCGCGTCGAGAGCGCTGCGCGTTGGGAACTCCGGCGGGGGTCGTGGCGCGCGGAACGCCGGGCCGTGCGGCCGGTTTCGGCGACAAAGCGGATCGGATGGGCGGGCGTGGTCACTCAGTATTTCCTCGGTTGGAGACCTTCGCCTGATAGGCGTCGATTTCGGCAAGCACCGCCGCGCCGACCGGCGCCTCTTCGCGGGCGCAGTACTCGGCCCAGACCGCGCCGAAGGGCAGGTCTTTCAACTCCTCTGTCAGAACCAGGCGCGTCGTGTAGTCCAGCCGTTCCTCGGCGGCCTTGAGACGGTCTTGCGGCAGAAGGAGCGCCCGCAGGAGCGCCTTTTGCATCGCCCGCGTGCCGATGATCCAGGCGGCCGGGCGGCTGATCGTGGCGTCGAAGAAGTCGAGCCCGATCCGGGTGCGGTCGAGCACGCCCGCGAACACCAGCTCCTGCGCCAGCATCAGGATGTCGTCGTTGAGCAGGATTACATGGTCGGAATCCCAGCGCATCGGACGGCTGACATGCAGCATGATCTCGTCGAGCGACAGCAACACCGCACTGACCTTGTCGGCGACGATTTCGGTCGGGTGGAAATGGCCGGTGTCGATGCAGAGCAGGATGCCTTTGCGCACCGCGTAGCCGAGATAGAATTCGGCGCTGCCGACCGTCATTGCCTCGACGCCGATGCCGAAGAGCTTGGGCTCGACTGCATCGCGCAGATACGCGCGGTCGTGGGGCTCGGCGAAGACCTCGTCGAGCGAAGCTTCCAGCCGACGGCGGGCGGCCATCCGGTCGACGGGGATGTCCTTGGAGCCGTCGGGCACCCAGATGTTGTTGACTGTGACCTGTCCAAGCGCGCGACCGATCTCGGCGGCGATGGCCCGCGAGCGTTTGCAGTGCTCGATCCAGAAGTCGCGGATGCTCTTGTCGGGGTGAGCGAGGGTCAGCATGTCGTCGACCTTCGGGTGCGAAAAACAGGTGGCGTTGAAATCGAGCCCGATGCCTCGCGCCTTCGCCCAGTCGACCCAGCGCGAAAAGTGGCGATATTCCAGCTCGTCGCGGTCCGGGGCCTCGTCGGTGTCGATGTGGAAGGCCTGGAGGTTGACCCGGTGGGTGCCGGGGATCTGGGCCATCGCGAAATCGAGATCGGCGCGCAGCTCGTCGGGCGTGTTCGCCCGGCCCGGCATGTTGCCGGTAACCTGGGTGCCGCCGGTGGAGCCGCCCTTGGTGGCTTCGAACCCCATCACGTCGTCGCCCTGCCAGGCGTTGAGCGAGATCGGAATAACTCCGAGCGCGGCAAGTGCGGCTTCGGTGTCGATGCCCCAGTCGGCAAAGACCTGGCGCGCGCCTTCATAAGTTGTCGAGTTCATGTTTTCCTCCCTTTCCCGGAGGCACGCCTCGCGCCAAAAAAAACGCGCCGAGGCACGGATCTCCCGGCCCCGAAACGGCACCGCGGGCCTCATGACGGAGCTCGTTTCTCCCGAGTCCTGCCCGGTTTCAGGCTGTGCCCCGGGCAGGGCGATGTCAAGTTGGATCGCCCGGGGTGCCGGGCCGGAGCGGCGGACTTTGCCGCCGCGGCCGGTTCCGATTGACTTCGGCTCCCCACCTCAGCAGCATTCGATCTCGGGCAGACTCGACGGAGCTTTGTCACGCGCCTCCGGTCGGCCCGTTTGGCGGTGCCGGGCTGGCTGTGTCACACCCCCGGTGTCACCGCCCTTGAAGACGGAAGAAGGAGGGCCATGCATGACCCAACCCCGGTACGTCGCCGTGATCGACATCGGCAAGACCAATGCCAAGCTCGCATTGGTCGACCTCGCCTCACTCAAGGAGGTGGCAGTGGTCACGCGGTCGAACGACGTGCTGCCCGGGCCGCCCTGGCCGCATTACGATCTCGATGGACACTGGGCGTTTCTGCTCGACAATCTCGCCGCGTTTCACCGCGACCACGGGATAGACGCAATCAGTGCCACCACGCACGGGGCCTCGATGGTGTTGCTCGACGAGCGCGGCCACCTCGCCGCCCCGATGATCGACTACGAGTTCGACGGCCCGGACAGCCTCGACGCCGCATTTCAGGCGATCCGCCCGCCGTTTTCCGAAACCGGTACGCCGCGCCAGCACCGCGGGCTCAGCGTCGGGGCGCAGATCCATTACATGTTCCACCAAGACCCGGAGCTGGCCGCGCGCACCGCGTCGCTGGTGACCTACCCGCAATACTGGGGGTTCCGGCTGACGGGCGTGCAATCCACCGAGCTGACCTCGCTCGGCTGCCATACCGATCTGTGGCGCCCCTACGAGGCGCGACCCTCGAGCCTCGCCGAGCACCTCGGTGTTGCGGGCAAATTGGCGCCGGTGCGGGCCGCGAGTGAGGTTCTGGGGCCGATCCTGCCAGAGATCGCGCAGCGGACCGGCTTGCCGGCGGACACGCCCGTGTTTGTCGGCATCCACGATTCAAACGCGTCGCTATTGCCCTATCTGCTCGCGCGCGAGGCGCCGTTCTCGGTGGTCTCGACCGGGACATGGGTGGTGGCGCTGTCGGTCGGCGGCGAACCGAAGGACCTCGGGACCTTCCCGGATACGGTGATCAACCACAATGCGCTGGGCCAGCCCTTGCCGTCCGTGCGGCTGATGGGCGGGCGCGAATATGAGATCGCGATGCACGGCGCCCGGGTCGAGCCGACGGACGCCGACATCCGCGCCGTGCTTGAAAGCGGTGTGATGCTGCTGCCGGCGCTGGTGCCGGACGCGGGCCCGCTCCAGGGGCGCACGGCGCGCTGGGAGGGCGGCGAGCCCGATGCGGGGAGCGGTATCCGCGCCGCCGCCACCGCGTTCTACCTCGCGCTGGTCACGGGGTTCGCGCTGGAAATCGTCGGGCACCGAGGCCGGGTCTTTGTTGAGGGCCCGTTTGCCCACAACGCCGCCTTCCTCGACATGTTGGCAGCAGCCACGGCAAGCCCCGTCGAGGCCGCGGCCTCGGCCACGGGCACCGCCCAGGGTGCGGCCCTGCTGGCAGCGGGCGAGGCCCACCCGCCGGGGCTTGGGGCGACGGCTGAGGAACGGGGAGATCCGGGCGCCGACTGGCGGCGCTACGCCGAGGAATGGCGGCGGATTATCGAGGTCTGACGCGCGCGGGGCGTCCTGCGACGTTTGCGCGCCGCGCTGTCAGAGAAAGCGTTGGCGCCCCGCCGCGGTCGCGCGATATGGTCACCCCATAACAGGGGGATCCGCCATGCTCGGACAGCACTTCGCCACCCGTATCAACTCCTTCGCCTCCGGTGCCCACGCCTATTGGCCGGACCTCGGCGGCAAGCCCACGGTTGCCCAGATGGTGGCGCGCGCCGCCACGGTCGACGGCCTGACCGAGCTCGACCTCAACTACCCAGATCACATCGGCGCAGCGCCGGCCGAAATCGCGACGATGGTCAATGGCGAAGGCCTCGCGCTCTCCGGCCTCGCCATGCGCTATTACACCAACCCCGCCTTCAAGCGTGGCGCTTTCACCAACCCGGACCCGGCCGTGCGCCGCGAGGCGATTGAGCTGACCAAACGCGGCATCGACGCGACCCGCGAGATGGGCGCCTCGATGATGACGCTCTGGCTGGGGCAGGACGGCTGGGACTACAATTTCCAGTGTGATTATCCCGCTCTCTGGGCGCACGAGATCGAGGGCATCGCTGCCGTCGCCGAACATGACCCCGACTGCCGGATCTCGATCGAATACAAGCCCGACGAGCCGCGCGCCCGCTCGATCCTGCCCGATGCGGCCACCACGCTCATCGCCATCGACGAGGTCGGCGCACCTAACCTCGGAGTGACCATCGACGTGGCCCACGCGCTCTATGCCGGCGAAACCCCCGCCTTTGCCGCCGCAATGGTGCAGCGCCGGTCGCAGCTCTTCGGTCTCCACCTCAACGACGGCTACGGCAAGCGCGACGACGGGATGATGGTGGCTTCGGTGCACGAGCAGGCGACGATGGAGCTCTTGCGCGAAGTGCGCCGCGGCGGGTTCGACGGGGCGATCTACTTCGACACCTTCCCCGATGCCTCCGGGCTCGATCCGGTATCGGAATGCGCCGCCAACATCCGTACCGTACGCCGGATGCTGGCTGCGATCGAGGCGATGGACGGAGACAACGCGCTTGCCGACGCCCAGGGCCGCCATGACCCGGTTGCGGCCCAGGAGGTCGCGCGACTGGCGCTGGCACGGGCGACCGCCGAGAGCTGAGGCCGGCTGTGCCTGGCGGCGGGCTTTGTGGCGCGGCGCGGCGCGCGCTCCCTGATTTGCCTTGGGTGGCAAGCGGTTCGGGGCTAGTCTCAGACCACGCCGATCGGGTGCGAGGGAGGGACGACATGACGAAGTTCGAACGTGTGTTCGGGGCGAAAAAACCGGTGATCGGCATGGTGCATCTTGGGGCCCTGCCGGGGTCGCCGCTGCACGACGGCGCGGCAGGTGTCGAAGGCATCATCACTGCCGCCCGGGCGGACCTGCTCGCGTTGCAGTCCGCAGGTTTCGACGCGGTGATGTTCGGCAACGAGAACGACAGACCTTACGAGTTTCAGGTCGATCCCGCCTCGACCGCGACCATGGCCTATGTCGTCGGCCGGCTGCGCTCGGAGATCACCGTGCCCTTTGGGGTCAACGTGCTCTGGGACCCGATGAGCACCGTGGCGCTCGCCGCGGCCACGGGGGCCGCTTTCGTGCGCGAGATCTTCACCGGCACTTATGCCTCTGACATGGGGCCCTGGACGCCCGATGCGGGCAAGGCGATGCGCTACCGCGACCGGCTCGGCGCAAGCGACGTGGCGATGCTCTACAACGTCTGCGCCGAGTTCGCCGACAGCCTCGACCGTCGCTCGCTCGCCGACCGTGCCCGCAGCGCGGTGTTTTCGTCGATCCCCGATGCGGTGCTGGTCTCGGGCGCGATCACCGGCGAAGCGGCGGCGCTGTCCGACCTTGAGGCAGTCAAGGCGGTGCTGCCCGACACGCCGGTGATGGCCAATACGGGCGTGAAGCACGAGACAATCGCCGATGTGCTCGACGTGTCTGACGGCTGCATCGTCGGCTCGGCCCTGAAAATCGGTGGAGATACCTGGAAGGCAATCGACCCCGAACGCGCCTCCGACTTCATGGCCCTGGTCGACAAGGCGCGCGGCTCATGAAAGCGCGGATCGGGCGCGACCTCACCGAGCTGATGCTGATCCCCGCCTTGTCCGGCCATGAGGACCGGGTCCGCCAGGCCATCGCCGCGCGATTGACCGAGGCCGGAGTGGAAAGCTATTCCGACCCGCTCGGCAACCTGATCACTACCTTTCCGGGCGACCCCGCCGCGCCTTCGGTGATGCTGTTCACCCACATGGACCAGCTCGGCTTCATCGTGCGCAAGATCGAGGACGACGGGCTGGTGCGCGTCGAGCGGATGGGCGGTGTGCCCGAGCGCGCGCTGGCGGCCCAGGCGGTGACGCTCTGCGTCGCCCCGGGGCAGGACGTGGCCGGGGTGATCGCCAACAAGAGCCACCACGCCACCACGCCGGACGAGAAATACCACGTGGAGCGCGCGCCTGAGCTGGTGATCGATACTGGTCATGGAACGCGCGCGCGCATCGAGGCGGCGGGTGTGCGGATCGGCACGCCGGTGGTCTACCGGCCGAACGTGATGGAGTTGGCGGGGGGGCGGATCGCCGGGACCAGCATTGACGACCGGGCTGGCTGTGCGGTGCAACTGGAGGTCGCCCGGGCGCTCGTTGCCCGCGACGGTGGGCCGACGGTGCACCTGGTGTTCTCGGTGCAGGAAGAGTTCAACCTGCGCGGCGCGTTGGTCGCGGCGCAGGCGCTGGCGCCCGATATCGCCATCCAGATCGATCTGATGCTGGCAACCGACACGCCGGCGATGGCCGACCGCGGCGACATGGCGCTGGGCGGTGGACCTGGGATGAGCCTCTACTCCTTCCACGGCCGCGGTACGCTCAACGGGGTGATACCGCACCCGCAGATGGTGCGCTTGTTCGAGGAAACCGCTGAAGCCGAGGGCATGTCGCTGCAACGCTCGGCGCAGGTCGGTGTGCTCACCGATCTGAGCTATGTCCAACTTGTGGGCAAGGGGGTCGCCGCGGTCGATGTCGGCTTTCCGATGCGCTACAGCCATTCCGCGCTCGAGGTCTGCGACCTGGCCGACCTCGAGGCGTTGGCGCGCCTGCTTTCGGCCGCGCTCGGTCGGATCGACGGGGATTTTGCGCTGACCAGGGATTGAGAGAGAGGGACCCAGTACATGACCTATACGCTTGGCATCGATATCGGAACGTTCGAGTCGAAAGGTGTCCTGGTCGACGGTTCGGGGCGCATTGTCGCTTCAGCCGCTCAACCACACGAAATGATCGTGCCGCAAGCCGGTTGGGCCGAGCATCGGCCCGACGAGGATTGGTGGGGCGATTTCAGAACGATCACGGCGGCGCTGCTGGCCGAGAGCGGGGTGGATCCGGCCGAGATCGTCTGTGTTGCCACATCTGCCATCGGCCCCTGCATGTTGCCGGTGGACGCCGAAGGCCGGCCCTTGATGAACGGCGTGCTCTACGGTGTCGACACGCGGTCCGCGGCGGAGATCGAGGCGCTCACGGCCCGGATCGGCGAGGACACGATCCTCGACCGCTGCGGCAACGCGCTCACAAGCCAGGCCGTAGGGCCGAAGATCCTGTGGCTGAAAAACGCCCGGCCGAAGCTCTTTGAGAAGACCGCGAAGGTGCTCACGTCGACGAGCTACATCGTCCACAAGCTCACCGGTGAATACGTCATCGACCATTACACCGCGGCGAATTTCGCGCCGCTCTATGACGTCGGCACGCTCGACTGGACCCAGGATCTGGCGGACGACATCATCGAGAGCGAGAAACTGCCGCGGCTGTTGTGGTCGACCGAGATCGCCGGGCAAATTACAGCGCAAGCGGCGGCGGAGACCGGGCTTGCGGAAGGCACGCCAGTGACGGCGGGCACGATCGACGCGGCCGCGGAGGCTCTGAGTGTCGGCGTGCAGGCGCCCGGCGACATGATGATGATGTATGGCTCGACGATCTTCATCATTCAGGTCACCGCGGACCGGGTACGCGACGCGCGGTTGTGGTATGCGCCCTGGCTGTTTCCTGGCCAGCACGCCTCGATGGCCGGCCTCGCCACCTCCGGCACGCTCACACATTGGTTTCGCGACCAGTTCGCGCAGGAGCTTCCCCGCGAGACCGCTTTCGCCACTTTGGCGGAGGAAGCGGAGGCCTCTCCGCCGGGAGCCAACGGACTTCTTCTTCTGCCTTATTTCTCCGGCGAGCGTACACCCATCCATGACCCCAAGGCCAAGGGCGCCTTCTTCGGGCTGAACCTCACACACAACCGGGGCGACATGTACCGGGCGATCCTGGAGGGCATCGCCAACGGCACGGCCCATGTGATCGAGACCTACCGCGCGGTCGGTCACGCACCGGCCCGGGTCCTCGCCGTTGGCGGGGGCACCAAGAACAAGGTCTGGATGCAGGCGACGTCGGACATCGGCGGGGTGCCGCAGATTGTCAGCGAGAAATCGGTCGGGGCCTCCTACGGCGACGCCTTCATCGCCGCTTTGGCGGTGGGGGCGGTCGAGCCGGGTGATATTTCGGCCTGGAACCCGGTGGCCCGCACCATCGCGCCCGAGACCCACGCCGCCTATGACCGGCAATATCCGCTGTTCAAGGCGCTCTACCAACAGACCCGCGACATCGCCGCCAAGCTGGGGGAGGGCTGATGTTGGCCGAGGCCCAGACGGCGCTTGCGGAACTCGGCGCCGTCACCGCGAAAATCGACCCCGCAGCCGTCGCGCGGGCTTGCGAGACCATCGCGGGGGCAGGGCGGATCGTGCTCTACGGCTGTGGCCGCGAGGGGCTGCAGATGCGCGGCTTCGCGATGCGGCTCCACCACCTTGGGCGCGACGTGGGCGTTCAGGGCGAGATGACCGTGCCGCCGATTGGGGCGGGCGACGTGTTCATCGCCTCGGCCGGACCGGGCGAACTTGCCACCGTGACGGCGCTGATGCGGATCGCGCGGGAGGCAGGGGCGGACGTGCTGTTGCTCACCGCCGAGCCCGGCACGCCTGCCGCCAAGCTGGCAACCGAGGTGCTCACGATCCCGGCGCAGACCATGGCGCGCGACCAGGGGGCGGGGGCGACATCGGTCCTGCCGATGGGGTCGGTCTACGAGGGCGCGCTGTTCATTCTGTTCGAGATCATGGTGCTGGAGCTGCGCGACCGCCTCGGAGAGACTGCCGAGACCATGCGGGCCCGGCATACCAACCTCGAATAAGGGCGGGCGGGAAGCGCGTTCGAACGCGCTTGTGACGCGTTTTGAAAAACGCGTGGCAAGGGGGTTCGAACCCCCTT
>Ga0209121_10005415_pt1 | contig 11561 bp, 11 predicted proteins | sample Cruoilmetagenom3_FD_187292 | JGI IMG/M metagenome (GOLD analysis project Ga0209121, IMG submission 187292) | Oil polluted marine microbial communities from Coal Oil Point, Santa Barbara, California, USA - Sample 3 (SPAdes) (version 2) | ecosystem: Environmental > Aquatic > Marine > Oil seeps ...
ATATGGAGAAGCTGATCGAAGAGCCACGGCATATTGAAATTCAAATTGTAGGGGATCAATTCGGTAAAGCATGTCATTTATCTGAACGAGATTGTTCTATACAACGACGTCATCAAAAGTTGACCGAGGAAACTCCTTCCCCTTTTATGACCGATAAGTTACGGCAAGCTATGGGTGAAGCTGCGGTGAAGGCTGCAGAATATATAAAATATGAAGGCGCAGGTACCATAGAATTTTTGGTCGACAAGCACCGTAAATTCTATTTTATGGAAATGAATACCCGTATTCAAGTGGAGCATCCTATTACGGAACAGGTTATTGATTATGATTTAATTCGCGAACAAATATTAGTAGCTGCCGGTGTTCCAATTTCAGGAAAAAACTACCTTCCTAAATTACATTCTATCGAGTGTAGAATTAATGCGGAAGACCCTTATAATGACTTTAGACCGTCTCCAGGAAGAATAACAACACTGCATACTCCAGGGGGTCATGGGGTACGAATGGATACCCACGTATATAGTGGCTATACGATTCCGCCAAATTACGATTCAATGATCGCTAAGTTGATTACAACGGCACAGACGCGTGAAGAGGCTATTAACAAAATGAAGCGCGCTTTGGATGAATTCGTTATTGAAGGAATAAAAACAACGATTCCTTTTCATAGGCAGTTAATGGTTCATCCAGAATACTTGGCAGGTAATTACACCACCAAGTTCATGGAAGATTTTGTAATGGAACCTGAAACTGAAGAATAATTAGTATGAACCCTGACGGTACCGTCAGGGTTTTTTATATTACATCATGAATCTTAGTTATTGGGAATACAAGACATGGTTATCCAATATTGATTATACCATTGTCGGCAGTGGTATCGTTGGACTAAACTGCGCATTGGCGCTTCGTGAAAAACACCCTCATGCTAAAATAGTGGTTTTGGAAAAAGGGGTGTTACCGCAAGGAGCAAGTACCAAAAATGCAGGGTTCGCCTGTTTTGGAAGTATTTCAGAAATACTTTCGGACCTAAATAGCCATACAGAGGAAGAAGTAATTCAATTGGTGGGAAAAAGGTGGGAAGGTATTCACTTACTTCGAAAGACATTGGGAGATGCTACTATTGATTATCAACAGCATGGTGGCCATGAACTTTTTCTTGAATCCAAGGAAGCACTTTATAACAATTGCTTAGGTAATCTCGACAAGGTTAATAAACTTTTAAGGCCTGTTTTTAAAAGCGATGCCTTTGAACCACAAGGCAATCGCTTTCAATTTAAAAATATTAAAGAGCAGTATATAACAAATACGCTAGAGGCCCAGATTGATACCGGTAGAATGATGGCCGCTCTCTTACAATTAAACAGAAAAAAAGGTATTCGAATATTGAATGCGATTGCTGTTGAGGAATTTCAGGAAATTGGGGATTCGGTAGCAGTCAAAACCAATGAATTTGAATTCAAGACAAAGAAATTAATGATTGCCACCAATGCTTTTGCCTCTCAATTAGTAGGTGAAAAAGTGGATCCTGCACGGGCACAGGTATTTGTTACCAAACCCATACCCAAACTACCTGTAAAGGGCACTTTTCATTTGGATGAAGGGTACTATTATTTTAGAAACATAGATGATCGCATTCTTTTTGGGGGAGGCCGCAATTTGGATTTTAAAGGGGAGCAAACCTATGAACACGGTGAGACCCAGCTGATTCAAAACCAGTTGAAAAAAATGTTGGGAGAAATTATTCTGCCAAATACTTCTTTTGAAATTGAGCATAGGTGGAGTGGCATTATGGGTGTTGGCCAGGACAAAAAACCGATTGTAAAACAACTTTCCAACAATGTGTATTGCGGGGTACGTTTGGGAGGTATGGGAGTTGCCATTGGCAGTCATATAGGCAGAGAACTGGCAGAACTTTCATCTTAGAAAGCAGCAAATTGTTCATTTTTCTTTCTATCTTGTTGTTCGTTAAGTAAAGCAAACCACCCCACTCTTATTACCACCCCAAATTTCTAATGATTCTGGACTTAATTGAATTCAATATTATCGATGACTCGATATATGGTTAAGGGGAATATTGTGTATAGAAAGAAATTTTTATGGCCAAAAATGTATTTGAAATCGGTTTAATAGGGATGTGTTGCGTCTTTTCATTGGTATTCCTTGTAAGCTGTTCATCTTCAAAATCAAAATATCAGCGCGAATATACGCGTGTGTGGAAAGAAATTATAAAATCAGAAGCTTGGAAGAATTCCTTTTTGGCTAAGAACCCTGAAATCCAAACAAGAAATGCTGATTTTTATGCGACCAATACAGATACTGGTATAGCGGAAGATCGTTTTACCGCAAATATTGATATGGAAGCACTTTTTGATAATCGTTTTAATTCATTGGTGTCCAGAGCTTATTTTAAGATCATTTCAGAAGCCGAGAATGCCGATACTCGTCTTGAGGTGGAATTTAACCGATGGAACGGTATGCATCGGGATACAGGCTTAAAAAAAGACCATGCCTTTAAAAAGAAGTATGAGACTGTAGTACGAAGATATAATGCACATAAGGCGATGTTAGAAGGGCTTAAATCATGGAATATTTTTAGCGATTTCAGATCAAACGACCTAGATTTTTTCAAGGCGGAAAATAGGAATGAAATTTATAAAATGTATCAAAACGGTAGTACGGAAGATAATATGATCAACTTTCTGATCTTCAGATTAGCTGATTTATACCATTACGAGGACTAAGGCAAAAGGATCCAAAACTTTTTCGTCGTACATTTATATTTATAAGTCATTTATTCGGAATGAGCGAAAAAGATCTCAAAATAGCTTTATACCAATTTTGTCAAGTGTTTGTTGACGAAAGATCTAGCCGTATTCAATCTCAAATAAAGGAACTTCAAACGGCCTTGGATTCGGAGACCAAAAGTAGTGCAGGCGACAAGCATGAAACAGGCAGGGCGATGCTACAACTGGAAAGGGAAAAATTAGGGCTACAATTGGCCGAAGTCCAGGATTTGAGTCGAGTGATGCAAAAAATCGATATTTCATCCAAGAAAACCGCTGCTGCTTTAGGCAGTCTGGTCAAGACAACAAAGGCCAACTATTTTCTGGCAATCTCTGCGGGAGAGTTTAAATCAGGTGATGTTCCAAATTATTGTATTTCCCTAAATACTCCCATAGGTATAATGCTCTTGGGTAAAAACATGGGAGACACCATTGGATTTAACGAGAATGTATTAAAAATAATAGCGATAGAATAATAGGACTAATCCAAACCGGGACGCCTTCGACGCACCTTTTTTAAAGCATCTTTTTTCTTGGATTTCAGTCTTTTTTCAATGGACGACCTTGAAGGCTTTGTTTTTCGTCTTTTTTTTGGAACCGCAAGTGCAAACGCTATTATATCCAAAAAACGTTTGGTGATAATTTCTTTGTTTTTATGTTGACTTCGACTTTCATCGGATTGTAGTATCAAAACATTATCCTTGGTGAGTCTACTAGCAAGTTTATTGTAAATGCGGTCTTTTTCCAGCAATGACAATGCATTTGAATTTTCAACATCAAAAGTCAATTCAACTTTGCTGGAAACCTTGTTCACATGCTGTCCACCTGGCCCACTACTTCGAACTGCTTTAAGTTTAACTTCTTGTATGAGGCCTTTTTTATCCATCTTAATTAGAGGTTCAAGCGTTGATTTATGGTCTCGATTGAAATGTTCAAAAACACGTTTCTTTCGGGCGCTAAGGCTATGGGGTTATTAAAATAGATTTTTTGTTCTTCATAAATACCTTCTATCATATAATAACCTCCTTTGTAAAAAGAACGCTTTACCACGACTTCCAGACCTGATTTTTCTGAAACCCTAAACTCATGGGCGTACACAATGATACGTCGTTTTGTATCGGCATATGACTTTACAATATTAATGGGGATTTTATTAGCCTCTCCAAAAAGGGAAGCGATATATAGGTCATTGGGGTGCTCATATAAATTCTTGGGTGTATTTTTTGCGATGACCTTATTGTCTTTTAGGACTACGAAGGTGTCAGCAAAAGGCAGCATATCATTATGATCGTGGGTGGCTGTGATAACCGTGACACCTTTGTTTTTTAAATACCCAAAAAGGTTTCTTCTAAGACTGTTTTTCCTAAAATTATCAATATGGCTGAAGGGTTCATCCAATAATAGAATCTCTGGTCGTTCGGCAAGAACACGGGCAAGTGCTACACGTTGCTGTTGCCCGCCACTCAAATATTTTACTTTTACTTTGGCGAAATCGGTCATTTCTATCATTTCCAATAACTCAAAGGTTCGCTCTTTTAATTTTTTAGGCTCAAAAACGGAAAGGAATTCACTTACGTTTTCCTCTACCCGGGTAAAAGGCATTAAGTCAAAATCCTGTGAAAGGTATTTCATGTAAGGTTCTCCCGGGACCAGATTATGATTTGGCCCCAATATTTGGGTTTCATCCCAGTAAACTTCACCAACTTCAACATTCAATAAGCCATAAATAATTTTCAACAATGTGCTTTTACCACATCCGCTTTCCCCAATTATGGATACATGCTCCCCTTTCGATACTTTAAGATTGATATCCTTTAGCACCGGAATTTTATCATAGAAAAAAGAAACATGGTCTACATGTAGCATTGTATAAGGGTCTTATAACAGGCAAAAAAATCCGTTTCAATTAGAAACGGACTTTATGTTAAAATATTGATGCAAATCTGATTTATTCTTTGAATTCTTTCAATACAGCCTGATTAGGTAATTCTTCAAATCCCATATTAAACAGGGTGAAACCAAAAATATCTGCATATTGTTCAATGGTCTTACTAACGGGTGTGCCGGAACCGTGTCCTGCATTGGTTTCAATACGAATCAAGGTCGGATTTGTGCCTGCTTGTTTTTCCTGCAATTCTGCTGCAAATTTAAAACTATGTGCTGGTACAACCCTGTCATCATGATCACCGGTTGTAACCAAGGTAGCCGGATATGCAACACCTTGCTTTATATTATGTACTGGGGAATATGCTTTTAGGTAGTTGAACATTTCTTCACTTTCTTCAGAAGTACCATAATCATAAGCCCATCCTGCGCCCGAAGTAAAAGTATGATAGCGAAGCATATCCAATACACCGACTGCGGGTAATGCTACCTTCATTAAATCAGGGCGTTGGGTCATGGTGGCACCAACCAAAAGCCCACCATTACTACCACCACGAATGGCCAAATATTCTTTTGAAGTGTATTTATTGGCAATAAGATATTCTGCTGCTGCAATAAAATCGTCAAATACATTTTGTTTTTTGGTCTTGATCCCTGCTTTGTGCCATTTTTTACCATATTCGCCACCACCACGTAGGTTGGGAACGGCATAAACCCCGCCTTGTTCCATCCATACTGCATTACCAATACTAAACGAGGGGGTTACACTGATATTGAATCCACCATAACCATAAAGCAGCGTAGGGTTTTTGCCATTCATTTGTAACCCTTTTTTATGCGTGATGATCATGGGTATTTTAGTGCCATCCTTTGAGTTGTAAAATACCTGATGGGATTCATAATCTTCAGGGTTGAAATCTATTTCAGGCTTCCAGTATTGTTCATAATCACCCGATTCAACATTGTATTTGTAGGAAGATCCCGGGGTATTGTAGTTTGTGAACGAAAAATAGAACTCCTTGTCTTCTTTTTTACCGCCAAAACCACTTGCACTACCAACACCGGGTAGTTTTACTTCGCGCACCATTTTACCCTCATAATCGTATTGAAAAACCTTTGAAATGGCATCGACCATGTACTCGGCAAAGAAATAACCCCCACCTGTATTTAGGGATAGTACATTCCCGGTTTCAGGAATAAAATCGACCCAATTGTCAGACGTGGGATTTGCAGCATCCACGGTGACGATCTTTTGGTTGGGGGCATCCATATTTGTAACGATATAGAGTTTTGAACCCACATTTTCAATGATGTAACTATCGGTATCAGTATGCTCAAGAATGGTGACTAATTTACTATTGGGGTTGGTTAAATCCATAATGAACAGCTTGTTTCCTGAGGTAGATATCGAGGCAGTAATGATTAGATATTTATTGTCTTCAGTAACTTTACCAAAAACATATCTATGTTTTTCTTGGGGAGTGGCACCAAAGACCAATACATCATCTTTTTGGGGAGTACCCAATTTGTGATAATACACTTTATGTTGATCGGTTTTAGCAGAAAGTTCGCTTCCTTTTGGCTTATCGTAACTTGAATAGTAGAAGCCTTCATTGCCTTTCCAAGAAATGCCACTAAACTTTATATCAACCAAGGTATCCTCAACTATTTCTTTTGTTTCGGGGTTCAAAACAATGGCCTTGCGCCAGTCACTACCCCCTTCAGAAATAAGATATGCTGCCATTGATCCGTCTTTGGTAAAACTAAGTCCCGATAAGGAGGTTGTGCCATCCTCAGAGAAGGTATTGGGGTCTAAGAAGACCTCAGGTTCTTCTTTACCTTTTTGCCTATACACCACATACTGGTTTTGAAGTCCGTCGTTTTTATAGAAATACGTATACTTACCCTCTTTGAAAGGGGACCCTATTTTTTCATAGTTCCAAAGTACTTCAAGGCGATTTTTCAATCCCTCTCGAAACGGAATTTTATCTAAATACCCAAAGGTGACATTATTTTGTTCTTTGACCCAAGCTTCGGTCTCCGGACTTCTATCATCTTCTAACCAACGATATGGATCTTTGACATCGGTTCCAAAATAGGTGTCAACTGAATCGGCTTTTGCAGTAATTGGATAATTCACAGGAATGGATTCTTTTTTGGTTTTGGAATTGCAGGCTATAAGAAGAAAAGCTGCAATGGGAAATGAGAAAAGTTTTTTCATGGTCAGTTAGAATTTACTAGCCTTAAAAATAACACAAAAAAAAGCTTTGGAAGCTAGATTAAGCCTCCAAAGCTTTTTTTATTTAAAAAACAAAGTAGTTATGCTTTAAACGAGCTCATACTCGACTAAGTACTCGGCAATCTGCACGGCATTTGTTGCCGCCCCTTTTCTTAAATTATCGGCAACGATCCACATGTTCAAGGTATTTTGCTGGGTTTCATCCCTTCGAATACGACCTACAAAAACCTCGTCCTTATCATGTGCATAAATAGGCATGGGATAAGTGTTGGTATCCGGATTGTCCTGTACGGTTACGCCTGGGGTGTTATTCAGTAACTGGCGGACGTCATTCAAATCAAAATCATTGACGAATTCAACATTGACCGATTCTGAATGGCCACCTGCTGTTGGGATTCTCACTGCAGTAGCAGAGACGGAGAACGTTCTATCATTGAATATTTTTTGAGGCTCTCGTGCCAGTTTCATTTCCTCTTTGGTATAGCCATTTTCTAGGAAAACATCACAATGGGGCAGTGCATTGCGACTTATAGGATACGGATAGGCCATTTCTCCTTGTATACCTGCAATTTCATTTTCTAATTGTTTAACGGCTTTTACCCCTGTTCCTGAAACCGATTGATAGGTAGATACGATTACACGTTTCATTTTATATTTTTCATGCAAGGGAGCCAAAGCCATAACCAATTGTATGGTAGAACAATTGGGGTTTGCGATTATCTTATCCTCTTTGGTCAACTCCTTGGCGTTGATTTCAGGGACAACTAATTTTTTCGTGGGATCCATTCTCCAGGCTGAGGAATTATCCACTACAGTGGAACCGACCTCGGTAAATTTCGGTGCCCACTCCAATGAAGTATCCCCTCCGGCCGAAAAGATGGCGATATCAGGTTTGGCTACTATAGCGTCGCCAAGTCCGATTACGGTATGTTCTTCACCTTTATACTTTAATTTTTTACCTACTGATTGCTCTGAAGCAACCAATAACAATTCCGTAATTGGGAAATTTCGTTCTGCCAATACCTTTAACATTACTTCACCAACCATACCTGTGGCCCCTACAACTGCAACTTTCATTAGTTCTTTTATTTAGTAGGCAAATGTACTTCAAGGATGATGAATGGGCAAGATAAAATACTGGGAGTATACAAAATATAACAATTAGTTATAAATATAACAAATTATAGTTAGCCTACAATCGTTGCGTACTCTGCAAAAGAAAACCGGCCCTTTGAATAAAGGACCGGTTTGGTTAATTCGTAGTGTAGCGGTATGCCCTGAACATTGTTTTCAGGACATAGCTTGTATTACTTCTTCAAAGAATCACGAATCTCTGCAAGTAATTCCTCAGCCGTTGGTCCTGCAGGCGCTGCTGGCGCAGGAGGAGTCTTCGTCTTGTTATAAGCTTTTACAATAAGGAACATAACAAAACCTACAATCAATAGGTTTACAATGGTGTTCACCCATTTACCCCAGCGAATAGCGTTTTCAGCAACATATCCTTCCGCTCCTTCAACTCCTGCTGCTTCGGTAAGCACAACTTTTAAGTTCGCAAAGTCCATTCCTCCGGCGAAGTGCCCAACAATTGGCATGATAATATCAGCCACAAAACCATTTACAACAAGGCCAACGGCACCTGCCAAAATAACAGCAACTGCAAATTCAATTACATTGCCGGTCATAATAAAATTCTTGAATTCTTTTAACATTTTAGTATTTTTTATAGTTAATTATTAATGTTGTCGCAATTTAGTTAAAAAAAAGTATCATAACAAAATGTTAAAGAAAATTCTGAGCCCCCATATAATGGCGTTTTACACGTTGTGAAATGCCCGTTATCAATTCATAGGAAATGGTGTTAGCCGTTGCTGCAAAAGTAGCTGCAGTAGGATTCCCACCAAAAATAATTACTTCGTCCCCTTCTTTACAGTCGATGTTGGTAACATCGATCATGATCATATCCATACAGACATTCCCGATTATGGGTGCCATTGAACCATTTACATTTACAAAAGTCTTACCATTCCCGTATTGTCTTCCTATACCATCCGCATGCCCTATTGGCAAGGTAGCGGTAATCCTATAATTATCAGAAGTGTAGGCCCTGTTATAACCTACGCTTTCATTAGGGGCTATTTTATGTATTTGCGAAATGACCGTTTTTAAAGTTGCGATGGGTTTCAATGCCGTATCAATGTCTTTATCATTTCCAAAACCATAAAGACCAATACCGCTTCGTACCATATCATACTGTGCTTCGGGATAGTTGATAATTCCAGAAGTATTTAACAAATGTTTAAACGGAATATATCCTAACTTTTCATCAACCTCTTTTGCAATTTTTTCAAATGATGTGATTTGTTGCTTGGTAAATTCTATTTCATTGCTGTCTTCAGTAGCAGCCAAATGTGAAAAAATGGAAACGATTTTAATTTCATTGCTATCTTTTATTTGGTCAATAATATAATCAACGTCATTTTCGCTAAATCCTAATCGGTTCAACCCAGTGTTGAATTTAATATGTATAGGGTAAGATTTTTGGTTGCACTTTTTACAGGCATTAAAAAACGCTCTTAAGATTCTTGGAGAATAGATACTGGGCTCAAGACAACGTGCGATAAGCTCTTCAAAATTGGCAGGCTGGGGATGAAGTACTAATATAGGTGTCTGTACGCCTGCATCGCGCAGGGCGACACCCTCATTAACGTAAGCTACTGCTAAATATTCAACACCTAAATGCTCCAATTTTTTAGCGATTTCAACGGCATCAGTACCATAGGCGAATGCTTTTACAACGCCTAAAAATTTCGTTTCAGGTTTCAATTTGTTTCGTAAAAAACGATAGTTGTGTTCTATTGCATTTAAATTGATCTCTAAAACAGTTTCCAAAGTCCTAGCCATTGGCATCTTTTTTAGTTTGGGGAAATTCCTCGACATCCACATCAATTTCCTTGACTCTTTCCTTCAGCATAGCCTTGTAATACGCAGCCCTGCTCAAAGGTTCATATTCTCCTGTTTCCCCCAATAGGACCAGATTGTCATTATGGGCTTTTCTAAAACTGTAATTGGCCAAATTCCCCGTTCGTGTACACACCGCATGTACTTTGGTGACATATTCGGCAGTAGCCATCAGTGCGGGCATTGGACCAAATGGGTTGCCCTTAAAATCCATATCCAAACCGGCAACGATTACACGCACTCCTTTATTGGCAAGGTCATTACAGACAGTCACGATTTCATCATCAAAAAACTGGGCTTCGTCAATTCCAATTACATCACAGGTGTCAGCCAAAATTCGAATATTTGCTGATGCGGGAACAGGAGTAGACCGTATTTCATTGGCGTCATGTGAAACCACCATTTCCTCATGGTATCTTTTATCTACCATTGGTTTAAAAATCTCAACTTTCTGTTTCGCAAATTGGGCACGCTTGAGCCTGCGGATCAATTCTTCGGTCTTACCAGAGAACATAGAACCACAGATAACTTCTATCCAGCCGAATTGTTCCTTATGATTAACGGTATTTTCGAGAAACATTTTGTAATTTTAGACGAAAATAAGGTGTTTTTTCGTTCTTATTTATAAGAAATATAAAGTTATTAAAAAAGACGCACCTTTTCCGAAAGGATAAAAGAAAAGAAAAGAAATGAAAAGAAAATTAAAAGAGGAATTGGTTAAAATGTCAACGGACATCATTACCTCTAAGGATCTGAATGAAATTACCGAATTATATGAGGCTTCAAAAAACCTTTATGAAAAGTTAGCGGTACTTAAATTCATTGAAGAAAAGTTGAGTGATATTGAAGTGGATGTTAGCAAGAACGTGATTGCTGCAAAATTTGAGACAATGGCAAATGCCGTTTTAAATGTGGATTCTTCTGTTCCTGAAAGTAATCCGCATGATGAGGATATTATGACACCCGGCATGCAAACCATAAAGGACATGATTTCTGAAATGCCCAATGATGCTGCCGTTGATGAGGTTCTGGCAGAATTTATGGCCAAACCCAACTTAATGAAGAATGATAAGGAACTTTTTGAACCCCAAACCGGGAATGCAGCGGAGAAAGAAGAAAAAGTAAAGTCATTAAACGATAAGTTGGCTGAAAAGGAATTGAAAATAGACTTGAATAACCGCTTAGCTTTTGTAAAACACCTCTTCAATAAAAGCACGGAAGATTACAATCGCGTTTTATCCCAATTGAATACTATCGATACTGAAGAACGATCCATTGCATTTATCAAGAACATGGTGAAACCTGATTATAATAATTGGGAAGGTAAAGAGGAATATGAAGAACGTTTTATAGCTTTGATAGAACGTAAGTTTTCGTAGAATTAAATTGCTTTTTAGTTGTTTTAAAAATAGAAAGGCCTCATAAATGCGTGGGGCTTTTTCCTTTTAGAAGACCTTTTTTAGCTACCTTTAATTTTATCATTTAACGCAACCAATCAATGAAAACACAAAAAATACTATATTGGATAGTTACAGTATTGTTAACCTTATTGGTGCTATTTTCCGCCGGCATGTATTTTTTCAACCATGCTGAAGTCATCATCGCATTTACGGACTTAGGTTTTCCAACCTATATCATTTATCCACTGGCAACTTTGAAAATTTTAGGGCTGATAGTTATTTTGGGAAATATAGGGG
>Ga0209121_10005416_pt1 | contig 11561 bp, 7 predicted proteins | sample Cruoilmetagenom3_FD_187292 | JGI IMG/M metagenome (GOLD analysis project Ga0209121, IMG submission 187292) | Oil polluted marine microbial communities from Coal Oil Point, Santa Barbara, California, USA - Sample 3 (SPAdes) (version 2) | ecosystem: Environmental > Aquatic > Marine > Oil seeps ...
TAATCAAGCGAAAGATTGAACCTGGTCAACTGATTGAATTTGATGATGTCGAGATTCCAGATTCTAAAGCCTTTACTGCTTATAAGTATATGCTGGACGTCACGTTGAAATAACTACTTACAAGCCTGAAGAAACAGATTGATTCGTGTGCTATGTGATCTGATCAATTAATATTTGCTGAAAAACATATTAAGCTATAAATTGATGCAATTTTAATCTCCAATCATCCAATAGTCAGTGTCCTGAAGAGCAACGACTTTATCCCCGACGATTAACACATCATCAACATGATGATCTACCAGAAATTCAGAGAAAGAGAAATCTGGGTAGTAGCGAAGGTCGATGCAGAATGTCTTCTTGTAGTGAGATGCCAATAGTGGATCCAATGCATTCCGGTATGATGATCCGATGATCAGTAAGTTTCTTTCCGTTTTATTTTCAAAAGTATATTCAATCAAGTCTGTTACTTTTCCATAAAACTCATTGAATTGATTCGTATAGGGAATCGTAGAGTAATTCCCCTCGAAGTATGCCTGCCGAAGACTTTCCTCCACTTCCTGTCCGCTCCACAGCATTTCATAGGACGGAAAATCAATATCTTCAACGATGAAATCATCACCTTCGATGGGATAGAAGGTCACGCGTGCGTAATACCCTAGGAAGTCAATTTCAGGAAAATCCACGAGACCATTGATTTCCAGTTTTGGTGAGATTGTTGCGTAATTCAGGGAGAGCAAATCATAGATTTCATCGTATGCACGTAAAATGCCGTAAATGGTCCAGTGATGATCTGTCCGATAGTAGTATTTGAGATGATCATCCAAAGAGGTGAGAAGGAATTTGCGGATCGTGATGCCTTCGGGTAAGTGATCTTCAAAATACGCTAAGGATTGACCGTTATCAGCTTCAGGAAAGTATTGCGAAGCGGGATGAAATTGTGAATTGTGGATGAGTTGATGGTAATAAACATAAAAGTTGATATCAGGATAGGTTTGGGCGAGCGTGCTGTAGTTTTCTATGCGTTCGTCAATTTGGTGACGGGTATCGGCATTATATAATGAAACTGACTGCAGCAGCTGCTGATGCTTAGAATCGAAATAAAAACCGCTGGTCATATCGGCTGGAAAGACTGTGTCGTCGACGAGGCTGTATGACAATCGGATAATCCCGCGTTCGAGAGCTTTGGAAAATTGAATGACCTGCATCCTGAATGGGAATTGGTCACTTGTGGCTCGTTCAAATTTTGGTACAAACGTGGCATTCATATAGATATCAAGGATGATTTCAGCGCCTTCACGGAACTTTCCTTCCCTAATCAACTGCAGCGCTCGGGTTAAATTTGGGTTGGTTGCTGGCTGTAATGCAACCAGCTCTCTTGCCTCAACAACCGACTCCTCGGCAGAGGCATCTCCTTTGAATATCCAGTACAATGGGACGGATAGCAGGATGATATAGAAAATGGTTAAGACATAGGCGGAAATCTTCTTTATCGATAAGGTCTTCTTCATAAGGGTTACCTTGTAATTTTGTGACTTGACTCTGACTAGACGCCTTAGATGTGAATTTTCTCTCTATGGCAGGACATTTCTGGGAAACTTATCACCGTTCACGGATGAATACTCCAAACTTCTGTGTCAATAAAAACAACCTCATAATCACCGACGACCAGGACATCCTCAACTGAATGATCATTCAGGAAGTTTGACAGCGTAAATTCTGGCACTTGTCTGAGATCGACGAAAAAGGTTTGCTGATAATGCTGGGCGATGAGCGGGATCAATGGACGGGAATAAGAATCACCGATCACGAGAATACTACGATTTGTTGTTGTTTCACAGTTATATTCCAGAAGACCGGTTTGTGTGCCAAAAAACAATTCATAATGATCTAAATAAGGTGTGGTTTGATAGTTGCCCACAAGGTATTCATCCCGACAGTCGTATTTCCCCTCAATCCCATTATCGCTGACGATGCAATTGGCTAACTCTCCTATGTAAACCGTAAAAGGGTCCCCGGTTATGGGATAAAGTGTTTTCCTTGCCAGACTGCCAAGGAATTCAATGTCCGGGAAGGTGTATAGTTCATCTGGCGTGAATTTCTCTGAGATGTTCACGAAATTTTGTTTCAGTAATTCATATATCCCGTTATATGCTTCCAGGATTCCATAAATGTTCCAGTGATGATCTGTACGATAGAAATTAGCAAGTTGATCTTTCATGCCATCCAATGGCATTACTCCCAACTCAATTCTATCGGTCAGGTTCGACTTGAAATACTCAATAGCCTGTCCCTTGTCTGCATTTGCGAAGTAGCGATTTAGCGGATGAACTTGCGAATACGCCAAGGTCTCAACGTAGTAAATGTTAAAATTAATATTGGGGTAGAGGGAAGATATCTGGTCGTAATTTATTAGTCGTTCGTCCATATTTGTGTATCCCTGCTGATCCAAAATGCCTGGTGGAAAGATTAAAGCCTCCTCATTAGGGATGATGTATATATTCGAAGTCATATCCGCAGAAACAACTGCATCATTCGAGAAAGCATACGCCAAGCTGATAGTTTGCCGATCAAATGCTTTTGAGAAATGAATCAAAGGCATCCGCAGGGGGAATTGATCGGTAGCAGCCGCGTCAAATTTTCTTTGTAATGACCCACCGGTATACAGGTTCCAGACCAGCGTGAAAGCATCACCCAGCTGGCCCTCCCGGATGTAGTCCAGGGCGATTTGTAGGGTCGGGTATGATTTTTCTGGTAGTGCCAATACTCTTCCCTCCACGATGGAAACCTGGGAAGCTGGTTTCCCCCCGAGCAGCCAATACACGGGAAGGGAAAGAATGATGATGAAGAATGTGAACAAAAAGCATCGGCTGATTTTTCGCATGGTTAGAATTCAGCATACATGAATGCTGTGAACCCTTTGGATAAAATAAAGGTCAGGGTGAAAAGGAATAACAAAATGTAAACAATATCCAAAACAATACGGCCGACACCTTCTTTTGATTTTGTTTTTTCTGCTAACCGATGCATAAACGGGAGGCTGAATAATATTCCGGGGATGAGAAAAGGAATGTAGAACAGGATATTCAAAGATCTGAACGTTACAGCGCTGCGCCAGCCATGCGCACCGATTAAAGCACCAAAAAAGGAACCCCATGAACCAATATCGGTGATCCGAAAGAAAATCCATCCAATAACGATCAGGACCAAAGCGTAGGCATGTTGGAAGATGGGTGACACTTTCTTCAGTTTCTTTGCAAAGCCGCTTGCTTCAATTGCCAGGATGATGCCGTAATAAATCCCCCAAATGACAAAGTTCCAGCTAGCACCATGCCAGAAACCTGTCAGGAGGAAAACAATCAGCAGGTTGGACTGCTGGCGGAGGAACTTTTCTCGCTTCCGTGCGAATTCTAAGGGGATGAAGAGATATATTCGAAACCACCCACCCAAGGTCATATGCCATCGCCGCCAAAAATCTGAAATACTGCGGCTGATGTATGGGAAATTAAAGTTTTCTGGTAGTTTGAATCCCAGCATCTGGCCAATACCAATTGCCATATCGGTATATCCGGAGAAGTCAAGGTAGATTTGTAGTGTATAGGCAATCAAGCCAAACCAGGCGACATTTGCACCCATGTCACTGAAATTGGATGAAAAAATCTGGTTTGTCGCCATGCTGAGGCTGTCAGCTAAAATGACTTTCTTGGCTAAGCCACCAATGAATCGCCTGACGCCCTGCATCATATCCAGCGGTACAAATTTTGGTTGGGCTAGGTCCTCTTTAATTTCAATAAAGCGGGTGATAGGACCTTGCAGCAGCTTGGGGAACATGATCAGATAAGAACTGAACGTTATCAGGTTCTTTTCTGCGGGGTTAACCTTATTGTAAACATCGAGGAGATAAGCGATCCCCGAAAAGGTAAAGAATGAAATGCCAAGCGGTAGGGTTGGTTGTGTATAGTCGATGGTGATTGGCAAAATGGCTTCGATGATATTTAGGAAAAAGCCGGTGTACTTTAAAAATCCCAATAGCAGCAGGTTGAGAATGATCCCGGTCCACATCAGCCATTTCGCTTTCTTACTGGCTTCCTGGTTCTGGGTGCGATCCAGGAAACGTCCCATGAAATAGTTGATCATTATGGAAATAAATAGGACATGGATATGCTGCGGATCAGACCAGGCAAAAAAGACCAGGGAAGTGGCTACCAACACCAGGTTGCGCCATCCCTTCCTGGGAATGACATAAAACAGGATTATTGTGATCGGCAGGAATAAGAAAATGAATGTGATGCTTGAGAACGGCATTTATACCCTTTCAATCAAGACGTCAATGATATCTTTTAGCCAGCAAAGCGCTATTATACCAAAAACGATCCAGGAATGTTAGGTTACTCGGAGGAGTATGGATTTCACACATATGGTTTAGATATGCAGATATTTTTAGTACAGTCCCAACCAGTCCAGCGCTCTTGGGAGGACGTAACGCCAAATTTGGGCAAGGTGGGTGCCATCAGCATTGTAATTCCATTTGAGGTCAGCACCAAGATTGAGCATTTCCGTCCGAACCATGAAGGCACCATCATAATACGCTTTGGGCATGGATATTTTTTGCCCTTGGTATTTAACATAGGGATAGGGTTCAGGGGGGCCGCTGACTTCAGCCCCGCCTATGTAGAGGTAAAATTTTACGTTTTCTGGGACACCGTGCTGCTTTATATAAGCCCGCATCTGGTTGTATGTAAGCCATGGAGGATAGAAGACTGTTCCTTTTGTTCGCACACCGCCTTCTGCCAGCCAAATGGCCGGGGACATCAGCAAGGCTTTGGAGTAAGTATCCGATTCAGTCAAGGCAGCATACAAGGAGAAAAGTGCGCTACGGCTGCCTCCGCCAATAGCTGTGAATTGCCGTTCGGGTTTTGTGCGATATTGTGTGTCAATTCTGGGTTTTAATTCCTCAACGTAGAATTGTAAGAGTTTTTTTCCATTACCGTGGACAGCATCTGGTGTGTTATTCAGCCAGTTGTCCATGTTGTTATTATCCCAGGGCATATAATCGTCCCAGGGATGAGTGGCGTCGAATTCGATAGCGACCGCAATAGTCCCCTTGCCTGTCTCAGCGTAGAGTTCATCCAGCTTTTCATCAAACAGCCAGTCATTATTATCCGCAATGATCGCCCCTGTCTCAGACCCGAAGGTGTGCTGGGCGTCCAGGAGGTAGATCACCTGGTAGGACTTATCATTGAGGAAATATTCTGGGGGGAGGTAGACCCACACCTTACGTTTACGGTCCTGAATCGTGTCCATCATAGTAAAACTATCCAAGCCTTGCTTGAAGAAAAACGGCAGGTAGGTGGCATTAAATTGTTTTGAATCAGCTCTGACCGGTTGAACACTTGCTTCCCACCAATCATCTAATGTGAGATCGCCACGATTGATATCCTCCAACGCGATGCCGTTGTCCAGCAGTGCTTCAGCCACCGCACGCGCCCCTTGTAGATAGGCTTGTGGAAAGGTTATTTTTTCGACTACAGCATCATAAACAGCTGGTCGAACGTCAATCTCCGTTGTTTTTTCCTGATCACCGACATTAATCACGAATGAGATATCTTCCGAGAATTCTGTTGAATTTATTAAGTCAATGAGTCGATTATTTGACAGCCATGCGCCGTCGTTTTCAGCGAACCAAACTGCAGGGGATAATGCTGCCACTGTTGAAAAAATATCAGGACGTGCTAGCCCTGCGTAAAGAGAAAATAAGCCGCCCATATCATAGCCTGCTGCAGCTGTGTTTTCCCTGGATGGCAGGGTGCGATAACGCTGGTCTATTTCTGTTTTTAGTGTTTGGACAACAAATTCGAGGTAAGCGTCACCGAGGCCCCCCTGGATGCGGTTAGCATCATAGGGGTCCATCCACAGGTACATATCATCATTGACCCAGGGGCTGTATTCATCCCAAAAATAAATCGAATCACGTTCAATGGCGACGATGATGGCTTCACCAGGGAGGGCACTGGTATAAAAATCAAGCATAGGCTGTTTTACATACCACGCATCACCTGCATCAGGAAGATGATAAAACACTTGCTGGGCATCCTGCAGATAGAGGACCGGGTAGTTCACACTGCTGGTTTGATAGCTGGAAGGCAATAATACGGTTATATGCTTTTCACGATCAAGTAATTGCGGCATATTGAGCGTGAAAGTTTGAACCCGCTCCGGTTCAATTCTTTCAAGATTTTCAATGAATATGTCGTTGTGATCAATATGATATGGGTTAGGGAATAGGTTGTCAGGAGAATGCGCGTATTGTTTAACAGAATTTGCTAGGCTTGAGTCGGTGTTAGCTTCTACCTGGTTGGGTGCCAATGACAGGCACAGGGAGAGTACCAGTACAACAGCGAAGCCAAAAAGCAGAGGTCTTTGGTGTTCAAATTTGATAAATCGCATGAAAAATCAATTGGTTCCTTGTTGTTATTTTTCAATCTGTATTATAGCACTTCTCATAGCTGGAGCAAAGCACGATTGTACATGGTTTGACCATCTGGATTATGTTTTCTTCGAACGCTGTTGTCCGTCCGAAGGTCATCAGCCTATCCAGTCAATGGCTTAGGGAATTTTAGAAGTAGATTCGCCAATGGATGAATACTTCGGAATACCTGGACAAAAACATCCACAACCCCCCGTTAAAATAAATAATGGCTGTGATAATAATGGTCAGGCGTTTCATGACTGTTGAACGCACTTTCAGAAAATAATGGACCATCAACGTGACTAAAGCGCCAATGCTGGGGAAAAGATAACGTCCGGAGACAGCATAGTGACGAAAATCATATTCAACATCTTGTTTATAGTTGAAGAAGAACATAAAGCCAACAAAAGCCAGCAAGATAAATAGCAGAACATTACAGATCTCGTCTTTTTTCTGCCAGTAACGTGCTAAACAAATCACAAACCACAGGAGGATCAGGCTGTGCAAGGCGGTCGACAGCTTGAGGATAAACGTATTATGAGAAAAAACACCCCAGGTTGATTCGATGTTGAGCATCGCCCAAAAATCCAGGGCGTAATTTATTGGATTTTGAAATGCATCGCGCTTGAACCACAAACCGGGAAGACTTAATTGACTGAAAAATTCACTCCTATAGGTAAAAGAGCCGCATTTACCGATGCCTTTAATCTGATAGCATGATGGTGTTGGTTTCTTGTAACGGAATAAGTTGATCCCGTATAAGCCTAAGAACAGGACCAGTGCGATGAGGAATGCGCCAGCCAGGATAATATTTGTGCGATTGAAATCTAGATGAATCCGTTTTCGGTTCTGGATGACAAAAAAGAGCCAGGCCAGGAAGATGATCAATGTCATCAGGAGAAATTGTTCTTTGGTTAATGCGCCCATTACAACCCAGATGCCCGTCAGGGTGGTATGGCGGATGAAATCCTCTTTTTTGTACACGCTGACCAGGTGATAAATGGCTGCCATGCTGGCCAGGTTCATCAGGTTATCATAGCTAATCCCGCCGCTCATAAAAACAAACATCATTGTGTTCGCTAGCAAAAATGCAGAGAGGACACCCGCATAGGGATTTCCGGTTGCCCGGGTTGTTAATTTATACAGGTAGTAAACGGTCAGTGTAGACAGGATCACAGAAGTCATCCGCCATAAGAGGTCGGACCTTAATTGTCCACTTGGGAAAAGCAGCCTGTAAACCTTGTAAACAGTGCCGTTCAACCAGTATGCCAGGTAAGGCTGCCCGGTAACGACATATGGCATGTCTGGGTTATCTTCGGGAATTCCCCACGCCTCTGCGAACCTTGATGAGTAGTATTTATGAGGAGCCTGGTCTGGTTGGCCGGCTGTATGGGCCATAAATGTGCCAAACACAAGAAAATAAATCAAGGTCAGGACAAGGAGGATCCTATACCCAGGGGGTTTGTTTAGGTGGATGCCTTTGAAAACTGGTAACTTAATTTTTTCTGGTTTCTTCCGGTTTTCAAAGGAGAATTTTAGAACTCTCTCAGTGAATCCAAATAGAAACAGCGCGAGGCCGAACGCGCTGAAACCAACTCCCAGGAGTTTTACTGCCATAAACCAGGTCTTATCCCATGGGGAGTCCATTCGCAGACCCGACTCGAACCCAGCAGTCACTGTAACTTCATTGTCCGGTTGTTCTTCGCTGTCCTGATCAAAATAGATTGCAGTGGGCGTGTTGTTCACATTGAGAAACAAGCGCCCATCAGGCGGGTCTTGCCGGATAAATACCGTCATACCGGGCTGGTTCCAAAACCGCATTACTCGACGGTAGAGGGTCATCACAGTTCCCTGGACACATTCACCTGATTCGAGGAACAATGGGTAATTTTCTAAGCCAAAACCTTCAGGTGGGAATAACCGATTGGATATGTGATGAGTTAATTCAGGAATGATAATCGTTGAAGAGCCGTCCTCTGCATCAAAACAAATTTCGACATGGTGGAGGGTCGGGACAGACCAATAATAATTTGAGCCAATCCCAATAGTAATGATCAAAAAGATGATAAGAAAACCAATCAAGAATAAATTCTTCAGCTTGATTGCATTTTTCAAGTAGGAAAAAACAAGTACTTTCAGCAGCAAGCTATCAAGCAAGAAAAACCCTGCAAAGGTGATGACAAAAGTTGTCAATTTTGTGTGGTTATTTTGTTGATAAAAGAAAGGGAGGTTCAGGAGAAAAACAGCGGTCAGACTGATTGAGGTAACCAGGAGCAGAATAATCAGGATGATTGTTCGTGAAGTTTTCGATTGAAGGATTTTCATTGGTCTTTCTCCATATGAAAATTCAAGTGGGATGTTATTTGTTCTTGAATATGAAGTAAATCATCCAGAGGCGTAATGAAGTGATGTATGATCTTATTGAGACGACTGTTTACCAAGTGATTTGCACTGCAGGTTGATTCTAACGTCATCTTTCATCAAAAAGTATTGTAATGTCTCTTATTTTAATTGTAAAGTTAGAGACAATTTGATGACTAAAATTAATGACTCTCAGCCATTGTGCAAAAGAAGTTGTCTTCTCCGGGAAAGTTAGCTGGTTTTGGCTGCCATTTGTTAATTATTGTGTGCTTTTAATGTTCCAATTAATCTAAATTTGATTCAATAGCAGGTTGCGATCAATAATTTATATAATTTTGTGTATATTACGAGTGAATTATTGGTCTGCAAGCCCCATCTGTGTGCATTTGGATGATTTTCCAAGCCCCAGCAGAGGTTATTTTAATGAAAATACAAGCGCCAATGGGCAAAAACCTCAGCGTATCGATTGAGGTAAATCCCCAAGCCCCCTGAAAAATATAGGATCAGTGCTGAGGCTATGGTGATCTTTCTGAGGAAAACATGCTTTATATTGAAGAATATGTGAGTCATCATTACCAGGAAAATACTGAGAATAGGGAGGAGATACCTGCCCGTAACAACGAAGTGCTGGAAATCGTACTCAACCTCACGCTTATAATTCCATAAGAAGACGTATGTACCATAGCATAATATGATCATTGCCAGGAGAATAGTCTTGCTATCCCTTGGTTGGCGATAATATATCAGGCAGGTAAAAGCCCAGAAGATCATGGCGGCATGCAGGCTGATTGAGAGGGTGGGTATGAAGGAATTATGTGATAGGATTCCCCAGATAGATTCTATCATTCTGAAAATACAAAAACTGCCCGCATATCTTATTGGATCGATTAAACTATCCCTGACAAACCACATCCACTGGAGGTTAAAAGGCTCATAGTATTCAAAGCGATAGGTATAAGTACGGCAAACCTCCAGTGATTTGATCTGGCTGCACACAGGAGTGATCTGTCCGTAGCGGATGAAGTTGACGCCGTAGAGTTCTATGAAAAGAATCAGAAAGCCAGTAAAAGCAATTATCAGGATGAAATTAAGTTTGCTTAGCTTCAATTGGATTTGCCGGAAATGACGGATGACATAGAACAACCAGGCAATAAAAATGATCAGAGTGAGGAGTAGGAATTGGTCTTTTGCCAGGGCGCCAATGATCACCCAGATGCCAATTAGGGATGTCTGGCGAATGAACTCTTTTCCTTTATAGAGGCTAATGAGGTGATATACCGCTGCGGCAGTTGCCAGGCCGATCAAATTATCGTAGCTGATGCCACCACTCACAAACGCAAACATCAAAGTATTTGAAAGGAAGAATGCAGAAATAACACCGGTGTAAGGATTTCCCGTGATAGATTTGGCGAGTTTATATGTGAAGAATACCGTCAGGCTAGAATAAAACAGTGACATCAACCGCCACAATAATGCAGGATATAACTCGCCGGCAGGAAAGAGCAGGCGGTAGATTTTATAGGCAGCACCGTTCAGCCAATAATAAAGATACGGTTGACCGGTGATGGTGTATTGCAGATTCGGGTTTTCTTCGGGGATACCCCATGTTTGTGAAAATTGGCGTGAAAAATAGGTGTGGGGAGCCTGATCAGGTTGTCCAGAGGTATGCACCATCATCAAGCCAAAAGCAATAAAATAGATCATGGAGAGAACCATGAGGACCTTATGGATTTGTACCCGGCTTAACTTATTAGTTATTTTATGATTTACTGGCTTTTCCATGCAGGCGTCCATTATTTTTAACTGTATATGAGAAAACTTCCTCTATCAGGGCAGACAGGAACAAGGCAATAAAGGCAGCACTGAGGGCTGGTGCAATCAATTTAAATCCCAACAACCACATCTGCCCCCACGGCTCTTCGAGCTTGGTCCCATTCTCAAAGCCGTCTTTCAGCACGATATGTGTATTTTCTTGTGACTGTGTACTTTGCTCGAAGGAAACCATGGACGGTGTGTTATTGATATCAATGGCTAATCGTCCATCCGGGGGAGTCTCCTCAACAGCGGCAGTGACATGGTATCCAATCAGAGCCTGGGTCAAAGGGGAAATCAGCACTAAGATACTGCCATCCAGGCAATCGCCTGAAGCGACACGAATCGGATACCTGCTGAAGCCAAAACTATTGGGTGAAAACAAGCGATTTGTATTGGGATCCACTATTTCCTCAATGTCGATGCTGCTTTTCCCATCATCAGCGTCAAAACAGATCGCCATGTTGTGAATTTCAGGTACCGCCCAATAGTTTGCTGAGGTAGATGACAGGATTAACATGAGCAAGATGATCATCGGGATTAAGAACAAGAGATTCTTTTTCTTTAAAATCGCATCTATACGCGGCAGGATGAGAAACATGGAAGCAAAAACAACCATGGTCAGAAAGAATAACCCTGTCGACAGAAAAGTCCAGGATTTTTGTGATAGGTCACTTTCATAAAACGCAGGAAACCTTAATAAGGCTGCTGTTGTTAAACTGAGCGTTGCCAGAAGAATCACGACAACCAGGAGGCCCCATTGTTTTATGGTTAAAGCATTTAATCTCATTGATTTCCACCTGTGCGCACACGATTAGGAGACAGGTCAATCAGGAATTTTCCTCCATCAATTATAGTCAGGTTGGGATTGAAAGCCGGGTCATTCTGGAACCAATCCTTCCAATTATCTTCAATGATTTTT
>Ga0209121_10005417_pt1 | contig 11560 bp, 10 predicted proteins | sample Cruoilmetagenom3_FD_187292 | JGI IMG/M metagenome (GOLD analysis project Ga0209121, IMG submission 187292) | Oil polluted marine microbial communities from Coal Oil Point, Santa Barbara, California, USA - Sample 3 (SPAdes) (version 2) | ecosystem: Environmental > Aquatic > Marine > Oil seeps ...
CCCGCTAACGTGCCTTGTACGACAGAATCCAGTGACAGTAAAAATGGAAGATGAGCGAAATGGCGCAGTTCGTTTTCGGCCGTGCTGCGATAAAGCGTTAGGCGTGCTGCTGCACGGTCAAGCTCTTGACCTTTGAAGTATGTATAGGATCCATAAAACAAACCTATCGTGCAGGTTACAAAAGCAGCAACCAAAAGGAGATGTGTCCGACGCATGCCATGTGGTGCCCCGAACGGTGCAAGAAATCAACCGGTTCTAAGGTTACGGTGCCTGAGCCCCAAATTCGCCCCGCGCAAAGCCACTAGCGGATCCGAGGACGCGCGTCATGCCTGACGTCCGCGCCAATGGAGCCCAATAGGGCAATTTGCACGGAAAGTGTTTGTTGCTCATCGTAGCCACTGAAGACTGGACGATGAGAAAGACAACGAAGAGCCATGCGAGAAAAGCGCTCCGTTTCTGTGCGGCGAACGACTGCTTTTGGCGACGCGCCAAAACCGCCGGTTGCTCCTGAAACAGGCAGCTGACTTGACGTGGCGCAGTTGCGATGCGTTCCTGTCTTTCTCTGATAGGAGTTTCAAATGCGCTATTTACCTTTAGCTTTCGTAATTTTCTTGATTCCGCTCGGCTTGCTGTTGGCGATCCCTGCGCCCTTTTGGGGCGGAGCAATATCTGGCCTTGCTTTGCTTTTGTCGCTCGTAGGGGGCTACGATCTATTTCAAAACAAAAGCGCAGTTCTAAAAAACTACCCCTTAGTGGCCCGATTGCGATTTCTGTTTGAGCATTTTCGCCCAGAAATCCGCCAATATTTCCTCGAAAGCGATCACGAGGAAACGCCCTTTTCTCGCGAACAACGTGCGCTGGTTTACCGGCGCGCGAAGGGCATGGAAGGCTTGCGGCCTTTTGGAACTTTGCGAAACGTTAACGAAGTCGGGCATGAGTGGATCAACCATTCTGTTGCGCCGCAACACTTGCCGGATGTGCCATTCACGGTCGTGTTTGGAGGGCCCGATTGTAAGAAGCCGTACTCGGGGTCGGTAATGAACATCTCGGGAATGTCCTATGGTGCTTTGTCTCCGAACGCGATCGAGGCCTTGAACCAAGGTGCGAAAACCGGGGGGTTCGCCCATACAACTGGCGAAGGGTCTATCTCAAAATTCCACCGCAAGCATGGTGGAGATTTGATCTGGCAGATTGGCAGCGGTTACTTTGGATGCCGGACAACAGACGGTCAATTTGATCCCGTGAAATTCACTGAGACGTCGGCGGATGATCAAGTGAAGATGATCGAAATCAAATTGTCCCAAGGCGCAAAACCTGGCCACGGTGGTATTTTGCTTGGCGCTAAAGTTACGTCAGAAATCGCAGCGGCGCGAGGGGTTGAAGTCGGGGTCGATTGCGTCAGCCCAAGCGCGCATAGTGTCTTCTCAACGCCGTTGGAGCTCTGCGCCTTTATCGCAAAACTGCGCCACCTTTCTGGTGGGAAGCCAATCGGATTCAAATTGTGTGTCGGTCATCCGTGGGAATGGTTCGCGATTGCGAAGGCGATCAAGGAAAGTGGGATCAGTCCAGATTTCATAACGGTTGATGGCGCTGAGGGCGGGACAGGTGCGGCGCCGGTCGAATTTGCTGATCACAAAGGCGCGCCGTTGCGCGAAGGGCTGATGCTGGTACACAATACGCTTGTTGGCCTCGGCATCCGCGAAGATGTTAAGATCATCGCGTCCGGTAAATTGATCAGCGCCTTCGATATGTGTCGCGTTTTCGCCCTCGGCGCAGACAGTTGCAACGTCGCGCGTGGGTTTATGTTTGCACTCGGCTGCATTCAGGCACAGGCGTGTCACACAGGTAAGTGCCCGACCGGCGTGACGACACAAGATCCGGGTCGCTACAAGGCTCTCGTGGTTCCAGACAAAGGTGCGCGCGTTTCTAGCTTCCACAAAAATACTATGATCGCGCTGCGCGAAGCGGTTTCGTCTTCAGGACTTTCCCATCCAAGCGAATTCACGCCCCATCATTTGATGATCCGAATAAACAGCCGCGAGGCGAGATCCGCGGCCAGCCAATACTTGTGGTTGGAAAAGGGTGATCTGCAAGCTGATGAAACCCGGCATCCTGCGTTTACCAAGTACTGGGACCGTGCGCAGTCCGGATCTTTTTCCAGCGTTGTTTGAACCTGCGCAAAGTAAGCGTCATGGGGCCATCTGAATGAGTTTGGGGGGGCGAGGCAAGCGAAGAAGCCAATTCGACATAGTAGGGCTCGCTGTCTCGACACTCACCGGTGTTAGGTGCCTAGACCATAAAAAAGGCCGCCCCTAAGGGGCGGCCTTTCTGCTTTATGTAGCACACTACTAGTGTGTGAACTTCTTGATCTCGCCTGACTTTAGGCGGGCGCTGTAAGACACCAGCTCTGCGCGCACGACCTTCATCAGGAAGTACAGACAGAAGATGTTAACGACAGCCATCGCAAAGATAGCAGCATCGGAGAAGTCGATGACAGGCCCGAGGCTGGCCGCCGCACCGATCACGATGAAGATACAGAAGATGATCTTAAAGATCAGCTCAGTAGTCTTGCCTTCACCAAACAGGTACGTCCACGCTTTCAGGCCGTAGTAGGACCATGAAATCATAGTGGAAAACGCGAACAGGATCACGGCAATCGCCAGTACGTAAGGGAACCAACTGATGGCTGACCCAAAGGCTGCGGATGTCAAAGCCACACCGCCGTTACCGTCTACCGTCGCAATGGCAGAACCAGCTTCGTTCAGCATGTAATTGCCTGTGCTTTGATCGATCATCAATTGACCGGAGATCGTGATGACCAACGCAGTCATCGTACAGATGACAACCGTATCAATCAGAGGCTCAAGCAAAGACACGAAGCCTTCGGTGATTGGTTCTTTGGTTTTCACCGCAGAGTGGGCAATCGCCGCAGACCCGACACCGGCTTCGTTCGAGAACGCCGCCCGTTTGAAACCTTGGATCAACGCACCAACCATACCGCCTGCAACGCCAAGACCCGTGAAGGCACCCGCGAAGATTTGGCCAAAAGCCCAGCCGATCATGTTGTAGTTCACAATAAGAACGATCAACGCCGCGCCCACATAGAGGATGCCCATGAATGGAACGACCTTTTCTGTGACACGTGCGATGGACTTGATCCCACCTACGATGACTGCAAAAACAACCGCTGCAAAGATTAGCCCTGTAATCCAACCCGGGAAGTCGCCCGTGATTTGTGTGATTTGAGCGTGTGCTTGGTTGGCTTGGAACATGTTCCCTCCACCCAAAGCGCCCAAGATACAGAAGATCGAGAACACCACAGCAAGGATCTTACCGCCCGGCAAGCCGAGTTCGTCAAAGCCTTTTGAGATGTAATACATCGGGCCACCAGACACAGTGCCGTCTGGGTATTCGTTGCGATACTTCACGCCCAACGTACATTCAGTAAACTTGGATGCCATGCCTAAAAGACCCGCAAGGATCATCCAGAACGTGGCGCCAGGTCCACCGATACCAACTGCAACAGCAACACCCGCGATATTACCAAGTCCGACGGTTCCGGACAGCGCAGTGGCAAGCGCCTGGAAGTGGCTGACCTCGCCTGCGTCATTTGGGTCGGAATAATCGCCCTTTACCAGTGAAATTGCATGGCCAAAAAAGCGAAACTGAACAAGAGCAAAGTAAATCGTAAAGACCGATGCGCCGATGACCAGCCACATCACAATCCACGGAAACGATGTACCGGGGATGGGTGCGAAAATCGCGCTGACAAACCAGCCAGTCGCGCCGGCAAATGCCGAATTCACTTTTTCATCTAGTGTCATAGCTGCTTCTTGTGCCGAAGCAGGGACCGCAATCGCAAAGAATGCGGCCGCTGTGAGGAATAGTCTGTAAATGAAATTCATAGCGTTGCTCCTTATGCGACGACCGTGACAGGAACGCGGGCGTTCATCACGAGATTACCGGTTGAGCTGCCAAAGAGACGGGTCGTCAGACCGCCCGCACTTGAACGCGCTACGATGATTTGGCTAGCGCCTTCCTCGTGCGCAATGTCGTCGATTGTGTCGGCGACGTCTCCGTGGCGTACAACTGCGCGAGCGTTTAGGCCCGCGTCCTTGAGTGATCCAATTGCCGGGTTCAGGACCCGTTCCATCGCGATTGAAATCTCTTCTTCGCGCCGCTTGTGACGTTGCGCATTTTCTTCCGCTGTTTGGAAGGAGAACGGCGACCATTCGATCACGTAGACAACGATTAATTCGCAGCTGTCCATACTGGCCGCCATGTTTTTGGCAAACTCTAGGGCTTTCTCCCCCGAGCTTTGTCCATCAAGGCCGATTACTAATTTCATAGATCTGTCCCTCTTAAATTGTGCAACTGGCCGAAATTTTTGAGCGACCAGAAGCCTGTGTGAGCCAGCTTTTTTGCAGGCGCAACTTAAACGTTAAGGCATCAACAGCGTTTGGTCTACAAACAAGACTCGAGGCGCCGTCCCGGTCCCAGTTAAAGGGCTTTAACGATGCTTGCCGATTGGATCCACGAGCGCCATCCCTGTACCGCCACATCACCAACCGGCAGATCGAGGATTTGATCGCGTCAAAGCTGGTGGCGTCAGACAGATGACGCCAGAAATATAGGGAGTCGCTTACCGGACGAACCAAAGAAGTAACTTTAGTCAATCTCAGGTGTTGAAGAGTTATCAATCTGAACGGTTTTTGGAAGAATACTTTGCAGCCAAAGCGCTGTTTCAGGTGAGGATTTGGCCAGTAAAGAAGGTAAGCGCACGTGTAGTGCGTTGAAATTACTATTTTTTACTGAATCTTCCCAACGCGAACGCTTTTCTTCTCGATACAATTTTCCGAAACGGGTTTTCTTGGAATAACGCCGCTGAACCCAATGGTGGCCAATGTAATCGACAGTGGGAGCCAATAAAAATGCATGAGACTTTTTACGATGTTATGCGCAGGCAAGGGATTACCCGCCGCAGTTTCCTGAAATACTGTAGCCTGGCCGCGGGGGCTTTGGGGCTAAGCCCAGCATTCGCGCCGAAAATCGCCCATGCCATGGAAACCAAGCCGCGTATTCCGGTGCTTTGGTTGCACGGTCTGGAATGCACTTGCTGCTCGGAGAGCTTCATCCGCTCTGCCCATCCGCTTGCCAAAGACGTTATCCTGTCGATGATCTCGCTTGATTATGACGACACGCTCATGGCCGCCGCTGGCGAGCAGGCCGAAGCGATCATCGAAGAGACGATCGAGAAATACGATGGCAACTACATTCTGGCTGTTGAGGGCAACGCGCCGCTTGATGAAGATGGCATGTATTGCATCATCGGTGGTAAGCCGTTTGTTGAGCAGCTGAAGCATGCTGCAGAACATGCCCGAGCGATTATCAGCTGGGGCTCGTGCGCCTCATGGGGCTGCGTTCAGGCTGCGCGCCCAAACCCGACACGCGCCACGCCGACCCACAACGTTCCGGGATTGGCAGACAAGCCGATCATCAAGGTGCCGGGCTGCCCGCCAATTTCGGAAGTTATGACAGCTGTGATCACCTACATGCTGACGTTTGAACAACTGCCGTCGCTGGACAATCAGGGTCGACCAAAAATGTTCTACTCCCAGCGTATCCACGACAAATGCTACCGTCGGCCACACTTTGATGCTGGGCAGTTCGTCGAGAGCTTTGACGATGAAGGCGCGCGCCGTGGTTATTGCCTATACAAGGTCGGTTGCAAAGGGCCGACGACCTATAACGCCTGTTCGACTGTGCGTTGGAATGGCGGATTGTCCTTCCCAATTCAGGCTGGTCACCCCTGTATCGGTTGCTCGGAAGACGGGTTCTGGGACAAGGGCGGGTTCTATGAACGCCTTTCGGATGTCAGAGGATTTGGCATCGAAGCAAATGCAGACGAAATCGGAAAAGTTGCCGCTGCGGTCGTTGGTGGCGCAGCCGCAATCCACGCCGGTGTGAGCGTCGTGAAACAGATCACCTCGAAGGGAGATGACGCATAATGGTTACGCTAACGACACCCAATGGTTACGAGCTTGATAGCAGTGGCCGCCGTATTGTGGTTGATCCGGTCACTCGGATCGAAGGCCATATGCGCTGCGAAGTGAACTTGGACGAAAACAATATAATCCGAAACGCGGTTTCCACCGGTACGATGTGGCGCGGGCTTGAAGTGATCCTAAAGGGGCGCGACCCACGCGATGCTTGGGCTTTTGTGCAGCGGATTTGTGGGGTTTGCACTGGGACACACGCGCTGACGTCTGTGCGTGCTGTTGAGGATGCGCTCAATATCGACATCCCCGAGAACGCCAACTCAATCCGCAACATCATGCAGCTGAGCCTTCAGGTGCATGACCATCTTGTGCACTTTTATCACCTGCACGCGCTGGATTGGGTGAACCCGGTGAACGCTCTGCGGGCGGATCCTCGCGCAACGTCCGAGTTGCAGCAGAGAACCTCGCCACATCACCCAAAATCCTCACCTGGATATTTCCAGGACGTGCAGACGCGCATCCGGAGATTTGTCGAAAGTGGGCAGTTGGGACCATTCAAGAATGGCTATTGGACCAATCCAGCATACCTTTTGCCGCCCGAAGCGGATTTGATGGCGGTCACGCACTATCTTGAAGCGTTGGATTTCCAAAAAGAAATCATGACCGTCCGGACGATTTTCGGCGGTAAGGACACGCACCCGAACTGGCTGGTTGGCGGGGTTCCCTGCGCGATCAACATGGATGGTGAAATGGCCGCTGGTGCTCCGATCAACATGGAGCGCCTGAACTATGTGCGCTCGGTGACCGAACGCGCGATTACTTTCGTCAAGAACGTTTACATACCGGACGTGCTTGCTGTTGCTCAGTACTACAAGGGCTGGCTCTATGGCGGCGGTTTGTCGAGCAAGAACGTGATGAGTTACGGCGACATCCCTGATCGTGCGAATGATTATTCTGCTGGCAATCTGTTGATGCCACGCGGCGCGATCATCAATGGGAACTTGTCCGAAGTTCACCCGATCGACCTGCGTGATCCAAACGAGATTCAGGAATTCGTGCCGCACTCATGGTACAAATACGCGGATGAGGCCGTCGGATTGCACCCATGGGATGGTGTCACCGAGGCCAACTTCGAGCTCGGCCCGAACCTTATTGGCTCGAAGACCAACATCCAACAGATTGATGAAGGTGGTAAATACTCGTGGATCAAGGCGCCGCGCTGGAAAGGCCACGCGATGGAGGTCGGTCCGCTGGCCCGCTACATCATCGGCTTTGCGCAAGGTCATGAGCAGATCACCGACCAGATCAATGGCGTGCTGAGTGCGCTGGATGTTCCTGTTGACGCGCTATTCTCAACGCTTGGCCGCACCGCGGCTCGTGCGCTTGAGGCGGAATGGGCGGCTGAACAGCAGCTCTACTTCCTCGACAAGTTGATCGCCAACATCAAGAACGGCGACACCGCGACGGCGAATACCACGAGCTTCGATCCCTCTACATGGCCTTCCGAAGTGCAGGGTGTCGGCTTTACCGAGGCACCACGCGGTGCGCTGGGGCATTGGTTGAAGATCAAGGACACCAAGATCGAGAACTACCAATGTGTCGTGCCAACGACCTGGAATGGATCGCCGCGCGACAACGAGGGCAATATCGGTGCGTTCGAGGCTTCGCTGATGAACACATTCGTCGAGGTCCCCGAAGAGCCAGTCGAAATTCTGCGCACATTGCACAGCTTTGACCCATGTCTGGCCTGTTCGACCCACGTGATGTCTGAAGACGGAGAAGAGCTGGCTGACGTAAAAGTCCGCTAACTAAGGAGGTGGCTCATGAGCGATGTAGAAAAACATAAGGAAGAGGCGGTCTATGTCTATCAGGCCCCGATCCGGATTTGGCATTGGATCCAAGCATTCGCCATCTTAGCGCTTGCGGGAACCGGCTATCTGATCGGATCACCGCCGCCATCGGTCGGGGGTGAGGCCTATGATTACTACATTATGGGCTACATCCGCTGGATCCACTTCGTGGCGGCCTACGCCGTCGTCATCGGGTTCATCTTCAGGATCTACTGGGCGTTCGTCGGGAATTCCCATGCACGACAAATCTTCCTCCCACCAATCTGGAGCATGAAATGGTGGGGCGAAGTCTGGCACGAGATCAAATGGTACGCCATGATAGCCAAGGAGCCCAAGAAATACACGGGGCACAATCCGTTGGCGGTGCTGACGATGCATGTGATGTTCGTCTGGGGCACGATATTCATGATCTTCACCGGGCTTGCGCTTTATGGCGAGGGCACTGGGCCGGGTTCTTGGCAACATAACTTGTTCACGACTTGGATCATTCCACTCTTTGGCCAGAGCCAGGACGTTCACACCTGGCACCATCTGGGCATGTGGGTTCTGATCTGCTTTGTCATCACTCACGTTTATGTGGCAGTGCGCGAAGACATCATGTCCCGCCAGTCGATTATCTCATCGATGATTTCGGGATGGCGCATGTTCAAGGATGACCGTCCGGCAGACGATCAACACTAGATCTGATCGAATCTGTTTAGGTTGTAGAGACAGCTTCGCTCCCAAGCGGTGCTGTTTTTGCATTGTATCCTTCCACATACCTTGGAAATTGGATAGCTTCCTTCCAAAAATGCCGCAAAATTGGTGTTTTTAGGGGTGGAATACTTCTTACCAGTTTAGTCATTATATCGGTAAGCATTGTTAGACGCCTGGGAGGTTAGGCGGATCAGCTGACCTTTATCAGCTGGAGGACTAGCAAAGTAGCGACACCGAAACCGGCAGGTTTTGGAGGGCGCGGCACAAAAGGGGGGTGTACATGAACGAGCAACCGTGTGTCTTGATCCTTGGGATCGGAAATCTGCTCTGGGCGGACGAAGGGTTCGGTGTTCGGGCCGTCGAGGAATTCCATCGTCAATACGAAACGCCAGACAATGTCACTCTTCTGGATGGCGGAACGCAAGGCATTTATCTAGTGCAGCATGTGCGCGATGCCGATGTCCTCATCGTTTTTGATGCGGTGGACTACGACCTGCCACCTGGCACGATAAAGCGTGTCGAGGGCGAAGAAGTACCGAAATTCATGGGCGCCAAGAAGGTCAGTCTGCATCAGACCGGGTTTCAGGAAGTGCTAGCCATGGCCGAGATGATGGACGACGCGCCCGAATATCTTTTGCTGATCGGCGTACAGCCGGTTGAGTTGGAAGATTTCGGCGGCAGCTTGCGGCCCGAGACCAAGGCGCAGGTTCAGCCCGCCATAGAGATGGCGCTGGACTATCTGGCGGACCTCGGCGTCAGCGCCACCAAGCGGGACACGCCTTTGTCGCAGGACAGCACCATTGCCTGCCCGATTATGACCGCCGAGCTTTACGAGAACGAACGACCCTCCGAAGAACTTGCCTGCCGTAGTGGCGACGAGCGCCTGCTCTATGACAAGAACTGGCAAGCCCCTGAGGATTTCGAAGGTGAGCTTGAGGCGGTTCTTGCTACTGACCAGCAGGAGCGGGGCTGATGTGTCTCGGCCTTCCCATGCAGATTGCCGAGAGTGGTGCGGGCTACGCGCTGTGCGACTATCAAGGCGCGCGCAGGCGCATTGATACGATGCTGGTCGGCGACCAGCCTGCGGGCACGTGGGTGTTGGTGTTCATTGATGCCGCACGCGAAGTAATCACCGGTGAAGACGCCAAACGGATCGGCGATGCCCATGCGGCGCTTGATGCTGTGATGGCAGGCGGATCGGCCGATATCGACCTGCTGTTTGCCGATATTATTGAAAATTCCGCTGCCAATCGAAAGGAACCGACCTGATGTTTTCTCCCCTAATGGACAGCATTATCGAACGTGAAGGACTACCCGTTGTCAGTGCCACCACATTGGACGAATTTGCTGTCGGCAACGGTGACACCGTTCTGTTTGTTGGTGGTGATTGGCATCGGCATGTCGAAGTGAACGATGTGGCGGTCATCCTGCCTGAAATCCTGAAAGCCTCGGCTGGCCATCTGAAAGCGGCCGTTCTGGAGCGGGGCAGCGAGCGCGCGGTTCAAACCCGTTTTCGGTTTAACCGCTTCCCATCGCTGATTTTTCTTCGCGATGGCGAGTATCTTGGCGTGATCCAGAAGGTTCTGGATTGGGCTGATTACGTCACTGAGATCAATGAGATTTTGGCGCGCGAAGTCTCGCCGCCGCCGCAATACGAATTCCCCGAAGGTTGTGCCCCCGTCGCGCAGCCCCGCAATAACTAAGAAGGGTCCTAATATGTCCACTGACTTTGTCATCCCTGGAGCCGTAGGCCCTGGAAGCCAGCCAATCGAACCGGATGGGCAATCGCTCGATTATATGGAAATGCCACGTGAAATGGCGACGTTTGATTTGCCGATCGCGCCGGAACCTGAAGATACCGTCGGCATGGAGGGGGGCAAAGCCAGATTGAACGAGCTAACCGCGGCCCTGTCCACATACAAGATCGGTGCCCCGGCTGTGGTGATTGAACTGGGCGACCTTGCGCCCGAGGATCTGGGGTTGGTGAACCAGATTTTGGGTGAAGGAGAAGTCTCCATGGTTGGTGGCAGCCATATTCAGGTTCAAGAGGCGGTCTTCGCCGGTGTCTGGCGGGTTCTGCATTTTGATGGGCAAGGGTCGGTCGCCCGTGACACCATCGAAGTCGCGGCCTGGCCCGACGCAGTGCGCGGTCAGGTTTTCGCCACAGCCCGCAAAGACGCGGCACTGGCCGAAGATCCGCTGCCCCCTTCGGTGTTCAACGCTCCATCGCTCCTGTCCGAAATTGCCGATCAGGTCAAAACCCGAAAGCCGGGCGATCCGGCGCATTCGATCAACCTTTCCCTGCTGCCCCATACCGAGGAAGACCTGCAATATCTGGCTGATAAACTGGGCGTAGGCGGCACCATCATTCTGTCGCGCGGCTACGGCAATTGCCGTGTTTCTTCGAGCGGAACGAATAATGTTTGGTGGGTTCAATACTACAATGCACAGGACGCTATCATACTGAATTCAATTGAGATTGTAGAGGTTCCTGAAGTCGTGTGCGCGGCACAAGAGGATATTGACGACAGCGCGGAACGGCTCACCGAGGTCATGGGCGTCTACAATGTCTCCGGCTGAAGGGCTGGGATTTTCCGGCGGCTCGTTTGGCGGCGACATATCCAAGCTGACGGATGCGTCGGTTCTGGAATGTAAGATCTGCTGGTGGCAGTATGAGCCGGCCAAAGGCGACGACTACTGGCAAATCCCAGCGGGCACTCCTTTTGCGAAATTACCGGACCATTGGTCTTGTCCAAATTGCGACAGCCGTCGGGAAGATTTCATGGTGGTGGACGGCTGATGCAGGAACAGGACGTCGATATCCAAGGGCCACTCGAAACGCTTTATCGCGAGATCGAGGTTACCCGCATGGACGGCGTGCCGATCCTGAATACTGAACTGTCCGTCGCGGCCATCGGTTTTGATCGCTGGCAGGAGTATTACTTGGGCGTGCTTGTGACGCCGTGGTTCATGAACCTGATGTTGCTGCCGCAAATTGCTGACGTATTCTCAGAA
>Ga0209121_10005418_pt1 | contig 11559 bp, 9 predicted proteins | sample Cruoilmetagenom3_FD_187292 | JGI IMG/M metagenome (GOLD analysis project Ga0209121, IMG submission 187292) | Oil polluted marine microbial communities from Coal Oil Point, Santa Barbara, California, USA - Sample 3 (SPAdes) (version 2) | ecosystem: Environmental > Aquatic > Marine > Oil seeps ...
AAGCAAGCCAACAGCACCAGCCAGGGCAGCGGTTTGCATGGGTCGCGGTGAAAAAGGTGTCATTGGAACTGTTGCGGGTTCCACCTGAACGACATTAGGTGTGCTTTGAACACGTGTCAAATTAAGTGTTTCAAAGCTGGATATGCTGCTGAAATAAATTTGTTCATAGAGATCATAGGTTCTTTGCAACTGATCAATCCTTGTTGAGGCGATATTTTCATTTTGCAAGGGTTCGCCCATAACTGTCAGTTGGGTGTAAATCTCCTGGTAGAGCTCCAAAATGGGATTAATCCGATTTAATTCAGCTTGATAAGTAATACGCAAGGAGCTTTGTTCCTCTTCAGAGAGGAAGGGGTCAATATTTGCCATTTTGATTTCTAAGTCGGTTACCTGTCTCTGAAGCTCATCGATTTGTGTCTCTACTTGGGTGAGTTGCTCTTGAACACTTTGTTCAGATTTTTCATCAATTTGACCCTGTAACAACTCCATCTGTTGCAAGGCATCCTCAGCCCGGGATTGATAATTTTGCTCGGTTGTTACATATCGCACGGTTTGTAATTCTTCATTCGTTTCAATTAATACATTCATTAACGCATTGGCTATTGTGGCTGCCTTCTCAGGATCTTCGTGGGTAACCGTCAGACGGACAAATTGGGTTTCACCAATTTGTTCTGCATTTGCACCACCAGTGACAGGAAAACCGACATCTTCAGAAACACGCTGTAAAAGGTTATTTGTTGAAAGTAGCTGGGTATAAGTACTGATAAGATTTTGGTAATCTATGTAAGCATAATAATCATAGCCTGTTGTTGCGGATCGTAAAACCACAAACCGAGTGCTGGCCTGGTATTTGGGTGTCTCTTGAATGCTGATGTAATAGCCTAAGCCGCCAGCAATCAGTGTTCCCAATAACATAAACCAAAGCCAACGTTTGATGATATTAATTATTTTCCTAATGTCCACAGACAATTCTCCTTTGAAGCATCGAAAAGTCAATAAAAGGCGTGATGTAAACTAGAGTATTTTGAATAACTTTTGCCTTAATTGATTATTAAGTTGATTTAATTAATCATAGCACAGGAATAAATGTACTATAGGTATAAGTTTTCTCCAATTCTGATTTGTGGTGATTTGATCACGAACAGACATAATTTAACCAATAAAAATGAAAAATCTATTAATTTGTACGATAGGACAATTAGCTAATAAACAACCCAGTTCACTTTTAATGAATAGTATGTAAGGAAATATTAATTATTAATAGCGAGTTAGCCACTTTAGAATTGTCTAACTTACTGATCATGACCAAGTATCAATGTAAAAGCTGTTTTTCCTAACAAACCCAATTAACCATTTCCCAATAATTCCTGGCTGGCAACTAGGTCCCGGTACAGATCATTTTCCCTCAGTAATTGCGCATGGGTGCCAATCCCAACGGCTTTGCCCTCGTTCAACACCAGGATTCGGTCGGCATGTTGAACTGTCATCAGGCGATGGGCGACCACAAAGAGGGTCTTCCCCTGGATATAATCCGGCAGGGACTCAAAAATGGAGCGCTCTACAATTGAATCAAGGGCAGAGGTGGGCTCGTCAAAGATAAGAATGTCGGGGTTCTTAATCAGTGCCCTTGCAATGGACAGGCGCTGCTTCTGGCCTTCAGAGAGATTGATGCCGCGCTCATCAATTTTCGCCTGGTAAGAATCAGGCAAGCTGATGATAAATTCGTGAATCCTGGCAGTACGACAAGCCGCCTCGATCTCTGCCTGGTCTGCCTCAGGGTTACCATAACGTAAATTGTCCATAAAGGTCCCGGAAAGCAGCAAGGTGCTCTGAGAGACATACCCGATGCGTTTCCTTAAGGAAGGTAGATGATAATGCGCTAAGGGTTGCCCATCAAAATAGATAACACCACTTGTGGGCTTATAAAAACATAAAATCAGGCTGATTAAGGTTGTTTTCCCTACACCACTGGGTCCGACGATTGCCAAACGTTCACCGGGTTGTGCTGTAAAGGAAAGCTCCTCCAGGACGGGTTCTCCCTCAGCGTAAGCAAATGAAACTCGGTCAAACTGAATTTCTCCGGCGAGTTGTTGGACAACTTCACCTGAATCGAGGTTTTCCTCCGGAACGATATCAAATAAACGCATGACTCGTTCCAGGGATACGAGGGAATTTTGCAACATGAAATTTGCATTCGCAATGTACAGAACAGGACTGAAGACCATCCCCAGATAAGACTGAAAAGCCAATAACGATCCCAGTGTCCAATCCCCTTGGATCACCAGAAGGGCGCCAATGACCAGGACAAGGCCTCGTGCCAAGCCAGGCCCCAAGGAAATGAAGGTGCTGGCGACCGAGCTGACCACGGTCTGCGACATGGCAATCTGGCGGCCGTCTTCCAGGGCGGATCGGGTCCGTTGACTTTCATAGGTCTCTGTGGAGAAGGCCTTAATGAGGGGGATGGAAGCGATCGTTTCTTGGAGTCGCTCCATGATTGTGGCGCGCTGTTCCATTTCACGATGGCCGAGGGTGCGCAGGGATTTAGAATAACGGCTCATCACCCATGCTAATATCGGCAGAAAGATCAGACATCCCAAAGCTAGACGCCATTCTAAGTAAAATAGAAATCCAAGACCGCCGATCAACTGAATGAGGTTGGTCAGCAAATAAACGACTGTACCCGAGAAAAACCAGCGCAGCCCCTGAACATCGGAGGAAATGCGAGAGATCAGGTAACCCACCTCGTTTTTATCAAAAAACCGCTTGGGGAGGATTAAGGTGTGGTCAAGGAGCGCAGCCTGGATCTCTAAGATGACGGTCTGTTCGAAATTATTGAGGACGTATTTCTGAAATAGTGACAGACCAAGGCTGACTCCCTTAACTGCTATAAGTAGAATGACAGCCAGGGGTAGTAAATCGAGGCGTTCATTGAGAATAACATCATCCACCAGAAATCGGTTGATCAGCGGCTGCGGAAAGGCCATCAAACTGGAAAGCAATATCAGGACTGCGCCTAACAACCCGATCCGCCAATGAGGTTTCACAAAGGGCCAAATGCGTTTGAGTGCTGCTTTAGGGTCCTCAGGTTTGCTGTCTGGAGCGATCTGGTCCTTGGCATCGGTCTGGGAAATACCGTTTTGATAATAATCAATGAATTTTGACATGGGTATTTTAGGTAGTTGGTAGCTGGTAGTTGGTAGCTAGTAGCTATGGGCTATGAGCTATCTTTTTCCATTGCTTTTTGCAATGCTGCTGCCCTGGCATGGGCGACCTGACAGAAATAGGGGACAAGCGTACCCATTTCTCCTAGCTCTAGATAGGCATGCGCGGGGCAATTCATACACAGGTTGACAATAGGGCAGTTGCGGCAATTATCCAGAAACTCGGCGTTTTCGGTCTGCATATCACGCACCTTGGGGACGAACTCATTCCAGGCTTCAGAAAGGCTGCCTTTGCGCAAATCAAATATGGTATCCGGATGCCAAAGATCAGCACACAAACGGAAAATCCCATCATAACTTACAACAAAACTTGCATTACCCGCACCGCAATGGAAGAGATGATGGGATTTGTGTCGATCACCCTCAGGGAAAATCAAACTATCACAACTCCGGATTAAAGCACTCGAACGCTCATCATCAGCCCGTTCTATTCTTACAATTTCCTCTGGAGGTAATCGCTCTTCAATGATTTCCTGGTTCCGGAACGGATCCTGATCATATCGAAGGTGCAGAAGTGGGTCAAAACGAAAAATTGACTCTGTACGCGCACGACAAAAAGCAGCAATCTCCTGCAGTTCATGAAAATTTGAACGCAGTGCCATTGCTTTTAGTCGAATTTTAATCCCGCTGCCGAGTAAAAGGCCCAGTCCACGTCGGAAGGCGGCGTATGATCCAGGTTTACGCGTGACCCGCTCATAAGTTTCGGGACTCACGCCATAAACAGAGACTTCAATATCTTGTGGCGGATATTGTTTAAGGAACGAGATATGCTTTTCTGTAATCAAACAGGCGTTGGTAAAAACAGATAGTAATAGCCCTTTGTTTCTAAGATTGGTATAAATATCAAAAAAATCTTTACGCAGCAGCGGTTCACCACCCGTAATTAGACACCAAAGGGCGCCCATCTCAACAGCCTGGTCCGCAATATCACTGATTTCGTCTACAGAAAGTTCTTGTCTCTTTGCTTGTAGATCATTGGCTGGCAGATTGATATAACAATGCTTGCAATTGTTATTACACCTTGCTGTGATCTCTAAGTAGAAATCAAGAGGGACCCTTTTATTTCTAATTTTTTTCCATATAGAAAGATCCGATAGATTTTTTTGAGAGACAAAGGATGACATAAATAAATTCCTACTTAAATATGCGCTGGTTAATACTGGTAAATAATTTGCGGATAGGGACCACCAATTTCAGGTGTGAAAGCATTCCGACAAATACTTTTTCAAAACCTAGTCCTAATCGTATTCGGCGACCATTTCGCTGAATAGTGGTTACTCGCCCAAGAAGGGAATCAAAGGGTATGAGACCATCATTACTTTTTGAGCTAGCATCTCCTTTGATAAGATAGTTTCCGTTTCTTCTACCAATTACTCTATGAACGACTAATTGTTCTGTGTGAGGATGAACAAAGGCCACGATGTCCCCAAATTGGGGTTTTCGAACCAATAAGGGGGAGATTGTAATGATGTCGCCATTCCTAATGAATGGCACCATGCTGTTTCCCTTCGCATGAAACCTAAACGGCACATCCTTATTCAGAACTGCGCGCATTAAATCAAGCAATGCAATATTTGAAAGAGATAGTGTTTCAGCCGTATTTACTAGAAGCTGAGGTTTCTCAAACTCGTTCAACCTCAATTAAAATTCTCCGCTTAACTAATTCGCCCACCAAACCAAGTACATCTTCTTTAATATCCGCTTTTGAGGCTTCATAATCTTCAGCCAATTCATCAATGACCAATCTCAAGCTTTTATTGCCGTCTAATTTGTCCCACATTACCCTTGCTGTTTCATTGAGCGTAAATAGCTCATCCTCTAAATCACCAATACCGCTCACTAGTGGAACGATGATTATTTCACCTTCAATTTCACGAGCGACAATATTATCTGAGACCGTATAAATGCCATCTAAATGTACGTTTTTCATAAACTCAATCCTTTTTATTGTGATCTACTTATTGGTTTTGACACACACAACCCCACCATTATAAGTCTCTTTAAAAAGTAATAATTCTCTTACGAAAAATCCTGCTTCCTCAAGCTCTGAATTAACTTCATTTTCCGACATAAATAAATGTAGAAATTCAATATTTAACCACAATATATCACCCAACTCATACTCTTTATTTCCTAAAAAGCTCTTTGCAATTGCTTTCCGAATTTTCTCTCCTCTCCCCAAATTCTCCTGCTGATAACCAGTCCTAAATTGGCAAATAAATATTCCATTAGGCTTCAGAGAACCACTAATTTTTTGAAGCATTTCTGCACGTTTTCTTCGTGAGGGTATAGAAGAATACATCGCTTTTGACAACCAAACCAAATCAAAAGAATTTTCCGGCACATCGAGTTTAGATATCTCCTGAACCAATCCTTCAATTTTCACACCTCGATCAATTGCATTTTCCATGGCGTTTTTGACCATGCCCGGGATAAAATCAACACCCTTTACTTGAAATCCCATTTTGGCAAATTGAATCGCTTCACGCCCACCGCCGACGCCCAGAAGCAAAAGTTTCCCATCTTTCTTATTTGCAGATGATATTAGCTTTTTCTCTAACGAATTCAATCCAGAATCAACCAGAGCATCATCTGACCAACTCTGCACCTTTCCTGGTCTTGCGTAACATAGTCGTTCGAACTCAATTAAATCATCAGGCTTCATGATGACAACTGGCAAAGAATGGATAAATGTACCTAACCGTAATAAAAATTGACTAAAACGAATACGGTTATTCATTCTTTCAATCTCTTTTAGCCTTCTATTGTTCCCATATATTCATGACCCAATTCGCGTTTAACGAAATTCGCAATTCTTTTTTGCCAATCTTCAATCTCCCAGGACTTTTCTCCTTCTTCAAGCAAACCTAAATACACGGCTTGCGCATGTGCCACCTGACAAAGGTATTCTACAGGCGTTTCAAGATTACCATACTCCATCCAGGACCGAGCAGGGCATTGCAAACAGAGACCCTTTAAAAAGCATTTAGCACAACGAGCCAGGTAAGCCGGGTTTTTTGCCTTTCGTTTTCGATATTCAGGGAAAACTTGTGTCCGACCTTCTCGCAATGATCCTTTAGACAAATCATAGACTGTTTCTGGATGTCTGAGGAGTAAACACATTTGATAGTTGCCATAGGCATCGACACTTCCATTTGAACCTGCGCCACAAGAGAATAATTCATCACCTTGAGGATGGAGAAACTTTTCACTGAACCTAGCCATGTCTTTGCGATAGACTTCTTCAGTCAGGGATGCTAAGGCAACAGTTTCTTCAGGCGTAAACCGCATCCTTTTGATAATTTTGTTCTTTTCTGGTAGATCCCGCCTGGCACGATAATCAAGATTAACTGAATAAGAAGGTGTCTGCATGCCCGGAATAGTGGCTGCCCAACATTCGAATTCTTCCATCTCCCAACGATTCATAGGCAGTAATACAGACTTCAAACCAAATGGGATTTCATTTTTCAATAAAAGTTCCACCCCGTGACGAAATTCATTAAAAGCACCAGGAGAACGGGTTATTACATCATATGATTTTGAATGCATACCATAAACGGTAACTTCAATTTTCCTAAGAGGTGGTATCTGTGTAAACAATTCAGCTAATTCTTTTGTGATTAAACGGGCATTTGTAAATAAAACAACTTTCAATCCAAGTCGCCGTGCATGGAGATAAAGTTCACTGAAATCTTCACGCAACAAGGGCTCCCCACCAGTAAATCGTACAGAGAGCGCGCCAAGGTCAGCCGCTTGGTCGAGGATATCTTTCCACTGATTGGTACTCAACTCTCGACTCTTAGCGTTAACATCATCGCCAGGAAGATTAATGTAACAGTGAATGCAATTGTTATTACAACGTTCTGTTAATTCAATATCCAGATGTGTAATTGTCGGCCGTTTCCCCTCAAACAACCTCATATTTTCGCTTGTTGTTCTGACAATAAAATTTTTATCCATAGAAGTCTATGTGAAATATTTACTATTTATTGAAGTGAATGAGGCATGTATAAATAGCATGATGGGTTAATTTAATCATAGAAAGGTTTGAGCACATCAACAACGTCACCACTCTTATCAAATTTAAGCCGATAAATTGGTACTTCTGAGGTGATCTTATCTGTCAGTGTAAAAATCTTTTCCCACCATTCTTCTGTGACTAGTGCTTTGACAAGATGAGAGAGTAATTTCGATACTCGTTCAATTTTATCTGTGATTTCAATAACCTCATTCGTGTTCGCTTTCTCCAAGAAGAAGATCGCTCTGAGGGGTGCACTGGCTGAAGAAACATCCGGCAATTCACCAGCACCCCATGTCCCGTAAAGGCGATAACCTTCTGGATACCTGCGAATAATATTTCGATCATCACACAGGATCTCCCCGTGGTTTCGCAAAAGCTTCATCATTGTGGATTTACCAGCTTCTGAATGACCAACAAATAACAACCCCTGCCCATTGATGATGATTCCCGAGGAATGCATGATACAAGCTTGCCGGTCTGCTAGCACCTGAGCCAGGAGGATCTGGTCGCTGGGATAAGTGGTCAGTGAAGTCATTCCTAATAATTTTGCCACGTGGGGATGGATAAAAATAGTCCCTTTGCTATAATCTAAATTGTAAATTGAGACATTGTATAAATTATCATTGTTTGCTTCGCTAGTTCCCAAATAGACCCACGAATCCCTATTCCGATAAATAGCCCAAGGCGGCCTGCGAAAAACTTCAGATCCGAGATTGATATCGGATTTTCCAGGGACATGCGGAGCCAAATGAATAGCTATTGTGTCGTTTCCAGGGTGATCAACCTTAAACTCTTTAAATCTGATGTCAAATCTATTTTCTAAAAGAGGAAAATCTGCGCTTAATCGAATTGTGATGTCAGCTATTTGGTAATATTGAAGATGGGTCAATTTCATTTTCTCCTTAAATTTTCGATTTTCTTCTGCAACCTGACAGAGATAATCAACCTTTGCCGTGTAACGACCATGCTCAAGATAACTATAAACTGGACACCAACGACAATTACTGCGCAACTCGCAAGATCCGCAGTTATCAAAATATTCTTGATCACCAAGGACTACCTCAGAAAGGGATGGTATAAACTCATCCCAAGCCTCTTTAAATGTTCCATTACGCAGGTCGTAACGTAAGGAAGGATCTTTAATAAAACAACAAAAAGACATTTGACCATAAGGATCAATGTGAAAATCTTTACGTGAATTAATACATTTAGAAAAGAGCCTCTCATCATCAACCTTGTTCAAAATGGAGAAGTCTTTAGATGGTGCTTTATTCATTAATAAATTTTTTACACTCGGCTTATCAAGTTTAATCACATCTGCTGGATCAAGTCTTTGACACGCTATCTCTCTGTTACGGGTCTGTGAGTGGTTGGCTGAAAACCATAACCATGGCGCACTCCCACGGCTGACATCACTCAATGATTCTGCCAACTTCAACATATCGTTATATTGATGAAAATTCGCCCTCATAGGGACGATCTGGATGATAAAATTCGCACCCGCCTCGTTGAGATAAGCCATACCTTGCATGGCGGCTTCAAAAGATCCCGGATTACGGGTGACATAATCGTGAACTTCTGCAGTTGCACCATATAAGGCCACCATTTTCCGGCCTTTACGCCTCATCAACCGCGCAATTTTTGGCGTGATCAGGGTACCATTCGTATTCAAAGTATATGTTAACGATTTCTGAGTGATATAATCAAAGATTTCAATGAAATCCTCGCGCAGCATCGGTTCTCCCCCAGAGATGTGCCACGCTTGGCAGCCCATTGATCGAGCCTGGTCTATGATATTTTTCAACTCCGTGAAAGATAACTCTTTCTGTTTATTCCGAATATTATTCGGCACCCATAACCAGCAATGGCGACAGTTGTTGTTGCAGCGATAGGTTAAGTCGATGTTGCCATCTAGCGGAAGACGTGGCAAAGCCATATGAATTGTTTTTATCATGTAGTGTATCAGAAATTCCGTATATCACCGGCAAATATTGACAATGAAAATACCAATAAATATGTTGTTAATTAAGACCTGACCTGAAATAAATGCTTACATTGCCTCAGGTCAGGAATAATTCACATTTGACATTTTAATAAATTACTGATAACGCATCATTTACAAAAATACAATATTTATGAAGGCCAATACTGATCTAAGTGTCTGATCCGATTCCTCTGTCCTGGCAGTTGACACAAGAACCAGTATCAGAGTATGACTGAGAACAATTTTGCTGAAATGTCTCAGCTGGACCATCTGCTGGCTTATTTGGATTGTTCGTTTTACAATTGTACAGAACACTCTCTTCAGGATTACCCCGAGCTAATATAATTAATTGCGGCCTTTCCCATTTTTCCATTTCTTCATCTCCTAATAATCGAACTAATTTATTTTGCTTTGATCTATTTTTAACTTATATTCTCGATGTGAATAAAAATAGATTGCTATCTCATCTAGTCTTATTATAATGGCTATTTTCAATTATTGCAAAATCAATTAATAAAATGTAATTTATGACTTTTAATCTGATAATCTATGCGTCAAAAATTAAATTTAAACCGTTCACATATCGTAGATTATCAATATCTTTGAAATTTCAACGGTTCCTGTACCAATCGATGAGCTCACCTTTAATTTGCTCACTTTTCACTGTTGCTAGTGCTTCCTCATCTTTTTGGGATATTTTTAAAATTGTAGGTGCATAATGTATCAAAAGCTCTTTAAACCGGATAAAGTAATAAAAATATATCTTAATTGAGCTTGGAGATAGATTATAAGCACGTGCCATGATACGTTTTGGAATAAAAACTCTATTCAATGTAAGTTTAATTTTTACGAATAAATTCTTTCTAGAATATAAATTAACTAAATCTGGGGTGACATCGATCTTTTCTTCAATATGTGCATATGTTTTTAGTTGATTGATGGCTAACGCCAAAATGTGATGTTGCGTATCCCGAGGAAGAAGATTTTTAAGAACCGCTTTTGGGATATAAACATTCAATATCCTTCCTAAAAGGGAAAATGTAAGCCAAATTACTTTTTCAACACCCCATAGCTTGGAAATTGACACTATTCTATTCCAATTAATTTGGTTTTGACATTTTTGGATTACCAGAGCAATATCATATAAAGCTTTCAAACCAATATCCATATGATGTTGGTAAGTAAAATGAATGCAAAGATGTAAAATTAGATCCTCATTACTTAATGCAAGTACATCTTCGCCGCAAACATTAACTGGTATTGCTCGCTGCCAAACACCAGATAAATCAATTTCAAAGGGTACATTTTCTTCTAATAATCCCCAGTGTAACTCTACATAAGGACCTTTCCCCTTTTTAATAGCAGGGATATGTTTTATATCCTGATTATCGTCCTCCATATCATAGTAGGTTGAGAGCACATATCCATCATCCTTCATGACAGCCATCGCATGATGTAAATCTTTTTTTCTGACCATCAAATCCAAATCAAAAAATGTCCGCAATCCAATATTGCCATAAATTGATTCAACTAAATAAATCCCCTTTAGAGCAATAACATCAATATGATGGTTCCTGAGCAGATTGAGGATTAGTTTTGCATGATGCATCATGCGCATGTTTTTCGCTAATGATCGATGATAGGTCTCCAGTAATCGGGCTTGGGCAAATTGAGGGATCCTGACTGTATCATCTAATTTACGTAAACGATCAAATAAAACCAGAGGCACACCTTGTTTTGTAGTGACATGTAAGATTCTTTCCCAATCCTCATCAGAAAGTTTATTAAGTTTTTCATTTAATGCGTTTGATGACTTTGTGAAGCTGAGTATTTCACAAATGAGATCATAAGATTTTTGGTTATCTAACATTGTTTATACTATATTTTGTTGATGGCTCATAGCTGATCCCATTCACTTTGTTCAGGGACTTCGTAGCTTGTAGCTGGTAGGATAGACGGGGGACAGAAGACAGAGGACAGAGATTTCTATCCCGGTCTTCGGTCCCCAGTCCTCGGTCTTCCGTCCCCGATCAGATTACACCTCCATCAAAAACTGCGCTCGCATACGCTCGAAATCAGCATTGGCCTGGGCGTAGTCTTCAGGGTTGCCGAGATCCATCCAGTAGCCGTCAAAGGGGTAGCCGACCACCTTTTCACCGGCACCCAATAATTTGTGCACCAGGTTGGGGAAGTCCAGGTATTCGCCTTGGGGGATATATTGGAGCACTTCAGGTTCAAAGATATACAATCCCATGCTAACGCTGTAATCCAGAGTGGGTTTCTCAATGTAATCTGTTATCTGGAAGTCATCCCGGTTTCTTTCAATCACGCCG
>Ga0209121_10005419_pt1 | contig 11558 bp, 9 predicted proteins | sample Cruoilmetagenom3_FD_187292 | JGI IMG/M metagenome (GOLD analysis project Ga0209121, IMG submission 187292) | Oil polluted marine microbial communities from Coal Oil Point, Santa Barbara, California, USA - Sample 3 (SPAdes) (version 2) | ecosystem: Environmental > Aquatic > Marine > Oil seeps ...
CAATTAAGAAACCCAAGTTGTAAGGCCATCCTGTATTGCTAATTTCATATAACCCAACATCACTTGTAAACAGGCTTACAATAAAGGTAACAACAATAATTAATCCATGCCATACTCCCGCCCAGAACCCCGCTTTTTGTTCAGGATTGATCTCTTGATCCCAGCGTTCATTTCCGGGCGCACAACTCAGGGACAGTAAAGCCATAACTAAAACAAGCCCAAGTGCTATATACCGTTTGTTCATAGACATTATCCCTCCTTTTTTCAGTTACTGTTATGACTTCTACAGGGCTCTCTTCCCCCTTCCTGTTATTTTTTTCAACAGGGATTTGAAGAGACGGAAAGAGATTATTTTTCTTTGTTTTTTATCTCTTTTTCTCTTATGTTCTCTTACAATCCCTGTTAATTTATTTTTTAAACAGTGATGCTAAGAGATTGCAAGAGAAACAGTGTTTTGTGTCAGGAGGGATACCAAAGGTCGCCGTAAGGCAACTCTCATACGAGTCTGTGACCTGACACCACGGGTTCGGTAACTCCTGGCACCACAAATATATTGTACCACGAATTTTACAAAATGTCAAGGACTTTTTTGGAAGAGGTGTCCTATGACGCCAATGGGGCTTCTTTCTTTGACAGGTAATATATCCCCACAAAAAGTAAAAAAATTCCTATGATTTGCATTATCGTGACTACTTCTCCCAGAACAAAGAAACCTAAAATAGCAGCAAAGAATGGGGTGGAAAGTTCAAGAGCGGATACCTGTGCTGCTTTTATACGTTGCAAACCTTCGTAATAGAGAATCGTTCCCACACCGACAACAATTCCTACTAAAATTTGATAGATATTTGTAATTCTAATCGTAGAGCGTGAAATCAAATAAATCACAAAAACTATAGATGCAAATAAAAATCTATAGAAAGCAATGGTACCCGCATTCATACCTTTAAGATATTTTCTCACTGCTATAGCAGTTGTTGCCCATGCAACCGTTGCTGACAATACCAGTAAATCTCCAAGAGTTCCAAGTTTGAGCGTTAAAAAATTCTTTGGCGTTTTAGTCGTTACCAGTAGCCCGGATATTATCATAAATGAAATTCCTACATAGTCAAATTTTGTTAACCTGTCTCCTTTAAGAATCAAAAATCCGATTAAGATTATAAAAATCGGCTGCATGTGTCCAATCAAGACCGCATTAATTACTGGAACCCGTGTTAAAGCAAAAAAATATATAAGATCTGCAAAAAGCGTTCCAACCACCGCTACATAGATTAATGCAGAAAGTCGTTGCTTATTTATTCTGAGAGTCCTGAGGGTCGTCTTGTTTGTGATTGCCACGTATACTAACGCTGTAAAAGTCGCAAAGATTGCCCTTATTGCTGAAGTTTGAAGAAAATCTGAATTTTGATACGATAATTTTGCAAATATAGGTTCTATGGCCCACATTACACTGGCAAATAATACAGCCAAAACTCCAATGTGTTTAATATTCATAATTCAGTTTAATTCGTAAGAAAATTAAAAAATTATTCACAAGATAGGGGGGCAGATTGATTCTATTCCATCCCTTTTTATAAGTTTACCACCAATTTTATAAAAAGTCAAGGGAAAATAAAATCTAACAGTAATTTCCCAGCCTGCCGGTAGGCAGGAGCATATCTTAGTTGTTGTGCAAAAAACGAAAAGCTGTAGCCGCAGGCTTCAGCCTGCGTATATGAGATCCACTTTTGTGATGCTTACGGTTACGCAACTTAAAAGTTGCGGCTACCAAAAAGGAGAAAATTTCGGAAAGGTCTTTTACAGGCAGGGTAAACCACTGACTAGTAACCAATATCAAAAGTAGAGCAGGTACTTTGCCTTGATTGCCCCGATTTGGTTCTGGAGTTCAAGTTTCCCATCCTCGTTCTGTTCCCGATGGTCATTTAGAGCAATATATAGCCAGCTTTTGGGTAAGAAATTCCAAGAGAATAAAAGGCCAACACGATTGGATGTCAACTCTGTTTTGCTTAAATTTGTTGCCGGTATCTCCGTTACAAATTCATTGAAAATTCCCAAATTCATAACCTCAGTTATTGCAAAATCAATTCTTGGCGTTGCTTTAGTTGTAATAGTAATAATTGTATTTAGTGTATCCCACTCCACCCAGTTATTTAATGATAAGGAGAGACGGGTGCGCGGAATGGTATTATATCCGACCCAGAACCAGTTTGAACCCTGATAAGCCAGAAATTCACGACTATAATTATATCCATAGCTGTAATTACCACCAAAATTCAAATGGTAATTTGTGCCATTACCCCAGACAGAAAGATTAATGCCTCGTTGCAGATATTCAATACCTTCTTCAAAATACTGTCCAACGTTGCAATTTAAACTAAATCCCCAACGATTACGAAAATTTGGATTTATTGTAAAGGCATAAACTTTTGACCAGTTCTTACTACCTGGTTCCTGAACAACAACAATCAGCGGTGCGATAAAGAGATTCCTTAAAAATCCCCTTTGATAAGTTTTAAAAGGACCGCTACCTAACATAAACTTCTTCATTCCTGGCCAGGGAACAAACCCCATGTCATCCACATCAAAGGAGTCCTGTACTACCTCAAGAGTGCTCAGTGTCAAAAAACCTTTAACGAAACCAAAATAGGCAGATGAGATTGCCCAGCCCATCTTTTTATTTCTATCACTCAGTGCCCCTTGAAGAATGAGTTGATTCATGCCAGAGCGATAAACTCCGTCAAGACCAATGACATAATTGTAGTTGTCTTTATCTGCCATTGTTCCACTGAAGAGCATACCAATATTCGAGGTCTCTAATACCTTGCGTTTTACCCTCATCACGCCAAAGGAACGGCGAGGCTCAATTGTTACTATCGTATCATCTTCTAAATACCTCAAGGAATCTGTATAGGCACCTAAAGCTCCTAAACTCCAATCCTCCGATTTACTGGTAAGTTTCAGGCCAGCAAGAATCGGTACTGGTTCACCATTTATAGATTTACCAATTCTACGGGAATAGAAGATATTTAGAGGATAATAGAAACCCTTACCCTCGCCTAAGTCGGACATCCTAAATATATCTTTGCCCTCAAGGAAAAACGGTCGGCGTTCATCAAGCCATACCTCGTATCTTGAAAGGTTTAACGTAAATGGGTCGGATTCAATCTGGGCAAAATCCGGCAATATAGTTGCATTTAAAGTTGTCTGTGAGGTCAAATCCCACTTAAAATTTAGACTGCCACTTGGCCTAATCCTACCCTCTTCTTCTCTATCCTTGTCATACCTCACAAACCCCTCAGGATACAGTTCAAAATAATAACCTGTAGCCTGGGGATTTATGCCCTTTAATATTCCATACTTTGATACCATATTCTCTTCTATCTGCAGAACCTCTGTCCAGTAATCAGTCTCCTGATTATTTAGAATATATCGCTCAAAATTTATCCCCCATTCGTCAAGCCCTTTTCTATACCTGATTGACCTGAATGGGATCTTTAACTCCACTTCATAACGGTCATCATAAACTTTCACTGCATGATACCAGACACCGTCCCAGGAATTGTCTTCGGAACGACCATCATCAAGCATCATTCCATCGTCAAACCCACCATTTGCATAAACCTGGAAATAGTAAGCAGTAGTCTTACTACCAAAAGGGTCAATATATAAGGTTACATTATCCGCATTCCTGCCCAAATTAGCAGCTAACTTATGATTTTGTGCATAGCAACGAAATGCAACATAGATATTATCTTTGTCCTGCAACACATAAACTATGGTCCTTTCCGTAGGTATTTCTTTTTCATAAGGCGAATGTTGAACAAACCCATACACAGAATCTGCCTTTTGCCAGACATCTTCAATAACTCCGTCAATCCTGGGTGCTGTATCAGTCCACCGCACCTCTACTATTTTGTTACTCCCTAAAGAGAATAGAACCAGTAATAATAGATTCACCCGACCCCCTTATCATTTACATTCCCCATAATTCATATTTACAAAAGAAGTTTTTGTGTCTCGTCACTATGTAATACGAAAAACTCAGGAAAAAGTTTCACTATTTCCCGAGAATTAAACAATTAGTTTACCTATGGTCAATGCAGATATGGTGTTATCGACCGGTCAATAAATGTCCCTTCACAGCATACTCGCCTTCTTCAGCCCCAACATGATAGACAGGAGCAATGACAAGCCTTGATAGTTCTTTTCTATAGATTATATCGTCTATACTTGCTGCTACTACTCTCCCGACTATTATGTAATGGTCGCCAGCCTGTTTAACCCACACAAGTCTACACTCAAAATTGGACTGACATTCTTTCACCCGAAAAGGTTCCACCACCTTGCTTGCCACGGGAGTGAGCCCTGCTTTTTCAAACTCACTTACCTCTCTTGAGAAAGATTCTGCTATCGTATCGATCTCTCGGATTAAACCGGGGCCCGGCACAGCAACTACAAATTCCTCTGTTTCTAAAATATTTTTATATGTATCTCTTGTATCTTTTACTCCAATGGCGTATAGAGGTGGGTGAAAAGAAATCGGCATATTCATTCCGAATGGAGCTATATTCTTCACATTACCATACAGTGTCGATATCAGAACAACTGGCGGTGGCGGAATTATTTTTATATACTCCTCAGGATTTACCTCCATATTGCCCCCATAAATCTAAAAATGAACTTATTATGTTTCTCTTACTTCTATCTCGACCTTCGCTCTTTTTTAATTTAATCCACGATAATAATGCTTTCTAATCCCTTACTCTTGCATTTCTTATTTAATATCTCCTGTATATTTTTAAATGCCTCGCGATACTTGTTAAGTTTTTCAAAGATCTTGTCATCTTTCCTCAATGCATATTCTCTTTCATACATTGTAACTTGCGACTTGTAAAACAGTGCCCTCCATACAAGTTTCTGGATGTCAATGGGCAGAGACTCAATCTTATCAGGAGTAAATTCACTAATCTTCATTATTATTCTCGCTGAAAAAGCACCAAATTATCTAAAAATAGAGATATAAAAATATTTGCTTTAAAAATAATCAGCGTTCACCCCGTTAAATAACATAGAAATAAACGCTAGAGTGATTACTAAAACGATTTTATTTAACGGGGTAAATCAGCGTCTGAAGATAACAAAAAAGTTCACCCAAAAAGTTTCTTTTCAATCTTTTTCAGTCTTTCGTATATCTCTGGGAGCCGCATAAGTAGAGCATACGCCTTCTTTGACCTCTTGTGTTCTCTCGCCGGGTAACCGGATATCTCCTCTCCGTTCTTTATTGACTTTGTTACACCCGATTGGGCACCTATCTTCACATTGTTTCCTATTGTAAGATGGTCAGATACGCCCGCCTGCCCTGCTATAATGACATTACTTCCTATTTCTGTCGAGCCTGCTATCCCAACCTGCGCAACAATCACAGAGTTCTCGCCAATCACTACATTATGGGCTATGTGAACAAGATTGTCGATTTTCGTTCCTCTACCTATTATTGTATCCCCGAGTGTTGCTCGGTCTATTGTGGTGTTCGCGCCAATTTCAACATCGTCTTCTACTATAACACCACCTAAATGTGGGATTTTCACCTTTTTCCCTGCCTTTTCTATATACCCAAATCCATCTGCACCTATTACACATCCGGGATGTATCACTACTCTGTTACTTATTCGCACATTCTCACGAATGACAACTCCCGGGTATATCATACAATTATCTCCTACTTGAGAACCTTCCCCCAGATATACCTGTGGGAACAAAATTGTCTCCTTACCCAACCTGCAACCAGAACATATTACACAGAAAGCACCTATTGATGTAGTCTCATCCACCACCGCATTTATTGATACATCTGCAAGGGGTGATATGCCAGCTTCAGGAGAAATTTTTTTAGAGAAAAAATTCGCAAGTTTTACAATTGCAAGGGCAGGTTCGTCCACAAAAAGCAGGGTTTTTGTAGTGCTAATGTTAGTATTTTTCGGAACAATAATACAAGAGGCGTCTGTTTTGGCAAGCCATTTTTCATATTTCGGATAGGATATATAGGTTATATCTCCCTTCCTTGCATCCTCAATCCTTGCAATCCCGGTTATATCTATTGAAGTGTTACCTTTTATCTCACCCGAAAGGAACTCGGCTATCTCTATTAGTTTCATAGCAAAAGATATAAAGATATAATTATTAGCTTATTCTACTTTCATAGAGGGCAAGATCTCTGCAGTCAGGTCCGAAACCATAGTTATAATGTCTTCTGGCCTGTCTCCACTTGATTTTGCTTCGGCTGTCTTGATTATTGCTTCTTTTTTCACATCTATTACCGATATGCGGGCTGTTATTACCTCGCCGACCTTTTCAACCTCTCCCATAATCATAAAATCAGCATCGGCAAGTCTTCCAAGCGTCTTAACCTCTTCCTCCGTCAGTTTATCCTGGGCGAGAGGTACATTTGCAAGCGTAAAGGCATTAGCCATCTTGGTTGACCTGACCTCCTTATAGTTCTCCATCGCAATCAGTGCAGCCCGTAGTTTCTCTTTTATATTCTGTCCTAATCCAAAATCTTGTGCTTCCTTGTTCTTCTCCTTCAATTTCAACACATAGAATTCAATCTTCTCAAAACCAGCAAAAACCTCTTCTTCTCCCACATACTCTTTATTCAATTCATCCAACACCCTCTGCGTGAGGTCAAGCTCATCATTTGCATATACTACCCCCATACTGGCAATATCAAATATCATCGAATAATCCTCTGTCTCTCCAATCTGGGTAATAATACCATTTATCCTATCAACAAATGGTTGCATTATCTCTCTCTGTTTTATTTCCGCCTCTCCTCCTGCCCCCCAGATTCGTTGAACAAACCTCTGATACTCTTGCTGTTTCTCTTCTATGGCGGCCATCTTTCCCTGCCTTACCTTTTCTGATAGCATAACTGCTTGACTCTCATACTCTTGTATCATCTGTTCTATCTCCTGCTTCAATCCTGTTGCCTCTCTTTCCCAGTTTCGCAGAGCTGTGTTAATTTCCTGTGTGATCTCTCCACTACCTCTATACCCTTCCAGTATCCGCTGAGAATCTATATAGCCAATCATACCTTCAGCAGATAATGCAAATGGTATAAGGCTAAGCGCTATTATCCCCCATTTTTTAAACATACTACCCTCCTCATTAACTCTTTATATTATGAAAAACCGAACCTCAAAGAACCCCACTAATTTTCGATTTACTATTGACGATTGACAATTTAAAATATCCTTTGTGTACATCGTGGTAACTATAAAACACAGAGGGACTTATTTCTTTTTATTTAAACCACAAAGAGCACAAAGAGAGACGATTTTAAAGAGATATGTTTTAAAAAAACTTTGTGTTCTTTGTGAACTTTGTGGTAAATTGCGCTATCTCGGACAATACCAGCACGGTTAAAACCGTGCCCTACTTTTTCACTACAAAGGCACGAAGACACTAAGAGCAGATTTCAGTGGGCGAATAGCAATTCGCCCCTACAGGATTATTCACCACAAAGGACACAAAGATTGAATATTTTAATTACCTAATAACCCATTAACACAATTTCTTTATTCATCTGTGAACATCTGCGTCCAGATTGCATCCGTTATTTCGTAGCCTCGCCTTCCACTATTACAAATTTTGTCTCCCGTCTCAGTGGTGAGAACGGTTCACCACCCCCCTCAAAGAACTTGGTAAAAAACTCTGCGTACTGTAATCTGAGTGTATGAACATAGGCACCAAGAACATTTATGCCTATACTAAAGAGATGCCCAAATATAAACACAAGGGGTACAAGAACAAACTTCAGCAGTGGGATCTGTGCCATCACACCTACAAGGATATTTATTGCCATAGCAAGTCCTACCGTCACAAGCCCCAGTGCCATAAGCCTTGAATATGATATTATATCTCCGACAGTACCCATTATACCCTGATAGAGATTGAAGAGTCCCTTTGCAACTTGAATAAAGAGGTTTCGTGAGGGAATTCCAGATGCAAACAACACAAGAAGGGCTGCAACTATAATGAGAGAAAGAAAAATGGATTTGAATCCCTCAAGCGCTGGAATAAAGGACGCCATCACAAATAGAAGCAGGGATATCCAGAATATATCCCAGGATAACTTGCCTGCAATAGCCTCCAGTATCTTTCCCTGTCTTAACAGTTTTACAAATCCTACAAAGAACCCTGTAAGTATCTGGACTATTCCCACACCAAGCGCAAGGATAAAAAATTTGAGTGGTTCCTTCATAGGGTCAAAGAGAAGTAGTTTTCCCCTGATGATAGCAAGTCTGGGGAAAATCGGCGAGAGTCTCTGCGGAAGGTCTCCAAACCATCCTCCAAGGAGTGCGCCCACGACAATCGTGGCTACACTTCCTGCCATGAGTATCTTTAATAGTCTCTTATCACCCTTAATTCTTCTCATAAAAATAAGAGAGATAAATGCAAATATCAATCCGTACATTGCATCAGCAAGACAGAGAGCAAAGAATAGAATAAAGAATGGAGCAATAAGTGGAGAAGGGTCTATTTCCCTGGAGTGTGGTGTCCCATAGAGTCTTGTAAGCACCTCAAAAGGCCTTACCGGAGGTCTGTTTTCCAGTTCCACGGGAGGCAGTTCCCCTGCATGTGGCTGTATCTCCTCCACTGTCACCGTAGCAAATCCATCCGCCAGTTTCTCCAGCCTTTTTTTATCTTTCTTCCTTATCCAGCCCTCAATGCATACAGCATTGGGGGTCACAAATGCGTTAGAGAGCGCCTTTTCCCTTAGACTTGTGTTGTAATCTTCTTCATAGATAACAAGAATTCTCTCTATATCCCGAGCGATTTCTGCACTCCTTTTAACGATTCTTTCTCTCTGTTGCTCTATCTCCTCAAGTCCATTTTGCAATCCCTTTATAATATCTCGTGGCTTTCCGGTAAATCCATCAAGCCTTGCAGGTTCAAATCCAATGCCTATCAAGAAGTTTCGTATCTCATTCTTCGCCTCTGCCCTGTATGCAAATATACAATAAATACCTTCTTTTCTCCTTTGGATAATCTCTACCTCAACGGGTAGTTGAGAAACTTTCTCGTCAAAATCAGGGGGAGGTTTTGAAACAAATCCCAATTCTACTAATACCTGTTTAAATTCTTTTAATTCCTCAAGGGAAATATTCAGGGACTCCCAGGGAAGTAACTCTTTCCGTTGTGTTTCACACTGCGTTCTTTCTCTCTGTAGCTCGGCTATCTTCCTCTCAAGTTCTTTAACCTCTGAGATTAACTTCTCGTATTTGGAAGAGGTAAGGGTCTCTCTGTACAGATTATTATCAACTACTCTCTTGTTCCCAAAAAGAGTATCAATAAATGATTCTTTTGTATAGAAGCGTAGATAGTTTATCACCCTCTCGAGTGACGCAATCTTTATATTGAGGTCTGTGCCTTCCTCTTTACTGACCTTTCCCTTCTCCTTGATCTCTATAATATGTAAAATACCCTCATCCTGAAGCCTCGAGAGGAATTTCGCTCTTTCATCCTTGTGAAGAGCTATGAGCACTTTTTTTGTTTGTGATATAGCCATAAGAATATATAAAAAACATTGGAATCAGTCGTACCAAATTAACTTGTAAGCTCTTTTATTATCATGTCCTTTGCTCTTTTAATCCCCTTATTAAATCTCTCCTCTATTTTCTTCTCCTCTTCCTGTACGGACCTATCCAGTTTTTTAAATGAAGCCTCAGCCCTTTCTTTTGCCTTTTTGACAGCTTCTATCATCTTTTCTTCTCTCTGTTTTTCCCTTTGCTCAAAGATTTTCTCTCTCTTGTCTTTTGCTTCTTTTATAATCTTCTCTGCCTCCTTTTTTGCCTTCTTTATGAGTTCATCTGCGTCTTTTTCTGCCTTCTTTATTCTCTGAATGAGACCTTCCATCTACACTCCTTTCTTTTTTTATCTCACTTTCTGTTAATTTATCTTTTTTCAACAGGGAACTTAAGAGATTGCAAGAGAATTTAAGAGATAAATTTGCACGATTTAAAATCGTGCCTACAAAACAATAAGGTAATTATAAAAGTCTTGACACTAACTGGTTAAAGATAGTAGCATACAGATCTAATCCCCATTATGTTTTTTAGGCAGATTGCAAGGCGTTGGCGTTAAGATTTCCAGGTGTCTGAGCAAAGCGAGTTCTGGAAATTAGCCATAAGACGAAGCAATCTGCCGTAAAGAAAAACATACGGGGTGCCCTTTTCTTTGCTTCATTTCTTTTGGGCAAGCAAAAGAAATGAAGACGATAAAGATAAACACAAAACAAGAATACAGCTTGAATAAGCACTTTTTGACGGCAAATGTTTTATAATCACCATTTTCTATACTCCTGCCAGTTCAAAGAACCGAGATAGCGGGGCTGTTGCAACACCTATAACAGTGTCAGCTCCACCATAGTAGACAAACACAGTATTATCCTTAAGAACCACACCACCACTAAAGACAACATTGGGGACTATTCCTTCTTTTTCATAGTTCATCACAGGTTCAAAAATCGGCTCGGGATGTCTGTAGATGATCTTAGTCGGGTCCTTTAAATCAATAAAAGCAAACCCAAGGCTATAAACGAGGGCGCTCGAAACCCCATGATAGATAAAAAGCCACCCCTTTTCTGTCTTGATAGGTGGTGCCCCTGCTCCTATCTTAAAATACTCCCATCCTTGTTTCGGACCCATAAGTATATTATGGTCGTACCAGTGTACGAGATCATCAGAGTAACAGATCCAGATATAGGGATTAACTCGATGATAGATTACATATTTCCCTGAGAATTTCTCAGGGAATATCACGCAGTCCTTATTTTCTAGCCCACGTAGCGGATATATTCTCTCACTAAAATTCCATCTATGATTCAAAAAATCATCCACAGAGATGGAGGTCAGCCCAATCTGAGGCAATCTCGTGGAAATACGCAACTTGCCTTCTTCCATTCCAGGAACCCTTCCGTAAGCTACATATGTGATGTAGAGACGCTCTTCGATATTCATTATTCGCGGGTCTTCACAACCAAGACAATCTTCTACGCTCTGCGATGAGAACACGGGAGTCTTAAGTCTTTCGTCGATATGAAATCCATCCTTAGAGGATGCGTAACCAATTGTGGAGATATCGTTAATATCAGTCGCCCGATACAACAAATGAATCTTATCTTTGAGATATATAGCAGCAGTGTTGAAGACCGTTTTGGACTCCCAGGTATGAGCTTCTATTGGCTCAAGTATAGGATTCCCTTCAAATCTTTCAAGCATCATTTCTCCTTTCAGTCGCTTGGTGACCGTCTAAACCCTCGTAGGTAAAAAATTACCCTCAATCTAAAAATGTCAGATTGGGGGTAAGGTATTGAAACATATTCCACCTTGAATATATCCATATATCTCCTTTTTCTCAAAAGAATGGAACGATAAATTCATTATACAGTAAATTTTGCAAAATGTCAAGAAAAAAGACACCACGAATTACACAAATCAATCGAATGCACACAAATAACATAAAAACATCTCAAAAATAAAAGAAATTCGTGCAATTTGTTA
>Ga0209121_10005420_pt1 | contig 11558 bp, 13 predicted proteins | sample Cruoilmetagenom3_FD_187292 | JGI IMG/M metagenome (GOLD analysis project Ga0209121, IMG submission 187292) | Oil polluted marine microbial communities from Coal Oil Point, Santa Barbara, California, USA - Sample 3 (SPAdes) (version 2) | ecosystem: Environmental > Aquatic > Marine > Oil seeps ...
TATCTATTTCTGCGGCATCCAGCGGGCCACCCTTGCCCGAGCCCCAGATATCAGTTGTGCGAAATGTCAAAGCGACCATGTGGTTTCCTCAAGTGTTGTCATTGCGGGGCTGCTCAAAATACTGACTGGTGACTGATCCATTCGATGGATCAATATCAAAGGCAGGTCTGATCAGCCGGTTTTGGGCCGATATTTGAATTTTCGGATCTGCGATGGTATGCGTGAATTCCAATGTTTCCTGCGTGCGCGCCTCGACCGGGCCGTTGTATTCAAAATGGTCCAGAGAACCGGCACTGTTTTTGATGATGGTCAAGTCGTCATAATACAGACCATCCTGCCATATTTTATCCAGCTCAATTGAAAAGCTGTAAGGCGCATTTAGGTCATGTTCCGGACCATAGATATTCGCCTCATAGGCAAGAGAAAAACCAAAGGGATTGTATTCTGAGGCAAAAAAAGAACTGTAAACGGCAGAGCCGACTGTCTGGCGCTGAAATCCGATCCCAACCACCAAAGCGAGATTTACCGCCCGCATGTATGCCAGCGCATCGCCACCACCGCCGGGTGCATAATAGCCAACGGAATAACCGGCTGCCAGGGCTGCATCAACATAGCTGCCGCCCAGTTTCGGCGCAGGATACGCCGATGCATACGGCTCTTCTGCAGAAGGCCTGAAACCAACTTCACCATAAAATCTCATCAAAATAATTTGCGGTGGCGTTGTCGGTACGGGATCTTCTTCGCCCCAACCCACGCCAACGATCCGCCGGAATGGGTTAAGTATTTTAACGCTCATGCGCTGCCACCCTGGCGGAATATCAGCCTGATCTTTTTGCCATCCGGCCCCTGAAATGTGATATCTTTGGCATCCTCAAAATCCACATACTGCGCGGGGTCACTGGGGTTTGTGACACGACTGACAGTGGTGGTGCGGGCTATTTCCTTATAGTCCAGAGTCGGCTGAACTTCCTCTTCTTCGTCATCTTCCTGATCTTCAATTGAATCCTCGAAATCTCGCAGGATGTCACCTGTTGGAATTGATCCCGGCGGAATAATGATTTTCGATATTAACTCACTTGTAATTACACCGCTGTCAGCCTCAAAAAAATCAGAAGCCGCGCCCCATTCGATAAACGCTTGGGGCAGTGCCCCCAGATCGCTAACAGGCGGCGCCGCGCCCGGTTCTGGTGGGTGCGTGTCCAGCGTCACAAACGGGCGAATAAGTTGTTCCAGATGCACCGCCATTATGCTGCACCCAAGTCAATCTGTTTCGGGATCACCAGAGCCGACACAGCCGGTGCAAAATCGGTCTGGAAATTCAGCCAGTTCAACGGGCGCATATCCAGTTGCACCTTTGTGGCGGCCGCATCCATGGCGCTGATCACAGCGGCGGCATCTTCATGCGGCTGATCAAGGATGGCGGCCTGAGATGTTTCTCCATTAACCACCACGCAGGACAAAACGCTTTGCGCCGCATCCAGCTGATCCAGCAGCATTCCATCATCAACAACCTCGACGCCGCCATAATATCCAAGCGCCACATCACCACTGGTCAACACGTCAGTCCCGCCGGTATTGCTTTGCCAGCCTTCCGCAGCATAATCTGCCACGACATAGCCCGGCACCGCCGCATCCGCGCTAACGCTGCCACCCGATCCAATCGCCGCCCCTATGCGGATTTCACCGGACATTTCGCCATTCTCGGAACTATAGCCGAAGCGATAGCCGGCGATTTTGCCGATTGCCGAACCACCAGGCAGGCGCGGATCACTCAGGCTGACAGCATGGCGACAGGTGGCCTGAATGGCGGTGGCAAAATCGACCTCACAGACCAATTCGACCATGCGCGCCTGGGCGCGCAATATCGCACGCGCCCGCAGCACAAGATTTTCCAAGGCCTGACGCCCGCGATCGGTCTGAAAAAAACTGCGTCGGTGCAGCGCGCCGATGGGAATGTCGCCGTCAATGCCTTCGGCGGCGGCGGTTGATCCTATTTCAAGCAAGATTTCATCCGGGCTGGCTGCATCGACCGCCGCTGGCTGTATGCCCGCACTCACCACTATTTCCACAGTCTCAGTGCGGCGGCGTGACAGGTCATATCCCAACCGAGTGACTGGGGATATGGTCCAGAGCGGCACATAAATCTGACTGTAAAGCGTCGTGCTGGCTACCTTGCCATTGCTGGTGATGTAGGTGCCATCCATCCGGCGCAGAAATGTGTCATGCACGCTCCATCCGCCGCCAATATCTTCACCGGGCTGCGGCCAGTCGCCCATCAACCCCCCACCTGTATAGCTGCTGATCACGTTTTTACGCGCCGTGCCCGCTACCACCGCCGCATCGGCAATGGTACGGGTGATGTCAACCACGCCTGCAGCTGTCTGATCCCATGCCATGACCGCACGAATGCGCACCGTGTGACGGGACGCCTGCACATAGCTGACGTGCAGGCTATCACGCATGAAATTACCGCCAAGGGCCAGCGGACCCGCCTCACCCTCAAGAATATCTGACGAACTCACTGCATGGCTGGTCCGGTCCACATGCCAGAACGCCGAGCGCGATTCCAGAACTGCATCGGGATCACCCCGCCGATCCGCAGCCAGCCACACCGGATCAAACCACGGCAGCACCCGCAGCGCCGCCGCCACGGCTTCCTTTTGTGCCTCATAATCAGCTGGACGCGCCACCAGCGTCAACCGCAGCAATTCGTCCTCCTGACCATCTGGCACGCCCACAACGCGGCCAAAAAACAGCGGATGCACCGTCGATGCCTCATCCTGCCATGACAGCCAGGCCCATTGCTTGCGACTTGAGACCAACAGGCCCACACGCGGGTTCTTAATCTCAATTGTCAGATGGGCAAAATCGCCCTCATCCTGCGCCACCTCAAAGGCAAACACATTCTCATCCGATCGCGCAAAGGCAGGCAGAAAACTTGTGTCGCCGGAATCCACCCAGGCAAGCAATATGCTCATGATTCCTCCAGCTGCATCTGCCAGCCAACCACAGCACCCCATTCATCCTTTCGCGTGTCAAACGCTATGATCCGCATGGTCAGCTGTGGCCGGTAAAAGGTAAAATCCCCTTCGGTATATGATGATCCTGCCACCACCGGCCGAGCCGCGGTGCCACCTGCGGTGCGATAGGACAATTCTGCCACGCAATCCACCGTCACTTCCTGACCAGGCCAGATACCATCCAGCGCTGGCACAGCCATATCATCACAGCTGATCTGACTGGCATATTTGCGAAACTCAGGCACAGACAAATCAACCAAAGTACCATTGACAGTGCGCCGCAATGATGCCGCCGCCGCAATAGGTTGCAGCGTCTGTGTCAGTCCGCGCGCAGAATAGGGCGTGATTTCAGCACCTGTGATGACCAGAACAGTGTCGCTCATCGGCTTTTTCCAAACCAGCTGGGCCGCCGCCCGGCACTAACCATGCCCTGCTGTGCGGCGAGGCGCTGCAACCGCACAGCGGCATCAGGCGTGGCGGTCAGCCCATCAACAGTCTGGCCCCCAAAGGTCAGGCTCAGCGGATGCCCCTCGGCCGGGGCAGATACGGGGCCACCCTCTGCCAGACGCAGTGGCGCGGGCATGATACCAGTCGTCATCGCTGCCAGGGCAATCTGTGGTGTAAATCGAAAATCCTGAAAACGCGCCAGACCACCGGTAGAAAACCGGGGAATTTCGGTGCGGGTTGCCGCCAGACCGCCGGTTGCAAAGCGTCGGGGTGCCAGCCCGCGCAGGGCCGCGAACAAGGTTTCACGCTTGATCTTTAGCCCGTTAAGCAGGTGCATGAAATCAACGCCATAATAGCGCACCGCTTTGGCTTGCTGCACAAATTCAGTATCTGACAGAAACGCTGGAATGGAATCGCTGGTGGGCGTACCCGCGCCACGCACATGGCCACCACCGGCAAAGCCCGTGACAATCGGCGCCTTTGATCCGCTAAGATTTTGCGCGCCACTGCTCGCGCTGGAAAACAGACCCGCAACAGCCTTCGCCGCTTTCTCGATAATCGAAGTAATGCTGTTCATCATCGTCGCAACGCTGGACACAACCCCATTAAACACGCCCAGGATCACATCGCCTACAAATTCAAAGCCCGCTATCAGCCCCTGCCAGGCCACATCCGCCGCCGCCAATATCCCGGTGAAAATGGTATCAAAACCCGACTGAAATATGCCCTCGGCTGTGGCATAGCTGTCCTCTGCAACCTGGCGAACATTCGCCCAGACTTGCGCGATCACTTCGCCCATCGCCAGCCAAGCACTACCCACAAACTCCGTCACGCCGGATGCCCGCTCACTTAGCCATTCAAAAAGACCCGCAGCCGACACACGCGCACCCACCCAGGCCTGCGCAAGCACATCACCGATATCCGCCGCCCATTGTGAAAGATACCCGGCCCCGGCAGAAAACAGGCTCTTTAGCCCATCCCACAAATATTCTGCGCCTACCACGATCTCATCCCAAAACGCATAGATCGCAACACCCGCGGCTGCCAGCGCACCGATCAACAAAAGCGGCCAGCCCAACAGCCCCGTAAGCGCTGAAAGCGCCAACGCCGCACCACTCTGCAACGCAGCAAATGTCGCCCCAAACAGCCCGGCCAGCGGAGCTAACAAACCAACACTGGACACCACCAAAGATATGGACGCTGACACCACACCCGCCGCTGCACTCAGCAATCCAAAGGCCCCGATGATCTTGGCCACCGTCGCGGCAATCAGGATTTCCGCGCCAGTGAAATCGGTGCCAAAAACACCGTTGATCGCATCGCCCACAAAATCCGCCGCTGATTGCACCGCCTGAAACGCCGGGACGATAATGCCCCGTACAGCAGATGTCAGTGTCTGTGTGAAACTCCGCACCGCATCACGCGCTTCCAGCATCCACAGGCTTTCCACAGCCGCATCATTGCCCGCCAGCAGGTTGACAAAATCCCGCAGGATGGGCAGCGCCGTCTGCAATCCGTGTTCTGCCAGATCCTCCATCGCTTGTCTGTTTTCAATGATGAAACGGGTCAGGCTCTGCGCCGCCGCCGTCACAGTCGGGGCAAACAGCAAACCAATTTGATCTGCCACCCCCTTGCGCGCCCGGCTCAGCGCATTTAGCGCATCATTCATACCTTCGGCAATCACCGCCTGTTCGCGTGTGAACACGATCCCCAGGCTTTCCGCTTGGGCCCCCAGATCCGCCATACCTTTCGACCCAGCATTCAGCAGCGGCACCATGCGCGCGCCACTGCGACCCATCAGATCAATCGCCAGCGCCGATTTGGCGGCACTGTCCGGCATCACAGCAAAACGATCAGCAATATCTGCCAGAATATCCTCAGTCGGGCGCAACTCACCCTTGGCGTTCTTGACGCTAACCCCCAGCGCATCAAACCGGGCGATGGATGTCTTGTTGCCCTTGTTGACCTCGCCTACTTCCCGATTCACCCGAGCCATGGCCGCGCGCAACTCATCCTGCGACACGCCTGATTGCTCAGCCGCAAAAGACAGCCGACCATAGGCGTCAACAGTGACCCCGAATTCCTGCGCTTGTTTCAGTGCAGTGTCGGCTGCCTCTGCGCCGCTTTTGGCCAGATTGAACAGCCCCGCAGCAGCCAGCCCGGCGGCCCCAGTGATCAGTCCGATGCGGGTGGCGACAGTGCCAGCAGCCCTGCCAAGATCGCCAAACGATTTATTCAACCGCCCGACATCACCACGCATGCGCCCAGCTGCTTTACCAACATCTGCCAGCTGAGTGCGCACACGCTGCATGGATTTACCAAACTCAGCCGCGGGCGAATTAGTCCGTTTGGTCGCTTCTTCAATCTGTTTGAACGCCTTTTCACCGGTCTGGCCAAGGTCTTTCAACGTCCCCTTGATTGCGTCACCACCCTCAAGAGCGATGCGCTGGGAAATGGTCTTCTTTGCCATTACACGTCCTTCAGATTTTTAAGATACAGCTCGGGCAAATTTGCGGCGGCTTTTTCCACCGCGCCCGTCACGTTGAATTTCTTGGGAATGCGGACCTTATCCAGCCCGATAAATAGCGGCACCGCCCGGATGATCCCCTGCCCGGCTGCCCCACGGCGCAGGGCGGGCAACGATGGCTTGAACGGCGCACCACGCTTCGCGGCGGCCTTGCTGACCGCCATATTGGCCGCCAGCAACGGGCGAGTTCCCTTTGTCGGCAAGGGAAATAGCGGGCCGATTTTTTGGGCAAACAGACCCGCCGTCATTTTTTTGCGCGCGATTTTCTTTGGTGTACCGGGCAGTGGCACAAACAGGCTGGGCCGCCCCCTTATCGTTTCACCCTCATCAAAAACGGCCGCATAAGGAATCTTATGCCAGATATGTGCAGCAGCATTGGCCGAATCCTTGCGCTTGGGATAGACATCTGCACGCAGGGTATTTTGCCAGCGCGCCGAAAATCCGGCGGCGGCAATCTCGGCGCGCCCGCCCTCCTTGGCCTGAGCCGCAGCAGCCCGCATCGCAGCACTGCCCGCCTTGGCAATCGGCTCATAGATGTCACGCGCGGCCTTATCAAACTGGCCGGTCGCGTATAAATATCCGATTTTTAGGCTCATTCCTGCCCCAACTGTTTAATCATCTTTTTGACGGCCTTGGGATCCCCGCGCGCTGCGGATGAGTGCAAGGCCAGAAGTTCGCCGCGCTCTCGCTTTTGACGCGCCCGAACAAACTTAATCCACCCCGCCAACATGCGCGGGGTATAGTCCCAGACATCGGCAGCGGGATGGCCAAGGGCAATCAGTTCTTCGACAGCAGCCGCTATGTCGTACCCGGCTCCGAACCGGATGCTGCGCCGCCGTCCACCAGAACGCCCATTCCCGCCAGCTTTTCGACCAAAGGGCCGACACCTTTTGGCATTGTCACTTTCATGACCGCCCCCAACAGATCCATCTGTTCATCAATTGACAGCCCTGCGGCGGCCACCTCGGCCGCCTCATCCCCTGCCGCACCAGTGCCCGCCGCCAATACAGCGGCGACAACATCACCACCCATAGCCACCAGGTCATCGGTGTCTATCTCCATGCCAGACATCATCTTGCGCAGGTCTGGAAACCGCTGCAACAAGGCGGCAATGCCATGGGCACCGATGCCCGTGACAGTGATGGCGGTGCCCCGGATCGGCACCGTTTCGGCCGCCGGGGCAATATCAATCAGACCGGCCATCAGGCTTGTGGCACTTCTACGATCGTGCCGAAGTCACCTGCCCCATCGGCCAGAACCTCGCCGGATATTTCCAACTGGCCCCATTCATCCGAGATGAAACTAACCGATCCTTCGGGCGCAAAGCTGACCTTGTTGAATGTCGCTGTCAGCTTGTTGCCCACTTCATTGGCACCCGTGTAGACCACCACACCCTCGACCGCATTGGTGGCCAAAATATCCACCACATCCTGCCCCGCGCTGTTTTGCGTCACCGTGCCCGCAACTGCCAGCGCCAGATTTTTGCCGGTGACTTCATCCATCACGATGCGCAGCGATCCGCCTTTTTCCACGATGATGGACTTGTCTTTTGACTTCACACCTGTGCGGCTGGAATAGTGATCCAGTTTTTCGATCGACGGCGAAAATTCCATCTGTTCACAGTTGCCCAGATCGCGGGCGGCGCTTTCACCGGTGGCTTGGAAGGTGATCACCCCCTTGCCGATGTAATAGTTGTCAGTTGATGGCGATGCAGGCATGGCCTTGCTCCTGTTGTTTAGAGTTCACTTAGAAAAAATGGATAGGTGAATGCGATGCTGGCACCCATTTCACCTTCCATGCTGCGCCCACGGGACAATCCCGTGGCGCAGCCCTCATACCTGATTGATCCGTTGTCACCGGTCAGGTTTTGAAGGTCGGTATCTTCCAGAATAGCCTTGATCACCGACGCTCGTATTGCGTTGATGGCAGGCCCAAGATTTTCAGGTGTTTCAGCCACCATAATATAAATTTCCGGCGTCATCGTCACCAGTTGCGGCCCCTTGCCCTGAGATGACAGCGCCGGGGCTGACACTTCATCGGCATCCAGAATGTCAATGGCCGGCCGCTTGTCATCCGACAGGCCGACCGAATTGCGCACCGCCGTAACAACGCCGGAAATGCCCGCCGCCACCACTGCCAGACGCGCCAGAATTTCTTCGCGCCGGTCCATCAGGCAGCCCCCTTCAACAGGATCAGCCAGACCTCGCCGTCACCAGCACCGCTTGGCGTTGGTTTTTCAAGATGCGCATCAATCACCCAACTCACACCGTTCAGCACCAGCGCTCCACCATCCAGCGTGCCGCGATCAATGCTCAGTTCAATAAGTTCTGCCGCGCGCACAGCAGCAACCGGACGCACGGACATGATCCCGATATTCAGATCACCAATTTCTGCGCCTCGGGTTTTGTCGATCGCCGTGATGGTGTTCGCCGACCCGCCGCTGGGTGTCAGCACAGCCTCAACCCCCAGCACCGCATAGACAGGATCAAACAGCGTGGTTGTGAATGCCACGCTCATGGCCGCGCCCAGACCACCAGATGAAACGAATTTCGCTCAGCCACATGCAGGCCGCCGAAATGTTTGCTCAGCTCGGCCAGCCACCAGTCGGCAGGCATCACCGTCAGGTGCAGAACTTCACCAATCAGCTGGCCACATACATCTGGGCGCAGGGCAATGCGGAAGTAGCAACCGCGCCGCACACGCGCGGCGATGCCCTTCAACACCGCATCCACCTTTGGTCCCGGCACATGTTCCATCACATCGCAGCAATAGCCCAGATCGGCCTTGCGCACTTTGCGGCCCATATCCCACAGACAAACCTCAGCCAGCGGCACATCGGTCTCCAATGCCTCGGGCACAAAATCAACTGCCAGAACATCCAGACCTTGCTGGGCAAACCACGCCGTGGCGCGCCCCGTGCCTGCGCCAAAATCCGTCAGGCTGTCTCCGGGCTCCATCTTGCACATCGCATAGGCCTTGTCGGCGTCCACCTCGCCCGGACTGAACCGGCGATATTCCGGACGCGCCCAGATGCGTTTGTATTTCTCCGCCTCACGCTGGCATAGCTTGTCCATGTAAAATATCCTCAATATCTGCCACCGGGAAACAACGCAGCGCACTGCCCGGCGTGGCATTCAGAACCCGGCACCCATCCTGTGCCAGCTCAAATGACATGCGTGTCAGCGATGGCATGAACTGGTCGCGGTACGGTTGTGGCAACGGGTTCGGCAATTTGTGGTTGTCATGCCAATGGCCGGGCCTCATATCAAAGCCCAGCAACACAATTTCAGATGCGCCGAGATGAAAGGCCAGGTTGATCGCGCTGGCCCCGGAACAGAACCCAGCCAGAACGCCCGGATCCCGCGATAGTGCCGCATCCGCATCATGCTTCAGCATATGCAGCTTGGGCACATCCGGCACCCGGCGGCGTGTCACCAGACGTGCACCCTTGAACAGATGCAGCTTGTCGCGGTTCCACCCAAACCAGCGCTCACAACCATCAGCAAAAAACAGAATGTCCGCCCATGGTGCCAGATCCAGCCCGGCATCATTTATGGCAATCACATGGCCCTGCCCTTGCAGGCGGCCCACGTCAAAAGCGGCAAGGCTGGCCCCACCGCCTAAAATAAACGCGCGCCGCCCGGCCCATTCGCCAGGCGGCACGCGCCAAATCATCAGCGCGCAGCGCCATCCAGCAGCACAGTGCCCGTGGCCGACGGGTTTGCCGCTGCCTCAGCAGCCACACCGCACAGCGTGTTGCTTGTGGACGTGGTGGTGAACACTTTGGCGGTGTTGTCCCAGTAAATTTTTGCCCCTTGGGTCCACGCCTGGGCGCTGGTTTTTGCGTGGACAAATACGCCACGGCGCACACCCACCACAGGGGCACCAGACAAAGCATCGCCTTGGGCGATTGCTACAATCGAGCCTACCAGCATACCGCCGCCGCTCGACACTTCATAAGGCGCCAAAAGGTCCAGCGCCTCGCCATCCTGAACATAGTTTTTCATTGTCTTCCTCCATGGGAAATTGGTTATATCGGCGGCGGCCGAAACCACCGCCGATCAGATCAGTTCAGCCGATCAGCTGCCCGCATTTTTGTAGAATGTGCGGTGATCCAGCGGCGCGGCCGTTGCATCAATGCGCACCTTCATCTCGACACCATCACTGGTCCAGCTTGTGCGTTCCTCCAGATAGGGCGCGTCATTGCCGTCCAGATAGGCCACCTCAATGGTGTCATGGGCGTTGGGATCTGCAGCCAGATACCAGGCCGTTGCGGAATCGTCATCCAGACGCGCATCCGAAATCGGCTCGACCATACCCGCGACCGGGTTGCGCGCATGACCTTTGCTGGCCTGCGGGTCAACCGTGGAATTCATCAGCTGGTCAAACTCGGTTTCCAGTGCAGCAGGAATAAGCGCATAAGCCGGGCGAATGTTCAGCGACGGCCCACCTGCTTTTTCCTTCTGGGTTTTCATGGCCGTGCGCGCCGCCGACAGCGACGTGATGCTGGGCACAGTTCCCGATGCTGCCAGGTTATTGTGATCCGCATGGAACAACGCCACACCATCCGCCAAATTCGGATTGCCGGTCAGAACTGCATAAGCAAGGTTGCCAACAGTCCGGCGTGCCGCGCGGCCCATTTTGCGCGGCACACTCCCCAGCAAAGACAAGTCATCATTGATGATTGCCTGGCGTGTGATCTTGATCAACTTGCCATAGGTGGCCAGCGTGATCCCTTCACCACGATCACCAACCGTGCCGTGCTTGTATTCGCCACCCTCGGGAACCGCAGGCAGAGCATCAAACAGACCAGCACCGACGCGCTTGTTTTCCTTGAAATCCGTCAGGGTGCCCTTGCGCGTCCAAAGGTGAAAGGTTTCCTCGGCCTCATCCCAACCGGCCAGTGCCGCCTTGCCCATCACGTTGGAAAGAATATTGGCAAAATCGGACGTGCCATGCGCACCGTTCATGGTGAAGGCCCGGCCGATCATTTCACGGCGGTCCTGAAAACCGGAACGCTCACCCGCCTGCATCAGACATTCGCGCGCCAACTCAGGCAGGCTCAGCGATGAAAACTCATTGCGCTCGCCCCCAGTCAGGTTGACCTTGGCCATCAGCGCCATTTGCGCCCCGGTGCGGAACTTGTCCGATCCGTCACGGGTTACACGCGCCACAGGTGTGGTGCGGGTGATGTCGCCAGGCTGCGGTGTTTCCTGTGCCGAAATCTGTTGTGCCCGGATCTGATCCAGCGCAGATTCAAGCGTGTCGCCCCGGTCAATGAACGTGTTAGCCATTTCCGGTTTGAATCCGGCCATTGCAACAGCATCCATGATCCGGCGCGCGCGGGTGCGTTCGGCAATCGTCGCATCAGGTGCCGCACTCTGCTGGGCAACGGGTTGCACCTCTGGCACGGGTTGTGCTTGGGGTTGGGCCGTGACCTGCGCTCCGCTCGGAGTGGCCACGGAATCAGCCGCTACGGGCTGCGACGGGGTATTGCCCGGCATGTCATTTTCCTTTTTCAGGCGGGGCTGGCCCGCAAACATGGCCAACACGGCCGTTTTACC